>Ga0157372_10008022_pt1 | contig 11229 bp, 9 predicted proteins | sample C55metaG_FD_115307 | JGI IMG/M metagenome (GOLD analysis project Ga0157372, IMG submission 115307) | Corn rhizosphere microbial communities from Kellogg Biological Station, Michigan, USA - C5-5 metaG | ecosystem: Host-associated > Plants > Roots > Rhizosphere > Soil | place: USA: Michigan...
CCTCTGCACCGCCAGGAATGTTTTGCGTATCTCAATGTCCCCGAAGGGAGCCTGCCGGAAAGCGAGCGCGCGTGCCAGGAAGTGCTGGCGCTGCCGATCTATCCGGAGTTGGAGGAGGAGAAGGTTCGCGAAGTCGCTCGCGTGCTTCGGGAGATCGTGGGTTGAGCGGATTGCTCAAATCCGAAAACCGAATCCCCGAAATCCGAATCAAATCCGAAGTCCGAAAGGTAAACTAACCTCACGCAGAGGCGCAAAGGCGCAGAGAAATGATCTTTCTCTCTCTGCGCCTTTGCGCCTCTGCGTGAGGTTCGACTTTTTGTATTCCGTCATTCGGGCTTAATTCAACATTCGCTCTTCACGATTCACTATTCATTCAGCGCCGTCCGATAAATGCCGAAGAACCCTTCATCAAGCCTCCCCGTCCGCACCGCCGATACAGACGGTATCGTGAGTGAATCTGATTCGCCCATCGCCGTATCTGAGGAAACGCTCCACAACCAGCTTGCCTCGATGCAGCAGCAGTTGGAGGGCCTGCGCGAACAGCTTACCGAAACGCAGCGGCTGGCCACCATTGGCACCATCGCCGCCGTCATCGCTCATGAATTCAATAACCTGCTGACGCCGATCGTCAGCTATTCGCAATATGCCCTGCAAAGCGTGGAGGCGGGCACGCCGGACCTGGAGTTGGTTCACAAGGCCCTGAGCAAGGCGTTTCAAAGCTCGACCAAGGCCGGCCGCATCTGCACGTCGATGCTCGGCCTCGCCCGCGGTGAATCGATCTTCGGCCAGGTGGCCGTTCAGCGGCTTGTCGATGAGACTCTGGCGGTTTTAGCCCGCGACCCGCAAAAGGACGGCATCGCATTACGCGTGCAGGTTGAGCCGAACCTCTCGGTCTTCGGCGATCCCGTTCAGCTCGAGCAGGTGCTCCTCAATCTCCTGATAAACGCCCGCCAGGCGATGCTTGGCCGCGGCGGATCAATCACCATCAAAGCTCAGCGCTTTGAGCCGGACCAGGTCCGCCTGCAGGTGATCGATACCGGCCCGGGAATCCCCTCCAGGCTGGTCCCCAAAATCTTCCAGCCCTTCTTCACCACCAAAGCCACCGTGAAGCGCGGCGAACAAAAGGGAACCGGCCTTGGCCTGGCCATCTGCAAGGAAATCGTCGAGCACCACCAGGGGCGAATCGAAGTGCAATCCGAACTCGGCAAGGGGACGACGTTTACGATCTATCTGCCGAGCAAAGAATAGACTGTGACACGGGCGTCCCGCCCGTGCTGACAGTGCAGCACATTAATTCGATCGCGTGAAATATGGAACCACTACGCACGGCCGAGACGGCCGTGTCACGGCTGGCGTCCGCTGCGAAGATCTACGGCGCATCTCATTTGCAATCACTCGGACGCAATCTTCGCGACCAGCTCTCGCACGCGCTGCACCTCGACCGCATTCTCCGCGTTTCCGTCGCGTTTGACGGAAGTTCCAACGATAAATCCATCACAAAATGGCAGGTACTCTCTGATCGTCTCGGCTGTCACCCCGCTGCCGATGTATACCGGCTTGCCCCCTGCTGTCGCTTTGATCGCTTTCACTTTCTCCAGCGACGTAGATTTTCCCGTTCCGCTGCCGCTGACAATCAGGGCATCGGCAAGCCCGCGATGAATGGTGTCTTCCACTTCATCGGCAAGGGGACGCGGCGCCAGCGCCGCCGAGTGCTTTACGTCCACATCGGCAAAGATTCGAATTGAGGTTGCCTGCAATGCGGCTCGATCGCGCAAAAGATCGTGCGCGATTCCCTGCACGATCCCCTGATCCGTGACGCGCGCTCCACAAAGGACGTTTACGCGGATGCACTGCGCCCCCGCCGCATGAGCAACCGCCAGCGCGGCGCAGCCATCATTGCGCAGCACATTGATCCCCAGCGGCAGGTCTACCCGCCGACGAATCTCCAGTGCGATCGCACTCATATAAGCGACAACATGCGCCGGCACGCGCGCAGGATAAAACGGCACATCGCCGAAGTTTTCCAGCATAAGCCCATGCACACCACCTTCGCGCAGGGCTTGCGCGTCTGCCAACGCCGCATCATGAATCGCGGGCAGGCTCCCGCCATACCGCGGCGAGCCGGGGAGCGGCTGCAAATGGACCATGCCAATCACGGGATGAGAAACGGAAAACATGTGCGACACCTGTCGCTAGAGGATTGCGCGCCTTCCGATGTCTTTGCGGTAGTGCATGCCTTCGAAGTGAATCTTCTGCATGGCCTGGTACGCGCGTTTCTGCGCGTCCGCGATCGTATCGCCGAGCGCCGTGACAGCCAGCACGCGCCCGCCATCGGTTAGCAGCGTCTTGCCATCCATCTTCGTGCCGGCCTGAAAGACCTTCACATCACGCATCGCGTCAGCATCGGCGACGCCGGTAATGGGGACACCGCTGCGGTATTTGCCCGGATATCCGCCGCTCGCTGCGACCACCGCCAGCGCGGGGCGCGGGTCCCATTGCAGCTCGATCTGATCGAGCTTGCCATCTACGACCGCCAGCATCGCTTCCAGCAGATCGCTCGTAAGTCGCATCATCAGCGGCTGCGTTTCCGGATCGCCGAAGCGGCAGTTGAACTCCAGCACCTTTGCCCCGTGCTGCGTAAGCATCAGGCCCGCGTACAGGATGCCTTTGTACTCAATGCCCTCACGGATCAATCCATCCACCGCCGGCACAAGGATGTCCCGCTCGATCTCGCGTAATACTTCCTCGGTAACAATCGGCGTCGGCGAATACGCGCCCATGCCGCCGGTCATCGGGCCAGTGTCGCCGTCATCGACGGCCTTGTGGTCTTGCGCGCTTTCCAGGACGTAAATGTTCTGGCGATCGACGAAGGCAAGGATCGAGCATTCAGGGCCCTTGAGCATTTCCTCGATCACGACCCGCGCGCCGGCTTCGCCGTGCACTTTGTGGCGCATGATCTGGTCGACCGCTTCGATTGCATCGCTGGCGCGATAGCAGATGGTGACGCCTTTGCCTTTGGCCAGGCCGGCGGCTTTGACCACCAGCGGCTCATCCCGCATCTTGATGTATTCCTCGGCCTGGCGCGCATCGGTGAACGCGCGCGCCTCGGCAGTGGGAATCGCCTGATGGCGCATCAATTCCTTGGCAAACCACTTGTCGGCTTCGATGCGGGCCGCTTCTTTGACCGGACCAAAGACCTTCACGCCCATGGCCGCGATATGGTCGGCCAATCCGGCCGCCAATGGATCTTCGGGGCCGATGACCACCAGTTCGATCTTGTTCTGCCGGACAAATTTCTCGACGGCGGCAAAGTTCATCGGATTGCCCGGCACGTTGTCGGCCACCTGCGCGGTCCCTGGATTTCCCGGCATGGCAAACAACGCCGTCACCCGCGGCGAATCCGCCAGCTTCCAGGCCAACGCGTGTTCCCGACCTCCATTGCCGATGAGTAAGACTTTCATGGTTCAATCATTCGCAAGCAGCTATTTCACGGCACGCCGACATCCGGCGGCGCAATGCAGGTAGATATGTGTCCGCCGCGAAGATTGCAACCACAAAAGCCGGCTGGAATTTGCCAGATCATCCTGCTATGATCCTTGCCAGCCATCAGGGCGTAGCTCAGTTTGGCAGAGCACCAGCATGGGGTGCTGGGGGTCGGAGGTTCAAATCCTCTCGCCCTGACTTGATCTGAGAATTAAGCCCTTCGATCCGTGAGATCGAAGGGCTTTTTCTTTCGGGGCCTTCGCGAAGCCTCGCCCCGCACATCCCCCCCCGCCGAAGGACCGTTGCAGCAGCATAGGCTATTCCCCTATGCCGGTTTCGGCTAGACCCCGATGGGAATCGGGCCCTTTCACCCACGATGATGCACGCTCAGTGCGATCGACGCTCCTCTAGCCTCGGAGTCGAACGTGCGGGCCTTGGTTTGGACAACGCGTGGAATTCCGGCGGCGCTGGCTCTGGTCGGCGGACTGCTGATCGTCCACTGGCTGGTTGCGGCGCGAACGCCGATGCGAATCATGCCGCGCGTTGCTCTGGAGGAGACATCCCAAAACAGCCAAACACCGGCGATTGATCTGCACGGGTTCTTCAAGAAAGGCGATGGCGTTGCCGGCGAAGCAACAACTCCCTGGCCCGGCTTCCGCGGGGCGACGCGCGACAACATCGATTCCGAAAATGTGCGGCTGGCGCGAAGCTGGCCGGGCGATTCCGCGAAGAAACTCTGGCAGATCGAGGTCGGCGAAGGATATGCCGGCGCGGCGATCTGGAATGGCCGCGTTTATCTCATGGATTACGACGCCGAGGCGCGGGCCGATGTGCTGCGATGCCTTTCAATGACCGACGGTCGTGAGATCTGGCGGCGAGGGTATTCGGTCGACACAGGGCGAAACCACGGGATTACGCGAACGGTGTGCGCGGTGGCCGATGGCAAAGTCGTAGCGATTGGTCCCAAATGCCAGGTGATCTGTGCGGATGCAATCAGCGGCGAATTTCTGTGGGGAGTGGATCTGGCCCGCGATTGGGGAACGATGGTCCCACCCTGGTATACGGGACAAAACCCGCTGATCGATGGCGGCCACGTCATCCTTGCGCCGGGCGGCAAAGCTTTGCTGCTGGCGTTGGACCTGGCCAGCGGACAAGTCATCTGGCAATGCTCCAATCCGAACAAATGGGAGATGACGCACTCATCGATTACGCCGATGCTGTTTCGCGATCGTCGGCTGTATCTCTACTGCGCCAGCGGCGGGCTGGTGGGCGTCGATGCTGCGAGCGGCCAAATCGTCTTCGAGCTGCCGCAGTGGAAGGTGAGCATGGCGAATGTGCCGTCTCCCCTGCCGCTGCCGGATGATCGCGTCCTGCTGACCGGCGGCTACGGCGCGGGGGCGATGATGATCCAACTCCAAATGGCCGGAAGCGCGATTACGCCCAAGATCCTGCTGCCGCCTGAAACATTCGGTGCCGAACAGCATACGCCCATTTTCTACAACGATCATTTTTATGGCGTCATTCCCGGCGGCCAGCTCGTCTGCCTCGGGCTGGACGGAAAGCCGATCTGGTCGAGCCGCGCCAAGTATCGCTTTGGGCTGGGGTCATATCTGCTGGCCGATGGCATGCTCCTTCTGATGAACGACGGCGGAACGCTGACGCTCGCGGAAGCAAACGATGTTGAATTTAAATCAATGGCGGAGGCGAAGCTCTTCGAGCACGGTCACGACGCGTGGGGGCCGCTGGCATTGTCGAACGGAAAGCTGATCGCCCGCGATCTGACGCGGATGGCCTGTTTTGACCTGAGCGGAGGCGCGCAGTGATCGACGACCGCTCATTTTCTTCGCCGACCCAGGAAATCTCGCGCCGACGCGCGCTGAAGCGAATCGCCGCCGGTGCTGCGGTCGTGGCCGCGCCAATCGCCGGCATGCAGCTTTATCTCAAGTCGCGTGCGGCTGGCGAGGATCGCGATCGCACTCTGGCCTCAGTGGCGGAATATGACATCCAGGCTTTGCGGAAAGTGAATCCAGCGCAGATCCGCTATCGGCAGGTGAATCGCATCGAAATTGGTTCAAGTTCTTGTTCCGCACTGACAACAGATGACTTAGGCAATGTCATCATCGCCGATCGGCGGACGATCCAGTTAATTGGCTCCAACTTCAAATCACGCGACATTCAGCTATCAGGCGCGGCCACAAGCATGTGCGCTTCCGGCGACGATCTCTTCGTCACCTTCCGCGATCACGTCGAGATTTTCGACGGCGACCGAAAGCGGAAAGAAACGCGGCCGGCTCCGGGCAATGGAACCTATCTGACAGGAATTGCAGTCAACGCCAATTCAATCTTTCTGGCTGACTCCGGACGGCGGCTGGTTCTGCATGTCGATCGCGGCGGCAGGGTCATACGAGAAATCGCCACTCCCGATGAATCGCGCGGCGTTCCCGGTTTGCTCCTTCCAAGCCCCCGGCTTTCAGTTGCAATTGCAGCAGATGGCACCATTTGGCTGAACAATACTGGCCGGCATCGCCTGGAGAATTACACCGCCGACGGGAATCTCGAGCGCTTCTGGGGCACAGCAGGCGCCGGCATCGAATCGTTCGTCGGCTGCTGCAATCCCACCGATTTTCTGCTGCTTCCCGACGGCGGCTTCATCACCGCCGAGAAGGGAATCGCGCGCGTGAAGCACCATCTGCCCGATGGAAGGTTTGCTGGACTGGTTGCTGATCCGATGCTGTTTGGCGAAGCACATCAGGGCCTCGCGCTGGCCTTGGATCGCGACGGACACGTGCTCGTCATGGAGCGAGGCAGCAGTTGCATCCATGTCTTCGCGCAGACGGATGGAGGTACGTCAGCATGAATAACGCAGCCTGCACAAACTGTCTGGGTGGCATGGGCAAGTACTCTTGCCCGTGCTTTCACGCCAACTCAGCAGCACGGGCAGGACTACCTGCCCATGCCACACAATCACGCGAGTGCGATGGCGAATGTGAGGTCGTTGACCGGCGACAATTTCTCTGCGGCGCTGCGCGATTAGTCACGGCTGCAAGCCTCTCCATCGGCTGCGGCTTACTCGTTCTGCGTCGCTCGGCCGCAAAAGACTGCGTGCGCGTTCTGCCGTGCGATGATTGCCACAGGTTCACCTCGTGCGAGCTTCCCAAAGCGCAAACGGCCCGTCAGCGGATCGCGCGCACAGACTCAACGCGGCAGAACGAAGGAGGCCTCCGTGCCTGAGCAACCGGAGGTTTCCCGGCGTGATTTTGTCAGCTCGGCCGTGCGCGGCGCGGGCTTGCTCGCCGCCGGCACGGTATTGGGCGGCGTCGCGGTACGCGCGGGCGCGCAAACGGTCTGGCAAATCGATCCGTTCAAATGCATCCAATGCAGCCAATGCGCGACGGCGTGCGTACTGACGCCGTCAGCAGTCAAGTGCCTGAACGTCTTTCCGATGTGCGGCTATTGCAAGCTCTGCACCGGTTACTTCCAGGCGGACCCGAACGCGCTCAACGAGGGCGCGGAAAACCAGCTCTGCCCCACCGGCGCGCTGCTCCGGAAGCGCATCGAGGACCAATACTATGAGTATCAGGTTGACCCGGCCCTGTGCATTGGCTGCGCCAAATGCGTGAAGGGTTGCACGGCTTTCGGCAATGGCTCTCTGTTTCTGCAGATCGATCAGAACCGCTGCGTGAAGTGCAACCGCTGCTCGATCGCCGCCGTCTGCCCCGCCCAGGCGATCTCGCGTGTGCCGGCGGAGAAGCCTTACATCCTTGTGGACCGGACCAGGAGCGGATGAGATGTTGCAGGCGCGGCATATTCTCTGCGCAGGCGCAAGCCTCGTTCTCCCTCTCCCTGTACTCCGGGGGAGGGCTGGGGTGGGGGTTTGCTCAAGACGCGCACTCTCACGGAACCCCCACCCTAACCCTCCCCCGGAGTACCGGGAGAGGGGAAAAGGCAACTCGTTCGCAGTTTCACGCGTCATGCCGGTGCGAGATAAAGGGGACGTACCCCTTTGTAAGATCAGGAAAAGGGGTACGTCCCCTTTTTTGCTCGTGCGTTTTTCTGCTCCCTTGCTCGGAGCCTTCCTGTTGGTTCTGATCCTCGCATGCAGCGCGAGGGCGGATGATCGCGAGCAGCGTTTCCCCGCGCCGGATTTCCGCAGCGGGTATTCGCTGCCGCAGACGCAGACACCTCGGCTCCCCTGGGCAGGATGGCAAGCCGTTGATGTCCTGATGCTGGCGACGGCGCTTTCGTTGGCGGCGTGGTTTGTCCTCAAAAAGCGCTCGCGCGCGTGGACGCTTGGCCTGACAATTGGATCACTGCTCTACTTTGGCTTCTGGCGCAAAGGATGCATTTGTCCAGTCGGGTCGATCCAGAACGTGGCCTGGGCGGCGGCGGGACATGGGTATGCGCTGCCATGGACCGTGGCAGCATTTTTCCTGTTGCCGCTTCTGTTTTCGCTTTACTTCGGCCGCGTTTTTTGCTCCGGCGTTTGTCCGCTGGGGGCAGCGCAAGATCTGGTTCTTTTTAAGCCCCTGCGTGTTCCGACATGGCTGGAAAGTGCGCTGGCGCTGGGAGCGTGGGCTTATCTCGGGCTTGCGGTTCTGTTCGCATCCGCAGGAGGCGATTTTGTCATCTGCCGATACGATCCATTTGTTGGGTTCTTCCGGCTCGGCGGGCCGGCGCACATGCTGGTCGCGGGCGCGCTGCTGCTAATTCTGTGCATGTTCATCGGGCGAGTGGATTGTCGCTTTCTCTGCCCGTATTCTGAGCCACAGCGATTGCTGACGCCATTTGCACGCAAACAAGTTTCGATCACGCCAACCAACTGCATCGACTGCCGATTGTGCGAGCAATCGTGCCCTTTCGGAGCGATTCGTTATCCATCGCCAAAGCAGACGGCTCGACGCCAACGAATGTCGCGGCGATTCGCGTTGACCGCAGCGGCCGCAGCGCCGGCTCTGATTATTGCCTTTGCAATTCTGGCGTATCCGGCCCGTAATTCCCTCGCGCGGCTGGACTTCACGGTTCGGCTGGCCGAGCAGGTCACCCGCGAGCAGACAAGTAGCGCGTTGATTCAAAGCGATGAAGTGAAGGCATTCCACGCAACGGGGCAGAGCACGCAGCAGTTGTACGCGGCCGCTGAAGCTATCCAGCGACGATTCACCTGGGGTGCTCCGATCTTCGGCGCATGGATCGGCCTGGCAATCTGGGCGCGACTCATCGCTCCGATCTTCCGCCGGCGCCGCAGCGATTACCACGCGGACGCTTCCGCCTGCGTGGCGTGCGCCCGTTGCTTTGCCTCATGCCCGGCAGAATTGCGAACTGTGGAAAAACAAGCGGAGCTGGTGGCGGCATGAACAAAGGCCCGATCCATCTTCCGATTCGCGACGCCGCCGTCCGGCAGGCGTGGCGCGATTGCGCCCGGCACACTCTGCTGGTGGCGGGCGCTTTCGTGGTCTGTATCGGCGTGATCATGCTCGCATCGGTCTTAGGAACCAAGACGGAGGACCTGCTGGCCGCGCCGCGGCTGGAGGCGATGAAGCAACAGTTGGCCAGCAACACGACCAGCGAGTCGTTGAAGGCTTCAATTCGCCGCGAAGATGAGCAGTCTCGCACACGATTCTTCCGGAGCCGCGCGTTTCTGCAGCATGGCGGATGGTTGCTGATCGGCGGCGTCGCGGTGCTCATTGCGTCGGCGAAGTTCGTTGTGGATTTCAGTGCAAAGCCGTACATCCCTACCGGAAATGCACCGGCAGAACGCGCCTTTGATCGACGAGCAAAATTCGTCGTGGCTGTGAGCGCGATCGTCGTTGCAGCCGCGCTGCTCTCGCTTCGATTGCCGACGGTTCGCGGAATTTCGTTCGCGAGCATCAAAGCGGAATCAAATGCCGCCCTGGTTCCAACAATCAATTCCGCGAAATCACAATCCGCGACCGAGGCGGCATGGCCCGGCTTCCGCGGGCGCGACAATCTCGCCATTGCGCAAGGTAATTACCCGCTGAGCTGGGACTCCGGCACCGGAAAAGGAATCGCATGGAAGACGGCTGTCCCTCTACCCGGCCACGGCTCCCCCGTCGTCAGCGGCAACCGCGTCTTCCTTACCGGCGGCACGGAAGAACGACGAGAAGCCTGGGGCTTCGACGCCAATAGTGGGAAGCTTCTGTGGACGACGCGCGTTGGCGCAAGCGGCTCTGGCGGGCTGCTCTTGCCGCAGGATACCGGCTGGGCGCCATCGACTCCGGCCTGCGACAGCCAACATGTTTTTGCGATCTTTCCGACCGGCGAATTGATTTGCCTGGATCTGGATGGGAAGCCGGTCTGGAACAAAAACCTCGGCCCGCTGAAGAATCAATATGGCCACGCCTGCTCGCTCCTGACGCACGGCGGCTTGCTCTACGTGCAACTCGACCAAGGCCAGGCCAAAGATAACCTCTCGGCCATTTATTCCTTCGATTGCGCCACGGGAAAACAACTGTGGAAAGTGAATCGGCCGGTCGCCAATTCCTGGAGCACGCCGGCGATCATTTCGACCAAATCGGGCGAACAACTGGTCACGGCAGCCGAGCCCTGGACGATCGCGTACGATGCCAAGACCGGCGCGGAATTGTGGCGGGCCAAGGGCATCAGCGGCGAAGTCGTGCCTTCGATCACATTTGCCAATGACACACTTTGCGTTGCGACGGAACAATCGCTCCTGGCGATGCGCGTCGATGGCCGCGGCGACGTGACGGGCACCCACATGAAATCCCTCGACGCCGAGACACTGCCGGATATCGTCAGCCCGCTGGCGATCGACAATCGCCTGCTATTGGCCAGTTCCGGCGGAACACTTGCGTGGGTGGATGCGGCTACGGGAACGACGATCTGGAGCAAGGAGTTCGAGGGCGGCTTCCGCGCTTCGCCGATCGCGCTCGGCAAGAGGATTTACATTATCGATCATGAGGGCACGACGCACGTGATCGAAGCTGCCGATGCGTTCCATGAGCTTTCTGCATCGAAGCTCGGCCAGCAGGTCTTCGCCACGCCAGCATTTGCGGATGGAAAGATTTTCATTCGCGGCGTCACCGATCTGTTCTGCGTTGATGGCCACAGTCAGGGCACATCCACAGCGGAGGCGCAGCGATGAGCATAGCCGCCCCGCAAATCCCGCTTGATCTTTCGGCGGTCGATCGGATCGTCGCTGACATTGGCACCGCGCCGGATGTGGTCATTCCTATTCTGCATGCGCTGCAGGAGCATTATCACTATTTGCCGCCGCAGGCGCTGGAGCGGGTTTGTCAGACGACGCAGATCACGCCTGCGGCGATCGTCGGCGTCGGCACGTTTTACGCCCACTTCCGCCATCGCCCCGCCGGCAAGCATGTCCTGCGGATTTGCCACGGCACGGCTTGTCACGTAAAGGGAGCCGAGCGCGTCGAAGATGCGGTCCGCCGGCACCTGCACATGAGTGAGTCGCAGGAGACCAGCGCGGACGGCCAATTTACCATCGAGCGCGTCGGGTGCATTGGCTGCTGCACGCTCGCGCCGGTCGCGCAAATCAGCGGGCATACGTATGGGCATCTCACGAGCGATGCGGTCCCGCCCACGATCGCGGATTTCCTGCTCGAAAGCGGTATAAATGAATCACACGTTCAGACCCCCTCCCTAACCCTCCACCGGATTACCGAGGGAGGGAAGAAAGAACGATCACGCGCTCTCCCGCCACTCGAATTTCGCATCGGCTGTGGCTCCTGCTGCCTAGCCGGCGGCGCG
>Ga0157372_10008024_pt1 | contig 11228 bp, 17 predicted proteins | sample C55metaG_FD_115307 | JGI IMG/M metagenome (GOLD analysis project Ga0157372, IMG submission 115307) | Corn rhizosphere microbial communities from Kellogg Biological Station, Michigan, USA - C5-5 metaG | ecosystem: Host-associated > Plants > Roots > Rhizosphere > Soil | place: USA: Michigan...
CTCGTTGGCGGGATCCACATCCGAACGCTTCTGAGGCTCGGGGCTCTTAGGCTTCGGGAAGATCAGCCGCGAAGCCAGGACCACCATGCCCAGCGCCAGATAGGTGCCGATCGCCCAGATGGGGCTGTACAGCACGCTGGCCGCGAACGGGATGCGCAGGAAGGTCGGGTTGAACCCGAAATCCTCGCCGATCGCTTCGCACACGCCCAAAATCGTGTGAGACCGAAGGGGGAGGGCGACCTGATTCTCTTGCGCTTCCATTGTTCGCTCCAGTTGGCAGAAATTCTTGCCTTTCACTGAGCAAGAGCCGTGCCAAAACATAAAACACGGAGATTTCAACGCATTACAGGCGGCGCTGCTTTCAAGGTTCGGAAAACTCACCACGCTCCGCCGCACAGAGTTGGGAATTTCCGCCGCTTGCTGCAAGTGCGATATTGCAGCGCAACATTGATTATCGACGAACGGATGCAAATCTATTACGAAGCGCGCCACACCAGCGGAGCGCTGGAGGAGCAGCCCGTCCGATGATGCGGATCATGATGAAGTCGAAGATCCACCGCGCGACGGTGACTCAGGCCGACCTCGACTATGTAGGTTCGGTCACGCTCGACGCCGCCCTGATGGAGGCCGCCGATCTCCTCGAGGGCGAGCAGGTCGCGATCGTCGATATTACCAACGGCGCCAGGATCGAGACCTACGTTATCCCCGGTGAGCGGGGCAGTGGCGTCATCGGAATCAATGGAGCCGCGGCGCACCTCGTCCACCCGGGCGATCTGGTCATCATCATGAGCTATGCGCTTGTTACCGACGCCGAAGCTCGGGCGCTCGAGCCGAAGGTCGTTCACGTCGACGAGAAGAACCAGATCGTGAAGCTGGGCAGCGACGCCGCTGAACCGGTCCCCGGCTCGAGCCAGATCAGGGGCGACCTGGTCGCGGCGAAGTAACGTCTCCCACCGTGAGCAGCCGCCACGGCGGTGGCAGGTAATCGGTCGACATATAATAATAGAAGAGGCAGCGGCCGGCTTGGTCGCGGTTGATTCCCTTGGCGATCCCGAAGGCGACGTCGCCGCTGAACACCGGTCCGCCGCTGTCGCCGGGGACGCATGACGGGCCGCTGACGGTCACCCAGGTTGGGGAGCAGGGACCGCCGCAAAGGTCGCCAGGCGGCGCATAGTCGGTGAGCTCCACCGTCGCGCAGCTATAGCCCGAGCTCTCCCCATAGTGGCAAACGAAGTCTCCGGCGCGCGTGCTCGCGAGATTGCGCCAAGTTTGGACCGAGCGCCGCTCGCCGGCCCCACGGTTGGCGTAGAAATAGGGATCGGGCGAGTAAGCGCTGCCATTGATCTGCACGTCGCGGTAGCCGAGACCCCATGAGCCGATCATCGGCAGCACCGGGCTGCTGCTTCCGTTCCTATCGATGTAGGTGAGCTGGTCGGGGCAGTGCGCGGCCGTGGTGATCGCGTTGATCTCGCCATTCGTCACCACGAACCCGGTGGTGCAGCGGCTCCGCCTGTTGGTCAGCAGATTGAGACCCTCGACCCGGCCGCCGCCGTCCACGCTCATGTCGGTTTCGCGAAGCGCGTTCACGACGACGCGCACTGGAACGCCGCTGAGCTGTTCGGCGCGGGATCGGATTGCTTCCAGTCCAAAACGCGATGCGTCGCCGGGCGTGATGAGCAGGACGACCTCCCCGGTACGCTGGTCGTAGCCAGCGCCGCGCGCACCGGGGAGCTCGTTCCTGAGGTCGATGAGATGTTTGCGCATCGCCGCGACCGCTTGAGCGTGAGTCGCTTTCGCGCCGGTGCGGAAAACTATCGGCACGCCGGCGGCTGTCCTGTCCGGCACCGGCTCCGACCCGGTGAGGAGCACCACGATTCGGTAATCAGGGCTGTACTCGATCGATATTCCGGCGAGGCGGTCGGCGAACTCGCGCCCAATCGCGTCGGTTGCGGCGACACTGTCCTGTTGGGCCTTCAGTCGACGCAGCGCTTCATCGACGGGTACCCGAAACTGCGCCGCATATTGGGCGGCGTCGTTCCTGAGGGCTTGGTCGCGGGTGTCCACAATCTGCGCGCTGGCCACACCGGCCAGCGCGAAAAGCAGGAGGGCGAATATCCACCGCATCGACACGCGCTCATCCCATTCCCATGTTAAATGGCAAGTGAAGGAGACAATCATGCAACAGGACGCGCCGACGAAAACATTCGATCTCACGCCGCCGCCGGAGGAGCAGCTCAACGCGCTTGTCGCCGATCTTGGCGACGAGGAGCGGCACGTCCTTCTCGAGCATGGGACCGAGGCTCCTTTCTGCGGCGTGTTCCTTCAGGAGAAAAGGCCGGGAGTCTTCACCTGCAGGCTCTGCGGTCTCCCGCTGTTCCAGGGCGGCACCAAGTTCGAAAGCGGCACCGGCTGGCCGAGCTTCACCCGCCCGTTCGCCGAAGATCACCTCACGACGATCCGTGACACCAGCTACGGCATGGTCCGAACCGAAATCGTCTGCGCGCGCTGCGGCGGGCACCAGGGGCACGTCTTTCCCGATGGTCCGCCGCCCACCGGCGAGCGTTATTGCATCAATTCGGTGAGCCTCGCGTTCACTCCCGCGGGAGAGCGGCTGCCCGACAAGCTGGGCAGAGGCGCCCCCGAAGGTGAAGTGGTCGAAGGATAAAGGCAAAACATGGCCGAGCCGCGTACCGCGCCCCGCGGGATTCCGTTTTTATTGGTGCTGCTTCTCCTGCTGCTCGCCGCGGTCATCGGTGGCGTGATTGCGCGCTTTCTCCCCGTTGGTTCGCCGACCGAGGATGCTTCGCCACGCGCGCTCGCGGGCGCGGGCGACGACAGCCTTTCGCCGCTGGTCAAGAAGACGGCGCCGGCGGTGGTCAATATCGCCACCCTGCAGGCTTCCCCGGCGCAGCAGAACCCGCTTCTCCAAGACCCCTTTTTCCGTCGCTATTTCGGCATTCCGGACGCGGCGCTCCAACCGACGATGGCGGCTGGGTCAGGCGTTATCGTCGACGGCAAGAATGGGCTCGTCATCACGAATTTCCACGTGGTGCAGAATGCGCAGGCGGTGGAAGTTGGTCTCAAGGACGGCCGCAAGCTGCCGGCAGATCCGGTGGTCCTCGAACCCGACATTGACCTCGCAGTGCTCCGGATCGATGCCAAAAATCTTCCGGCCCTGGCGCTTGGCGACAGCAGCAAGCTCCAGGTCGGCGACTATGTCGTCGCGATCGGCAATCCCTTCGGCCTGGGGCAGACCGTGACGAGCGGAATCATCAGCGCGACCGATCGCCCGCTCGGTCGTGGCGACTCGCGCCGGTTCCTGCAGACCGATGCGCCGATCAACCCCGGCAATTCGGGCGGTGCATTGATCGATCTTCACGGCAATGTCGTCGGAATCAATTCGGCGCTATTCAGCCCCACGCAGAATGAGATGGCGGCTGGCAGCGTCGGGATCGGCTTCGCCATTCCCAGCAACGACGTGAAGAAGATCCTCACTCAGGCCGAGCGTCGGCTTCCGGCTCATTAGGACCTTAAAAGTGAAGCCCGGAGCCGCCACGCAAGGGGAGCGGGTTGGCGGCGTCCGGGCTCATACGCTCTTCCACGCGCTTGCCACGGGGAATGAGGCTTTGCGCGACTGTCGCACCCACTGGTCCTCCGCATTGGCGGTGCGACAATGGTGGTAACGCCGCCGGAGCTCGCTAAAGTTCAGCGACGCTACCAAGCCCGGATTAACCCCCGGGCAGTTAGCGGCGAGTGACGGGAACTGGTTAACCGAACGGTGCCCATGAGTTAGCTGCGGGGAGAGCGATGTTCGAACATTGGTCAGATTTCTTCCTGCTCGTCGGATCCGCCGCGGCAGTGCTGATCGGCCTGATCTTCGTCGTGATCAGCCTCCTCCAGGACCGCTCGCGGTCGACCGTGCTGGCTGGAACACGGCTTTACATGGGTCCGATCGTGCTCGGGATCAGCTTTGTACTGACGCTGAGCGCGGCGGCGCTGACGCCGGGCGTAGGCCGTTGTGCGTTCGCGGCACTGACGGGTGTGGTGGCAATCTGGGGGCTTGCTCGAGGGGTCATATCCACGCTCGGCATCCAGCGGCTGACGCGGATCGACGATGAGCCGCCGCACTGGACGGATATCTGGGTCTATGGCGTGATCCCGTGCGGAATTTACATCGCGTTCGGCATTGTCGCGCTGGCTTACTGGCAAGACTTATCGTGGGCCGGATATGGCCTTGCGGGCGTCATTACGGCGGCACTGCTGCTCGCGATCAGGAACGAGTGGGACCTCATCACCTGGATCGCGCCTCGAAGCGACGCTGGACGCTCGAGCTAGCCGCCTCGAGTGATGAAGCTGTAGTCAATCCGGATCGACACCCAGGAGCCGACGAGCGGAACACCGTTTTTGCGGGGCGGCCGCACTCGAAACTGCCAGGCTGCCTGTCGCGCCGCGGAGGCGAGATGCGAGCCGGGGGTCTGATCGAGTTCAACGCAATCTTCCACTCGGTCCCCGGGAACTGTCTTGCAGGCAATCAGGCCGAAGCCGTCTTGCGGGTTGCGCGGCAGGTATCCGCCGAGTTCGGTGTCCGTCGGACGCCGCGCCCATTCCGCGGCATAAAGCACCTCGCCGTGCGGACCTCGGCCAACCACCTCTGAATCGCCGGAGTCGTCGGCATCCGCCGATTTCGGAAGCGTCCCGATGTCGCCAGCGGCCATATCCTGTTTGCTCATTTCGACGATCGGCAGAGGCTTTGTCGGCGGCGGGGCGATGGTCGGCTTGACTGGGAGGACCACCGGCGGAGGTTTGACGGTCGGCTGCGTAATCGGTTGCTCGGCGGACTTTCTCGCGGACTGGTGCGATTCGGGGATGAGGTCGACGGACAGTGCCTGGCTGATCTTTCGGGCTTCCGGGGCGAACTTCCCCAGCGTCAGCAGCGCCAGCAGAAGCAGCAGGTTGACGGCAAGCGCCAGCGCAAGGCCGATGGTTCGGCGCCGGAGCGGCGGGCGTTCGTAGGGCGAGGAGAGACGGTAAACGGACAAGGTCTCTTCGGGCGTCCTGGGGATTTGCGTCGCGGGTTGCCCGACCTAGCCCGCCGCGACGTGAACTGGAAATGAAACTCGACAGACTGCTGCCGTTGGAACCCGAGTCGGCAAGACGACGTTTGGCGGCGATGGACGACAAGACCATCAACCTCTGGCGGCAGATCGAAGGCGCCCGGCGAATCGGCAAGCGGCGGGTGGCGGGCGCGCCGAAGCCCGACGCGCTGCCCTTGCGGCCGCCAGCCAACGACCTGGTCTAGGAAAGCGGATCCCGGCCCGAAAGCCGGGATGGCGCCTCACTGACTCATTTGCACTTCATGAAGTGACCCTTGGCGTCGCGGCACTGCTTCGGCTTGACCTTGGCCGCCGGCTTTGGCGGGCACTTGATGAACTTGCCGCTCTTGTCGTGGCAAGGGGCCGCGGCGAACGCCGGCGCGGAACCGGCCAGAAGACCGCACGCACACAATGCGAGAACCAGTTTCTTCATTGCTTTCCTCCCTTCGGCTGGGAAGGGTGGGTTATGCGCCAGGACTGCCGAACCGCTTATGTCGGGAAGATTACAAAGCTGAGAGCTGAAGCTTCTCCCTTCGGCCTACCCTTTGCGCGGCGATGGGCCTATGAGACCCGTGCTATTAGTCGCGAATTGACGGTCACGAGGAGCCGAAAGGCGCCTTTTCCTTCTCTGAAGCACTCCTAGCACGAAGCGCCCCGACCCTTCGGCGGCCGCAACAGAAGGAAGCAGAAATGACCAACGGCACCGTCAAATTCTTCAACGAAAACAAGGGCTACGGCTTCATCGCTCCCGACGGCGGCGGAAACGACGCATTCGTCCACATCAGCGCGGTCGAACGTTCCGGAATGCGCACGCTTCGCCAGGACCAGCGGGTCAGCTACGACCTCGAGGAAGATCGCCGGGGCAAGATGGCGGCCGTGAACCTGAAGGCGATCGCGGAAGGCGCGCAGGACGAAGGCGCCGGGAGCGACGACGAGCCGGCCGACCAGGCGGAATAGTGAACGGATCCAACCTTCAATTCTTCCTCGCCCGCGCCGAGCAGGCGCGCGGCGAGGCGGAAGCGGCGACGCTCGACCATGTGCGCGAGCGTTGCCGCCGCTCCGAAGCTGCCTGGCAGGCGCTTGCCGACCGGGCCGAGCGGTCGGAGCGGATGCGCGAGGAAGAAGCGCAACGGAAGGCCGAGGCCGGCCTCACCAGCTAGAACCATCGAAGGAGGTGCGCGATGAGCCTGTTGGACGGAATCCTGGGACAAGTCTCCGACAATGCGACGGTCCAGAACCTCGCCGCGAAGGTCGGGCTCAGCCCCGAGCAGGTCGAGCAGGCGGTCGCCGCGCTCGGCCAGGCCCACACCGCGCCGGGCGACACGGTCACCACCGCGGCCGACCAGACCGGGATTCCGACGGACAAGCTGCAGGAAATCATCGGGCACATCGGCGGCGAGGGATCGCTCGGCCAGTTCGCCCAGCTGCTCCAGCAGGACGGCGGCGGGATCATGGGGAGCCTCAAAAGCTTCCTCTAATAGGATTTCCCCTCTCCGGAAGTGGACAAGTTGTACAATGTGACGCGGTTTGCCGGCTGGCGGCCCGCGACGGATGAAACGCAGCGATTGCAATGGCTCTACGCGTGCGCGCCTGACGGACGCGCCGTGCGGCTTCAAAAAAGTTGTGACCTTCGCGCGCGGCTCCCCGGGGAAACGAATTGATGAGATAGTGCGCGATCAACGATGCCTCCGGAGGGACAGGAGGCAGCGCGATTATCTCAAACCGCCGGCTGTAGGACAGCGGAAAGTTCAGTCCGTCGCCGCGGCCCTGTATGGCAGGATCGTCGCTATCCGGCGGTCGCCGACCCAGATCTGCGTTTCGAGCGGGCGCTGCATCGAGCGGACGGCGAAGATCGCTTCGTCGTCGCTGACGGCGTCGATCGTCCGCTCTCCCGAGATCGCGCCGTGATCGTCGATGCTGTAGACGTTGTAGCGAGCCACCCGGCGAGCGTTAGCCAAGGAAGCGAAACGCGCCAAGCTAGCCTTGGTTAGGCAGTGCCGCCCGTCAGTCTTCTTCGGAAGGCAGCGGCTCCGCCGGGCCGCGGCCCGCCATCTGCTCCTCATAAAGTTCGGCGAGCTCGAGATGCGCCCTGCGCGCTTCTTCGCTGGTCGCGCGCTCGGCCGCCTCTCGTTCGGCAGCAATGCGCGCGAGAAAATACTCCTTGTCCCGCATACTCATTGTCCCACCCCGACATGGCGGCCCCGCGTCGCCGAAAACGCAAGCGTAACAAGGGGTTGGTCAAACGGTCAATTCAATAATCGATGTCAACGAGTTGACATTTTTTGCCCCTGCGCTCGGACCATGACATCGGCGGGCTGAGGCAACTGCCTATCGGCTAGGCAAAGGCTGAGGAGCCTTCCTAGCAGTCGACGAGCTCGTGCGCCCGGCGGATGTCCACCGGGCGCCGGCAGTCAGTTCCTATTGTCCGGCCATTGCCAGATATTGCTGCGCCGTCACCGGGCCGATGACGAAGGTGTCGGTGTGCATCGCAATATATTTGCGGAATTCGAGGTTCGACGCGGGGCCGGTCGGCATGCCCATCTTCGCCGCTGCGGCGTCGAGCGCCGCATCCTGCGCCGGCGTCGTCGCCGGGTCGATCGCCAGATAATCCCAGCTGTCGCCGTCGGTATGGGCGTAGAGCTGCGAAGCCGGAAGGCCAACGGACTGCGAAACGCGGTCCTGCGCGGCAAGCCACTTCAAGAGCGCAACCTGCTGCCCCGGAGCGGCGCGATAGAGCGCGACTCGCGCCTTGGGCGACGCGGGCGAGCCGGCCTGGGCGTAAACGATCGAGCCGGACGCGATCGCGCCCAGCGCCGTCGCAGCGGCGAGCTGGAAAATCTTTCTCATTGAAGTCCCCTTTGGGATGTGAGTGAAGGATGTTCCGGGCGAGTGTTCGGCGCGATCCTTGAAGGGCCCCCGACGCCGAGGGATGGCGTGGGCCTTACTTACATTAGAGTCAATCAAGAGCTGCGGATTGCCAGCTTAGATATTCCTCGTCGGTGACCTTCTCCATCCAGGTGACGACCGTGCCGTCGAGGGCTTCCTGGAGCGCGATGTGGGCCATGGGCGAGTCGGGGGTCGCGCCGTGCCAGTGTCGATGGCCGGGCGGACAGAAGACGATGTCGCCGGTGCGGATTTCCTGCTTCGGCTCGCCCTCGCAGCGGTGCCAGCCGGTTCCGGAAACGACGATCAAAGTCTGCCCGAGCGGATGGCTGTGCCAGGCGCTGCGCGCGCCGGCCTCAAACCGCACCAGCGCGCCGGCAAGGCGGGCAGGGTCGTCGCGGCTGAACTGCCATTCGATCGTGACGTCGCCGGTGAAATAGTCGGCGGGCCCTTTGACGGGCGCCTGCGACCCGCTGCGGATGATGTCCATGAGCACGAAACGCCGAGCGCGGACGAGCGGTTGCGAAAGCAAACGGGAGTTAGCGCGTAGAGCCGTTGAGTGCCGGCCGGCGGGGCGCGAGGCCTAAGCCGAGCGACCCTCCGCTCGCATTCCAACTGCTCTTCGATCAGTTGGAGCCTTGAAGCGAGCTCCGACCGTCCGACGCCACGGGGATTTACTCCCGTGATCATCCGATGCAGTGATCGCGAAGTTCAAACACGCTCGACAGCCCAACAATGAAGTACTTTTTGTGGAAGGCCGTCTTGGGGCCGACGCCTCGATTACCTCTTTCGCTACGGGAATACCGTGCACTCGATCACGCGTGGCAGACGATTCAAGCCTTGCTGTCCTTCGAAGAAGAGTTCGACGCCGTCCTTCAGAATTATATCGAGTTGGAACTCGCTTTCCTCAATACGGCGATGCGGTCGATGGTATTAAGCCCAGCCAGCCTCGTGGAATTCAGAAAGATTCGGCTTACGTTTGCTCGGTATCTCTCGAATCTTCTGTCGTCATGCCGATCGTACTTGGATCACGCCCCCCACGACTTGCAGCTCTTCGGCGAGCCAATCTCAATGCGTTTCAAGGAGATTCGAAAAGCTGCGTACGATTCTGAGTTTGCCTACCGGTTCATGGAGGCTCTCCGTAATTACGCGCAACATCGTGGCTCGCCGCTTCATGGCATGACGTTCAACTCTAGACGAGTTGAGAGAGCTGAGGGCACGGCAAACCTTCAATATTCGGTTTGGGCCTCAGTTAGTGTCGTGCGCCTCCGCGCGGACCCGAAATTCAAGCGAACCATTTTGCGAGAAGTGCCTGATGACGAGACGATCGACATCCTACCGATGTGTCGAATCTATATCGAAAAAATAGGGGAGCTTCATAGTAAGATTCGAGAAGAGTTGGGAAGCCAAGCTACGGACGCGACCAGTCTGATTCGTTCCTCGATTGATCGCTATGCGTCTGAAACAGATGGCAGTCGCATCGGGATCACATTCGCCCGTTCCAAGAGTGATGAAACAGTGGACGATTACCAAGCGATACCTGAAGACGTGCTCGAACTGTACGAGAGTCTCGTCAGTCGAAACCGACAGGTGGTGAATCTTCGAAGGCGTTTTGTTAGCAATGAGCTCTTAGTTGAGCGTGCATTGCGGACTCAAACATGAGCACAGTTTTTTGGTCTTGGCAGAGCGACCTTGACGCTCGCGTCACACGAGATCTCATCAGAGATGCATTGGCGCAGGCGATTGATGACTTGCACGCCGAACTCGAAGAGCGACCGGAACTGACGTCTGATACAAAAGGTGTTCCAGGCTCTCCGGATATCGTCGCCACAATTCTCGATAAAATTGACCGCTGCGCGGTCTTCGTCGCCGATGTCACCCCCATAGCTTTTTCGGAATCCCGCAAAGCGGTTGCAAATCCGAATGTTCTGATCGAGCTCGGGTACGCGAAGAAATCTCGTGGCCTCCACCGAATCTTGTTGGTCTGGAATACCGCTTTCGAGGGTACCACACCCGAAGAGTTGCCCTTCGACATGCGGACGCGGAGAGCGCCCATTAGCTTCCGCCTGCCTATCGGGGCTTCACGAGAACAGCTAGGCGTAGAGCGCAACGCGCTCAAAGAAATATTAAAAGATGCGTTGCGTGCTTCACTGACCGCGGGACCTGGCCTTGCCATGGTCGCACCAGAGTGGCAGCCGGCTTCAGGAAATATGCCCGCGCTATGGTTTGATCCCGCGGAGCCGCTTCTATTGAATGAAGGCGGCGGCTCAGGCCGGAAGACGGTCGAGCCGGGACCTTACAGTTACGCTCGCATCATACCGAGCAAGTGGTCTCGCCCTTTGAATTTCGGGGAGCAGCATGCGCACATACTAGGCAGAACGATGGGCTTTAGTTGGGGAATGACGCGCGGCGGCTTCATTACTTACACCGGCAGCATTCGATCAACAGCCGCTGCCACTTTGACGAACCTAACCATGCAGTTTCGAACGACCGGGGAGCTTTGGGGTGTCGATCCCGTCATATCGGGAAACGGCTTTTTTTGGTCCGATTACGTGATCAGCAGTTTCAACGATTTTCTCGCTGCCAATTTAAGCTATCTGATTGGGCAAGGCGCCTCCGCGCCGTTCCATGTTCGGTTGGGTGCGACGGATCTTGAGGGGCTGAACTGGGGCACAGCGACCCACTGGGGAGGCCAGTATCAGGCCTTAGAGTCTCGCGTCGAAACTCATTTCACGCTGTCATCTGAAGATGAAGACGAACGCCTCGGGCGCCTTGAGCAAGCTTGGGGCGAATTCAGCGCAGCTTTTGGCGTCAGGCAGCCAGACCGAGAGACGCTAGTGAAACAAATTGAGTCCGGTCGCCGCTGACCAATCACCTTAGCGGCGAACTCACTGATCGAGGAAAGACCTCATCTTCCGGCTCCTGCTCGGATGCTTCAGCTTCCTTAGCGCCTTCGCCTCGATCTGCCGGATACGCTCGCGGGTAACCGAGAACTGCTGGCCGACTTCCTCCAGCGTGTGATCGGTGTTCATGCCGATGCCGAAGCGCATTCGAAGCACGCGCTCTTCGCGGGGGGTTAGGCTGGCGAGGACGCGGGTGACCGTTTCCTTGAGGTTGGACTGGATCGCGGCGTCGACCGGGATGACGGCGTTCTTGTCCTCGATGAAGTCGCCGAGGTGGCTGTCTTCCTCGTCGCCGATCGGGGTTTCGAGGCTGATCGGCTCCTTGGCGATCTTGAGGACCTTGCGGACC
>Ga0157372_10008025_pt1 | contig 11228 bp, 5 predicted proteins | sample C55metaG_FD_115307 | JGI IMG/M metagenome (GOLD analysis project Ga0157372, IMG submission 115307) | Corn rhizosphere microbial communities from Kellogg Biological Station, Michigan, USA - C5-5 metaG | ecosystem: Host-associated > Plants > Roots > Rhizosphere > Soil | place: USA: Michigan...
TGTATTCCAGGTAAAAGAAGGAAATAGTCTACTGAGCTCAAAGCAGGCAAATGATAAATTGATCATTTCGCTTGCAAAGCCCTCCTCAAAAGATGAAGTGAGAACATTTGAAATCAGCTATATGGGTACTCCCCGGGATGGATTAATTATATCCAAAAATAAGTTTGGGGAACGGACCTTCTTTGCTGACAACTGGCCCAACAGGGCACATAATTGGATCCCTTGTAATGATGTTCCTTCTGATAAAGCAACCGTGGAATTCATTGTTACGGCTCCTTCACATTATCGTATTATTTCAAATGGAGCTCTAAAGGAAGAAAAAGTAATAGGGAATAACAAAAAAAGAACGCACTGGTTAGAAGACATTATGATTTCAACAAAGGTCATGGTTATTGGTGCTGCCGATTTTGCCGTAACAAGGGTAGATAATTCATATCATATTCCAGTCACCGCATGGACTTATAAAGCAGATAGTGCTAAGGGAGCTTATGATTATTCACTGGGAGATGACATTCTGCATTTTTTTGAAAGTTATATTGGCCCTTATCCTTTCAACAAACTGGCAAATGTGGAATCCAAAACTATATTCGGGGGAATGGAAAATGCCAGTGCCATATTTTATGCTGAGAGCAGTGTTACAGGCAACCATAGTTCTGAAGCGCTGATGGCGCATGAAATTGCACACCAGTGGTTTGGAAATACAGCTACTGAAAAGAACTTTTCCCACTTGTGGTTAAGTGAGGGTTTTGCTACATACCTCACAGATATGTATATCGAACAGAAATATGGTATTGACAGTTTTCAGAAGCGCCTGCAGAATGAACGTGAAACGGTGATTGATTTCGTGAAGAATTTTGACCAGCCTGTTGTTGACACAGTTACAAGCCTGATGGACTTATTGAACCCTAACAGTTATCAAAAAGGCGCCTGGGTGCTTCATATGTTAAGGAAGGAAGTTGGTGATAGTACTTTTAAAAAGATTATACGCACTTATTATAATACATACAAGTTTAAAAATGCCGACACAAGAGATTTTCAAAAGATCGCTGAGTCAGTTTCAGGCAAAGACTTAAAATGGTTCTTTGATCAATGGCTTTACAAACCTGGTGTCCCTGAATTAAAAATCCTGGTGAAAGCAGACAATGAAGATTTTAAATTGGAGATAACGCAGGGAAAAACACAATATAAATTTCCTATAGAAATATCTATTATTTCAAAAAGCGGCACAACCCATGAAAGGTTATTTATAGATAAGCAGGTGAATGAGGTTAAGGTAAAGTCATCAGGTCCTTTCCGGATACAGGTTGATCCAGGTGTAAAACTTCTTTATGCTGAACTAAAATAGTTCTTATTAAAAAAGCTTCCCTTAGGAAGCTTTTTTAATTATTTAGTTTTTAAAATGGTTACACCAGCATAGTTACCGGGTTCTCCAGGTATTTTTTAAAGGTTTGCAGGAAGGAAGCACCTACAGCGCCATCCACACTTCTATGGTCACAGCTTAAGGTGATCTTCATTACATTACTTACCCCAAAACCTTCACCTTTGCGAACAACGATTTCTTTAATTCGTCCTACTGCCATGATAGCACTATCAGGCGGATTGATGATAGCGGTAAATTCTTCAATATCCATCATACCCAAATTGGAGATGGTAAATGTATTTCCTGTGAACTCATTGGGTTGTAGCTTTTTATTCCTTGCCTTGCCCGCCAGTTCTTTGCTTTCTGTAGCTATCTGGCTGAGCGTTTTCTGATCAGCAAAACGCACTACAGGTACGATCAATCCATCTTCTATTGCCACTGCCACACCTATATGAATATGCTGGTATTGACGAATGAAATCGCCCATCCAGGAGCTGTTAACAGCAGGGTGCTTTCTTAAAGCCATTGCTGCTGCTTTCACTACCATATCATTGAATGAGATCTTGACATCACTTACTTCGTTCATCTGTGCCCTGGCTACCATGGCATTGTCCATGTTGATCTCCATGGTCAGGTAAAAATGCGGAGCGCTGAACTTGCTTTCACCAAGGCGCTTAGCTATCACTTTGCGCATTTGAGAAACTGTAAGATCTGTATGTCCTTCCTGGCCGGAAACAACCGGTGCACTGGGTTGTACAGCGGGCTGCTGCACGGGAGCCTGCTGAGATGGCTTGAAATTATCAATATCTGTTTTGGTAATTCTTCCATTATCACCTGTGCCCTGCACCTGGGAAAGGTCTATTCCTTTTTCACGAGCCAGTTGCTTAGCTAACGGGGATGCCTTTATTCTTCCTTCAGGAGTCGTTGATTGGCTTGTTGCTTGTGCAGGCTGAGATGGTTGTTGTGCCGCCGGTTGAGCAGCTGCAGGAGCTGATGATGGCTGCTGAGGGGCTTGAGCCTGTGGTTGTACTCCACCTTTTGAAGCAGCAACAATGGAATTGACATCTACTTTTCCTTCATCACCTATAATACATAGCAGGTCATTAACTGCAATTTTTTCTCCTGGTTGTGCACCCTGGTATAATAGCTTGCCATTCTTGTAGCTTTCCAGCTCCATAGTGGCTTTATCTGTTTCTATATCAGCCAGTACATCTCCTTTTTTAACAGGATCTCCCACTTTTTTATGCCATGCAGCAATTACCCCTTCGGTCATTGTATCACTCAGGCGCGGCATCAATACTACTTCTTCCATTTTACTCAAATCCATTCCGGCAGCTTTATTGTCCTGTGACTGTGGAGCTGGGGCTGGTTGGGCTTGCGCTTGGGGTGGAGGAGTGGATGCTACTGGCTCTTTTTGCTGGCCTTTTCCTGAAAGTAATCCTGAAATATCCTCTCCGGCATTTCCCACTATTGCCAAAAGATCATCTACCTGGATCTTCGCTCCTTTATCCCCACCGATGTGAAGTAAGGTGCCATCCTTATAACTTTCCAGCTCCATGGTGGCTTTATCCGTTTCTATTTCCGCTAGCAGGTCACCCTTTTTTACAGGGTCACCAATTTTTTTATGCCAGGCTGCAATAACTCCTTCCGTCATCGTATCGCTCAGGCGAGGCATCAATATCACTTCGGCCATGATTCTTGTTCTGTTTATTTTGAGTGCCGAAATTAAAGCAAAACAGGGAAATTGAGGGAACCAACCCCATTATGAGAGAAATATAACAATGATTATAGCTGCAAAAGAGATGTTTACATACTAACACAATCCATAGATAACCTTGTTCACATTAAATGCCTGCCTTGCTTATATTAGAATCGACATCTATTACATTACCCGTTCTTTTTAGCACTCCCCAGGTTTGTAATTCACCTTTCAAAGCCCGTCTCAGTGATTTAAACAATACCCACCACATTAACCAACGGTAGATGAGTCTTTGGGGAAATAACCACACTAGCCTGGATAGCCTTTCTTTTTCCATTCTGAAGGCTATAATTGCAATTCCCGCGTCAAAAAGCATAAAGGCGAAGTAATATGGAATGATCTTCCCCGCATTACCCGAAATTAATCCTACCACCATGAATAGGTCGGCAAAGGGTATAAAAGCGGGAATTATATATTGAAACAAAAGGATGTTCGGCATGGCCAGGCAACCCAACCATTTATAATTTGTATTGAATAACACATCTTTATGTTTCCAGAATGTTTGTAGCACGCCAAAACTCCATCTCAAACGCTGCTTTAAAAATTGCTTTGTTTTTTCCGGTGCCTCCGTTAAGGCTATGGCATTATTCTCGTTCTTGATAACATAGCCAGCACGTAGAATGCGTATGGTCAGATCACAATCTTCAGCTAATGTGTCAGTGGTAAAGCCCCCTGCTGCTTCAATTGCCTTTTTTCTAAAAGCTCCGATAGCGCCAGGAACAACTGTTATGGCATTGAGGTAGGCAAAAGCTCTCCGGTCAAAGTTTTGGCTGCTGATATATTCTATTGCCTGCCATTTGGTTAATAAGTTCAATTCATTGCCTACTTTCACATTACCTGCAACTGCTCCAATTTTTTCCAAATCCTGGTTATCCCTGGAAAGCAGGAAATGCTTCATCAGGTGGGAAATGGCATCTGTTTTAAGTTTTGTATCAGCATCAATACATACAACGAAATCTGCGTTTGAAATTCCTATTCCATAATTGAGTGCTGATGCCTTTCCGCCATTGGGTTTCGTATAAGCCTTTATTCTGCCGTTTCCCTTAAAAACATCTATAACCCTGGCATAGGTATCATCTGTGCTGCCATCATCAACAAAAATGATCTCATAATTGGGATAGTCCGCTTTCAAAAGATTTTGAAGCGAACTAACAATATTTATTTCTTCATTGTAAGCAGGTACTATAACAGAAACCAGCGGAGGATTTTCCAAAACAAAAGGTATTGCAGCCAGGTTACTCATTTCCAGCTTTCTTTCCTTAAGTGCCAGGAATGCCATCAATACTGTTCTGGCAATGGATAATAAAATAAATGTTATGAATAAAGCAAATAACACTGTTCCTATCCAATACGTTACTTCCAGGAAAACATAATTGGCTTCCAGCAAATAATATCCACTGCCCTTTGGTACAGGCGGCATTAATTCTTCCTTTTTCTTTCCCAGCAAATCTGCAATGGTGGTAAAAGTGTAACCCCTCTCCTTAAAATAATCAATGATCTTTGGCAAGGCTTCCAGGGTTGCTTCCCTGGTTTCACCACCGGCGTCATGTAAAAGAATGATATTTCCCCCGGTTGTTTTATCATCCATTTCCAGTTCTATCTTTCTTTTTATAGTCCTTTGAAAGATACTATCCGCATTGATACCTGGTTCCCAATCCAGCGGATCAATAGATTCACCCACGTCCAGGTAATTCTTTGTCCTTGCAATGGCAACTGGTATCAATTCATCCAGTTTTTCCGGAGTGAAGTCGGCATTGTAAGGAGCCCTGAATAATACGGTGGAGTGCCCGGTAACACATTCTATCAGCAGGCGGGTAGATTCCATTTCTATAACGGCACGGCGGTGACTCACCTCTGCGATATTGGGATGAGTGAAAGTATGATCTCCTAACTCATGGCCTTCCCTGTATATTCTTTTTAGAAGGGGAATGTTATTTTCTCCGTTCATGCCAACAATAAAAAACGAAGCGGGTACATGTTTTTCTGAAAGCACGTCAAGTATCTTAGGTGTCCAGGTCGGGTCAGGACCGTCATCGAATGTTAATACAAGTTTTTTCTTGTTGCGTATAGTATCTTTTCCATTCCAGCCGAATTTCTTAGCCATAAAAGAACTGGGAAGATTGTCATAATTCTCTTCTGAGATAAGAAGTTCTGTAGAATCTATAGTTGTTTGAATACTTCCTTTTTTAGGCATGGCTAATACATCCAGCACTTCACCAAAGCCTGAGTAGGTAACATTGTCCTTTGATTGGATCTGGGAGAACACATCAAAATCAAAATGCTTTATAGAATCCTGTGAAAGGTTCTTATTATAAAAGTTCCAGATACGGTCATCTTCTGACCCTAACCTCCATAGCGCTACGCCTGCCAACTCACTTTCAGTGGCAAAACGCATGGCATTAAATGTAGTGGCGGCATCTGTAAAATAAGCCTGGTGAAGTATGTTTTCATCATCATAATAAGAGAAACTTAAATTATAGGTGTCGTTGTCAAAAATTATCTTAGCCTGTGCTTCCTTAGCCGCACTTAACGCATCCTGGTAAGTCAATACAGCAACATCCGCCGGATCTGTTTCTTCTTTTTCTACAGGCCAGTCATAACCATAAGCTGCAAGCCCTAAAACAACTTTATGAGACGGTATTTCTTTTAAAGCCTGGTCCATGGCGGCCTCTATCCATTTTTGTTCAGCAATTGGCCCGGGTTTGGTGCCGGATGAATTCTCATCATAAGCCATTACAAACAAAAAATCATTGTACCTGGAAAGCGCCTCATAATTATAATCTTCATTGAATGGAATAACATCCTGTGTCACAAGTAATTTCCTGGCATGAAGCTTATCATATAATTCTTTCTGAAAAGCAACAAAGGCTTCATCAGAAGTTTCTTTCAATTCTTCCAGGTCAACATTGACACCTGCAAATTTGTTTTTCAGCAGTATATTAATAAGATCATTGATGAGCTTTTCTCTTTTGGCCTTGTTGTTTATGATCCTATGAACAGCTTCCCCATGAAAATTTTTATCCTTATCATAGAAGTTAGATAGCATGGGCATAATGTTCACTCCTGCATTCTTCATGACTGCCAGCCCTGCCGGGTCAATGGTGGAATAAACAGTATCTGCTTTTGGATTGATAAATAACCATTCAGGAATGACCAGGTTTAATTTGTGAATATTGCGTTCAAGGGAGATCAGCGATTGTTTATTCCAGGTTACATAAAATGCAGACCGAATACCACAGGGCATATCATTGTTAATGATATTCCTGTAACCGGGAGAAGTTTTCATTTTGTAAGGAGCCTTATTAGTTAGGTCCTTTTGATTGATGTATTGCCGGTATCCCTTATATTTTTTTGCAAGTTGACTGTTCCTGGATAGAAAATTTTGTTGTGCAGATAACACCTGTTTATAAGATGCAAGCTGGGGAAGTGTGGGTAACTTTTCAGTAATAAACCAAAATATAATAGCAAGAATAGCTAATCCAATAAAAAGAAAAAATACCCTGCTGCTCCATTTAAAGCGTGTCCAGCGGGTGGACGTAACGGTTTGAAAAATCTGCCGATCCTGCATAAATTCTCCTGTCTGGAAGCAAAGTTGACAACTGAATTCGTTATAAGAAAGGCAAATTCGGTGAAGAGCGTGTTAAATAAGCTATAATGGAAACTATAATAAAATCAGCAATTATATATGCATTTCTAATAATCAAGTTCCAACCTCAGTCGCTCTCTTAATTCTTTAACCAGGGGAAACTGTTCAATGATCTTTTGATATTGTTCCTTCGAGCTTAATGGCCTGTCTGTTTCTATATGTTCTATTACACCTTCCTGCAAAACAATTATAAATTGTAATTGCCTGTTCTGTAATGCTGCCTGCAAGAATTCGCAAGCCTTATTTCTTTCCAGTTCAAGGAATTTCTGGTTGATATTATTTGTAACAATTGCCTCAAAGCTGTTATTGTCTTTGATGTTCAGCCTGGCTGTTTCAAAACTCTGCCATGCCGGATTCTTCGAAGTCTTCAAATTTATTATGAATTGATCCCAGGCCTCTTTAAGAGATGTATCATCCAAAGGTTTGTCTGCAATTACATCCATGCCACTCCCATTACCTATTTTTTGACGCAATGCATTCAGCGAGGAAATCTTTTTTCCATTAACTGGTGCGGGAGCCGGGGACTTGGTTTCAACTGGAGTTACTGGTTGCGGCGGCGCCTTATAAACCTCTTTCTTCTCTTCCACGATGGGGGTAGCCACTTGATAAGGAGTTTCAATAATAAGTTTGGCTTCTGTCTTTTTATCCTTAGCGTTCGTGGTCTTAGTTATATTTTGGGCGATACCTTGAGCAAGAGGAGTTATATTCCTGAAAGCAATTGATTTAGGTCCATCAACTACTTTTTTTTTATCAAGTGTGCCACCATTGCTGGTAAGTTCTATAGCCTGGTGCAGGTAACAAAGTTTGATCAATGCAAGCTCCACATGCAATCTTTTATTCCTGGCAGATCTAAAGCTGATCTCTGCTTCATTCAGGATATTCAGGGCACTGACTAAATAACCGGCGTCTGTTCTTTTAGCTGTTTCGGCATAACGTTGCCTGAAACTCTCTACAACTTCCAGGAGCCCGGCCACTCGCTCATCTTTACAAATAAGCAGGTTGCGGATAAATTCTGCAAACCCGTTCAACACCATATCGCCTTCAAAACCTTTTTTATCAATGTCATCATATAATAACATGGCGCCAGCAAGGTCCTGGTTCAGCATACAATCCACCAGCTTAAAATAATAATCGGCATCCAGGATATTAAGGTGTTCAATAGTATTCTCATAGGTCACTTCACCATTGGTAAAGCTTACTATTTTATCAAGGATACTTAACGCATCCCTCATGCATCCTTCACTCTTTTGGGAAATTAACTGTAAGGCTGTTTCTTCAACCTTTATATGTTCTTTGTTGGCAATGCCTTCCAGGTGGTCAACAGTATCCTGCAAGGTTATACGTTTAAAATCAAAGATCTGGCAACGGCTTAAAATGGTTGGTAGTATCTTATGCTTTTCAGTAGTAGCCAGGATAAAAATAGCATAGGGGGGAGGTTCTTCCAGCGTTTTTAAAAAAGCATTGAAAGCGGCGGAGGAAAGCATGTGTACCTCGTCTATTATGTACACTTTGTATTTGCCAGCCTGCGGTGCAAAACGTACCTGTTCTACCAGGCTCCTGATGTCCTCAACAGAGTTGTTGCTGGCAGCATCCAACTCGTGAATGTTCATCGAGGTGCCCTCATTGAAAGAGCGGCAGGAGTGGCATTCATTGCATGCCTCTCCATCTTTACTGGGATTTTCACAGTTGATCGTCTTCGCCAGTATACGTGCGCAGGTGGTTTTACCTACACCTCTTGGCCCGCAAAACAAAAACGCATGGGCCAAATGCCCGGATTTAATAGCATTCTTTAATGTGGTGGTGATGTGGTCCTGGCCTACCACGGTATCAAACGTCTGGGGACGGTATTTCCTGGCTGAAACAATGAATTTTTCCATACAAACCTCGGTTGCTAAGGTAAAGCAATGGCTTCAGAGATAGCATAGGTGTGAAAAGATTTAAGAAATGAAGCGGGGAGTATGTGGAGAACTAATTATCCAGATCTCGAAACAGTGAATAAAAAATAAGCTGTTAAATGTCCTGTCTGTAAATTTATCAGATAATAAATCCCTAAATGAAAAGAAAGATATCCGCGTTCCTTATAGTATGTTGCCTGGTTTTTTCTTTCAGCAGCTTTTCACAGCCTGCCGGCAAAGTCATTGAACAATTAACTGTAAAAAGTAATGTGCTAAATCGACCTGTCAGGTATACAGTTTACCTTCCTTCAGACTATGAAACATCCCAAAGGGCCTATCCTGTAGTTTATTTATTACATGGCTATACAGATGATAATACAGGTTGGTTGCAATTTGGTGAGATCAACAGGTATGCTGATAAAGCTATACACGAAGGTATCATACCACCAATGATCATTGTAATGCCTAATGCGGATTCCAGCTGGTATATCAATTCCTACGACGGAAAGGAGAATTACGAGGATTTCTTCATTAAAGAATTTATGCCGGCAATTGAAAAAAGCTATAGGATCAAAGCTGAAAAAAGATACCGGGGCATTGCAGGGCTATCTATGGGGGGGTATGGCACTTTGAATTATGCTATAAAATACCCGCAGCTCTTTGCTGCAGCTGCTCCGCTAAGTGCTGCTGTTTTTGATGACAGTGCCCTTGTTAATGCAGACCAGGCAGACTACGATAGGACATTTGCCCAATTATACGGCCGTGGATTAAAAGGTACTTCAAGATTAAATCAATCATGGTATAACAATTCAATCCTTAAAATGGTGGCTACCCGTAATGCCGACGACCTGAAAAAAGTTCGTTACTGGATTGATTGTGGGGATGATGACTTTCTTACTAAAGGGAATTGTCTTTTACATATTGCAATGACTGAAAAACACATTCCTCATGAGTTCAGGGTAAGAGACGGGGCTCATAACTGGACCTATTGGAGGACAGGTATAACTGATGCATTGCAATTTATAGGTCAAAGTTTTCACCAGCAATAACCCTTCATGGTTATCCCTTGTGTATAAAGTTGTAACTTAAGGCTACAGTTGACCACTGCTTATGCGAAAGGGTTTATACATAGTCTTGATCTTATTACCCCTTTGCTTTTTAAGTATACAGCATATCAAAGCGCAGGTGCTTTTGCGTTCAGATTCCGCTGCTTCTCAAATTGGTGCTTCGGCAAATAGTGAAAAAGTTTCAAATGGTAATAATCCTAGGGAAGATGATGGTATTGCATTAAATATAGGTATGCCCTCCAGGGCCATGCAACAGGCAATCCGCAATAATATGTTCAACAAAGGGTTTGGATTATCCATTTTGGTAGTTTATAATCCTTTTAAAAAAAGCAGCGTATTAAGGTTGGGAGGAGAAATTGGTTATACCTATTATGGTAGATTTAAATCCGGTGGATTAAAAACCAGTTATGGTATTGCGCATTTGGTTCCGGTTATTCGCCTGCGGCCTGATATTTCAACATCAATCATTCCTTTTGCAGATGTTTTTGCAGGTGGAGACTTTTATATTTCCAATACAAAGCAAGACCTGGGAGCCCTTGAAACCATTGCCGGCATAGAATCTTATGATTTCGGGAGTACTATCAGTGCCAGCTTTGTTAAAGGCCTCGCTACAGGGCTTATGATCCGTTTTTCCAAAACTGCTACCTCACGTCTTCTATTACGCTTTTCCTATGCACGTGGCACGCCAATAAAATATGTCGACCGTAATAGCCTGAACCCTGTTTATGGATTTCTTGAAGGGCGATCCCCGGTGGAGTATTTTGCTATACAAATAGGCATCGCTGGTATTGGAAAATAAACCTGGCTACAGTTTTAAATTAATTGCTTATGACAAAATAGGGTGCCTGTGAAACTCTTTAGTGCGATCAAAGAGGTAACGATAGGTAGCCAGTTTCCGGCTTGTGTACACATCGCCAAGTCCAAGTCCTACATTCAGCATTTTTGGATTAAAATCACCAATCCACTGCATCTCGTATTCTGTATATTTAAAATCCGGCTTCATTACATCTTTATAGGCTTCGCCTATTATAAAGGCATCAATACCTTTTCCCTGGAACTCGGGCACTATGCCAAATACAAGGCCTGTGAATTTCTTGCAGGGCTTTGTTTTCTTTACCCAAAGGAATTTAAGCTTATGAAGCAGGTCGAATTTGCCATCCAGGTATTTAAACCACTGGTTAAGGTCGGGCAGGTTGACAAAAATAGCTATGGGTTCATCTTTATGATAAGCAAACCATACGATCCTTTCATCCATAACAGGTTTCATCTTTTTAAACATTAGCATCACCTGCTCTTTCTTCAACTCTTTCAATCCACCATGACCTGCCCATGCTGCATTATACACTTTGGCAAAATCAATAGCATATTTTTCAAGTCTTTTTTTCTCTATGCAGCGCACACTAAATTCAGGGTCCTTATCGAAAGGTGCATGGCGTTCCAAAACCTTGGCAGACATTTGCTGCTTGGGATTCATGCCCAGGCATACCTGGTTAAAAAATAA
>Ga0157372_10008028_pt1 | contig 11224 bp, 6 predicted proteins | sample C55metaG_FD_115307 | JGI IMG/M metagenome (GOLD analysis project Ga0157372, IMG submission 115307) | Corn rhizosphere microbial communities from Kellogg Biological Station, Michigan, USA - C5-5 metaG | ecosystem: Host-associated > Plants > Roots > Rhizosphere > Soil | place: USA: Michigan...
ACCGCTACCCAAACCCACCGTTTAGAATTGACAAGCATACCCTCAATTTACCCAAATCCCACTAAAAAGCCAAAAACCCAAACCATAAACTACACGAATAGGTTGGCCGGCATCCTGCATTTCTCATTCGCCATGGGTCGGCTGATCACACCAATCCATCATTCAACGCCTTCGACACGGCCTCCGCCTGCGAATGCACCTGCAATTTCTCGTAGATGTTTTTAATATGGGTCCGCACCGTATCGATACTGATCGACAAGTCCGCCGCAATTATCTTCAGACCCTTGCCCTTCGACAAATGGGTAAGTATCTCCTTCTCCCGGTTCGTCAGCCCATAGTCGGCCGCCCCCGCCCTCGCCGGCTGCGCGGCCTGCTCCTGCATGCTTTGCACGATCATCCGCGCAATACCGGGCGACATCGGCGCCTCCCCCTGCATCACCTGCCGGATGGCATCGGACAAATGGTCCGAAAGATGCTTTTTCAGCAGGTACCCCGAGGCCCCCGCGCAAATGGCGTCGAGCACATGCCGGTTGTCATCGAAGACAGTCAGCATGATTATCTGTACCCGCTTATCCACGGTCCGCACCTGCTTCACGGCCTCGATGCCGTTGATCCCAGGCATATCGATATCCATCAGGATCACATCCGGTTTGAATTCCGTTACCTGCTTCACCACCCCGACGGCGCGGGAAAAATGACCCAACAACAGGAAGTCCCGCGATAACGCCAGCAGGTTGACAAGACTCTCCCGCAGGCTGTCGTTGTCTTCGTATAGTAAAATGCCAAACATGCCATGCTAAATATACCGGCTTATCCGCCCGCAGCCTATACCGCAATCAGGGTAGGGCCGCCGTAAGCACGATCCTCGTCCCGCGCCCGGCCGCCGAATCGATAACGATCCGCCCCTCCATCGTCGCCGCCCGCTCCCGCATATTGTTCAGTCCATTCCCACCCCGCACCGCGCCCTCATCAAACCCGGTCCCATCATCGACGATCTCCATTCGCAACGAACCATGCTCCTGTTCCAGCCGGATGACGATCAAATGACACCCGCTATACTTCATCGCATTATTCACCGCTTCCTTGAACAGCAGATACAACTCCTTCCGCCGCCGCACATCCAGCTTCATCGCCACAAGATTCCCCTTTTCTTCAAACCGGTAATCGATATTCGCCGGCTCCAACAGCTCCGCAGCGAACTCCTTCATCCGGCTGAGCAGCTCCTCCATCGTATCATGCTGCGGGTTAATGGCCCAGACGATATCGTCCATCTTCTCCATTATCGCCCCACTGCGGTCCTTTATCTTTTGCAGGCTGCTCCGCACAAACCCTTCGTCGGACGGTTCCAGCGCAACCTTGCTCAACACGTTGATGCTCGTCAGCGTGGACCCGATATCGTCATGCAGGTCCCGGGCGATGGTATTGCGCATCTTCTCCATCTCGATGATCCGCCGGGCATTACTCACCACCCGGTGCCGGTTGAACATCAGGAAGCCCACCAACACCAGCAGCCCAAGCACCACCATCGCGCCGTACAGCAACACCTTGTCGCGTTGCAGCACCAACCGCGTCACCTGCTGATCCTCCTTCAGCAATTTTATCTCCTGCTCCTTCTTCTCCACATTGTACTGCGACTCCAGCTTATGCAGCTGCAGCTGCACATCCCGCCCCTGCAGGCTGTCATGCATCTCGTAATATTTCCGCGTATAATACAGCGCCTTATCATATTGCCGGACGCCCGCGTAATACTCCGACAGGTACTGTAGATTGGCCAGCTGCATCTCCCGGTCCCCCGACTCCACGGACGCCTTCAGGCTGCTCATCAGCCGGAGCTCATCCTGCTGCTGGCGGCCGACCCTCCCCTCCAGCGAAAGCAGCGCCGCCTCCGCCGTCTGATAACGTGTGCTGTCCCCCATCTCCCGGTCCACCGCCTTGCTATTGTTCAGAAAGGTCCGGGCTTTGACAACATCGGCCTTGTCGCCATAGACGTTCCCGATATCGAAATCCAGGTCCGCCTCCTCCACCTTCAGGTTCATCCCCTGGAACACCTTCAAAGCCTGGAAATAATAAGCAAGAGCGGAATCCCATTGCTTCGCCCCGCGGAAGATGGATCCCTGTTGCTTCAGCGCGGTACCGATCCCCCGCTGATCCTTCATTTCGGTCTTCAGCGCAATCGCCTTTCTCGTATATTCTGTTGCCTGGGACAACTGCCCCAGCGAAAGAAAATCCCCGCCGATACCCTGGTAGCAGTAGGAGATGCCCTGCTTGTTGGCCACCTCTTCGAAGCGGTGCAGGGATTGTAAATGATAGGTGAGCGCCTTGCGATAGTCCGCCATCACCGTATAGGTGTTCCCGATATTGAGGTATTGCCCCGCGAGGTATGTCCGGTTGCCCATCGACGGATCTTTTACCGCAAGGGCCCGGGCGTCATCCAGCGAAGCGACCAGGTAGGGTAGGGCCGCCCTGTAGTTCCCTTCGATCTTATAAAAAAGGCCCGCCGCCGCATGAAAATCGGTCCTCGCATCGACGGAGCTGGACTCTTCGGCCATTCGCTTCAACAACGAAAGATAGTACCCCGCACTGTCCCGCCGGCCGCTATGCAGATGACAGGTGACCAGTTGATTATAGGCCCGGGTCAGATAGGCCGTGTCGCCCGTCTTCGTACAAAGCGCGACGTCCTGGTGTAAATAGGCAATAGCCCTGGGAATATCGGTCCGGGCAAGACCCGCCGCAAGCGAATTAAGCGCCCTGGCCTCGGCTTTATCCTGCTTGTTCTCCCGGATAACCGCGAGCAGGCTGTCGGTGGATAGCGGTTGCCCCGCCATGACCAATCGGCAAAAACAAAGCAACAGAACCAACAAACATCGGGAGGGGTGCATAGTTAATGCGCGAATAGAGCTGCAAGTCAAACTAGCCCTATTCGCGCAAACGGCTAATGTCTGACCCAACCGAGTGGCATCCGCCAGTGGCGGATGACGCGAAGGTTGCGGGCGAAGCCCTGTCGAACCACTTTCAGCGGTTCAAGGCCCGAAAAATACAAAATAAACCGGATTTATCCCTTGTCCCGCGCCGCCCGCCCCGCGGCCGGTTTCCCCCGCACAAACAACAACCCCATCACCGCCCCCAAAAACGCCAGCCCCGCCGCCAGCCGCAGGATATCCTGGTAGACGCCGATAAACTCCTCCCGGTAGATTCGCGGCAGCGCCTCTGCCACAGGAACCCGCGCAGACCCCTCTGTCCGCCCCACCGCAACCCCAGCCCGCGCCTCCGCCTTTTGGCCCCCCGCCGGCCCCTCCGCCGCAGGCACCCCCGCAGACCCCTCGCTGGCCAGGTCTCCGTTCAGGCCCTTCGGCACTTTGGCATTCCCCAGGTTAGCCGCCTGCGCCATCACTTCCCGTTTCCCATCGGGCGATAGTCCCAATCCATCCACCGGCCCTTCTAAGGCCCCCGCAAAGAACAACACCGCCAATGCCCCAAAAATTGCATTGGCAAACACCCCCGCGATCCGCGTCATGGCATTATTGATCCCCGACGCAACACCCGAATGTTCATCGCTCACCGAGCTCATCACCGTCGTCGTCAGCGGCGCCACCGTAAAGGACATCCCCAACCCCAGCACAAGCACCCCCGGAAGAAAATGCGTCCAGTAATCCACCGGTCCCCGCGTCTTTCCGACAAAGGAGAGCATCAACAGCCCAAGCCCCGCCGCCGCCGGCCCGACGGTCAGGAACAGCCGCGCCCCATGTTTGTCCGCCAACGCCCCCGCCCACCGGGCGATCGAGATCATCAACACCGTAAAAGGAAGAAAGGTCAGTCCCGACTGCAGCTGGCTATACCCCTGCGCCTGTACGAGGTTCAGCGAAAGGAACAACATCCCCGCGCCCAGACCCGCATAAAGGAAAAAGGTCAGCGCATTGACCCCGCTAAAAGTTCGATTCGCAAAAAGATAAAGCGGCATCATCGGGTCCTTCCGCCGCGCCTCGATCCACACAAACACGCCCAACAAAACCAACCCCAACGCCAACGCTCCCCACACCTCCCACGACCCAAATCCCGATGCCGCGGACCCGCCGGTTGCTCCTCCGCCGGAACCCGAATTGGCAGTTCGCAAAAACCCAAAGGTCAGCGCCGCCAGTCCCGTCGCGATCGCCAACACCCCCGGAATATCCAGCTTCCGCCCCGCCCCCGCCTCCTTGCTCTCCGGCACCCTCCGCCAAAGTATCAACAACGTCAACAGCCCGATCGGCACATTGATATAAAATATCCCCCGCCATAGGCCCGCATCCGCCAGCGCGCCACCCAGCACCGGCCCGCCCATCGTCACCACCGTCGTAACGGCACTCCAGGTCCCGATCGCCTTCCCCCGCTCCCCGGGGTCGATAGACGAAGAAAGCAACGACAGGCTCCCGGGGATCATCAAAGCCCCGCCCACTCCCTGCAACACCCGGAAGCCGATAAGCCAATGTACATCCGGCGCCAGCCCACAAGCCATGCTGCCGATGATAAAGACGAGGATACCGATCATATATATCCGCTTCCGCCCCAGCTTGTCGCCCAGCGATCCACCCACCAGTATCAGCGCGGCCAGCACCAGCAGGTACGCGTTCAACACCCAGAACAGGTCAGCCCCCGTGGCGTTCAACCCCTTCTGCAAGGCCGGGAGCACCACATTCAACGCCGTACTGTCGATAAACGCCATCGCCGAGGCAAGGATCGTAGCCGTCAAAACCCACCGGCCTGTTGTACTTTTCAAAGGAAATGATGTCATAGTGCTAAAGTTACCCATTCACGGGCATATCACCGGCTACAGATGGTCGTACCTTGTAAAACGACCATCTGTAGAACGACCATGAAACAACTCCGCCTGCTCATTGTCGGTGTATTACTCTTCGGCATCGCGAACGCCCAGGATCGGTCCCCCCTTTCCATCCCCCAACTTCTGGCGAAGCTCGGATCCACTCACAACGACACCGCCCGGCTCCGCCTGCTGCTGACCCTCGCCGATTCTTATATCATGAAGCCCGGCGAAGAAAAGACCGACCTCGATTCCGCCCTCCTGCTCGTCTCCCAGGTACAAAAGGCAACCCCCGCCGATCCCCACCGCACCGGCATATGCTACCTGCTGACCTCAAAGATCCTCCGTGAAAAAGGCCGCCCCGACAGCGGGCGAAAATACTCCCTCATCGCCGCCGAAATACTCGGCCGGGAAGGACAAACCCCCGACTGGGCCTTCGCCTGCGCCGAAGTCGCCCATTGTTACGAACTCTTCAACGTTCACGAAGACAGCCTTCGCATCGCCTGGTATTATAAAGCCCTTCCGGTATTCGAATCCACCGGCAGGAAAGTCGACTTCGCGGCGACCCTGGATGCCCTGGGCAACGCCATCGGCCACCTCGACCCGGCCGCATCGATACCGGTCCTTCAACGCGCGCTGGCCGCCGACCGCGCTCTCGGCCCCAATAACGATCTCCGCGGCATCTATACCCTCCTGGCCACCGAATACAACCGCGCCGGCGACCCCGTGAACGCCATCTACTATGGGCTCGAAGCCGTCCGGCTCGAAGAAAAACGTCCCCAAATGGATGCCGCCAGCGTTGCCGCCTATAACCATCTCGGCCTGGTGTACTACAGCCAGGGCGATCTCAAGGAAGCCATCTCCTGTCTCCGGCGCGCCCGCGATCTTTCCTATCGCCTCGATACCGCGGACATCCACATGCTCACCTACTCGCTGGCCAAATTCCTCATGGACGACCACCAGTACATCCCAGCGATATCGGCCATTCGCGAATCCATAAAGATCCGTCCGGCCCTCGCCCCGGGCGACTCGTTTTTTCAGGCCAACAGTTTCTGCGAATATTATTTGCACACCAACCGGGTGGACTCCGCACGGCCATACGCCGAACGCCTGATCCATCTCCAGAAAGAACGGAAGCCCGACGATGGAATTTTAAAGGTCTCTTCCATTGCGCTACTTGACTACTTTTTGGCCAGCGGCCAGTATGAGTCGGTGAGAAAATACGGTCACGATATGCTGACCTGGGCCGCACATCACGGCGACGCCCTGGCCGCCGGCGTGGCCTACCGGCAACTGTCCAAGGCCGACTCCTCCCTCGGCGACTATCTCGCCGCCATGAATGAATACCAGTCCTCCATCGATATCCTCGACTCGGTCCGCAACGCCCGCGACGCCAGGCAGATCGCCAGCCTCAAACTCCAATATGACCTGGAAAAAAAAGACAAGGATATCCTCTCCCTCACTCATAACCAACAACTCAGCAACCTCGCCCTCCACCAGGCCGGCCTGACCCGCAATTTCATCATCGCCGGCTCCGTCCTCCTGCTCATCCTGCTCGGGGTCGCCATCAACCGCTACCGGCTCAAACAACGCAGCAACCGGCAGCTCAGCCACCTGCTCTCCGAAAAGGATGTCCTCCTCACCGAAAAGGAATGGCTCCTCAAGGAGATCCACCACCGGGTAAAGAACAATCTCCAGATCGGCATCAGCCTCCTCAACCTCCAATCCTATCATATCGAGAACGAAAAAGCCCAATCCGCCATCCGCCAGTCCCGCAACCGGATGTATGCCATGTCGCTTATCCATCAACGCCTCTACCAGGCGGACAATCTGAGGACCATCGATATGCAGCAGTATGTTGCACAGCTCATCGAGTCCATCGCAGACAGCTACGCCTCCGAAAAGGAGATCGACTTCCAGTTGGCCGTGCAGCCGCTCGGGCTCGATGTCGAACACGCACTTCCCATCGGCCTTATTCTCAACGAGACGATCACCAATTCCCTGAAATATGCCTTCCCCGACCGCAGAAAAGGACGCATCTCGATCATCCTCGACACAACGGACCACCACATAACCCTTTCCGTTGCCGACAATGGGGTAGGCGCCCCGGCCGGCTTCGAGCTCCACCGCGATCACTCCATGGGCATGCAGCTCATCGATATCCTCGTCCAACAGCTCGACGGGTCCATCCAAATGGAAAACCAGCACGGTCTCGCCATCACCATCCAATTCCCCCGGCCCAATGCGCCGGCATTTCGCAACCCTTCCGTCAATCGACGATATTTCGCCGATGACCAGCCGGCCGCAATTCCCTAATCACTTGGCTTCTCCCGTATTACAAATAGGCATAAGTTTGGTTGCCTGTCCCCTGAAGATGAAAAAATGCTGCCTCTTCGCGATCACAGTTTTTCTGTTCTGTCTTGCCCACCCCCAGGACAGGCCGGGGCCTTCTATCCCCAACACCGCCGCCGGCGATCCCCGCATCAAAGGACGCCGTCTTCTCGTTTTTGCGAAAACCGCCCGCGAAAAAGGCGACACCGCCGCCGCCAAAAAAGCCGCCTTCGAAGCGCTCGCCATCTTCACCAAAGAAAGGACGCCCGACCTCGCCGACGCCGAGTTCGAAGCGGCCCGTTATTATGACTATTCCGACCCCGTCCAGAACCATCAGCGCGTGCTGCTCTATCGCGACGCCATCCCCATCTTCGAAAAGACGGGCCGCCGTCTTCAGCAGGCCCAGGCGCTGGAACTGCTCGGCGACTGTTTGCAATATCACAACATCACCGTCTCCGATGCCCTGCCACCCCTGCTCGACGCCTTTCATCTCTACATGACCCTCCACGAGACCGATCTCCGCAATATCTCCGCCCTGCTGGCCTGCACCTATTCCCGCGTCGGCGACCACCACAGCGCCCTCCTCTATGGCCTGATGGCCATCAAACAGGAAGAAGCCCGGCCGGTACCGGCGCTGAGCCTCGTCGTCTCCTATAACCGGGTCGGCCTGGTCTATTATAATATGGGTGACTACCTCCATGCCGACACCTTCCTCACCCGGGCGATCGCCCTCTCCCATCATTTTCGGGACACAAACGCCATCAAGGAATCGGTGCTCAACGGCGTTCTCATAAAGATCCGTCTCGGCCAAACGGACAGCGCCCTCCTCGCCGCCGAAGACCTCGCCCGGCACTACCCCTTCACCACGCTGTTCGACCGGGTCCAGCTCCAGCAACGCTTTCTTCGCATCTACATCGCCACCGGCGATATCCATAAGGCAAGCCCCATCTTCCTGCGGTTCACCGATCTCGACGACAGCCTTCCACCCGCCCATTACTTCCGCCCCTATATCGACCCGGCATTGATCGAATACGCGTTGGCGATAAAGGACTATCCGCTGGCCCGCAAATATGCCCTTCGATACCGCGGCTTCTGTATCCACAGCCATTGCCCCTCGGCATTGTACAAAAGTTACTACCAGCTCTACCTCACCGACAGCGCCGAAGGCCACCTGAAGTCGGCAATGGCCAACTACCTGCAGTACGTCCGCCTCCGCGATTCCCTGCAATCCCAAACGGACACCAACCAGGTCCTCGCTCTGCAGGAAGTGGCCCAAAGCCCAACGCCCTCCGTCGCAACAACCCCCGCCCATCAACAGAATAGAACATCATGGCTCCTTCCCATCGGCGCCGGCTTCCTCGTCATCGGCGCAGGGTTCTTAGCCTACCGCTACCGCACCCTCCGTCGCAACCGCCAGCTGGAGGCGGAAAAAGAATGGCTCGTGAACGAACTCCATCATCGCGTAAAGAACAACCTGCAGATCGTCATGAGCCTCCTAAACACCCAATCCCACTACCTCGACAACGAAAAAGCCCAGGCCGCCATCGGTCAAAGCCGCAACCGCATGTACGCGCTCTCCCTCATCCACCAGCGCCTATACCAACCCGATAACCTGGAACAGATCGATATGACCCGGTATATACCCGACCTCGTCCACTATCTCCGCGACAGCTTCCCCGGCCGGCAACGCATCGTCTTCCATCTCGACATCGACCCCGTACCGCTCGACGTCGCCATTGCCGTTCCCGTCGGCCTCATCCTCAACGAAGCCATCTCCAATTCCCTCCAATGGGCCTTTCCCGGCGACCGCCCCGGCGCCGTACACATCATGCTCCGGCAACAACAAGGCCTCATACTGGAGATCGCCGACGATGGCATCGGCCTGCCGCAACACCACGAATCCCTCCGCCAGCAATCCATGGGCGCCCAGCTCATGGAGACCCTCGTCCAGCAACTCGAAGGCAACATCACCATCACCGGTGACAACGGTACCCGCGTTTCCATCCGCTTCCCCCACAGCCTGTAAAAGCGAGATATCGTCACGATCCATCGTCACCCGACGATATCTCGTCTGCTGGCGTATTTCAAAAAAGGCCACAAATAATAGAAAACCAGCCATTTAATAACCAGGCACGCCGTTAGCCTACATGCCTTAATTTTACACCCGAACGCCCGCCGTAAAACCAAAACGCCATGCAAAAGACTATCCTGGTAGTAGAAGACGAACTGGTCGTCGCAAATGACATCCGCCTCACGCTCGAACGCGCAGGCTACACCGTCATCGGCATCGCCCGCAGCTTCCACTCGGCAATGGAGACCATCAACAATGTCCAGCCCGGCCTCGTCCTCCTCGACATCTTCCTCAAAGGAGACCTCACCGGGATCGACCTCGCGACCGAACTGAATAAAAAAGATATCCCCTTCGTTTATCTTTCGGCCAACTGCAACTCGAGCGTACTCGAAATGGCAAAGGTCACCCAACCCTCGGGTTTCATCGTAAAACCCTTCCGCGAAAAAGATCTCCTCGTCACCCTCGATATCGCCCGCTACCGGCATGACTTCAAACAACAGATGGCCGGGTCCGCCAATGCCTCGCAACCGGCCCATTCCCGCCGCGCAACGGCCGGTACCTTCTCTTCCTCGGCTGCCGCACATTCTACCGCCGCAGGTTCATCCCCGGCGGGAACCGGGGGATCTTCTCAGTATGTCCCCGAATCCCCGGGAATGGGACTTCCCGGCATCATCGGCCAAAGCCCCGGCATGCTCCGCATCTTCCAGCAGGTAAAAGAAGTAGGCCCCCTCGACACCTCGGTCCTCATCCTCGGGGAAAGCGGCACCGGCAAAGAAGGCATCGCCAGCAATATTCACAACCTGTCACCCCGGCGGAGCAAACCCTTCGTAAAGCTCAATTGCGCCGCCCTCCCGCCCAACCTCGTCGAATCCGAACTTTTCGGCCACGAAAAAGGCTCCTTCACCGGCGCCTTCGAACGCCGCATCGGTAAGTTCGAACAAGCCAACGGCGGCACGCTCTTCCTCGACGAGATCGGCGAAATGCCCCCGTCCCTGCAGGTAAAGCTGCTGCGGGTCCTGCAGGAACGCGAGATCGAACGCCTCGGCGGCCGCGAAACGATAAAGGTCAATGTCCGCATCATCGCGGCCACCAACGCCAATCTTGAGAAAGGCATCGCCGAAGGCCGCTTCCGCCTCGACCTCTATTACCGCCTCAATGTATTCCCCATCATCCTGCCGCCCCTCCGCCAGCGCAAAGAGGATATCCCCCTGCTGGTGGCCCACTTCATAAAGATGTATGCCCAAAAGGCCGGCCGCCGCACCGAATCCATCGCCGGCGAAGCGCTCGCCCGCCTCATGGACTACGCCTGGCCCGGCAATGTGCGCGAACTCCAGAACGTCATCGAACGAAGCATCTTGTTGAGCAACGACCCGGTCCTCCGCGACGTCTCCTTCATCGGATCGACACCCCGCGGCGAAGCACCCGTCGAAGACGGCAACCCGGTGAAGACCATCGCCCAGATGGAACGCGACCATATCCTTTCCGTCCTTCGCCAATGCAAGGGCCGCGTCTCCGGACCCGGCGGCGCCGCCGAACTCCTCAACCTCCCGGCCTCCACCCTCAAAAGCAAAATGAAAAAACTCGGAATCGAAAAAAGCTATAAGACCTAGGCTGCGGCTAAAAAAGTCCATTCGCAATCAACTTTTCCCTATCTTAGTCCCGGAATCGATGAACCCCCGGGCAACATATCGCCAACGCAAAACCGCTGCACGCCTGCTCCTGTTCGTAGGCTATGCGGTATTTTTCTCGACCCAGTTCAACGGAAAATACTACGACGTCGCCAACTTCTTCGTCTACAAACGCGGCAACGCCACCGTCAGAACCACACCCTGCCAACAAAGCGCCCACGGCCTCGTCTATCACGTCAACGCCCAGCGCCCTGCCCACCTGACCATCGACAAGCGGTTCTCGTTTCGCGCGGCGATAAAACCCCTGTTCGCGGACTTCACGCCGCCGGTCCCCAGCTACATCATCATCAGCCGGAAGGCCCTGCCTCCCCCGGTCCTCTATTCCAATCCCGACCTTCT
>Ga0157372_10008031_pt1 | contig 11224 bp, 11 predicted proteins | sample C55metaG_FD_115307 | JGI IMG/M metagenome (GOLD analysis project Ga0157372, IMG submission 115307) | Corn rhizosphere microbial communities from Kellogg Biological Station, Michigan, USA - C5-5 metaG | ecosystem: Host-associated > Plants > Roots > Rhizosphere > Soil | place: USA: Michigan...
CCCTTTGTAGGATTTGATTGCCGGTAACAGATTTTAATGAATAGAGCTCAACGATGATTGCACCAGAGGTGCAAAAGGGTTTTAGAAAGACAGACAGGTGTGAGCACCTGCTTTTAAGTAAACAAAAAACCAGGATAGGAAATGCATTTTAACATTTCCTTTCCTGGTTACCGTGTTATTTAAAAAGAGGGGTTATTTATCTGGCAAAGCTTTCGGCCTCTATAATGGCGTCAGCAAAAGCTTTAGGGGCTTCCTGGGGCAAATTATGGCCTATGCCTCCGTTAATAGTATGATGTGCATATTTACCTTTAAAGCGCGCGGCATAATCAGCAGGCTTAGGGTGAGGAGCACCGTTGGCATCGCCTTCAAGGGTTACGGAAGGTACAGTTATAGGAGGCGCGGTTGCTAATTTTCTTTCCATGTCATCATATTTTGCCTCACCTTGGGCAAGGCCCAGGCGCCAGCGATAATTATGGATCACGATAGCAACATGGTCGGGGTTGTCAAAAGACGGGGCGGTTTGCGCGAAAGTAGCGTCGTCAAATTTCCACTTAGGTGATGCTGTTTCCCAAATGAGCCGGTTAAAGTCACGCCTGTTTGCCTCGTAGCCCAATTGGCCGCGCTCGGTACTAAAATAAAACTGGTACCACCATGATAGTTCTGCTTTGGGCGGCAATGGTTTTTTATTTGCTTCCTGGCTGCCTATCAGGTACCCGCTTACCGAAACCATTGCTTTGCAGCGCTCGGGCCATAATGCCGCCACGATATTTGCTGTACGAGCGCCCCAGTCAAACCCGCCAATAATTGCACGGTCTATTTTCAGGGCGTCCATCAGTGCGATAACATCGGTAGCTATTGCTGCCTGCTGCCCGTTCCTGAAAGTTTGTGCCGAAAGAAATTGCGTTGTGCCGTGGCCGCGCAAATGAGGCACAATAACCCTGTAACCGGCTTTGGCAAGTATGGCTGATACCTCAGTATAGCTATGTATATCATATGGCCATCCATGAAGCAGGATAATAGGCTGTCCGTTTGCCGGGCCGCTTTCCGCGTATCCAATATTAAGCAGGCCTGCATTTACCTGTTTGATCGAGTCGAAAGAGGCTGTAGAAAAAAGAGTATTGTTTTGCCGTGCCGGTGAATCTGCCTGTTTGGTTTCGGCTTTAAGTAAACCGAGACCGCCTAACTCTGCTGCTGCAACTGTTAATGCGGAGATACCCAGAAAGCGGCGACGGCTGAATGTTGTTTCGTTGTTCATGTTTTTCGGATTAGTTTGATTAATAATTCGCTTTCAGATGCTTTCCTCATCGTCGGGCATAACAAAAATACACCAGCACCAGGATTATAGAAGTGGTTAATGCATGAACCGGACAAATGGTGACTTCAGTTAGACATATTCCCCACCAGATTTGCCATTATCTGAAATAGTTGGAAGTGGCAGTGCTGGTTGGAAGGGAGTAACAATTAATCCTTACGGTTATCAGTATAGCCAGGTGTTTATACATCATTATTTTACTCGTGCGTGTAACAATTAGCGATGATTGCTGTATTTTGCTGAAATTTTTTTGTTAATACGCTGTCCGAAAATGAAGTTCATCCCCAAAATTGCAAACCGGTTTATTTATATCATTTTCTTGTTGTTTCCGTGGCCGGTTTTTGCCCAAAATCTGGTTAAATATGTACAGCCAATGGCTGGTACAGCTATTGCCACTACAGCTTCCGCACTAAAACATGGACAGGCGGCTGATACACGGTTTGCCAATACCATTCCCGCGGTTACTGCCCCATTTGCCATGACACAATGGACACCCGAAACCGAGAGCGGCGAAACCAAGTGCGTACCTCCATATTATTATAAGGACGGCCTGTTCAACGGCCTCCGTGGTTCGCACTGGCTAAGTGGTTCATGTACACAGGATTATGGCAGCTTTACCATTATGCCCATCACAGGCAAGCTAAAAACAGCTAATTATAGTGCAGCATTTAAACATACTGATGAACTGTCGTCTCCTCACGTTTATAGCATCAATCTTAATCAATATAAAGTGAGTGCCGCGGTAACCTCTACGGAGCGTTGCGGCATGATGCAGTTTACCATGCAGCAGGCCGACAGCCTTTATTTATTGATCAAAGCCAATAGTGATTATCATGAAGGTTTTGTAAAAGTAGATAAGCAAACGGGTGAGATATCGGGCTATAATCCTGCTCATCGTATTTACCAGGGTTGGGGGAAAAGCGCGGGTTTCAGCGGTTTCTTTGTGATCAGGTTTGAACGGAGTTTAAGTAAAACGGGCACTTTTGCAGGTGATAAAATATTTATTGCAGATAGTATCAAAAACGATGCAGGTACAGGGATTTATGCCGGATTTAAGCTCAATAAAGGCGAGAAGCTAACTATCAGGATTGGCACTTCATTTACCAGCCTGAATGGTGCCCGTAAAAACCTGGAGGCCGAGATGCCGGCATTTGATTTTGACAAGATGGTAGAACGCAGCAAGGTAAAATGGAAGAAGGCCTTAGGGCAAATCAATATTTCAACTAAAAATGAGCAGGATAAACGGATCTTTTATACCTCGTTTTACCATGCAATGCAGCATCCGCGTCTTTTTAATGATGTTGATGGCAGATACCCGCGGTTTGCCGGCGATTATCAAATGGAACAATTATCAGGCGGCAATTATTATGATGATTTTTCGATGTGGGATATTTACCGGGCACAGTTGCCGTTGTTTGAGATCCTGAACCCAACTTTGATCAATAACCTGGCAAAATCACTGATCATGAAAGGTAAACAGGGCGGCTGGATGCCAGTGTTCCCCTGCTGGAACAGCTATACATCCGAAATGATCGGCGATCATACTGCTTCTGTAATCAGTTCGGCATACTTAAAGGGGATCATTGATTTTGATGCTAAAGAAGGTTACCAAATTTTAAGGCATAACGCGTTTGAACTACCTGCCAACCGGGCCGACTATGTAGAAGGCAAGGGCCGCAGGGCATTGGATAGTTATTTGAAATATCAATACATCCCGTTAGAAGATAGCGTACGCGATGCCTTTCATAAAATGGAACAGGTCAGCCGTACAATGGAGTATGCTTATGATGATTACGCGCTGGCGCAATTTGCAAAAGCTTTAAAAAAATCTGCCGATTATACCACACTCACCAAACGGGCAAAATATTATGCCAATGTATTTGATGTTACAAGTGGCTTTGTTCGCGGTAAACATGTTGATGGCACGTGGGTATCTCCCTTTGATCCTGATAAAAAGGCGACTTATATTACAGAAGGTACCGCACGTCAATATACCTTTTATGTACCGCAGGATGTACCCGGCTTGGCAAAGTTGATGGGTGGTGCGAAGAAGCTGGAACAGTCGTTAGATAGCCTGTTTGAAAAAGGTGAATACTGGCATGGCAATGAGCCGGGGCACCAGATCCCTTTTATGTATAATTACACACCATCGCCATGGAAAACGCAAGCCGCCGTACGCAAGATCCTGGCGACAGAATACAGTGATGGTCCGGGTGGTTTGGGAGGAAATGATGATGCCGGCCAAATGTCGGCCTGGTATCTGTTCGCTGCGATGGGTTTTTACCCGGTAAACCCGGTTTCGGGTGAGTACCTTTTGTGTTCACCTTTGTTTGATAAAATTGCTATCACGCTTCAAAACGGCAAAAAGTTTGAGATCATCTGTCATAAATCAAGCCCTAAATCAATGTATATCTGCTCGGTGAAATTGAATGGCAAAATAATGCCCGATAATTTTATCCGTTACAACGATATCAGCAACGGCGGTAAGCTCGACATATATCTGAACGATCAACCGGGAAATAACTGGGCAGTGAAACCGGCAAATCAACCTGAGGGGATGTGATATAATGGAGCTTAGCATCGGAAGCTTTAAAAATAGATCCAAAAATGTGATGATGTATAAACCATATTTTAGGGGTGTTTCGCAAGGGCTGCGTTAGGGATAGAAGCGTAAAGCCCACAGCGCGGGTTAGGTTTATGCGCAGGCAAGGCGAGGACTTGTAGCGGATAGCCCGGCCGCAGGCAACGCCCATGTTATAAAATAGATAAAAAAATGCTTAATAATCAATGTCTTATGATGGTTTCATTGTGATGAGCAAAGCAATCCCAAACAATGGAGAACTACTCTATAGGTCGGGCCGGGCTTCGTTCCACGCATTACGATTTTCTTATTTGTTTTTAGCTTCTTTTAGAAGGAAGCTCTTCATTCCCTGTAAAAATCAGATGACTTAAGTGTATTTTACCCGGAAATATGTAAATTGTCATAAACCAAAAAACATACCTATGAATTCTCGTCGTGATTTTTTACAAAAGTTGGGCTTATCGGCCCTGGCCCTGCAACTTGTACCATACTTAGGATGTGCAGCGGGAGCAGACAAAACTGCACAGGTTTATGACGGCCCGGTATTACGTGTGGCCATTATGGGACTTGGAGGCTATGGAACCATAGTTGCAGAAGCTATGCGGAAATGTACCAAAGCTAAACTGGTTGGGGTAATTAGCGGTACCCCATCAAAAGTTAAAGCATGGCAAAGCAAATATGGCATCCCCGAAAAAAATTGCTACAACTATGAGAATTTCGATAATATCAAAAACAACCCCAATATCGACGCGGTATACGTTATTACACCCAACGGCTTGCACCGCGATTTTGTGATCAGGGTGGCTGCAGCCGGTAAACATGCTATATGCGAAAAGCCAATGGCCGTGAATGCCAAAGAGGGGGAGGAGATGGTTGATGCCTGTAAAAAGGCCAATGTAAAATTGTTGGTTGGCTACCGGATGCATTTTGAACCCAAAACGCTTGAAGTGATCAGGATGAGGCAAAACGGCGAGTTTGGGAAGATCAGATTTTTTCAGGGGCAATGCGGGTTTACCATCGGCGATCCCACACAATGGCGGTTGAATCAAAAGCTTGCCGGTGGTGGCTCTATGATGGATATTGGGATTTATGCCATCAACGGATCACGCTATATGACCGGTGAAGAACCGATATGGGTTACAGCCCAGGAAACTAAAACCGATACGGTGAAATTTAAAGAAGGGGTTGATGAAACCATCCAGTTCCAGTTCGGCTTCCCAAGCGGGGCCGTCGCGTCTTGCCTGTCAACCTACAATATGAACAATCTCGACCGGTTTTTCCTTGATGGAGAAAAAGGCTTTGCCGAAATGCAGCCTTCTACCGGCTACGGGCCAATTAAAGGCCGCACCCATTTGGGCGAGCTTAACCAGCCCATTACCACACACCAAACCGTGCAGATGGATGAAATGTGCGAGATTATATTTAATAATAAAAAGCCGGTAGTACCGGTAAACGGTGAAGAAGGAGTGAAAGACCTTAAAATTATTGATGCCATTTACCTTGCTGTTAAAACCGGGAAGAAGGTGGAGATAAGTGTTTAATATTGTTCAAAGGTAAAAACATACGTATGTGCCGGATTTATGTCGGTACTTAACTGGATATTCACGCTTACCTGGTTTCACGATTAATTCTTGCTTACTTGTCCACTGCTTACTTTGAAAGTGGGGTGCCGAAATAATTCGGCATGACGGGTTTGCTTTTTTGTAAACCAATTGAGAAGCCTTTGCAGTAAGGAAATTAATATTTCACCTGCTATTGGCATATTTAGCCAAACCTGTAACAAGCTGCTGGTATGCTCATCTAAATATAAAAACTTAGAAAAAACATGAGCACCAAAGAAACATTTTCAATTAACGGTGAAGCGTTATTGGGAAAGATAAAAGAGATAATTAACGAAGGTAAAGCCAGCAGGATCACCATTTCGGACAAGCACGGTAAAGAGCTAATGACTTTTCCGTTAAGTGTTGGCCTTTTCGGGATGATCCTGGCACCGGTTTTTGCTGCTGTAGGTACCCTGGCCGCACTGGTTACGGAATGTACCATAACGGTAGAACGGGAAGAGGAAGACAAAGAAGATACCCCCAAAGAATAAGGTATCCGCACAATATCATCCTGCGAAACTAAAGACCTGAAAGTTCAGGTCTTTAGTTTAAATTCTCATTAAAAAAATCTATAGTCCGTTTCCAGGCCAATTCTGCCGCGGCTTTGTCATAACGTGGAGTTGTATTATTATGAAAGCCGTGGTTCGCGTTTTCATAGATATAAGCCTGGTATTTTTTGCCATTCTCTTTAAGCGCTTTTTCGTATGCCGGCCAGCCATCTGTAATCCGGGTATCCAGGGCCGCGTAATGCAGCAACAGCGGCGCTTTAATTTTAGGGACATCCTCAACAGCCGGCTGACTTCCATAAAATGGAACGGCGGCAGCCAAATCGGGAACACGTACAGCCATCATATTGGCAATTCCTCCGCCAAAACAAAAGCCCACAACACCCACCTTACCATTGCAATCCCTATGGTTTTTAAGGTATTCATAGGCAGCTATAAAATCTTCCTCCATTTCGCCTTTATTTCGTTTGGCCTGCATGGCACGCCCTTCGTCATCATTGCCGGGATAGCCGCCAAGCGGTGTTAGCGCGTCGGGTGCAAGGGTAATAAATCCTGCAAGGGCAGCTCTTCTTGCCACATCTTCAATATAAGGGTTTAAGCCCCGGTTTTCATGAACTACCACAATGCCACCCAGTTTCTTCTTTGCATCTGCAGGCTCTGATAACAGGCCTTTAATTGTACCGCCGCCTTTGGGCGAAGGGTAATTAATGTAGCCCGATTTTAAACGCGGATCGTCGGATTTTACCTGTATGGCACCCTGGTAATCGGGCATCAGGAAACTCATTAATGCGGTTACGGTGAGGCCGCCCACCGCATACATGGAGAGCTTTTGCACAAATGAGCGCCTGTCGAGGCGGTTATGTGCATAATCATCGTACAGGTCAAACACTTCCTGTTTGATATCTTCTTTGCTGATTTGGTTCATATTTCCGGAGGCTTTGTTCAAATTTACCGGTTAGGTTTTGTTTAGGGTGTAACAGTCTCGTTACCGGTAATGTTTTGTGTGTTGAATTGCGAGAGTTTCTACATGGTATGTTTTTATTTCCTTACAACCTGAAACTATCAGACCGGTAACCACAGACTTTGAAAGCTTATTTTAACCGCCGGGCTGCTTTTTGTTTTCAGAGGTAATGTTTGATTATATTTTTGATTCCGGCGTGATGAAACTTGAACCTGTTATGAATATGCGGACACCTTCCGCTCTTTTACATTTGTTTACCAGGCAGCATGCCTTATAGTTTAACTTATGAAACCCACTGCATTAAAATTCTTAAGCTTTATAATATTATTGATTTGGAGCATTCCGCTGAGTGCGCAAACACTATATGTAGATGTAAGCCGGGGCAGGGATGATGCCCCGGGTACGCGAACTGAACCGTTGGCAAGCCTGGAAAAAGCTGTAATCAAAGCAAATACGTTTAGCGGCAAAGAACCTGTTACCATTAAGATTGCGCCCGGCCTTTATATCATTAAAAGTGCATTGGCAATTCGTGATGAAAGTAACCGGCAGGTTGCTGAAAAATACACTTTCGAAGCGATGGTCATGCCCGGTGATCCCGACTGGGCACCGGCCAAAATGCCGGTTATCCAATGCGTGGCCGATTCCAACAGGGCTGGTAAATTAAAGCATGCCAGCTCCGCTTTCCAAGTCGCCCGGAATCATGTAGTAATTAAAGGACTGAAGTTCACCGGTAACCCAAACCCCGCATCAGAGTATTATTACGTTATAGAAAGGAGGGACAGCACATTGACCGGGCTGGAAATTTCCCAGTGTTATTTTATCGGGGAAAAGAATTCTGCACCTATACAAGGAGGGGTTTTTGCCCAGGGTGCCGGTATCCGCGTAGATCACTGTATATTTTATGGGGTAAAAAACGCCGTTATGGTATTCCTCGGGATCAGGGATTTTTCACTCACTCATTCTATTATTTACGGGGCCTATGAAGGTGCTGTTTGGTACGGCTACGGCCCGAGTTCCAATATGCCGTTTACGTTCAGTGATAATATCGTTACCAATTGCAATTATTTTTGGATAGGTTACCGTGGTGCACATGCTAACTATAAGTTTGCCAATTCGCTTATCTCCGAAAACGCTTTTTATTTGGGCTTTAACGAAGAGGACGTAAAGCCCGACCGGCTAAATAAACCCATAGAACAAAATATCCAAAAAGTTGGAAAAGTAGCCCTGAGCGAAGTGCAAACCAGAGGCGTACCAAAAGATTATCTGAACCTTTCATCTTCATCACCTGGAGCGCACATCGATGCCGGTATCTTTATAAGGTAAAAACAATTAATGTGCTTGTTTAATGCAGATTTAGATCAATGCCCTTTCCCAAAGTTTTTTTCACCTGCTTCAACAGCCATATCAACCCGGTTTTCGTCGGGAGGTTTAGGGCATGAATAGCCGCTGCTGAAAGCACAGTATGGGTTGTAGGCTTTATTGAAATCTATAACAATCGAGCCGTTTTTAATGTCTTTGGTGGTAAGGTCGATATAGCGGCCTCCGCCATAGGTTTCAGAGCCGTTGGTCGCATCGGTAAAAGGCAGGAACAGGTAATTACTGAAAGCAGGGTTTTGCGACAGGGCGATGCTTTTGTAAATGGTTAACTGCATTGGTTTACCCTTTAGCATAAACGAAAGTTGTGCATAACGTACATATTGGCTGCCTGCACCGCTGAAGGTAGGTATAATAAAAGTTGGTTGATTAGTCAATAATTCAGCTTTAGCAGTTACACGGTAGGTACTATCGGCATCATAAAACTTTAAAAATCGCAGGTCATCCTGTTTAAGCGGCGATCGCGGATCCTTTAAGAAATCATCCTTATAATTTTGCCTGAAGGCAGCAATTTGCTCTTTGTGAGTTTGCGCAAAACTGTATTGGCCAATGAAAAAGATAAATAAAAGGACAATGAAATATTTCATGTGTATTGCAGGGATTAGGCCCCAAAGATAACGTAGACGCAGCTCAAAAAAAAGCGTCATTTGCGAGGCACGAAGCAAGCCCAGGCTCCTGTCCATCAGGGTCTCTCGTAGAGGACCCGGATGGGACGTTAATGAGTTTAATAATATACCGTATAACCTCAAATCACCCCTTCAATAAAAAACTTATTAATCCCTTCAACATCACTCAAATGGGTAGTTATCCGGCTAATCTTATTATCAGTAATATCGCAAACTATGGCTACCTGCTCATCCAGGATCAAATCGCCACGGCTGGCAGTATTGTGAAGCGACAGGGCTACACTATCCAATCCGTATAAAATATGGTTTAATTGAACCATTACCCCAAAATCACGCAGCTGACCGGCACGTTTAATCACGGCATCGGCACCAACAGCAGGACCCGAAAGCAAACTTGTTCCCGGCAGGGTCCAGGTCACATCATTGGCAAGGGCCGGGCGCATGAGTTCCCAATCACGATTTTTTAGTCCTGTTAAAAACTTATTGGCTAACTGTCCTTTTACTTCTTCTGTGGTTTTCATGATGATATGTTTAGCTATTAGTTAAGAGGCTCAGCGGCAGGAAAATCTACCGGAACTTCGGTGTTGGCAAATACATAGTTAGTGTACACACGTATGGTAATAAAGGCAATAAGGTCCATCAAAGCGGCTTCATCAAAACCGGCTTCGAAAAAGTTATTTAGTAAGGTTTCATCGCCTTTACCTTTATTTTCAACAATTGATTTGGCTAAACCGATAATGGCATTCAATCTGTCATCAGCTGTATGGCCTCTCCTGATATCCAGGGTTTGTTCTTTAGTAAAGCCGCGTTTCATGGCCAGCATACTATGACCGGCTAAGCAATAGGCACAACCGTTTAGCTCAGAAACAATTAGGGCAATGGCTTCCCTTTCTTTGGAGGTAAACACGCTTTTGCTCATGTCATCCTCCATATCCATAAACATTTTAAGTGCAGGTGCTGAGTAACCCATAGTAGCATAAAGGTTAGGTACTTTACCAACGCGTTTTGTGAAGATATCAAACATTACCTGCGCTTCGGCACTTACCTGTTCGCGGGTGGGAACATTTATAGTTTTCATGATTATATTATGGTTTAAGATTATTTACTTGTTGTTTTACGTTTTAGATAAAGTTGCGCGGTTTCGCTCATAGTGATGATGGCACCGCCAAGGATCACGATATCTTTAATAACCAAACGACCGCGGCCTGACAGGTATGGGAAGCCCCATTGGTTATCGGTTAAATGTGGTACCCAGCTTTCGGGCGTGGTGATCAGGAAGGAAAGCGTACCCAATGTCATAATAAATATCAAGATACTGGCAATCATACTTGGTATTGGCGCAACTTTATAAAGCGCAACTAAGACGCCGAGGGTTACCAAAAAAATACCAAGACCAATTGAAAAGCCATAAGTATTATTTTCGATATGCCATTGATGATTGGCAGCAATCAGTTCGCCTTCTTTATTGATGTGTTTTTTATATTCGGTTGGGTGATTGTAAAAGAATGACATCACCGGACTGTTGGCCACAAAGGGTACAACGCCATCGGCTTCGTAAGTGAAAAATTTTAGCCCGCCTATCCAAAGGAATACGACTACGATGCCGAAACGGACTGCTTTTTTACCAAGCTGATCAAGGCCTGCTATGGTGTTTATGATTGAAGTTTTCATGTTGTTGTTTTCTGATAGAGCAAAACTACAACGCTGTAACTCCCTGCAACATGGACAAAAACGGCTATTGCTTGGACAAATCCGCGACGATGGAAATGCCTGTTTTATCGCGAAATGTTTGCGGCGATACTTTGGTGAACTTTTTAAATACCCGGCTAAAATAAAACTCATCCTGAAACTTCAGGTTGTAGGCAATTTCCTTAATACTTTGCCGGGTTAAATGCAGCTGTTTTTTGGCTTCGAGGATCAGCCGTTCCTGGATAAGTTGCGAGGGCGATTTACGAAAGTATTTGGTACAACGCCGGGTTAACGTATCGGGTGACATAGCGAGTAATGATGCGTAGTCTGAAGGTTTATGGAGATCAAGATAGTGCTGATTAAGCAGTGCCTGAAACTTTTCCATCAGTTCGTCTTTTTGGGGCTTATCCTGATCAGTATTGATAGCATTTATTTTTATGCTGCTGGCCTTGGCTAAGAAAAGTTGCAGATAGGCTCTCAATACAATTTCGGATGGCTGCGGCTGCATAAATTCATCGTTCATCTGCATCAATAACAGCTCAAACACTTTTACATCCTGTGGGGTAAGCGCAAC
>Ga0157372_10008032_pt1 | contig 11222 bp, 12 predicted proteins | sample C55metaG_FD_115307 | JGI IMG/M metagenome (GOLD analysis project Ga0157372, IMG submission 115307) | Corn rhizosphere microbial communities from Kellogg Biological Station, Michigan, USA - C5-5 metaG | ecosystem: Host-associated > Plants > Roots > Rhizosphere > Soil | place: USA: Michigan...
CAGGTGGCCGAGTGGTTGAAGGCAGCGGTCTTGAAAACCGCCGTGCGGGCAACCGTACCGTGGGTTCGAATCCCACCCTGTCCGCCATGCACCCTCGGCACTAGTCTCCGATTGCGGAGTCACCGCGCAATGCCGCGGTACCTGCCGCCTTGCAGGGACCAATCCGTCACTGCGCCGCCGAATCGGCTTTGTATCCGCCTGTTCACGGCGCCGCTGAAGCGACCCGTCTCCGCGCGGTTCGACATCGGTTCGGTTTCCCTGCTAAGCAGGCAATTAACAGGGAAAAACATAAATTTTCGGGTTCAAACAGGCGGATTCTCAGGGATTCCGCTCTATTGAGCCCCCGAATAGCATCTGATTTCCGTGACTTAGCGCGTCAAAAATTCCGTTTCCCTGTTATTCGCTATAACAGGGCATTTAATCGGCGATAACAGGGTATCTAATCGCCCATAACAGGCGCCTTATTGCCGATAACAGGCTCAGGCTGCATTGGCCCAACCGAGCGCTCCTCGCTGGTCGGACCAGGCAATTGGGATGGTCGTTTTAATTAGCCGCTCGAGGTTTAATCCGGCGGGCTGGTGACCTGCCAGGATGTCGCGCTGCAGGTCTGGCGCGAGAAAAGCGAGACGCAAGATGCTGCGCTCGTACGGCGAGACCGGCGCGTTTTCGACTTGCGGAAATCCGCCATCGTGGCGGGTCATCCGGTGAGCTTTCCTAAGCGCGGCGATGAGGACAGGATCGGGTGACGCGGTCCGGCGGTCGCCGTTCGTCACCCGCGAACGGCCCCCGCGTAGCGGAAACTGGAGCGGAAGGATGAGAACGAGCGAAGCGTGATCCTGCCGCATCACCCGCTCTTCCGCGGTCAGATGCAGAAGCGCCTCGGCAGCGAAGTTGGCGGGCAGCTCAATGGCGAGACCACCGTCAAGGAGTCTGACGGAGCGGATATGTCGTAACGGCTGGTCTGTTTGTCCGCTCCAACGGGCGACCGCATCGACAAGGACGCGCTCGATTGCCAGCGCCGACACTCGCCGCACCCCTTTATCGTGAGGTCGCGAGTTGCCCTGCTGCAGCGGAGCGGAGACGTAGTAGCGATAACTCCGGCCAGACTTGCCGCGTGAGAATGTCGGGCTCATCGGTTCGCCAGAAACGTCGAACAGCTTTCCCACCAGCGGCGCACGCACCATGCGGACCATCGCCCTCTGCCGATAGCGCCGCGCATTGCCGTTCAGCCGTTTCTGCACGTTATCAAAGAGCGCGCCATCGATAATCGCGGCATGCTCGCCTTGGTACGCCGCATCCTTGTGGACGATCTCGCCGAGATAGATGCGATTGCGCAGCAGATGAAAGAGCGCGCCACGACTGAAGACGCCACCGCCCAAGGCCTTGCCTGCGGCAGTGATCCGCGCCTTCGATTTGACACCGTTTGCCTCGAGCTCGCGTTGCAGCGCATGCACCGAGCCGAGTTCGAGATAGCGGCCGAAGATGCTTCGGACACTCGCAGCCTCTCCTTCGTTGACGCGCAACTTCCTCGTTCCCGGCTCGGGCAGATCGTAGCCGAGAGGCACGGCGCCCCCCATCCACAGACCCTTAGCTTTCGAGGCAGCGATCTTGTCGCGGATGCGCTCGCCGGTAACCTCGCGCTCGAACTGGGCGAACGATAGCAGCACATTGAGCATTAGCCTTCCCATCGAGTTGGTCGTGTTGAAAGACTGCGTCACGGAGACGAAGCTGACGCTCGCCTTCTCGAACACCTCGACGATGCGGGAGAAGTCCGACAGCGAGCGGGTCAGGCGGTCGATCTTGTAGACGACCACAACATCGATTTGCTGGGACTCAATGTCGGCCAGCAATCGCTGCAATCCAGGGCGCTCCATGGTTCCACCAGAGAAGCCGCCGTCATCGTAGCGGGTGTCGAGCACCTGCCAGCCTTCGCTCGCTTGACTTTTCACGTATGCTTCACCCGCTTCGCGCTGCGCATCGAGACTGTTAAATGACTGGTCGAGCTTCTCTTCGGAACTCTTGCGCGTGTAGATCGCGCAGCGGACGGGTTCGCTCATGTTGCGTCTCTCAGGCCAAAGAAGCGCGGGCCATTCCACTTCGAACCCGCAATCGCGGTGGCTGCGGCTGAGAGGCTGGGGAACAATCGGTTGTCCCAGCGAAACCCTCCCTCCTCGACCACGACTTCGACCTTGCGGCCTTTCCACGTGCGGCTGAGCGTCGCGCCAATGCCCAAATGCTTGCCTTCGGCTTCGACGCGGCCGGTCCGAGCCAACGCTCTGCGTGTGTCGGCGTCGAGACCGCCGAGTGCCTTTGCCTGCACGCGCCAGGCCAGTTGCATGCGCATGATCGGCACCGAGCGGAGCGACGGAGGGTCGCCGTAGCGCCACCTCCAGATCTCGCGCAACTGTGCGAGGTCCATCAAACTGATCTCGACAACCAGCCGCTCAATATCGTCCCGGCTCATGCGGGCTTCTCTGCACGGTAGCGGCGCGTGCCGTCGGCCTTGACTGAGCTGATAACAAGCCCGCGCTCCTTGAGCGCCCCTGCCATTGCACCACGCACCGAGTGCTGCTGCCACCCGGTCGCTTCTTTCATCTCGGCAATAGTGGCGCCGTTCTCGCGCGTCAGCAGGTTCTCAATCTGGTCGAGCTTGCTCGCAGACTTCTGGGTCATGTCCGTTCTCCGGTTACGCGGCACCGTGGCGGCCGCCGCTACCGGCACGAGCCCGGCTCGCCGGGCGTGGAATCAGCAATGCTCAGAGGGGCGGCACAGTCCACTTGAATTGTGGCGTCGACGAGTTTTCCCCAAGGCCGGCGATTTGGCGCTTCCATTGAGTCGGAATGTTCCTGTAATGTTCGGTCATGGACATGACATCCGCGCCGGCAGACGCAGCTGCCGCTCGCCCGCTCCACGTCGTCTACAAGACGATCTCGAGCCTGACTCCTGACCCTCGGAATGCGCGCACGCATCCAAAGCGGCAGATCGAGCAGATCATGGCTTCGATCCGCGCTTTCGGGTTCACCAACCCCATCCTCGCCGATCCGGAAGGCAACGTAATCGCTGGGCACGGGCGCTTGCGCGCCGCCAGGGACATGGGGCTTGCTGAGGTTCCGGTTATCGAGCTACCCGGCCTCACCGAGCCGCAAAAGAAGGCGCTGCGTCTCGCCGACAACAAGATCGCACTCAATGCGGGCTGGGACCTTGAGGTTCTCAAGCTCGAGCTGGCCGACCTCTCGCTGCCGGAGATCGAGATCGATCTCGCCCTCACCGGGTTCAGCTCCGGTGAAATCGACGTGGTGCTGGCGGGGCCAGCCGATCCGGCGGACGAGGTCATCCCCGCCGTTCCCGAACATCCGCGCGTCCAGCCGGGCGACATCTGGCAGGTTGGCGAACACCGCATCGGCTGCGGTGATGGTCGCGATATTGCGTTCCTAAAACAGGTGATCGGGGAAGGCGCAGGGATCGATACCGCCTTCCTCGATCCGCCCTACAATGTGAAAGTGAACGGGCACGTCAACGCCAGGGGACGCCATCGCGAGTTCGCAATGGCCTCGGGCGAGATGAGCACCGACGAGTTCCGCAAGTTCTTGGCAGAGGCACTTGGCGCCTGCGCAGCCGTTTCACGAGACGGGGCCGTGCACTTCGTGTGCATGGACTGGCGGCACATGGAGGATGTCTTCGCCAGTGGCGGCGAGGCCTACTCGGAGCTGCTCAACCTCTGCGTGTGGAACAAAAGCAATGCCGGGATGGGTTCGCTTTATCGCTCAAAGCACGAGATGGTGTTCGTCTACCGTGTCGGCGATGCATCGCACACCAACGCGGTCGAGCTTGGCAAGCATGGCCGCCACCGCACGAACGTGTGGGACTACGCGTCGGTAAACTCACTGAAGGGCAGCCGGCGCGAGGACCTCGCACTTCACCCGACGGTCAAGCCGGTCGCAATGGTCGCCGATGCTATCTGCGACGTCACTCGCCAGGGCGAGCTAGTGCTCGATATCTTCCTCGGATCAGGAACCAGCATCATCGCAGCCGAGAGGGTTGGCCGCCGATTCCGCGGGCTGGACATCGATCCGGCATATGTCGAGGTGGCGATGACCCGCTGGTCGGAGCTCACGGGCAAAGAGCCGCAGCTCATCCATCGTATCACCCACAAGGAGGCAGCGGCATGAGCCGGGGCGGCGATACCTGCTTCCGCAAAGGTCAATCCGGAAATCCAGCTGGCCGTCCCAGGAAGCGGCGACCCCACGTCTCGGCATTCGACATCATCTTCGACAAGACGCTGACCGTGACGCAAGGCGGGATCGAGCGCGAGCTCACCGTCGACGAGGCGCTGCAGCTGCAGACCTACCAGGCTGCGCTCAAGGGCAGTCGGATGGCGATCCGCAAGGTCCTCAAGATGATCGAAACGCGCGAGGCGGCGATGGCCCGGAAGGCTCCGTCGCCTGCCGCGCCGGCTCGTGTGGAAATGGAATACGACTCCGACAATGCGACGGAAGCGATGCGCATCCTCGGCATCGGCGACTATCTCGATGAGCCCGACCGGCCGAAGGACAACCGCCGCTTCCGCCTCCACCTCTGGGCGACGCAAGCTGCGCTGAGCCGGCCCGGCAGGAGGAAGATCGATCAGAAGGAGGTCGAAAACATCAAGCGTGTCACGTTTGATGCAGACAAGCTTCGCTGGCCGAAGGGGCGCGTTGTGTGAGCGCCGACCACGAACTGATGGGCGACACCGTGCCTGATCCGGTGGGCTATGGCCGGCCTCCGCAGTCGACACGGTTCCAGAAAGGCCGCTCCGGCAACCCGCGCGGGCGACCAAGGAATCGTTACAAGGAAATCCCGTACGATGCACTGCTTGGCCAAATTGTCACTATCCGTGAGGATGGGCGGGAGCGTCGGGTCACCGGAGCAGAGGCTTTCTTGTTGCAGCTCACCCAGAAGGGTCTTGCGGGCGACAGTGCTGCCGCCCGTGCATCGCTCGAGGCGATCGAGGACGCCAGATCTAAACGCGTTGGTCAATCGGAGCAGATTGTGATCGTCTGGAGCTTCGTCGGCATGGGGGTTGGCTCGATCCTGCGAACGCTGGGAATTGCTCTCAAACGATGGCCTCGGGATCAGAAGCGGGTCCGCTTTGAACTGGAGCCCTGGATCGTTGAGGCGGCACTCAATAGATTGGATTCGCGGGCCCTCACCAAAGCCGAACAACGCGAGGTGTGGGCTAACACTCGGACGCCAGAAAAGGTGCACTGGCCGGTCTGGTGGGCGGTGAGAGGCTGAATGGCCGCTCTGCGCCCATCTAAGCCGTCCGTGTCTCGTCGAGACATCTCCGGAAGCGGAATGTCTGCTCATGTTCCTTAGCGATTTGCTCCTCTATCGCGGGTCACCTCACATTGCATCTGCTCCAAAGGCTCCCCATGTAGGGGATATCGCCTGGCACCTTATCGTAAGCGCCGCCGATCGAGAGACCACCGGGCTCCCGCTTACCAAAGGGAGCTGCTCCATGTCTCAAGCCTCAGCCAAGAACGCAATCGTCTCCGCCCAGCAAAAACCGGCTAGATTGAAGCACGCCGTTTGGGTGGCGCTCGCACTGTCTCTGCCGTGGTCCTTGGGAGCATGCGCAAGTAACACCGCTCCAAAGGATACCGGGCAACGCCTGTCCGAACGCGGCAGTGAAATCGGTGCTTACGGAACCGCCTGGTCTGATGGCAACAAGAACGTCCAGAAGGGCGAGCAGTCCGTTGAAAAGAGCACCCGCAGTTTGGCAGACGGCGAGCATGAACTCACGCGCGCGCGTGCCGATGTTGCCAAGGCGGAACAACAGATCAGCGATGCCACGGCCGCCAAGGCGGGCGCCCAGAAGCAGATAGAGGATGGCAAATTGCAGATGACGCGAGCCGAAGCGGACTACGCGGCGACAAGGGCCGGCTCCTCAGCTGTCACTCCGCCGAATTGATGGGACCGCCCGCTAGAAAAAGCGTATAGCGAACGCGGGAGGACGAGCGGGCCGATGTCGGCACCGCTGAGATTTCCTCCCCGAACAAACCGGATTGGCTCGCGCATCGGCGGGCCCGGCGGCCAGCCCACAAGGGGGCCTGCCATGAACGAACAGCGATTGACCGACATCGTCCCAGCCGCGACTCTCGCGCAGGCCCTGATCCGCGCCTCTTACGCGCCAGTGCTGCTGCTCGATTCCGGGCTGCGCATCGCCGGCGCTAGCGAGAGCTTCTGCAGCGCCTTCGGGTTCCCGCCCGGCGACCTGCGGCGAACCTCGCTCGCCGCGCTCGGCGCGGGCGAATGGAACGGGCGCCAGCTGCGCTCGCTGCTCACGACGACGTTCGCCGGCACCGCCGAGGTCGATGCCTACGAAATGGACCTCCTGCGCACCGGGCATCCGACCGCGCGGATCGTGGTCAACGCCCACCTGCTGGACTACGACCAGAGCGCCCCGCTGGTGGTCCTTACCGTCAGCGACGTCACTTCCGCCCGGCTGGCCGAGCGGATCAAGGACGACCTCGTGCGGCAAAAGGAAGTGCTGCTGCAGGAGCTGCAGCATCGCGTCGCCAACAGCCTGCAGATCATCGCCAGCGTGCTGATGCAAAGTGCGCGGCGGGTGCAGTCCGAAGAAACGCGAACCCACTTGCGCAACGCCCAGCACCGGGTGCTGTCGATCGCCACGCTGCAGCGCCAGCTGGCGGTGGCGAGCGACGATCGGGTACAGTTGCGACCCTATTTCCAGGGCCTGTGCGAGAGCATCGGCGCCTCGATGATCGACGACGAGGGGCAGATCCTGCTCCATGCCGAGGCCGACGGCAGCTCGGTCACCGCCAACGTGGCGACCAGCCTCGGGCTGATCGTCACCGAGCTGGTGATCAACGCCCTCAAGCACGCCTTCCCCAACCGCGCAGAGGGAGGGGACATCGCGGTCGCTTACCGGGCGAAGGGAACTGGCTTCGCGCTCACAGTGGAAGACAACGGCGTCGGCATCGGCGCGAGCGACGAGCCGATTACACCAGGACTGGGCACCGGGATCGTCGATGCCCTCGCCCGCCAGCTCGACGCCACCGTCGAAACAAGCGACCGTGCGCCGGGGACGCGGGTTAAGGTGGTCCGCAAAACCTAACCGCGAAGGCGGCCACCCGCGGCGACTGACATATATTTCGCACTTGCCATTGCCGGGCGATACCGCAGCTCCCATCTATGGGTTTGCTACCTGTCGCGATCGACGGTCTCGGGCATCGACGCAAGATGCCGCCTCCTTCCATTACGCCGTTTAGCCCGCGCCCAAGCGGCCGATCCCGGTCGCCAGCGCGCCAGGAAGGAATTGCCATGACTCATTTCGGCAAGATCAACTCATACAACAGCGCCAACGGAACCGGGACGATCGCGCCCGAGCAGGGTGGCGACATGCTGCCCTTCCGCAAGGCTGACCTGCGCCAGCAGAGCCCGGAACCGCAGGCCGAACAGCGCTACGGCTACGAGACGCAGTCGGGAGATGGCGGCAAGAAGTGGGCGGTCGGGTTGGAACTCCAGCCGGCCTAATTTCAAGTCGGGCACCGCCGGGGCATAGTCTCCGGCAGGTGCTTCCCGCCGTTCCCTCACTCTACCTTCGGAGAAGCGCCGCGGCGTTGGAAGCCAATCGCCGTGGCACATCGAGAAGCTTGGAGCGCTAAATCGGGCAGCTCAGTTCCGCGGCCGACCTGACCTGATCGAGGCGCGACAATTCCAACCCCAAGGAAGCAGACATGTCCGAAGGTAGCACAGAGCTTGGAAATCAGAGAGACGAACGGCGGTGCCGAACGAGCATCAAGCGTTTGCGAGCTGCGCGGGCAACGGCAGTACCCGGCGCATTCCGGACCACCATCGAGGAGATGATAATCGTCGAGCATGAACGTCTTCGCGCACTGCAGGATTTCGAGAGGTGAGGAAATCGCGCGAAGCGAGCTCCCGCTTATCCGAATTGCGCTTGCGTGTGATGGCATGGTCCCCACATTGAGGTTATCGCATCGATCACTGAGCGCCATGCGACTGAGAGTTAGCTGCTCCCGCTCACGCGGAGACGCACATGACCAACACTTTTCCCAAGCATGGAAGATTCAGCGCGTTCCGATCGGCTGCGACCGAGACAGATGACGGTGCAGCCTTGACTGCTGGCGAGGATCGCCCCGGGGCTGTCGAAACCACCCATCTGGAGCGACGAGTGCTCGCGCACGAACGCATTCTACAGTCTCTTATCTCTCACCTTGCCGAAGCAGACCCGGCAGTCTTGTCCCGGCTGAAGCTCGCATTCGGCAAAGGGCACAACCTCGGAGATTACGAGCAGGACTATACGTCCACCGAGCACTACGGCGACCATTTCATCCGTACCGTCGAAGCAATGGCCGGACCCGACGACGGTCCGGGCGCGCCGTCCCGCGCTATTGCACATGGAGACAAGCAATGAGCACGCAGTCCGCCTCGCTCGCGCGGGAGCGCTCTCGGGCGACGAGCGAAGAACGAATGGTCCTCGCGCTGGAGATGATCGCTGATCAACTCGGGCTGATCGCCGAAAGCCTGGCAATCAAGGAAGGCGGCGAGGTGCGCAAGGCTTTGGAGTATGCACGGACAACTGCCGGCGATCGTCGAGCCGGAGACCGATGGGAGAATGAGGGAGGTCCGGCACAACCTGGCTGAGGCGCGCTCCTGCAGAATTTCAAAAGTAGAAGGGGTGCAGTGTCGCCTCGTGTGTCACGAGGCTCTGACCGAGAGATTCCAGTCATTTTCAGCGTCTTCTCGCTTCCATGCTGACTTACAGCCGCTGCTCATGGCTTCGCATGCCAGTCTAGGGGCTCTGATGGAGGACCGCCGTGGCCAACGAGAGGCAGAAGCAGAAGCATCGCTTGAGTGCGGGCGAAGCTGAATTGCTCCGTCAGTTGCGCGCGGCTCGGCGCAAGCAGCGAATCCGTGGTGCCCCGAGGAGCGATGTGAGGCTCACGCCGGGGCAGCGGATTGCCGACACTGTTGCTGCGACGATGGGATCATGGCGCTTCATCATCATTCAGACGACCCTGCTGGTCTTCTGGATCGGATTGAACGTCACGGCCTACGTCCAGCGGTGGGACCCATATCCGTTCATCCTTCTCAACCTGGCGCTCTCATTTCAGGCTGCCTACGCGGCGCCTTTCATCATGATGAGTCAGAACCGGCAGCAGGATGTAGACCGCAAGGAGGCAGCGGCCGACTACCAGGTCAATATCAAGGCCGAGCTGGAAATCGAGTTGCTGCACCAGAAGCTGGACGAATTGCGCGAAAACGAGGTCTTGTCGCTGACCGCCGCCGTCAAGTCGCTTTCGGCTCTGCTGGAGAGCCGCGGCAAAAAACCGTGACTTCTGGAAGGCGAGACACTTCGGTGTTGCGCTGAGCGCGCGGAGCATTCAGCGGCGCCCGGGCCGGAGATGGCTGACCATCGGCAAGGCAACCGTAGCTGAGGCGAACCCTACTCTACCTCACAAACGGCGGCTCAACCTCTGTCATAAGTGTCGATCCGACCAGCTTGGCCGCAGCCTTGACAAGAGACGCCAAGGCGGCAGGGTCACGGTGAACACGTGGGCTGGAGCCGCTTGAGTTGAGAACGAGTCAACTCGATCCGTCCGCCTAATGCAACATCCACCAGATCAGTAGTGCCAGCGCCGACCAGGGCGCCAGAACCGCCAGATAGGCCGGCTTCTGCCCGTCCTGCGGGCTCAAGGGTGCGCACCTCGGCGAGTGGACACACCGGACTGAAATGCTGTCGACGGCCGGTGGCCACGGTTTGCGTGCCCCCGATCTGGGTTCTCGCTTTCCTCCCGCAGAGGTGACGCGGCTGGCATGTTCGCGGCTTGCCTGCGGGTGCTCGCCGCAATCTTGCGCTCTTTGCTAAAGCGCCCGTGAGTCGGGCCGGCGAGCCGCCCCCAACCAAGGGCCGCGAGAGCGCCCGTGCCGCGTTGAATAAACTCGATCTGCCCTGCAATCGCTGATGCGACGTGATTAGCTTCGCGCCGGAGGACGGCCGTTGGCAGCCTCGTAGCCCCCATGGCCGAAAGCTGATGATCAAAATAAAGCTGATTGAGATCCACGACTGCGCTCCTGAGCAAGACGGAGCGCGGCGGTTTCACCTGAGGGAAACCACGCGCGTCCGTCGACAGCTTACAAGTAGGGACTTGGGCGATAGAATCAAGATTGGTGCAGAATGAAACGAAAATAAAAATCTTCGAGATCACTTTCGCTACGGGCGAATGAGAAATAAATGGTCTAACCGGATAAAAATTTAGAAATACCCCAAAAATAGATTGGAACAAAAACTGTTCCAGTGTATTTGAGAATTGGAAACAGGAGCCATCCGGTTCCAGGAGTCTCTCCTCATGCGTAAACACCTGTTCGCGGCGAGCATCGCCGCCATCGCCCTCGTTCCCTCCATCGCCAACGCCCGCAACCGATCCGAAGCCACTTGCGAACAACAGAGTACGACCCAGGTCGTCGCAACCGTCGGCGGCGCCGGGGTTGGCGGCGTCATCGGCAACGTCGTTGCCGGCCGGGGCGACAAGACCCTCGGCACGATCATCGGCGCGGCTGCCGGCGCTCTCGCCGGCAATCAGCTCGCCAAGCCCAACCGGGACTGCAACCACGCCTACGGCTATTACGACCAGGACAACCGCTGGCATGCTACCGGCATCAGCGCCTCGGACGCCCGCGGCTATTACGACCGCGGCGGCGGGTGGGTCGATGGGCCGCCCCAGGGCTACTACGGCAACGACAACCGCTGGATCGCCAGCAACGCTTCGCGCGGTGGCTCCGGCGATTTCCGCGCGAGCGGCGAATGGGTCCCGACCTCGGCCGAAGGCTATTACGACCGCAACGACCAATGGGTGAGCGCCTCGGACGCGGGCGGCTACGATCAGCGCCGTTCGGGCACCGCCGATGCGCTGGCCGCGCGCCGCGCCGATGCCTACGGCTACTACGACAGCCAGGGCCAGTGGCACGCGACCGTCATCGCGCGCGGCCAGGCCACAGGGTACTACGACCGCAACAACACCTGGGTCGCCGGTACGCCGAACGGCTATTACGACGAGCGCGGCAACTGGGTTCCTCAGCGCGCCGACGGCTCGGCGAGCGGCAGCTACGACAGCCAGAACCGCTGGGTCCCCGCCTCGTCCAACGGCTACTACGACGAACGCGGCCAGTGGGTCGCGGGCACGGCGAGCGGCCATTAC
>Ga0157372_10008033_pt1 | contig 11221 bp, 8 predicted proteins | sample C55metaG_FD_115307 | JGI IMG/M metagenome (GOLD analysis project Ga0157372, IMG submission 115307) | Corn rhizosphere microbial communities from Kellogg Biological Station, Michigan, USA - C5-5 metaG | ecosystem: Host-associated > Plants > Roots > Rhizosphere > Soil | place: USA: Michigan...
GTTATGAGGAATTTGGGAGACCTGGTAGTCGCTGAGATGAAGGGTCGCTTGAACCAATAAATCGAAGAAAATGGCAAAAGAAATCACTGGCTATGTAAAGCTTCAGTGCAAAGGTGGCCAGGCTAATCCTGCACCTCCAATTGGTCCGGCATTGGGTTCCAAAGGTGTTAACATCATGGAATTCTGTAAGCAATTCAATGCAAGGACGCAAGACAAAATGGGAAAAGTTCTCCCTGTTTTACTTACTGTTTATTCTGATAAGTCTTTTGACTTCGTCATTAAAACTCCACCAGCAGCAGTTCAACTGAAGGATGCCGCAAAAATTCAAAGTGGTTCAAAAGAGCCCAATCGTCAAAAAGTAGGAAAAGTAACCTGGGCACAAATTGAAGAGATCGCAAAGGATAAAATGGCCGATCTAAACGCCTTTACATTGGAAAGCGCCATGAGCATGGTTGCTGGTACTGCGCGCAGTATGGGTTTGACGGTTGAGGGGAAAGCTCCCTGGCAAAAATAATTTTGAACTAATTAAAAAGAATTAAAATGGCATTCATTCCTAAAAAAAGAAAAGCAATCAACTCAAAAGTTGATGCGAATAAGGCTTATTCTTTGAAAGATGCTTCTGCATTGGTTAAAGAGGTGAATACAACGAAGTTTGATGCTTCTGTTGACTTACATATACGTTTAGGTGTAGATCCTAAAAAAGCTGATCAGGCAATCCGTGGAACAGTTACTTTACCTCATGGTACTGGTAAAACAAAAAAAGTACTTGTGCTTTGTGGTCCCGACCAGGAAGCTGCAGCAAAGGGCGCAGGCGCTGATTTTGTAGGTTTAGATGAGTTTGTTCAAAAAATCGAAGGCGGATGGACAGATGTTGATGTGATTGTAGCAACTCCGGCTGTAATGCCTAAGATAGGTAGATTGGGTAAAATATTAGGACCTCGTAACCTAATGCCAAACCCAAAGACCGGTACTGTAACAAATGATGTTGCTTCTGCTGTTAATGAAGTTAAAGGTGGTAAAATTGCTTTTAAAGTTGACAAGGCTGGAATTATACATGCCTCTATTGGACGTGTTTCTTTTAGTCCGGATAAAATTGCTGCTAACAGCCAGGAATTGATCAACGCAATCATTAAAGCCAAACCTGCTACAGCTAAAGGAACTTACCTGAAGGGTTTGACTATGGCCAGTACCATGAGTCCTGGTATTGCTATAGACACTAAAACTTTTGTTCACTAATCCTAACCATGGATAAAACGTATTAAAATGACTAAAGAACAAAAAAATGAAGTAATAGAGGCGTTGAAAGAGAAGTTTTCTCAATACAACAACTTCTATGTTACAAATACAGAATCTTTAAGCGTAGATCAAGTATCTAAGCTGCGCCGTGTATGTTTCAATAAAAATGTTGAAATGAAAGTGGCAAAGAATACATTAATAAGAAAAGCTCTTGAATCTCTGGGTAATGAGAGCTATGCAGGCATGTTTGATTCTTTGAATAACGTAACTGCCTTAATGTTTTCAGAAAATCCCAAGGAGCCAGCTTTAATTATTTCCTCTTTCCGTTCAGAAAGCAAAGGAGAAAAGCCTGAGTTAAAAGCTGCTTTTATCAATGGAGATATTTATAGCGGAGACAGCAACCTGAAAACCTTAACACAGATCAAGACAAAGAATGAATTGATTGGTGAAGTAATAGGTTTATTGCAATCTCCTGCAAAAAGAGTGTTGGCGGCTTTATTGCACCATCATGAAAAACAAGCAGAGGGTGTATCTACCGAAGCTCCTGCAGCAGAATAGTTTTTTGAACTATATATCGTAGAACTGTTTAGGACCAAATAAAATTTGACATTCCTGAACAGATCAACATAAACCCAGGCCTGAGGGTTAATAAAGGCAAAATTTTTTTAAACCCTCCGTCGGAGCAATAGCTGTGAAGTCGGAAAAAATTTAAATCAAATGGCAGACGTTAAAAATCTTGCAGAACAATTAGTAGGCCTTACTGTTAAAGAAGTACAGGAATTGGCTGATTTCTTAAAATCAGAATACGGCATTGAGCCAGCGGCAGCTACAGTTGTTGCAGGTCCAGCTGCAGGCGGTGCTGCTCCAGCTGCTGAAGAAAAAACTACTTTCAATGTAATTTTGAAAAGCGCAGGTGCTTCTAAATTGAATGTTGTTAAAATCGTTAAAGATTTAACAGGATTAGGCTTAAAAGAAGCTAAGGACCTCGTAGATGGCGCTCCAAAACCAATCAAAGAAGGTGTAGACAAAGCTACTGCTGAAGAATTAGCTGCTAAGCTGAAGGAAGCAGGTGCTGATGTTGAAATCGCATAACATAACTCCTTTTTATTAGGTGATGGCTCCCCTTGGGGAGCCATTTTTTATATTAAATTGAGTGTGAACCATATAATATTATTCAACCATTTAATTTTCCAGGTTTATCTAATACTTAATATACTGACTTTTTAAATCAACCTTGGTATGGTAATTTTATTGTGAAAAGCTATACTGAGCCCTATATTTGCTAGTAACCTTATGTAAAATGTTATCACCCCTAACACCCAAACCAAGAGTATCTGTTATTACACTTAATTGGAATAACCAGGAAATCACTTGCGATCTACTTCGTTCAATAAAAGAACTGAATACCTATCCAAATCTGGAGGTTATAGTTGTCGATAATGCTTCAACAATTGATCCCACCAACGCTTTTTTATCTGTTCTCCCTGATGCCAAAGTGATACGCAATAAAAGCAATCTGGGATTTAGTGCAGGTAATAATGTTGGGATACGACAAGCTTCAGGTGATTATTTATTCCTGGTAAATAACGACACAGAATTTACTCCACACCTTATTGAAGGTTTAGTAGAAATATTTACCAGGTTTCCTGATGCAGGTATGGTTAGTCCAAAGTTCCATTACTTCTTTGCCAAAGGAACTATTGAATATGCGGGTTATAATCCTGTAAATATATTTACCGGTAGAAATTCTATGATTGGCTGCCGTGAAAAAGATTTGGGGCAATATAATGCCGTAAAAGAAACTAATTATGCTCACGGTGGTGGAATGATGGTAAGTAGAAAAGTGATTGAAGAAGTAGGCCCGATGCCTGAAGACTTTTTCCTTTACTATGAAGAACTGGACTGGTCTGTGAAAATTAAAAAGAAAGGATTTAAAATATATTATCAACCAGCTTCCCTTATTTATCATAAGGAGTCAATGACAACCGGGAAGATGAGTCCTTTGAAAACATTCTACCTGACAAGAAACAGAATATTGTTTATGCGGAGAAATGTTCCCATTCCTGGATTGAGTGTCTTTGTTTTGTATTTTATATTATTTACTATTCCAAAGAATACAATGACCTATTTGGTAAAAAAACAAGGAGAACATTTAAAGTGGTTCTGGAAAGGAATTCTTTGGCATTTTAACTCAAAAATTAAATTTAACTGACAGCCATGTGTGGGATAGCCGGATTTATAGATTTTCATAAAACATCTGATATTGATATCGTAAGAAAAATGACTGACGCCATGGACCATAGGGGTCCGGATGATGCAGGTTATGAAGTGTACGAAGCGCACCAGGCATTGATTGGGTTTGGACAACGACGCTTGTCTATCCTCGACCTTTCGCCTCTTGGCCATCAACCAATGCACTTTAATGATTTCATTGTTAACTTCAATGGCGAGATATATAACTTTAAAGAAGTAAGGCAGGAACTTATAGATAAAGGCTATAGTTTCAATTCCTGGTCAGACACTGAAGTAATTTTAAAAGGATACCATTGCTGGGGATTAGATGTAGTACATAAGTTTATTGGAATGTTTGCTATAGCCTTATATGACAAACAAAAAGAACAAGTAATTTTTATAAGGGACAGGGCTGGAGTTAAACCTTTGTATTATTATTGGAAAAATAATGTATTACTTTTTGGTTCAGAATTAAAAGGACTTTACGAGCATCCGGCATTTGAAAAGAACATTGATACTAATAGTCTGGCCTTATTCCTGCAGTTTAGTTATATTCCTGCACCTCATTGTATTTTCCATAATACTTATAAATTACTACCGGGGCATTTTTTAATAGTTGATTTAAAAACAAAGGATCTCCAGGTTAAAAAATACTGGGATGTGTTTGATCAATATAATAAGCCAGAAATAAAAATCTCAGATAATGAAGCAATTGAACAAACTGACAAACTTTTAAAGAATGCCTATGAATATCGAATGGTCGCAGATGTTCCTGTAGGTTTATTTTTAAGTGGAGGTTATGATAGCAGCAGTGTAGCTGCACTTTTGCAAACCGGTAGAACTGAAAGATTAAAAACGTTTACAATCGGGTTCCATGAAGCTGAATTCAATGAAGCTCCCGAAGCTAAAAAAATTGCCAACTACCTCGGAACAGATCATACAGAGTGGTATTTAACCGCGAAGGAGGCGGGTGCAGTATTAAGTAAACTTCCTGAGATCTATGATGAGCCATTTGCAGATAATAGCACTGTACCTACAGTATTGGTTAGCCAGCTGGCAAGGCAGCAGGTTACTGTAGCATTAAGTGCAGATGGGGGAGATGAGATATTTGGTGGATATCACAAATTCAGCCAGGCTGAAAAATATACATCAAGTATACCTTCTTCCATTCAAACTTTCCTTAGTGGAACAATGTCTTTGATAAATCCTGAAAGCATTTATTATTTCAACAAGAAATATAATTTTCCTACACGGTATGAAAAAATGAAGCTTATCTGGAAAAAGAAAGACCCGGTCTCCGCAATGAAATATATCGGTCAGTACATTACTGAAACCGAGGTAGAAACATTTCTTGGAAAGCCTTTTGAAAGATATAATACTTTCTTTGAAGAGGGGGACAAGCTTCAAAAGGATGCCGGAATAACAAATAAATTATTGGCGGTCGATTATAAGACCTTCCTGGTTGATAATAATCTTGTAAAGGTAGATAGGGCTACTATGTCAGTAAGCCTTGAGGGTCGTGAGCCAATGCTTGATCACAGGATCATTGAATTCCTTGCGCAATTGCCTTCAAACTTCAAAATACGTAATGGTATAACTAAATGGTTATTAAAAGAAGTGGTGCATAAATACATTCCTAAGGAATTAATGGAAAGACCTAAACGCCCGTTCATTGCACCTTTGACTGTATGGTTCAAAGAAGACCTGCAGGATCAACTAAAATATTTTTTAAGTGAGCGCAGCCTTTCTAAAACTGGTGTTTTTGATCCAAAGCCAATCGTACAGTTAAGAGATGAATACCTTGCTGGTAGAAAAGTAAATTATCAAAAATTGTGGCAGGTATTGATGTTCCAGTTATGGTACAATAGGTGGGTAAACAAATTATAATTCACCAGGTAATTACACAGGGTACTGATCATTCAGTACCCTGGTTATATAAAGTATTGCTTACCTCAGTTTTAGTATGAACCGTATGAATAAAAGTTTTATTAGCATTTTTCATTTGAAAGGCAGTCATAATCATTGCTATTACTGCTTCAGGCATTTTTAAAATTGCATTAAATAATTTCTTATTCACTAATACTGATGGAAGAGCTACTGCAAGAGTCACGAAATACAAAATCCCAGTAATAAGAAAGTAAAGAAACCAACCAGAATTCAGAAAAAATGTTATAACTACTAAAACAGGTAAGAGCAATATTAAATATGCTCTTGGAAGTACCAGGTTATTAGCAATAGCAAGGTTAAAGTAACTTACATTCCCTTTCAAAAGTTGTTTAATGCCAGGGAAAAAGAATTGTTTCATATAAACAAACTGGCTGGATAACCATCTTTTTCTTTGTTGCTGGAAAGCCTGTAAAGAATCAACTTTTTCATCAAAAATGAGTGCGTCTTCCAGGTATTCAATTTTAATTCTTTGCTCTACAATTTTAATTTGTAAAGGTCTGTCAAAGCCTCCTACAGCATGAATTTCACTTAATACTTTTTTAACTGTATTATATTCAAAGGCCATTCCTGATCCTATTACTGCAGAAGCGAGACCAACTGCATTGGTGCCCTTACGAAATATATGGTTATTGATACCTTCACTACATGAATCTAGGATAGCATAGGAAGTATCCATATTCTTCGCTACTCTTTGTCCCTGGATAGCTTTTGCGTTTGCATTAAAAGCATTGTTCACTTTCCTGAGAAAGTTTTTTGCAAGCACATTGTCAGCATCGCAGATAAGGGCAATGTCATATTCTTTTGCGATCTTGTTAAAGCCAACATTTAAAGCTTTGGCCTTAGTACTTTTTTCGAACTTTACTTCTATAACTTCCACGTCAAGCTTTCTCAATTCAATTAATGTTTCTTCGTGGAAAGAATCGGCCAATATGTATACATCATATAATTCTCTGGGATAATCTAACTTCAACATACTGTTGGCGGTAGATACTATAATTCCATCTTCTTTATAAGCAGGTACAAAAACCGCTATTCTTTTTGAAGGGGTAGTGGCAGCAAATTTCCCTTTTTTATAAAAAAGTTTGCCTGAAAGAGAAAGTATAAACAAATAAAGGACAGAGAGAAAAATATATACAAAAATGATCCCGAAAAAAACATTCAAAAAGGTACTCAACATGATTAAATAGGTTTATGGAAAAGGTGGTTTTCAGTAAAGGTTCAAATACAGATCAATAATAAAAAATTAGTGCCAACAAACTATTTCTTCCTGTCAGTAGTTCTCTCCATCTTCTGATGACCACTATTTAGGCATTTTATTTTTATAAATCTTAAAATTATAAACTAAGGTAAGGCGCTATTTTAGAATAGGTGGAATCATTTATCAAAACAATATTTTTGATTTCCTCCAGCTTTTTATATGTTCCATGCTGATTTCTGTATTCAATAATTGCATTCGCCAGATTCCATTTTATATAAGGATGTGCCTTTAATTGCTCCTTACTGCAATCATTTAAAGGTATTTTTTTCACATCGGAGCCGGATTTTAGATAGTTTCTGATCATTTTGAACGTAGAATCAGGAAGGCCATAGGTTTCTGCAATTTGATCAACTGAATAAAAGCCACCAAGTTTATTTCTAAAATTAATTATACGTTGTGCCAATCGAGGACCAATTCCAGGCAATTGAATAAAGGCATTCGTATCTGCCTGGTTAATTTCTACTATGAATATTTCTTTTTTCTGGCTTTTATTATTTGAATAAGAATAAGGTTTGAACGGTGATTTTATTGATTCACAGTTTATGTAGTTTTTTACCCGGTCATAAAAGCCTTGGGGTAGGTTCCAAATACGGGTTAAATCCTCAGGCTTATAAAACCTTCCTCCTTTACTCCTGTATTTAATAATGGTTGTAGCGGTTTTTTCATTCAAACCAAGTTTTTTCCATCCTTCCAGGCTTATTGAATTAGGGTCAAATTGGAAGAGTTCACCCGCAATGAACCCTGGTTCCTTTTTATACTTATAGGTACTGGCATACTCTTTCTCAGTTCTAAAAGTGCTTCCTTCCTTTTTTTCGAGGCTATCAACCCCTTTAACTAAAACAGGTAAAACCTTTATAAAATTTGGATCAGGTTTAGGTTGGGAAATATGGGGTAGCATATAAATGACAGCAACTAAAAATAATAATGCTATAGCTCCTATACGGTCTCTTTTACCAAAAGTTAAATAGTCCCTGATAAAATCTTTCCAAAACATGCCAAAAAGTTACAATCTATTAAAGCTATCCCAAAATACAAAATGGCTTAATCTTTGAGAGCAAAAAAACCTTGTTGGTGTAGCTTAAATCCTTACTTTTGCAGTCCTTTAGTTTTGGCCAAAAACATTTTGACGTCGCAATTCATGCTTAAATAGTTCAGTTTCAAAGCGTTTACATCTTATGAAGTAAAGGCCTGAAATCGATTTGCCCGTCAATAAACATTAAACCGGTTTTTAATCATATGCCTACAACATTGAATCAAAGGGTCAACTTCGGTAAAATTGGAAACATAGCCGATACACCTGACCTTCTTGCTGTTCAGATCCAGTCTTTTAAAGAGTTCTTCCAGTTAGAAACCACTCCCGACAAAAGAAACGTTGAAGGTTTGTTCCGTGTATTCAAGGAAAACTTTCCTATCACAGACACCCGAAACATCTTTGTTCTTGAGTTCCTGGATTACTTTATTGATCCTCCCCGTTACACGATTGAAGAGTGTATGGAGCGTGGATTAACATACGCTGTACCTCTGAAAGCCAAGCTTCGCCTGAGCTGTAACGACGAAGAGCATATTGACTTCCAGACCATCGTTCAGGATGTATTTCTTGGAAACATCCCTTACATGACACCTCGTGGTACATTTGTTATCAATGGTGCTGAGCGTGTAGTTGTTTCACAGCTTCATCGTTCTCCTGGGGTATTTTTCGGTCAGTCAGTTCACCCGAATGGTACAAAGATCTATTCCGCAAGGGTTATTCCTTTTAAAGGTGCCTGGATGGAGTTTGCTACCGATATCAACAATGTAATGTATGCCTACATTGACCGTAAGAAAAAGTTCCCTGTAACAACCCTTTTACGTTCTATTGGATACGAAACAGATAAGGATATTCTTGAGCTTTTCGGCATGGCCGATGAGGTGAAAGGAGATAAGAAATCTCTTCAGAAATATGAAGGTCGCCGCCTGGCTGCCCGTGTTTTAAGAAGCTGGGTTGAAGATTTCGTAGATGAAGATACCGGTGAGGTTGTTTCTATCGAAAGAAATGAAGTGATCCTCGAGCGTGATTCTATTCTTGATGAAGAAGCAATTGATACCATTTCTGAAATGGATATCAAATCTGTTTTTGTTCAGAAAGAAGACGTTGGTGGAGACTATGCAATCATTTATAATACCTTAAACAAAGATACCTCTAACTCTGAACTGGAAGCGGTTCAGGTTATCTATCGCCAGTTACGTGGTGCTGATGCGCCTGATAATGAAACGGCAAGAGGTATTATTGATAAATTATTCTTCTCGGACAAGCGTTATGACCTGGGCGAAGTTGGTCGCTATAAGATCAACCGCAAATTAGGTTTGAATGCTTCTATTGAGCAAAAGACTCTTACAAAAGAAGATATCATTCTGATCATCAAATATCTCGTTCGCTTAACTAATGGTAAGGCTGAGATTGATGATATTGATCACCTGTCTAACCGTCGTGTTCGTACAGTTGGTGAGCAATTATATGCTCAGTTCGGTGTAGGTCTGGCTCGTATGGCCCGTACTATTCGTGAAAGAATGAACGTAAGGGACAATGAGGTGTTTACGCCGGTTGACCTTATCAATGCAAGAACGCTTTCTTCAGTTATCAATTCATTTTTTGGAACATCCCAGTTGTCACAGTTTCTTGATCAGACCAACCCATTGTCGGAGATTACGCATAAGCGTCGTATCTCAGCTCTCGGGCCTGGTGGTTTAAGTCGTGAAAGAGCTGGTTTCGAGGTTCGTGACGTACACTACAGCCACTATGGCCGTCTTTGTACTATCGAAACTCCGGAAGGTCCAAACATCGGTTTGATCTCTACTTTATGCGTTCACGCCAAGATCAACGAGATGGGCTTTATTGAAACACCTTACCGTAAAGTTGAAAACGGAAAGGTTAACATGAAGCAGCTTACTTTCCTTAGCGCAGAAGAAGAAGATCTTGCTAAGATCGCACAGGCCAACGTTCCACTGGATGACAAAGGAAACTTTGTAGAAGATAGGATCGTTAGCCGTGAAACAGGTGATTTCCCAATTTTAGATAAAGGCGAGGTTCAGTATATGGACGTTGCACCAAACCAGATCGTAGGTTTAAGTGCTTCATTAATTCCATTCCTTGAGCATGATGATGCCAACCGTGCATTGATGGGATCAAACATGCAACGCCAGGCAGTTCCATTGTTACGTCCAGATGTACCTATTGTTGGTACAGGCCTGGAAGGCAAGGCTGCGCGTGATGCACGTATCCAGATACATTCAGAAGGTAATGGTGTGGTTGAGTTTGTAGATGCCAATGAAATTCATGTTCGTTACAATCGTAATGAAGAACAGCGCCTGGTATCTTTCGAAGATGACCTGAAGGTTTATAAGCTAACCAAGTTCATCAAAACCAACCAGGAAACTTCCATAAACCTGAAGCCGGCAGTTAAGAAAGGCCAGGTAGTAAAAGAAGGCGATTTCTTAACGGAAGGTTACGCTACTAAAGATGGAGAATTGGCGTTGGGTAAGAACCTGAAAGTGGCCTTTATGCCATGGAAAGGTTACAACTTCGAGGATGCCATAGTTATCTCTGAAAGAGTAGTAAAAGAAGATATGTTTACTTCAGTTCATATCTCTGAATATGAATTGGAAGTTCGTGATACTAAACTTGGAGAGGAAGAATTAACTCCGGATATTCCAAACGTTTCTGAAGAAGCAACGAAGGACCTGGATGAAAATGGTATCATCCGCATTGGTGCACAAATCAAGGAAGGTGATATCCTTATTGGTAAGATCACACCAAAAGGTGAATCTGATCCAACTCCTGAAGAGAAGTTATTGCGTGCCATCTTTGGTGACAAGGCTGGAGATGCAAAAGATGCATCTCTGAAAGCTCCTAATGGGGTAGAAGGTGTGGTGATCTCTAAGAAGTTATTCCAGAGAGCCAAAAAAGATAAGAACGCCAAGGTTCGTGAGAAAGCAGCATTGGAGAAACTGGATAAAATCCATGAGAAGAATGTATCCGACCTGATGGAAGTTTTGCTTGATAAATTGCAAATGCTTTTAAGAGAAAAAGCTTCTGCAGGAGTTAGCAACAACTTTGGTGAGGTATTGATTGGTAAAGGTGCCAAATTCACACAAAAGAATTTAGCCCAGATCGACTACATGAATGTCAACCCATTGGGTTGGACAAGTGATGCTAAGGTTGATGACCAGATCAATATTTTGCTGCATAACTATAGCATCAAATACAACGAAGAATTAGGTAGATATAAAAGAGAAAAGTTCAATATCTCAATTGGTGATGAATTACCAGCAGGTGTATTGAAACTGGCAAAAGTTTATATCGCAGTTAAGCGTAAGCTGAAAGTGGGTGATAAAATGGCAGGACGTCACGGAAACAAAGGTATTGTTGCCAAGATCGTTCGCCAGGAAGACATGCCATTCCTTGAAGATGGAACTCCTGTTGATATTGTCTTGAACCCACTTGGGGTTCCAAGCCGTATGAACCTTGGACAGATCTATGAAACTGTTCTTGGATGGGCTGGAGAGAAGTTA
>Ga0157372_10008037_pt1 | contig 11219 bp, 9 predicted proteins | sample C55metaG_FD_115307 | JGI IMG/M metagenome (GOLD analysis project Ga0157372, IMG submission 115307) | Corn rhizosphere microbial communities from Kellogg Biological Station, Michigan, USA - C5-5 metaG | ecosystem: Host-associated > Plants > Roots > Rhizosphere > Soil | place: USA: Michigan...
CTCACCGGGATCGACTGCGGTGGTATTGCCGGGCGGATACATCTGTTCGGCCGACGGGGCGAACACGAGGTCGATAGCGGCTCCTTCGAGTTTGCGGCAGTCCTCGTCGAATGTGCGCGGGTAGGCGGCGTAGTCCTCGTTGGGGCCGAACTGGCTCGGGTTCACGAAGATGGAAGCCGCGACGGCATCGCAGCCGGACTTGGCCGCGGCGACCAGCGACATGTGCCCGTCGTGCAGCGCGCCCATGGTGGGGACGAGGCCCAGGGGGCTGCCGGCCTGCCGCAGTTCGCGACAGACGGCATTCATTTCAGATGGGGTACGACACAGGCGCATCGTGATGCTATCGGTCGCTGGCCGCCGGCTCGAGCAGTTCGAGCTCTACCTGCATCTCTCGCGGCAGGTGGTAGCTCTCCGCGTCGGAGGGGAAGCGGCGGCGCGCGACATCTTCGCGATAGCTTGCGAGGGCCGCACCGAAAAAGGACGGGCCGTCGCCATACTGGCGGACAAATTTGGCGTGAGGCGTGAAGGTGAGGTTGAAGAGATCATGGAAGACGAGGATTTGACCGTCGCAGTCCGGGCCGGCTCCGATGCCGATGGTGGGAATGCGGAGCTCGCCGGTGATGCGGGCAGCGAGTTCTCGTGGAATGCCTTCGAGCACGATGGCGACGGCTCCCGCGCCCTCGAGCGCTTCGGCGGCGCGACAGAGGCGGTCATACGCTTCCCAGGTTTTTCCCTGTACCTTGTAACCACCCATGGTATGGACCGACTGGGGAGTGAGGCCAATGTGGCCGACGACGGGAATCTCCGAGTCCGTAAGGCGGCGGACCAGGGCGGCCCGGGTTTCGCCGCCCTCGATTTTCACGGCCTGAGCGCCGGCTTCCTGGATGAATCGCAAGGCGTTCCGGACGGACTCGTTCTCCGAGACGTGGTAGGAACCGTAGGGCATGTCCGCAATGAGGAAAGAACGACGCAATCCGCGAGCGACGGCCCGGGTGTGGTGGAGCATCTCGTCGAGGGTAACGGGCAGGGTGCTGTCGTAGCCGAGCACAACCATTCCGAGGGAGTCGCCGACCAGAACAACGTCTATCCCGGCCTCATCTACGAGGCGAGCTGTCGGATAATCGTAGGCGGTGATGGCAGATATCGGAACCTGATCACGCTTTTTCGCGAGGAGGCAGTTCGCGGTAACACGAACCACGGGGTTCGACCCGGCGGGGCGAAGCTCAGTGACAGACATTATTGTTCTCCAGTGCCGCTCCGCAAGTGACGCGGATGCTGCCCGAACGGATTCAGTATACGCCCGGTGATTCTGTTTTTGGGATTCGCTGCTCGAAGGAGCGGAGGTCGGAACGAGAGCGGTAGAGACAAGTCCCAGCATTCTGACGTACTTGCCAGAGTGCAGCACGGTTCCTATAATTTGCATCATACTTGCCTCGCACGTGCAGGCGGCACTGGCACCGGGAACGCGACAGAGAAGTAATCGCAATCCACGGGGACTCCGGCGGCAGGCATCTAAGCAAAAGTTTTGTTTTTCTGAGGAGTCTTGAATGAAGAAGGTACTCGTATCCTCTTTCCTGGCGTGTGCGGTCAGCCTACCGGGTCTTGCATTCACATCCATCGCGCAAACGGCCCCTGCACCTGCTGGCCAGACGCCGGCAGCACCGGCTGGTCAGGGCAGCGCCCCGCAGTGCCCTCCGATGCCGGACGCGGAGTACAAGGCTTACACGGACGCGAATAGTCAGACACAGCCACAGGCAAAGGCTGCAGCAATCGAGTCGTATCTCACGGCCTTTCCTAATTCGTGCGTGAAATCGCAGATGTTGCAGGTGTTGATGGCGACGTACTCGCAGTTCGATGCGGCGAAGACGCTGGCGACGGCCGACAAGATCCTCCAGTTGGAACCAAACAATCTCCAGGCCCTGTATGCCGAGACACTGCTGCGGCGTCAGAATGCTGAGTCGCTCACCGACGCAGCTGCAAAGCAGAGCGGGTTCGATGAGGCGGCAGCGGACGCGCAGAAGGGGCTCCAGGCACCGAAGCCGGCGGGCATGTCTGATGCGGATTACCAGAAGTTGAAGGCTACCGCTTACCCTGCCTTCTATAGCGCGATAGGATACGACGCGCTACTGAAGAAGGACAGCCCTACAGCCATTGACGCGTACAAGAAGGAACTGGCGATTGTGCCGCCTGACGCGACTAAGACACCTGGCACCGTTCTGCAGGACATCTTCTATCTGGGAGAGGCTTACTACCAGGCCAATCCGCCGGACCTGCTCAACTGCACTTTCTATGCCAGCCGTGCTGTGGCGTATGCCCCGGAGAACTTCAAGGCTCAGTTCTCGCCAATCGCGAAGTACTGCTACAAGAAGTACCACGGTGCCGACGATGGCTATGACGCGATCATGTCAGCCGCTACGGCGAACCTGAATCCGCCCGAAGGACTGTTCGCGTCGATCAAACCCGCTCCGACCCCTGCTGACATCGTGAATCAGGTGATTCAGAGCACTCCGGACCTGGGAACACTCGCCGTCAGCGACAAGGAGTTTATTCTGCAGAACGGCACTCCCGACCAGGCCGAGAAGGTCTGGGATACGGTCAAGGACAAGTCGGTCCAGATTCCTGATGCCTTGGTGATCGCCTCTACACCGACACAAGTTCAGGTCGCGGTCTCCGACGACGCCAAAGCGTCCAAGACGGCGGACTTCACCTTCAACATGAAGCCACAGGATGAAGCGAAGACTGCGGCGGAGAGGAAGCAGCAGGCGGCGATTGAGGCGGCCACTGCTGTCGGCCAGACAGTCACGCTGCAGGGCACATATGACTCTTACACGCCAAAGCCGATCATGATCACGATGAAGGACGGCGAAGTAGTGCTGCCCAAGGCTGCGACCAAGCCGACCCCGCGCGCCCCGGCTCATCACGCGCCGGCGCGGAAGCGGTAAAACTAATCACCGTCTGGAACAGGCCCGGCCGAGTGCCGGGCCTTTCCTATTGCGCTCAAGGCAGGGTGATTTGGTGCGCGCCAGCCGAAGCTCGGGTGATATAGATTTCCGCGTCGATGCTGGTGGCTTGCTTGTATCCTGCGCGCATCGCCTCCGTGAACGCTTCGGCGTGATCCGCAGCAACGAGGTTGACAGTACAGCCGCCGAATCCTCCACCGGTAAGGCGAGCTCCGAAACAGCCGGGCTGTCGGCCCGCAAGCTCGACCAGAATATCGATCTCCTTACAGGAGGCCTCGAAGTCATCGCGAAAGCTGATGTGCGCCTCGCGCATGAGCCGGCCGAACCGGATGAGGTCGCCGGTGCGAAAGGCATCAACGGCCGCGAGTACCCGGCTGTCTTCCGTGATGACATGGCGACAGCGGCGGCGAACGTTGTCGAGCATCTCGCCGCCCCAACGCTCGAGGTCTTCGAGAGTGGCATCGCGAAGGGCCTTGATCTCCGGCCGATGGCGCCGCAGGATTTGAGTTCCCTCCTCGATCTCGGCGCGGCGGGTGTTGTACTCACCTCCGGCGACCGAGTGCTTCACCATGGAGTTGCAGATCACGATGCGGACGTTCGGCGGAATTGGAGCGAGTGTGTATTGGAGCGACCTGCAGTCGATCATGACGGCGTGATCGTGAGCACCGCAGCAGGAGACGAACTGGTCCATGATGCCGACGTTCGCCCCTACGAAGCCGTTTTCGGCGTGGCGGCAGAGCTGGGCAATCTTTTCCCGAGGCATGTCGAAGCTGGTGACGCCGAGCACGGCGAATGCAGTGGCCACCTCGATGGCAGCGGAGGAGCTGAGGCCGGCGCCTAGCGGTACGTCCCCTTCAATCGTCATCGAGAAGCCATCGGCAAGGGGAACTCCGTGCCCCCGCAATGCCCAAAGGACACCGGCAACGTAGTCGGCCCAGTGCATCGCGGCGCCACCGCGCAGCTCTGCGAAGCGGCGATCGAGGAATTCAAGGAGAGGGTGCTCGATGTGCTCGCCGTAGTTGACGGAGTGCACGAGCAGGCGACCGTCGTTACGCGGGCTGATCGCAACAACCGCGTTGAAGTGAATGGCTGCGGGCATCACAAAGCCGTCGCAATAGTCGGTGTGCTCGCCGATGAGGTTTACGCGGCCCGGCGCGGCGTAGACCTGCGGGGGCGCGGCATAGGTGTCGAAGTGAAGCGCAGCAAGTTCAGCGGGAGTATGCATGGAATCAGTCCGCGTAGTGTCTCTCGGGCAATGAGCGCAATCTGGCTGCGACGGTTTCGGCGGTGAGGTCGCGCTGTGGCATGCCCAGCATTTCGAATCCGACCATGAATTTCCGGATGTCTGCCGAACGCAACAGCGGTGGATAGAAGTGCCCATGGAAGTGCATGGAGTCGTGCGCCTGGCCGTGCGTCGGCCTCTGATGGAATCCCATCGTGTATGGGAAATTGACCTGAAACAGATTGTCGTAGCGCGTTGTGATCGCCTTGAGCATGGCAGCGAGCGCTTCCTGCTCTACGGGAGCCAGATCGGTAAAGCTGCCGAAGTGGCGTCGCGGCAAAACCAGAGTCTCAAACGGCCAGATGGCCCAGTACGGAACCAGGGCCACGAAGTGCTCATTCTCAACCACCACGCGGGACTCCGGATGTTCGAGCTCCGTTCTCAGGTAATCGCAGAGCAGGCAAGAGCCGTGCTCCTCGTGATACGTCTGCTGTGACGCTAGCTCGCGAAGCGACTGGTCGGGAATGTGTTCGGTGGCCCAGATCTGGCAGTGTGGGTGCGGGTTGCTTGCCCCCATCATGGCGCCGCGGTTCTCAAATATCTGAACGTGATTGATCCACGGCTGCTCGCCCAGCGCTGAGGTCTCGGCTGTCCACGCTTCCACCACTCGCGTGATGTCCGGGACCGCCATGCGAGCGAGAGTAAGAGAGTGATCTGGATGAAAGCAGAGTACGCGACAGCGGCCGCGCTCCGGCTCTGCGACTAGAAGCGGGGATGAGTTGGCCTCTGCACTCGCCGGAGAGTCCGGCAGCAGCGCCGGAAAATCATTGTCGAAAGCGAACACGCTCGTGTACTGCGGGTTACGCATGCCACCCGACCGTGCGTTTCCTGGGCACAGATAACAGGCAGGATCGTAGTGCACGCCGGGCGTGGTGCTCGGCTTGGTTGTCTCGCCTTGCCACGGGCGCTGCGTCCGCTGCGGAGATACCAGAATCCATTCGCGGAGTAGAGGGTTGTAGCGGCGGTGAGGTACAGAATCAAGCGGAGATGCAGCGGACACGTTAATCCTTTGCGATGAGCTGTCGAGTCCCAGTGTAAGCGACTAGGCTGCGGTTGTGTCTGCCTCGGTCACCTCAGGGATGTCGCTGGCCGCTGCGCCGCGCAGGCTGACGCCCCCGACGCGCGCGGAGATGAGCCCGGCGGGAATGATTGAGAGGAAAGTCACGGCCAGCAGCAGGGCCCCGCAGGCGGTTGCCGCTTCGACAGGCGCTCCATAAAACTCGTGCATCGCTGTCGCGGTCACTGCGATTTGCGTAAACCAGCCGATGATGGGTAATTGCAGCAATGAGCCGCCGACGCTGGCTCCCATCAGAAGCATGGCTCGCGAAAAACCGATCGTTGCAAGCTGCGGCGTCTCGACGAACGCATGAAGAGTTTCAACGTAAGCGAATCCGATCATGGCCCACATCGCCAATGAGATCAAAGCCGTCACGAGTAATTCGCGGGCGGAAGAGATTGTTTTGAGTCCCTCGCGGAAGCCCTGAATCTTATCCGCGACGCTGTCGGCTATGGGCCGCGAGAGCCCGCCAAGCACACGCCGCACAAGTTCGGCCACGGCTTGGCCTGTAACTCGGAGGACAATGGCGAAGATTGCGATGAGCGCAGTCCCTGCGAGTGAGAAGATGCCAGTCTGCACGAATATCTCGTGGTGCGGCAGGTCGCGCGGGATAAATAGCAGCGCCCCAGAAAAGATGATCGCCGCAGCTCCAAGATCGAACATGCGCTCGATCGTGTATACAGCGAACTGGGTGCTCACCGGCAGGTTGACTTTGCGCGCCACAAGAGCCGGGCGAATGACGTCCGCGATTCGCCCGAACAAGGCGACAGCAGTGAAGCCGATAAATTGTGGAGCTACCAGCGTGAACAGAGCGACTCTCTTCTGCGCCGAAAGAAAGACCGACCAGCGTGCTGACCGCAGCCAGTAGGTGGCGTAGATGAGCGCGACACCCGCGGCGATGTGTTGCCATCGAATATGGCGCACCTGCTGCCAGAATGCGCCCCAATCGAAGTGAATGCGACCGCGGTTCGCGAAGACGAGCAGCGCCAGCAGGATTCCGATGGCCAGCACAACCAGGCCCTTGCGATTCTTCATGCGTCTGCTCTCCTGCGCGATCGGACCACTAAACTTAGTGGGCGGCGGAAGCGATCGCGGGGTTGGCCAAAGCAGCAAGCTTGCGGCGGTTGAATTCCCGGATCACCCGAGCGACATAGGCGCGCGTTTCACGATAGGGCGGAATGCCGTGGTATCGATCCACTGCCGGCGGTCCGGTGTTGTATGCTGCCAGCGCGAGCGCGATATTGTCCTTGTAGCGCTTCAGTAGCTGGTCGAGATATGCCGTACCGCCGCCGATGTTCTGCTCCGGCGCGAAGCTGTCGTGGACCCCAAGCGTGGTAGCGGTGGCGGGCATGAGCTGCATCAGTCCCTGGGCCCCCGCGCGAGAGACGGCACGCGCATTGCCGTTGCTCTCCGCTTTCACCACGGAAGCGAGCAGGTCGGCGTCGATATTGTGCTGGGAACCGGCGCGAGAGAGCATCTGCGTCATTTCGGCGGGTGTAAGCGGCGCCAGGGAGGTCGAAACCGAGGCTTTCGCCGGTGACGTTGGAATGGGATCCGGGATCGACTCTACGGTGAGGACTGAGGCCGCGGGGACTTGAACGTAGTTCGAACTCTCACCCGGGGCGCTAGCGGCTGGTGGAAAGAGATACAGCCGGACCTGATCGCCGTCAGCTTCGCGACGAACACAGTCGAACTGCGCCCCGCCTCGCAAAGTCACTCGCTCCGCGGCAAAGCCTGAGGCGTACGACAACATAGCCGTAGCAGACAGCAGCAGGGCAATACGGATTCGGCTGGGCGAGGGCATGGATCGAGCCTTGTCTATCGTACGACGGCCCATGCGGAACTGGATAGACCAGGATGTCCTATCCATCTGCAACCTCCGCGTAAGCTTGCCGCCAGGGGTGGATAGGAAGCAACCCATATAATGGCAACCCCGGAATTATATCGGCGATTTCCCCGTCACCTGACGGGAGCCGGCCAGATTCACTGGTATCAAGCAGTTCCCCGCGGAGTCAAGAATGACGGATGCAGTCGAAGAGGTGCCGGGCTTTCTTTTCATCGATCACGTCGCGGTTTCGATCAAACCGGGCGAGCTGGAGCAACAGGTGGCGGTGTACAAAGCCATGGGGTTCAGAGAGATCCACCGCCAAGAGGTCTTCGGGGACGACCAGGTGCGGGAAGTGATGTTGCAGATCGGCGGCGGGCCAAATCTCATCCAGCTCCTCGAGCCGTTGAACCCGGAGTCACCTGTGGCCAGGCAGATTGAGAAGAATGGTGACCGCGGCGGTTTCGCGCATGTTGCCCTCCGCGTCGCGGACATTCAGAAGGCCTTTAATCACATGAGGGACAAGGGCTTCCACATCATCGACCAGGCTCCGCGCAAAGGTTCCCGCGGCACTACCGTCTTTTTCGTTCACCCTAAAACGACAGATGGAGCTGCTCTCGGCTACCTTCTAGAGGTCGTTCAGGAAGGAAGCCATGTCTGACGACCGCACCGGTCCCAGCGTTCTCCAGCTCGCGGAGGATTTCCCACCAGTCCCAACCGAGCTCTGGGAAGCCGCAATCCGGCGAGACCTGAAGGGCGCCGATTACGAACAGACCCTCGTCTGGCGCACGGACGAGGGCATCGCCGTCCGCCCTTACTATCGGAGCAAGGACCTCGCGGGCCTGGAGGCGCAGACCGCTACAATCCCCGGGCACTTCCCTTTCGTTCGTGGGAGCGGCGCAGACTGGGAGATCGACGAGGCTGGAACTATCAAGGACGGCGCTGTCCGGGCGGACCTCGTCCTGGAAGCCGGCGGTAATTGCGTTCAGCAGCTTGGAATTGCGCTGGCGGACGGTGTCGAAAGGCTGACAGCGCTCACTGAGACCCGTTCTATCGAAGCCGCAGCGCGTGAGATTGATTTTGTCTTTGCGATCGGCTCGATCTACTTTTTCGAGATCGCCAAACTCCGTGCCGCTCGCATGCTCTGGACGCGTGTAGTCGAGCAATTTCACCCCGCCGATCTCGCGGCTTGCCGCATGAACCTGCATGCGCGCACGGCTCAGATCAACAAGAGCGATTGCGATCCCCACACAAACATAGTTCGCGCCACCACGGAGGCGATGTCGGCGGCAATCGGCGGCTGCGACGCGCTCACGGTCCAGCCATTTGGCTTTGACGAGCACACCGCCATCAACATACAGCGAGTGCTTGCGGAAGAGGCCCACCTGAACGCAGTGGCCGATCCCGCAGGCGGCTCTTACTACATCGAGACGCTGACCGCCTCGCTCGCGCGTGAAGCCTGGAAGTTGTTTCAGCGCATCGAAGCCGCGGGCGGCTACACTGCATCGCTCGGCTGGCTGGCCGAGGAGGTCGCGAGGTCCCGCGAAGCTCGCGAACAGGCGGTGTGGCAGGACCAGCCTGGAGTGATCGGATGAAGAAGCCTGATTTCACATCCATCGACTTTGAGCTTCCGGCACAGCAAGAGGCCGCGCGTTCCACGGAGGCCCAAACCGCCTGGCTCACGCCAGAGCAGATCGCCATCCAGTCCTTCTACACCGCCGACGACCTTCGCACCTTGGAGCACCTGGAATATGCGGCAGGTGTTCCACCTTTCCTGCGTGGTCCGTACTCCACCGTGTATGTGACACAGCCGTGGACGATCCGCCAGTACGCGGGTTTTTCCACGGCTGAAGAGTCGAATGCTTTTTACCGCCGTGCCCTCGCAGCTGGGCAGAGAGGCCTCTCCGTCGCATTCGATCTTGCTACCCATCGCGGGTACGACTCGGATAACGAGCGCGTCGTCGGCGATGTTGGCAAGGCCGGCGTAGCGATCGACTCGGTCGAGGATATGAAGATCCTCTTCGACCAGATCCCTCTGGACCGGATGTCTGTCTCTATGACGATGAACGGAGCCGTGCTGCCGATCATGGCATTCTACGTGGTGGCCGCCGAAGAGCAAGGAGTACCGGCCGAACAACTCAGCGGAACGATCCAGAACGACATCCTCAAAGAGTTCATGGTTCGCAACACGTATATCTATCCACCGGCGCCTTCGATGAGAATCGTCGGCGATATCTTCCGCTTCTGCTCCGCGAAGATGCCGAAGTTCAATTGCATCTCGATCTCGGGCTACCACATGCATGAGGCAGGAGCGACGGCGGATATCGAGCTCGGCTACACGCTCGCCGACGGCCTCGAGTATGTTCGGACCGGGATCGCCGCTGGCCTCGGCATCGATGAGTTCGCGCCCCGCCTCAGCTTCTTCTGGGCGATCGGCATGAATCACTTCATGGAGGTCGCCAAGCTGCGCGCTGCTCGCGTGCTCTGGGCGAAGCTCATCAAGAGCTTCCACCCCAAGAACCCGATGTCGATGGCGCTGCGCGCACATTGTCAAACGTCCGGCTGGAGCCTGGCAGCACAGGACGTCTTCAACAATGTTTCCCGAACCACAGTCGAAGCCATGGCAGCCGTTCTGGGCCATACGCAGTCGCTGCATACGAACGCACTGGACGAAGCGATCGCCCTGCCGAGCGAATTTTCAGCACGGATCGCGCGCGATACTCAGATTTACCTCCAGCAAGAGACCGGGATCACCAAAGTTGTCGATCCGTGGGGAGGCAGCTACTACGTCGAAAGCCTGACGCATCAGCTCATGCACAAGGCCTGGCACCATATCCAGGAGATCGAGGCTCTCGGCGGCATGACGAAGGCCATCGAAACAGGCATTCCGAAGATGCGCATCGAAGAAGCCGCCGCGCGCCGGCAGGCCCTCATCGACTCCGGCCGCGAAACCATTGTGGGCGTCAACAAATACAAACCGGCTCGCGAGGAAATGCTCGCGGTCCGTGAGGTCGACAATCAGGCGGTACGCGAAAACCAGCTTCGCCGCCTGGCTGAGGTCCGCGCGACGCGAGATTCAACCGCGGTCGAAAGCGCACTCGTTGCGCTTACGGCGGCGGCAAACAGCGGCCAAGGGAATCTCCTAGAACTTGCGGTCCATGCGGCCCGAGTTCGCGCCACTCTCGGCGAGATTTCGAACGCGCTCGAGGCCGCCTTCGGCCGCTACCATGCCGTCAGCCGTACAATCTCCGGTGTGTACTCGCCTGTGAGCCAGCGCGATCCCGAATTCCTCAAGGCCGCTGCGGTGGCCGATGAGTTCGCAAAGCTGGAAGGCCGTCGGCCGCGAATTCTCGTTGCCAAGATCGGCCAGGACGGTCACGATCGCGGCGCCAAGGTCATCGCCACTGCGTTCGCCGATCTCGGATTCGACGTTGACGTGGGTCCGCTCTTCCAGACGCCCGCGGAGGTCGCAGCCATGGCTGCTGATAATGACGTTCACGTGCTCGGGGTTTCGACACTGGCCGGTGGCCACAAGACGCTTGTACCAGCCGTTATCAGCGAGCTCAAGAAGCTCAGGCGCGAAGACATCCTCGTCTACGCCGGTGGCGTAATCCCGCCCCAGGATTACGAGTTCCTCAAGAGTACAGGCGTCTCCGGCATCTTCGGTCCGGGCTCAGTCATTCCTGTGTGCGCGCAGGTCATCCTGAACCAACTGATGAGCGGTATCCGTGCCTAGCGGCAAACGGCTCCCACTCCAGCAGTACGTGCAGGGGGTTCTCGCCGGTGATCGCATGGTCCTTGCGCGAGCCATCACCCTCATTGAAAGTTATCTGCCTGCGGATGCAGATCTCGCTGCTCAGCTTCTCGACGCCGTCCTTCCTCACGTTGGCAAAACCCGCCGGCTCGGCATCACTGGTGTGCCTGGCGTCGGCAAAAGCACCTTTATTAATGTTCTGGGGACGCACCTCACCCGCGAGTGTGGTGAGCGCCTGGCGGTGCTGAGTGTCGACCCATCCAGCGCAATCTCCCGCGGCAGCATTCTCGGCGACAAGACGCGCATGGCACGGCTCGCCATCGACGATCACGCTTTCATTC
>Ga0157372_10008038_pt1 | contig 11219 bp, 9 predicted proteins | sample C55metaG_FD_115307 | JGI IMG/M metagenome (GOLD analysis project Ga0157372, IMG submission 115307) | Corn rhizosphere microbial communities from Kellogg Biological Station, Michigan, USA - C5-5 metaG | ecosystem: Host-associated > Plants > Roots > Rhizosphere > Soil | place: USA: Michigan...
AGTTTCGTTCACTACCTGGCTGTTTATCAATGTGTTCCAGCAAAAAGTCTGCTGTTTCATTAGGCTTTAAAGTAAATTCGGCAATAACATGATCATTTATTATTTGAAGTGGAACGGTACTTAACAGACGTAGTTCGGTTTTATCCTCTCCCTGGCTGGTAAATATTACCTCCTTATCTGATCGCATATCTAATGTATGAGAACTTCTGGCATAATTAAACCTTGGCTCGCAATGCATTTTATACTTTACATTCCCACGTACGGTTGTTACCCGTCTAATCAATTCTTTCCCATTGTACAATTCTTCAACAGGCATAAAATCCGTGATCTCTCCAACACCATCCTTTGACAAAAACCTGGTTAACAATACATTTGTATCAGGAACATACAATTGCTTTGTCTTCATTTCATCGAAGGCCGGAGTAATCATAAATCGTCCACCTTTGTCTGCATCAAGCAGTGCAGCAAATATTGATGGAGAATCAAAATTGGGGAAACACATAAAATCAATTGAACCATTCAGGCTTACCAACGCGATAGTATTTAAATCCCCAACAATCCCATAATTTTCAATAGGCTGATACCTCATACATGTTTTTATACAATAGGCATTCCAGCCTTTTCGGTGAAAAAATAATAATCACCTAATTCTAATTCAATTATAATATCAATTGAATTTTAAGAATAAAATGAAATCTATTGAAGGAAACTTTTGATAACTCATCAGGTGAAAATATTACTGCAACTGACTTATAAAAGAATAGCCCGGTACCAGATACTCTTTTAAAATTCTTAGTAAAGTGATCGAATCCTTACCTTACTACCATTTCAAATGTGGACAAGTGGCCAACCTGATATTATCTGGCAATAAAGTTGAACCATTCTTGTAAAGCGTTGCTGCTACACCGGTAAGATCTTTAGGAATTTAAAGATCCTAATAATTTACATAGCCCTATCTAACCATTCTTCGGGTTAACCATAACAATGTTTAATATTTAATGGAAAAAGATAACAATACAAATAGTATAGAGGATTTTACGAAAAAGGCATGGATAACTGGAGGTATACTTGCGTTTATCATCATACTACTGTTATTATTAAAAGCAACTTTTAGTATACTGCTTTTAATCCTTGCTGGTACCCTTATCGCCGTTTTCTTCAGAGGCCTCTCTGGATTCATTAATCGAAAGACAAAATGGAAAAAGAGCACTTCATTGATCATTTCTGTTACAATATCTATCATATTTCTGATACTGATATTTTGGTTAATGGGATCAAAATTGACTACACAAATCACTCAATTCAATGAATCATTTCCTACAACAATAGAGAACGCTAAACAACAATTGAATAAAACCGAAATTGGAAAACAGGTAGTACAAAAATTAACATCCGAAAAAACACATAAAAAGCTAACCTCAGTTGCTCAAACATTCTTTAAAACAAGTTTCGGGGTTTTAGGTGATATATATGTGATCTTGTTCATTGGGCTCTTCTTTACCGTTTCACCAGGTGTTTATAAGAAAGGATTGGTAAAACTTGTGCCTGCAGCAGGAAAACAAACAGCAGAAAATATACTGGAAAAAATGGCAGGCAACCTGGAGAAATGGTTAAAGGGAAAATTATTTGCAATGCTTGTTGTCTTTGTGCTTACAGCCACTGGTTTACTAATCATCGGCGTACCTATGTGGCTGGTCCTTGCGCTTATTGCAGGCATACTTAATTTCATACCAAATTTTGGCCCCCTGATAGCTCTTATACCTGCTGTACTGGTAGCCTTATTACAGGGGCCATCTACCGCTGCATGGGTGGCTGGCTTATATATATGTGTTCAAATAGCTGAAAGCAATTTCATTACACCAATGGTTCAGCAAAAATTGATCAACATTCCCCCAGCCCTAATCATCATTGCGCAATTGTTGATAGCCCCACTCTCCGGTGGATGGGGCCTGGTAGTTGCCACTCCGTTAATGATCCTCATTATAGTGCTTGTTCAGGAATTGTATATTAAAAAACAGGATACCTGAATTATCGGGATAATAAATTGAAAATCCTATAAAAGAAAAAAACTTTTGAATAGTAAGCGTATTCAAAAGTTTTAATTAAATAAACTGTTAACCAGCCTTATTATAATTTTCCACTTCATCCAATTGCCCTTCTTCTACCCGCACAATTATCCATTTCTTCAATCCCTCCAGGTTCACCACCCACAGATCTCTGTTATCCATCTTTACATTCACAGCTCTTGTAATATTGTAATCCGGGTATGCTGACATTACCTGGGTTTTTATCTCTTCGGGAAGATTATTTTCCTTTCCAAATCGAATGTGATAAACCATTCTTCCATTCTTTTTGAAAAGGGCATTGTTTTTCATATCCCCTGTTATAAAAGTTACCAGGTAATTTTTATTCATACGGTACCATTGAGGATCCATAGCGTCCTTAAACTTTTTCTCAAAAGCATCAGTTACAGCTTTATTGACATTAGATTTTGCATAAATAACGATAGGCTCCATCATCTTCATGGAATCCTCCTGGGCAAACGTTGTATGGAAAAAGCCAGTTAAAACCAATGCAAGACCAATGGGAGCAAAAAGACTTTTTTTCATATAATTATTTTTTAGTTCAAGAAAAGTACAATGTGAAGTTTCCAATAAATTAAGATCGTTACAATGACCATTGTCAAAAACAACGGTGATGCCTGTCAGTGTGTATGAGGGTTTACAAATTATAACCTCTGCTATAAAACCAGTTTAAAATAATTTTGACTTCAGCCAGGCATATACTTATGAGGTTAGGCTAAAAGTTTCGAATAAGATACTTTTTAGAAAACTCAGCAACAACTATATATAAAATCACTACAAGTATAATAGCCATCAATACTATTATGGGAAGTGGAGTAAGTTCAAAAATGGGAGCAAAAGGAAGATATGGTAAAATAACAGCAGCAATAAATGTAAATAATGATGCCCATAAAAGATATGTTGAAGGCTTGCTTTTTAAAAATGGACGCCTGGTACGAATAACAAGCAAAATAAGTATCTCGGTTAACAGGCTTTCAATGAACCATGCAGTTCTAAATTCTTTTACTGTAGCATGAAAATAATAATACAGTACCCCAAAAGTTGCAAAATCAAAAACAGAACTCTGCAAGCCAAAAACAACCATAAATCTCCGGATATTGGAGATGTTCCATTTTTTTGGCTCATGAACCAACTCATCATCCACTTTATCTGACGCGATTGTTATGGCAGGAAGGTCGGAAAGAAAATTATTGAGAAGTATTTGTACAGGCAATAAAGGTAAAAAAGGTAGTAACAGGGAAGCAATAGCCATGCTGAACATATTTCCAAAATTGGCACTGGTAGTAACAAAAATGTATTTCAATGTGTTTGCAAAGGTCTTTCTGCCCTCCTCTATGCCTTCATTGATCACATTAATATCCTGGTCAAGCAAAACCAGGTCAGCAGCTTCTTTTGCTACATCTACGGCATTCTGAATAGAAATGCCTACATCTGCAGCTTTTAATGCATTGGCATCATTAATTCCATCGCCCAGGTATCCAACACAAGACCCTGAACTTTGAAAAGCCTTAACGATCCTTTCTTTTTGCGAAGGCAATATCTCAGCAAATACATCCACATCCCTGCATTTTCTTTGCAAGGCTTCTGTAGTCATATTATTCAGGTCTGACCCTTTTAAAATTTCACTGTGTTTTAAATGGATCTGCTTTGCCAGGTAACCAGCAACAAGGCCGTTGTCGCCAGTTATAATTTTTAAAGCAATCCCCTTTGCCCTTAAATTTTGAATGGAGCTGATTATTCCGGTTTTAATTGGGTCGGAAAAAACGAGAAACCCAAAAAAGATCATATCCCGTTCATCATCCTTATTTATAACAGGATCCCCGGTTACATCTTTATAGCTCACAGCTATTACCCGAAAACCTTCATTACTGAATTGGTCGTACTGTTGCAATATTTTTTGGCGTTCATTCTCTATAGGCAACACCATATCTGTCCCACTGGCAACACTTGTACAAATCTGCAGGATATTATTTACCGAACCCTTTGTGATCATCGTATGTTGATTAGCTGAAGCAACAACAATACTCAAGCGTTTGCGTATAAAATCATAAGGCACTTCATCGCATTTAACAAACCCACTAATATCCATATTGGTCAGCTGCCTGATAGAGGAATCAATTGGATTAGCAAAGCCAGTTTCGAAGGTTGCATTCAGGAATGCATATAGTAAAAGCTTCTCATTTTCTTTACCGCCGATATCACAACTGCAATTAAGTTTTACAATCCCTTCCGTTATGGTACCTGTTTTATCAGAACATAAAATATCTATTGCTCCCAGGTTTTGAATAGCGCTTAACTTTTTCACAATCACTTTTCTTGAGGCCATTCTTTTGGCTCCGGCTGCAAGGGTAATCGTCATAATAGCAGGTAATAATTCTGGTGTCAGCCCCACTGTTAGTGCCAGGGCAAATAATATTGATTCAATAAAGGATCGGTGAAAGACAATATTCAGAATAAGGATAATACCTGTAAATAATATGGTTAACCTCATTAATAAGTTGCCAAATTGGATAACACCTTTCTCAAAAGCAGTCAAAGGTGAAGCCTTATCAAGTGAACTGGCAATTTTGCCTAGTTCTGCTTCAGACGCTGTGTTTACACATACTATGGTGGCTGTACCATTAATGACACTTGTTCCTTTAAAAACGGAATTGGTAACTTTTGAAAGAACTTTCGCATCACTGGAACCTGCAAACTTCTCGGCTGGAAAAGACTCCCCCGTCAATGTTGATTCATTAACGTGCAGATCATTCGCTTTCAATATAAGCGCATCTGCCGGAATAATATCTCCGGCATTTAAAAGAACTATGTCACCTGGCACTACCTCATCAACTGGAATTTCGTATTCTTTATGATCTCTGGAAACCATTGCCATGCTATGTACAAGATCTACCAGCTTTTGCACTGCCTTGCCAGCATTTCGTTCCTGAATAAAGCCCAAAATACCTGTAGTAACCAGTACGGTAAGAATTATAATACTATCAGAATACTCTTTTAAAAAGATTGATAGCATAACAGCAAATACCAGTAATAAAATAAGAGGACTTTTGAATTGAGATGCAAGAAGTTTAAGGTCTGCAAGCCATGGCTCTACTAACTTTTGGCTGCTATTTTGAGCTTTAAGTCTTTTTTGAGCTTCAGCTTCTGATAAACCTTCCTCCGTTGATTGAATTCTTTCTAAAAGATCTTTAGTACCTAGTAGCCAAAATTGTGGAATAGCTTCCAATTCGGAAATTATATAATGCAAAATAGAAGAAGTATTGATTTAATCCACTAACCATAGTCACCATTTTTACTGATCAGTATCATTCTTAAGAAATCTTCATCCTTATTACCCTATAATTTTAAAAGGTGAATAGAATATTCCACACTTCATAGTGTCAACCCATTTAATTAAAGTTTAAAATTTATGGCATGTTATTAGAAAAACTTAGGTATCACATTTATTTATTTGGTTGAAAAGGTAAACAGCTTGCTGATTTTGAGGAGTCCGGGTATCGAGAATAGGCTGTTTACCTTTCTTTATTTTTTACACATGAGCTTTTTAATATCATGAATGCAGCAAATTTCAATAAACTCGACACAGAATCACAGATAGATATGGCTATGTCACAAGGGACCTTCCTGGCCCAGTCTAATAAATATAATTTACACTTATACCTGTTCCAACTTGGTAAAACTTATATTGAACTATTTAGTAAAGATGATTCTGGGGAAATTATTACTGTACGAGCATTCGAAGACACATCACACTTAGAGATCTACCTCCAGGAAATTGACATATCCTCATTATTGGAAGTTTGTTGATCACTTCCCTAATTAAATAATCACATTATAAATATTAATAGGTACCCGATTGAGAGGTAAATGGAACAAACCGGTTGTTCATGAAATAATATTTGCAATCAGATTGTTGCTGTTTCCATTCCATTGTTAAAATGGATTCAAGTGCGTTTTGCAAGTGAAAAGAATTAAAAGGCTTTACCATGTAGAGATCTGCCTGGTGCAGGTAACTTTTCTGAATATCTGTCATATGTGTAGAACTACTATAGACTACAATGGTTAAATGTTTAAATTTATCCTGCTTCCTAATTTCAGATAGGCATTCAAAACCATTTTTACCAGGCATATTCAAATCCAGGAATAATAGATCAGGGCTATGATCAGAAAGAAAATTTATAAGTTCTTCCCCATCTTTCACAATGGTTAGTGATCGGGAAGCATCCACCTTTTTAAGTACATAGTGAAACAATAGACCGTGGTCCCGGTCATCATCAGCTAATACAACGTGATTTAATTCTTGAGCGCTCATTTTGCCCGTAACAATTTCAATGTAAAATGTATTATTTCTATACGAAATACTGTAATAATTATTGCGCCTTTCTTATAAGATTATACTATTAAATATCACCTTAGTTTAAGTTCTGCTTTTAAAACTTTTATCCTCTGCCATATACTACTTAAGGCATGAATATCCGCATTTTCCTTAAGAGCCTGCGTATACTCTTCTTCAAGTTGTGAGATACGTTCTTCTATCTCATTATTGGCCATTTGTTTTTCATCAGTATTCACTCCAATCCTTTTCCTTTTATAAACAATTTAGATACCAAGCTCTGTAAATAGACTGATATAGACTGATATACAGTGAGTTATCGACAATAATACTTAGTGGAGCAAGTGTGGAATTGAGGTAATTTGTAGAATTAATACTATGTCCACATTCCTATTTTTATAATTAAACGGAGATTCGTCCAACTTCCAGGTATATATGAGGCTCTAAAAAACCTTAGTCTTTAAAACAATTACATTAATACTTCTACTGACACACTATCGAAGTGTCAGAATGTTGCAAATAATTTATAGTCTCCCTCTGTATGATCACTTCAACGATCTCCCTTGGCTGTATAAGAATGGAAGCTGGTTTTGAAACAATGAATTTTTGATTCTGATCGCCCTCTATTGATATAACCAGCCATACATTTCCTTCATTGCATGGTTCCTCACTCAAACTATCATTTGTCAAAAAATAATCAATCCTGCAGGCTTCAGCATTTGAGTGAAAAAAATATTGGTACAAGGTATTTAGCTGCATAGGTTAGATTTGAGTTCAAGATAGAAACGATATTTCTATTCCCGGGAATATACATTTCCACAAAAAAACTTTGAACACTCCTGTAGCCCTTACCAGTAAAGCATTATATCACGAAAGTGGAATTTATACACAACATATATATGTTACTTCTTTCAAGAAAGCGATAAAAAAGTAGTTTCAAAAGTGTGAGCCATTTTATTCACACATATCTGTATAATACATGTCTACAATAAAAACCCTGATCAAATAAATTTGTATAAAAGAATTGCAGCCCTGTTACAATTAAAACGTCGCAGGTGAAAAGAAAAGTAACCTCGTTATTTTTCTACCAGCGCTTCGTATAATATCTCAACAGGATGCAGCGCTTTCCTGGATGTGCCATCTTTTATTTGATGACGGCAACTCGTTCCTGGCGCAGCAAGTATTATATCCTCTGCTTGTTCACGCACAGAAGGAAATAAAACCAATTCTCCAATTTGCATAGAGATTGCATAATGTTCTTTTTCATATCCAAATGATCCCGCCATTCCGCAACAACCCGAAGGAATAACCTTAACCTTATAATTCTTAGGAAAAGACAATACCTGTATGGAAGATTTAAGTGCATTCCACGCTTTTTGCTGGCAATGACCATGGAGCTTTATAGTGCGTTCACTGGATGTAAACAACTCCTTACTGATATTACCCCTATCCATTTCTCTTGCCAGGAATTCTTCCACAAGAAAGGTATTTTGTGATAGAAGCCTTGCATCAACCAATTTTTCTTCATCCACCAGGTCTATGTATTCGTCCCTGAAAGTGAGGATAGCAGAAGGCTCTATGCCTATCAATGGTGTAGTTGCTGTAATCACACTACTTAACAAGTCAACATTTTTATTAGCTATCTTTTTTGCCTTTCTCAATAATCCTTTGGATAGCCAGGTTCGACCGCTTTCGTCATGCTCTGTCAATAATACTTTATATCCCAACTGCTCCAGTAACAGTATCGTTCGGATTCCTAATTCAACATCTGTATAATTAGTAAATTCATCGCAAAATAAATATACCGTTTTATTAAGATCATTAAGGGGCTTGGACGCCACATGTTTTTTGTACCATCGACGCAATGTGGTGCTGTATAGCGTGGGCATTGAGCGCTGAATTGCAAAACCCGAAAGCTTTTTTATAAACTGACTTATGCCGGCACCTGTCATTGCATAATTATATAAACCTGGCACTAAAGCACCAATGCTGGCACTTGCAGTAAATCTTGCTATAAGTTGGGAACGGAAAGGAACACCATTGGCATCATAATAATGTTGCAAAAATTCTGCTTTCAGTTTTGCCATATCAACATTAGACGGGCATTCACTTTTGCACCCCTTACAACTTAAACACAGGTCCATCACCTCCTTTATCTCCTGGTGATCGAAACGATTTAATTTTGTTGAATGGGTAAGAAATTCACGCAGAATATTTGCCCTTGCTCGTGTTGTATCCTTCTCATTACGCGTTGCCATGAAGGATGGGCACATGGTTCCCCCCGATAGCTGCGTTTTACGGCAATCACCAGAACCATTACATTGTTCTGCATGTTGCAAAACATCCTGGTTTTCGTACCTGAAAATTGTTTGAAATGGAGGAGTCTTTTGGCCAGGTGTATACCGAAGCATTTTGTTCATTGGCGGCGTATCCACAATCTTATGAGGATTGAAAATATTAGATGGATCCCAGCTTCGTTTGATTTCTTTCAGCAATTCGTAATTCTTTTCACCAACCATGAAAGGAATGAATTCACCTCTCAACCTGCCGTCTCCGTGTTCACCACTTAAAGATCCCTTGTACTTTTTTACAAGGATAGCTATTTCTTCCGCTATTTGGCGAAACAAGCGGTTGCCTTCTTCAGTCTTCAAATTAATGATTGGCCGCAAGTGTATTTCGCCAGATCCTGCATGCGCATAGTGAACAGAATACAGGCCATATTTTTTAAGTATCTCGTTGAACTCCCTTATATAGTCCGGCAGATCTTGCACATCCACTGCAGTGTCTTCAATCACAGCCACTGCTTTTTCATCACCTGGCAAATTGCTTAATAATCCCAGTCCTGCTTTTCGCAAGGTCCATATCTTCTTTGTATCCTCGCCAAACAATAAGGGAAAATGATAGCCTAATCCTTGTCCTCTCATTTCTGATTCTACATTTTGGGCTATCTCCATTACCTCTGCCCTTGTTGTCCGGGCATATTCTATCACCAGGATGGCTCCGGGATCACCTAACACAAAAAAACGGTTCTGAGATTGCTCGATATTGTCCTTAGTGCACTCGAGTATGTAATGATCTATCAGTTCACTAGCACTGGGAGCATATTTCAATGCAATTAAATTAGCTCTTAATGCTTCATCTATAGAATTAAAATGCACGCACAGAAGACCAGCTTCTTTTGGTGGCAGGGGCACTACATTCAATTTGATCTCTACAAGAAATGCCAGGGTGCCCTCCGACCCCGCTAACAACGTACAAAAATTAAAATCTTCTCCTCCTGCAGTAAATGGCGCTTGCTCAAGTAACAGGTCAATAGCATAGCCTGTATTACGCCTCTCAATGCTCCTCTTTGGAAAATCCTTTCTTATGGACTCCTGGTTTTCGTATTGGCTTAATAGTTTCCTTGTGTTTTTGTATATGGATGATTCCAGCGTATCGCCTTCGCATTTCTGGTGAAATGCCTCCAGGTCCATGGCTTTAAAGACTGCTTCTGACCCATCACTTAAAATAGCGTGTACTTCCAGTAAATGTTCCCTGGTACTACCATAGACCACCGAATTGGAACCACAAGAATTGTTGCCCACCATACCACCGATCATCGCCCTGTTGGCAGTAGATGTTTCTGGGCCAAAAAACAAACCATGCGGTTTTAAATACAAGTTCAATTCGTCACGTATAACACCAGGTTGCACGCTCACCCACCCCTCATCCGTATTCAATTTCAATATCCTGGTAAAATATTTTGACACATCTACTACAATGCCTTCCCCCACCACCTGGCCTGCCAGTGAAGTACCTGCAGTCCTGGGAATAAGAGAGGTATGTTCCGTTTTGGCAAATGCCACCAATTTCTTTATATCTGCCTTTGACTTTGGCATAGCAACAGCCAATGGCATTTCACGATAGGCTGAAGCATCTGTTGCATATAGAATACGCATAGTTTCATCATAGAATAATTCACCATCCAATTCTATTGCTAATTGTTGAAGTTTTTCCTTCATTTCGTGAAAGTTAATTGAATATCCATTATCAGCTATTCTAAGTTATTGAATCATAAATTGTCACCCTTATTAACCTGCATATCTTATTCAATATTATTAAGGATTAAATTTAATAGCATATTCCAAAACCAGGTTTTTTAAACAAGTTGTCAGTTTGTTTATGCATTTGAACAATAACATTAATGGAATTCCAAAAGAATTTATTTATCTATCATTTCTTATACAATCTCATTGATAAAAAATGATTATTTTTTCTCTTGTAAATTAAATTACATGCAAACCAACTCACCTATCTCAGATCCAATTGTAAAAGAAGTACTACTTGATGCTCCGGTAGAAAAAGTGTGGAAAGCAATTACAGACAAAGAAGACATGAGGAAATGGTATTTCGATATAGTAGCATTTAAACCTGAGGTTGGTTTCACCTTTACCTTCTTAGGAGAAAAGGATGGGCGAAAATTTGTTCACCTGTGTACAATAAAGGATGTCGAGATCAATAAAAAGCTTAGTCATACCTGGACATATGAAGGAGTAGAAGGTGAAACAATAGTGCATTTTGAATTATATCCCCAGGATAAGCAAACCAAACTACGGCTGATACATGAAGGGCTGGAAAATCTTCCACAAACTGAAGACTTCGCTAAAGAAAACTTCATGAAAGGATGGACCTATATTATTGAAACTTCTCTCAAAAACTTTATTGCTGCTGACAAGAATTAAAGAGTATTATTTTGCCCTTATTGAAGAAAGCTTTTGTGTATAGCCCTATTTTTTGGTTTATAAAGACACTCTCTTCGGTAA
>Ga0157372_10008039_pt1 | contig 11217 bp, 12 predicted proteins | sample C55metaG_FD_115307 | JGI IMG/M metagenome (GOLD analysis project Ga0157372, IMG submission 115307) | Corn rhizosphere microbial communities from Kellogg Biological Station, Michigan, USA - C5-5 metaG | ecosystem: Host-associated > Plants > Roots > Rhizosphere > Soil | place: USA: Michigan...
TATCTTTATTTGCCGCGACCAGTCTTTCATTTTATGCACTTCATCTACCAATAAAGTTTCGCCACCCACTTGATGAAAAGATTGCGCCAGATTGTACAAGGTGTTGAAATAAAAATAAGAATGATCCAGTGTTACATACAAATGCTTATTGGTATCCTTCAGGTTATATTTAAGATGTTGTAATAAAAGCGTGGTTTTTCCTACACCTCTTAATCCTTTAATACCTACAAAACGATCATCCCAGGCAATATCTTTAAAAAGATACCTGTTGAAATCATTAGAGACATTTTGCAAAAGCCCAGCCTGGTATTGAAATAATTTTTCCAATTTTATTGGTTTGAGTTCAGATCAAAATTAAGGTATTATTGGTTTGGATGGAGAGCGGGATGCAAAGCCAATATTCTTAATTTTTAAAACGGCAACTCTCCTAAATTATTGATTCCAAATCCATGTCTATATTCTCATCATTTGTCTCGTTCCATATTTCAAGGCACGGGCAATATTCTTTAAAAATACAATCCGGCGCATAGCCGCTGCAGAAGTCGAAGCTCATACTTCCGCTATTTGCAATATTTGTTTTCATGTTTAAGGAATCCACAATCATTTTATAGGCAAAGGCAACAGGCAGGTTTTCCGGCAAACTAATTCCCTGGTTCCTGGTGAACATCATTTGTTGAAAGGCTTTGCGGATAATGATCATTTCATCTTTAGTTAACTGTTCTGCCGGTGGAAAAATTTTCCGCTTCCAATCTACAATAGTGACCGAATGTGCGCAGAGGTTTTTCACCTTCAACCCAACAATCTATTTCTTCAAAATGTTCCTCGATAGTTTGCGGCCTCACCTCTTCTTCCGGAATTTCTTCGACGCGATATCGTAGTGGAGATGAGGTAGGTAGGGATGCATGATTCAACTACTTTTTTGTAAACTCAATTGATTTTCATAGTCAAAAGCGCTCATTAAATCAATTAGTTTTTGTTCTGCTTTTTCAAGAGCATTAGCAATTTCACTTTTGGTTTGAATAAATCCACCAGCTTGTAAGGTAACAAAAGTGTCCACTCCTTCGATGTCTTCGTCAATTATTGGCAGTGCTTTATTGGAATCTTCTTCTGATAATTTCGCACGGATACTTCCAGAAATCAAGTTTGCATTATCACTGATAGAAATAGCTAGAGTTTCCATAAGGCTAAAAGTCCTCGATTGATTAGAAGTAATTTTCCAATTGATTATTGCTTTTGCTAATCCTTTTATCCATTTCTCTCTTAGGTCTCGCGGTGCAACCAAACATTTTCCAAATACATTCTCTGATTTTATCCATCCTTTTCCTTTTAAGCTTTCAATAGTTGAATCTGCCATTTCAGGTTCAAAAGAATTAACACTAACAGAAAACAATCTTCTTAAATCAATCGCCATATCAAAGACAAACAATCCAGATGCTCTACTATTATTTGGAATCCATTTTCTGCTTAGGCTTCTATCTTTTCCTTCTAAAAAAGCAACTATTTCATCAGAACTTAATTCATTTCCTTTATCATCCCGTACGATTACAACATTATTAGGTCTGTCGCTTCTATCAAATGATGCATTATCATTGTCTAAACCGGCTAATAACGGGTGCAATCCTCTCATTGCTGAAATAGATAACGGGCTTCTTCTTTTTAAAGTTCTGTCTTTACCACCCTTTGCCGCTTTCATCCAACCACCAAATAATTGGTCTATATATGACGGGTCGCAAGTACCATAAACTTCACCCTCTTTCAATTCCTTTTGTTTTGTAACATCAAATAAGAATGTGGTAGGTGAAGGAATTTCACCAGTTACTTCACACAAAGAATCCATAATTGAACGCTTTACTTGCTGTCCACTTGAGAATGGAATTCTTCTATTGAATTGAGCATCGTAATAATATTTTTGCCCATCAGATACGCAAAACACAGTATGCTCTGCTCTTTTTAATGTTCTTAAATAAATTGTATTCATTGTTTATGTTTTTTTAGTTTTAAGATTCCTTTTCTACGAATGCATAATCAAATTTTAGCAAAGTGCCGAAATAGCCAAATTCTTCATTGGTCATTAAATGAACTTCGTCTTTAAGTTCTTTTAGAGTATTTAGGCTTTCATCGTCAATACCTTTAACCATTGTAGTAAGTGCATCAATAAATTCTCTTTTCGATTTTGCACCTAACAAATTTTTTTCGATTAAATTTTTTCTTTCGGTACCTGTTGCACCGGTTCTATACTTCGAAATAGTCTTTGCTAATTCTAATGTATATTCTTTGATTTCTTCTTTGTTTTTTGATAGCATAGCGATTAACCAAGTTTTATAAGCGTGATAAATTATGTTGTCTTCTTCTTTTTTGAACGATAAATTTTTACTGTCAAACATATACTTCTTGAGCCCTTCCGGTCGAAGCGCCTGAATTCCGATACTCCCTAATTCACAAGCTCGTTTTATATGTATTCCAAATATTGATTCAAATTCTTTGGAATTAAAAGAATATTCGTCTCCATACAATTTACTATATACCTTTCTAAGATTAGTTCCTTCTTTTAATTGAAAGGGGATGAAGCCGATTGTTTTATTTGTTTGTCCAAAACTATATACATAAGCCGTAAGTTCTTTATCGGGATATAACTGTGAAAGGCTAAAGAATAGTAATGACCAGTTTACTGTGTTTACTTCAATTAAGCTCGATTCAACTTTAAATATGTCTTCACCAACAAGTCGTGAGAAATCAAAATCTTCCTGAAAATCTCCTTCTAATAAGTAACGAACCCATTGACCATTCCATGAATTAATCTGATTTCCTCTCATTTTATCCAGAGTTTTATCATTCAAATATTTTCTATAAACCTTCCAGCCTTCAAAAGTTTTTAGTGTTATTTCTGCATCATTAAAAAGCAAATTATAACCCCCTGCCACGCCAATTCCTAATCCACTACCAATCCAGGACAAATAAATATCGTCATCCGAAACAGGAATTAATACATCTGAAACCTGTCCTGAAGTGCTTGCATAATCATTAACCTCAGAAGCAGGGAATCCTAATGCAAAACTTGCATCCGGCTCTTCTTCTTTAATTTTCTCGTGAAGGTTTGAAAGCTTTTCCTTCCTGTCAGCTATAGATAACAATTCTGGTTTTTGCCCTTTTTTCATTTGGACGAAAGGTGAATTAGTAACCCACTGCATGTATTTAACATGGTTAAAGAATACCTCGAAATATTCCTGTTCAAAAAAGTCTTTCGGGGAATAGTTTTTTTGATACTTGTTATTGTATGCTTCCAAAAAAGTTCTTCCAATTAAATTTGTTATCATAGCATTCTATTGTCAATACTGAAATTTTTTTCTTTAATTTTTTCTACTTCCAACCCTATCTCAGGACTGTATGCACCATCTGGAATTATAAATGGCTTATTCCCTTTTTTGGATTGTCGCATTTTATTCACAGAAAAATATCTCACTGGTATTTCCATTTCTAATCTTTTTTCATAATCGGCAAATTCATATTCTCTTTCATCATTTTCACAGATGCAGGAAACTGAATCAATGTCTAACAATTCAAATAAAATGGATTTGCTTCTGTGAGTTAATTTGTCAATAGTAACCTTTCCATCGGATTTAAAAACTGCATGCTCTTCTATATTTAAAAAATCAATTTCTGTAAAAACCTCATCAATTTTTTTCTGCAAATCCTTTTCAAAAAGGACTTCTCCATCCGGCAATCCTTCAAAAGATTTTTTTATGATTTCAAGATTATAAGGTTTTGCAGACTTCTCATCTTCGGGAGGTGCTATTACATAAATATTTTTCAATTGCCCAATATTCTCCAATGTCCTGTATCTGTTTATTCTGCCAAATCGTTGAATTAATGCATCCATTGGGGCGGCTTCTGTAATCATCACATCAAAGCTAATATCCAAACTTACTTCCACTATTTGAGTAGAAACTACAATGCAAGCCTCTTTGGAAGTATTAAATTCAAGAGTAGGATTTCCATTTTCGTCTAATCCTATTAACCGTTTCTCTTTTAGATTTCTGTCGCCACGTTTAAAACGGCTATGTAAAAGCATTTTGGAAATTTCAGGATACTTTTCTTCAATTTCTGCAAAAAATATCTGAGCATCTTTTACTTTATTGAGTACAATCAATACTTTTTCTTTGTTTTGAATTGCTGTATCAATAATTTCATAAGCATTCTCTAACGATTGAATCTTATAAATTCTGTGCCGGTTGAATTGATTCAAATCATCTTCGGACAAACTTACTTCGTAAACATCATCTCCTAATATTTCAATTACTTTTTTGTACAAAATGGATGGCATAGTAGCAGTTCCAATATGTATCCGACAATGATTAGATTTTAAGATTTCAACTAATTTCAACACGATTGCTTGGGAAACACCTGTATAAGTATGGATTTCATCTAAGATAATATCACAACCTTTTAAATCTAAAAGCAATGCTTCAAATCCTTTCATTCCAAAAGCTATTGCAGCCAATTGGTGGGGTGTCAAAATCTTGATTGAAGAACCAATTAAAGATTGCAAAACGCTTTCTTCTTCTTCATTCTTCCTTTTTACAACTGTAGATGCAGCGTGCAAAACCCTAATGTCTAAATAAGGATTAGTTTTCTTTAAATCATTTGACACGCGTTTAAACATAGCATTTATAGATGCCTGAAACGGCAATGTATAGAAAACCCTTCCCTTACATCTTCTAAAGAGAAAATCCGTTTTGCCAGCACCGGTACAAGCGACAGCTATCGTATGCGTCTTTTCAGAGCTTGTACTTATCAAGGAAAGTGGATACAATGAATGCGTTCTGTTGAAAAAGGATAGGTCTGGAATCTTAAAAATCCTATCAACTTGCTTTTCCGTATTATCAATAACAGCAGATGCAAAATGGTCTGCTCCCACTAATAACCCTCTCCACTCGGAATATCCTCTTTCTTTTGTTTTTCTCTTGCAGTTTTCAATTACATACTCAATGTTATTGATGGCTTCATCTTTCGATATAGGCTTTGCTTTAATGCCGAGGTTATTTAATAATTCAATTCCTAAACAGCTCCAACTTTCCCAATTTCCTAAATGAAAATCTAGATAATCATATCCATTTTCTAAATCCAACAAACCTTTTTCTCCCGCATCTTTCTTTACAGATTTATGATGCCCTACCACCATTTCAATTAATGCAATATGTTGTTCTACAGGAAACACTGAAAGAAAGAACAAAGAAGCAATTTCGTGCCTGAATGTTTTTCTGGAAGTAACTTTTTCCTTTAGTACATCTTGGAAATAATCATGCGCTTTTCCAATATCATGCAATACTGCTCCATTATAAGCCAATTCTTCCTTTAGTCCCAGATGCTTTGCAAAAGCAACACTCACTAATGCCACTTGTTGTAAGTGAACAATAAGCGGTGTCCATTCAGGTTTGGATTTGGCAAATAAAGGTTTCATTAATAATTTTTTACAGGATTTCCGATTGTTTTAAGCCATCCATACATTGGTCCTCCATTTTGGCGATTGTAACCAACCAGGAATGAGTTTTCATTTTTCTCAAAAACAAGTTCATATCCTGCATATTTTTCTATATCACTATTAAAACTTTCATTGTCTAGTTCCTCCACTAATTCTGGAAGTAAAATATCTTCATTTCTGCACAAACAAATGTGCTGTGTAAAAGCATTTTGAGCATCTTCAAAAGAAGTAAATGCTAAATGCAAAGTGGGATTTAATAATACACCTCTTATCAAAACGGCAGTGGGTCGTTCAAACAAGAATTGCTTTCCTTGCTTTTTTGAATTCCAACCTCTTATTTGAATCACCTCTTGCTGTCCATTAATTTGTTCATAAGAAAGCCTATGACCAACGATTTTTCTAATCCCTTGTTCAGAAAGTAATTCCGGAAACAATTTCTTTTCAATTCCTTCAACAATAGAAGGCGTTAAAAACTGTTGAGAAAATGTTTCACTATCGCGAACTGCTGTCCAAGGTTTAATAAAACCAAAGGGACCAGAATATTTTACTACATAATAATTCATAAGTTGTTTATTTTAATGCTCCAAAACCAATTCCAGTGCTGTTCCCTATCCCAACATTCCATGCAAAAGCTATTTGTTCTGGTGTGCCTTCAATAATTACAGGACAAATATTAGCCTTGTTTTCTATTTCTTTATAATGAATTAATTTAATTTTTGGATTGGGATAATTTTTATCAAATTTGATAGATAGTCCTTCACTTGACAATTCAGCGACCCGTAATTTTTTTATCATTGTTTCAGTCATGAATTTCCCACTCAACTCATCATTAAAAACAATGTGTTTTTGCTCATTATCAAAACGTCTTTTTATGAATGCCGGGCTAGCTAAAAAGAAATATTCCTTCGTTCCAAATTCAGGTGTTTCCATAATTTGAGCCTCATAGACTTTAGAACCATAGCAAACAGACGGATCTTCTAAAACACCTTTAAGTATGCTTTTTAATAAGGTTTCATAAAAAGCACTAATGAAAAAATAGGAATCGTGCGTAAGCGTAACTCCTTTGTTGTTTGTGTTTACCTTTTGCAGCCACGAAAATGAATACAGGCTCACATCTCCATGCTCTTTATTTTCTTCTCCTATCCATTTGTGAATGGCACCGGTAAGTAGATGCTGATAGTTAAAGGGAATTGTCTCTTTATTTTTTGTCAATTTTAAATACAATCTCATAAATATTTTTTTAAGGCACTGGTTAAACCAATTATGGAATCTAGCCTATCTATCTAAATCATTTAGCATCACTTAACCTTTTCTCATTATTCACTTATCAACATATTACATTGATATAATTCGCCACCTCCGTTCCCCCCACCCACAAACTTATTCTGCCCTACTGTCAACTACCGTCAGTCAAAAAACTTTTTTCTCTCCTTATTTAAAAACGCTTGAAACCCGACGGGCGCCAGCACGTTAATGTAACCTGGCAAGCCCATTACAAACCGCCCAATGCCCTGGTAGCCTGCTACCGGTATTTTCAATACGTAGCCGATCTTTTCTTTCATAATAAAATCTTTTGACAATGGAAATTCTTCCATCAATAAATTGTACGCTTTCAAACTAAGTACCGCTTCTATTTCGCACAATGGTTTTACAGCAGAAATTCTGAATACATCAGTAAATGGAATTTTATGCAACCGCTCATCTTCCCAATCCCTGCTTAGTAATTCAATTTCGTGTATGCGTGCCAGTTTGAATTGCTTGCAACTTTTACTTTTGTGTTCACAGCACCAAACGGAGCGGTAATCCGGCAGGAAATCAAAAGGTTCCACAATTCTGTCTGTAATTTTATCGCTGTTGGAGGAGCGATAGCTTTTAAGCTGTATTTGTTTTTTATTTTGGATCGCATCCCGCAACGCGTGGATTTTCGTAAGGTCATCAGCCTGCTGTAATTTTTCCAATGCCTTATAATCATACAGCACATTTAGTTTCCTTATTAATTGTTCTTTTAGCGGGGAAGTGCCTTCTATCAGGTCAAGCGTCTCATACAAAATCAATACTTCTTCCTCTGAGAAGTGCATAAGATTTTGTAATGACCGGGTGGAACCAGCATCTTTTTGTAACCGGTATTTTCCTTTGTCTTTTTCCAACACAAACCCGGCTGTTTCAAAAGTTTCCAGGTAACGGTAAACTGTTCTTCCGGAACATTCAAGAATGTCAATTATTTCCTGCAAGGAACACCAACGCTTTCCAGACAATTTCATTAAAAGACGCAGCATTCTTTGTATCTTCTGCTGATCCATATTTTTTTCTTTATTATTCTACTAATCCCATACATCCCATCCCCTGTGCATTATGCAATCCTAAACCCGCTCCCAACGCCACTTCCAGCACCTCTGCCGAAGCACTTACTTCCAAGCGAAACTTCGTATAGCCTCGTATCTTTGTTTCGGCAACGGTACCGCCTTTTATTGTTATTAATCTCTGTTGAGGAGGATAAGAAAAAGGACGCACATTGATGCAAATTTCTTTATCCAGAATTTCTTCGTCTATGCCTGCAGCAGCACATTTCTCTATCCAGTTATAATAAAGGCATTCAGCAAAATCTTCATCAGCCGGAGACCGGTAATCATAATGGCCTCTTTCATTTTTTCTTCCTACAACTAACGGCGATAGCGGTTGCAAAACAACGGTTGTTCTGGCTCGTATTTCATCCTGAAGGCTTTCTACTCCAATAATATTGAAAGTTGCTTTGCTGCGAAAATCTGCTATCTCCAATTGCTGGTTTATAAAGAGGCCTTTTATAAAATTCTCTGCTGCCTGCGGCATATAAAAGCAAATGATTAATTCAGCTTCAGTTGTTCGTAGTTGCATCCTGTCACCATTTTTTACAAAAGGTGTTTTTATATCAGAAAAAGTAAACAACTTAAAGCTTTTATGACCCTGCCCATAGCCTTTATCATGAAGAAATGCCGCGAACTTTGCATCAGCAGTTTGAATAATTTTATAAATAGCAGCCGACAAAGGATACTGATAATTAAACGGAACTGATAGTTGCCTTTGATGGCTCTGTAAGTTTAATTTGAATCTCATAAAAATGAATTACGGCACAATATTCTGCAGGAGAATATTTTCACAATAATCTTATAACTATTTACGGGGAGGGACTGCTAAACTAATACAAATATTTTAGAATACGCATTTAACTTGGGCAAAAAATCCTATGAAGCCGCTTCTGGCATCTTTCTCAAACAACACTATGTTGTATTTCAATATTATAAAAATTTTAGGCTGGCAAGCCGCATGCTGCGCAATGTAAAGTGGGTTAGGGAACAAAATTTTGTAACCCAGAGTAAAAAAATTAAATCGTTTAGCCGTTGCCGTGGTAATATCGATATTATAAAGATATGCATCAAGTACCCTGGTTGGAGGTATTCATAATTAACCGAATCAACAGAATTAAGAGTTGCATCCAGATTGCAATTAGTTTAAAAGCCACCTTGTGAAAACGTATAGTCCTCACCGTTATGTTTCGGAAAAACTTTAGTATAAAGTAAAACAATTGCTTGTTTAAGTATTTGCCAGTCTGTCATTTTTTATAATTCCATAAACGCGGGAAATTAAAATTTATCGTTTAGATCCATTTTATCCAACTATGGATTCAATTGTTCCGTTGATGATAATGAACATAGTCTCCTGATTATTTTATATTCTTTGTGATAATAGACCTCGATATAAAATGCGTCTCTCTGGTAAAGTAAAATTTTATGTTCGGTGTCTTCGCGGTCTGCTATAAAAACTGAATCCCAGACAGCCTCTGCCTGTTAAATTTCATCCAATGCATTAAATTCATACAATGTCATACTACAAGATAATTTTTCTCGTTCAAAATTTCAAGAATAGTAATATTATAATTTTATTTTTGTGCCATGAAGACCTCCCTCTCTCATCTTCCTCAAACAAAGCAGGAGCAAATTTTTCAAATAGTTGAAATTATCAAAGAAGCTGCTGCTCCCGAAAAAATTATACTATTTGGAAGTTATGCAAAAGGAAATTATGTGGAACATAGGTACACTGGAAAAGGTGGAATATTATATGAGTATATCAGCGATTATGATTTGCTTGTTGTAACCAAGGAAAATAAAATTAAGGAATATGAATTAGACGATATTGTTAGAAACAGGACCCAACAATATAGAATCCCGATCAATATCCAGATACATGAAATAGATTATATTAATAAGGGACTTGAATTCGGCCAATATTTTTTTACTGACATAATTAAAGAAGGGGTGCTGCTCTATGATACTAAAAAAGTTGAATTTGCAGACTTACTTGAACTTAGTCCAAAGGAAGAAAAAAAAATCTCGCAGGTATATTTTGACATCTGGTTCAGACGAAGTCAGGAGTTTCTCATTGACGCTAAACATGCGTTTAATCGTGACAGTTATAGTAAAGCTGTTTTTGAACTACATCAAGCTACTGAAAATTTGTATTATACTATTTTGCTGGTATTTACAGGATATAAACCAAAAACTCATAATCTTCATAAATTAAGAAAGTATGCAAAACCCATATCTGAAGAATTATTTTTGGTATTCCCAATCGAGAATGATAATAGCGAAAAACATTTGTTTGATTTATTAAAGGCGGGTTATATCGATGCACGCTACAATGACGATTTTAAAATAACAAGAGATGAACTTCTCATGCTTTTTGAAAGATTCGAAAAATTGAGAATCTTAGTTGAGAATCTTAGCAAAGAAAAAATTGCTTCGATCCCCTCTGTCTGATCTTATATTTTATTCGAATCCTTCTGAAAAAAATTCTGCGGGAGAAATTTCTAATCCATCTATAATCTTCAATAGAGTCCTTAATCTGATATCGTCGAAAGTTCCTGCTTCATACTTGGACATGCCTGCTCTCGAAATTTCAATATCATAAGCAAAAAGTTCATAAGATTTAAAACCTTTTTTCTTCCTCAAACTTTTTATTCGGTTACTTAAGTTATGTAAAAACTTATCATGATCGAAATGCCCCAACGAAGCTTTTTTACGTTCCACTTTTTTCTTCTTAACCATGCTGCAATTAACATGATAGATACAGTATAAATAACCCTTTATAAAATACATATTTATTTATATCCATTATAATATACTTTTTTTGATTATTTTTTTTATATTGCAGGTCATTAGGAGCCCAAAAGGCTTTAACTCTCATTACTGGGGCCTGAGAATTCCGGGCAATGAGACAAAAAATACATACATATAACTTCTTAAGGAGCGGCTGCTCATTTTGTTATAGGGACATTTTCTCAGGTCTTAGTAATGAAAATCTGGGCACCGCTCTTTATTTCTGCATTGCTCCCTCTCCGCCAGCCCCCTTCACAAAATTTACAGCTATGAAACGCTTAAAGCACCACTCAATAAGCGCTATCGCTTATTACCAGCCATTGTTGCAGCGCCATGCCATGCGCCTTATAAACAATAAAGCAGCAGCAGAAAAAATTACTAAGGAGGTACTGAACGATCAATATGATTTGGATAAGCAGGAGCCATCGCCACAATTACAAAAGGTATTACTAACTGAAATGCGTAATCGCTGTTTTTACTATAATCAATCTAAAATATTTGACAGGCCTTTAATAAAGGTTCCCGCTAATTTATTATTCTTATGAGAAACGTATATGTAAACCCCCTGGTACAATGGCTCAAGAACCTATATGAGCGCAAGCCCAAGAA
>Ga0157372_10008042_pt1 | contig 11215 bp, 9 predicted proteins | sample C55metaG_FD_115307 | JGI IMG/M metagenome (GOLD analysis project Ga0157372, IMG submission 115307) | Corn rhizosphere microbial communities from Kellogg Biological Station, Michigan, USA - C5-5 metaG | ecosystem: Host-associated > Plants > Roots > Rhizosphere > Soil | place: USA: Michigan...
CGCGAGAGCGGTTAAAGATGGATACGGTATAGCCGCGGCTTTCGATGTTAAGAGCCAGGTTACGACCCATTACCGCCATACCTACAACGCCGATCTGTTGCTTGGACATTACATACTCCTGTCATGTAAAAACAATGGCTTGCATCGCCCTCGTTTTAGTGCTTGAACTGTCTCTCTACCTTAGAGATTATCCATTCTATTGTACATAGCAAAATTAACATTCAAAGCTATCACAGCTATTACTCTTTTCAGATTAATGCTTAAGTAATAACCATATATAAAGCATGTCAATGAATAAAAAACAGTCATTAATAGTAACCGCGACAGCATTATTTACACTCTGAAATAAAAAGCCCCCGCGATGCGGGGGCCCAGGCACTATTTAACAATCTCGTGAATAGCACGATTTGATAATCGCCGTTTCACATAACGCTGCAAACGATAAGGGATTAGCCGCGCAACAACTTTAACGCCAGGAAGCTGAATGAGCTTCCACAGTTTCGCCAGATAGACCTCTTTTTGCGAGAGCTGATCGCTAATTACCCTGGTAACCTCAACATGATTGATCAACGTTTTGTAATCGATAATGCCGAGTTTCCCTTTGCGCTGCCATTCAGGATTGAGGTATTCCGCCTGATAAAATCCTTTATTTAGCTTGATGCCTTTATCATCAAGTATATTGTGCTTATTTTCACCATTATTCAGCAGTGCCGGATCGGCCGCCAGCGAGAGGAAGAATTCCTTCAGCGCCGGGATCGCCATATCCCACTGGATGACTCTGCTATATTGACGCTCGTTAACCCGCTCCGGGAATGCGCCAATGTTAGGCACGATCACAGGCAAACTATTCTCCAGGGCGATGCTAAGCGTATAGCTATAGGTTTCTGGCCATTGAGCAGGATACCAGACCACGTCAGGCTTCACTTCCTCAATGATTTTTTCGATATCGGCATCTGAATAGCCGCCCAGCGTATTAATTGCACTGTGTAACGGACGGAAAGCATATCCCATCAGGGTAAATTTCACCGGATGTCCATTCAGGGCGACGGCGGTTTCTTCCAGAAGAACAGCGCCCTTCTCTTTGCTGATAGCACCAATAATGAGGACATTCAGATTGCGCGAAGGCTGCGGCGCTTTAACCGGCACATCAAGCTGTTTAACATGATGGTCGATATGCCACGCGCTGACCGCATTGTAATTTTTCGCATCGTATACGTTGGCATAGCGCGCCTGCGTATCAATTGATGGAAAAATCACGCGCTGTGCGCCCTGTAGCCAGACGGCGACATGCTTGCGGTAGTCTTCTAGCGGCATATACATTGGCACTGGATAGTGCTCAATGCAGAGCTGATCCATAGTGGTTAAATCATCGCCGCAGAAGCGTCCGTTTCGGTCGGTTAACGTGGGGTTGCCGTTAATTAAAAAGTAGTCATGTACCGTTATATCATAACTGCATTTCAGCTTTTCATGCAGCGCCAGGATCTCTTTGCTGAATCCCATAATATGGTGATAGTGAATATTACCTACACCTACGAAGGTCAGCAAATCTATTAATTTATCTGTGCCCTGATCCAGATCGAAAATAATCCGGTCTTTGTTGGCCGCACCTTCTGCCGTTAGCGCCAGTGCATAGGTATTCTCTTTTTCACCTGGCGACAGCAGTAAAAAATGCACTTTATTCTTGTAATGCGCAATAAGCTCATTTAGATGGGTAACTACGCCGCCGCCCATTTTATGGCTGACCAGCAGCACTTTAGGGACCGGCGTAGTAGCGATAATACGCGCCATCATCTGTTGACGAGCTTTTTTAGCCGGATCGGCAGCGATAAAGGACATAACGTCAGCAGTATAATTCGGGTGCAGTTCGGACAAAAGCTCCATGGCTTTGATCTTACGTGGGCTTTGCTCGCCAGCAAAACTGACGCCGCCTTTATGGTAGGCAAATACGTTCAGCTGATGATAATTCTTCCACCCCAGCTTATCCGCTCGCTGACACCAGTCATTTTCTTCACCATAGCCGCGACCAAAGGTTTCGACATCGAAATAGCCTACCTGATTTAAACAGTCACGACGAATATACATGCAGAAACCGATCCCTGTTGGGATCTCAACCAGGTTGTCCTGGGTGCCATAACTGGAGAAATGGTCGTCCAATGCCTTAACGTCCAGCCCGAGCAACAGTTCGTTATCTTCACAGAAGTTAGGGAAGCTGCAAATAGTGGCATTATTTGAAAACGGCGTAATGCTGCCTACGCGCTCTTTGCTATAAGCGGCATCTTTAATCCTTTCAAGCCAGTCGTTCGCTACTTCAACGTCGCTGTTGAGTAACAGCACGTCATTACGCAGGTGAAGCTGCATTCCGCGGTTGACTGTAGCCACAAAGCCCAGATTGGTTTCGTTTTCCAGCAGGATAAACTCATCATTGCTGCTACGCGCGCGTAACCACTCCGTCAGCTCCGGCTCCGGTGAGCAATCGTTAATAACGACCAGCTGCGCCCAGTCCGGAATTGAAGCCAACGTGGATTCAATACACTCTTGGGTTTCTTCCAGGCCAGCATAGACAGGGACAATGACGTCAACCGTTTTCGACAGATCAATTTCGTTGCGTGCCAGCGCTTTGCGGTGGCTAGCCTGCACCTCATCCAACTGGGTCATTAGAGCGGCTACCTGCTCTTTCAGCGTCTGATTTTCCGCTTCCAGCGTTGAATGGTCATTAGCTGAAGCAATATGGCCAGCCTGGGTTTCAACACGATTAGCTTCCAGCATGGCTATAGTATTCTGCAACGCAGCGATGCTGGAGGTTAATTCCTTTATCTTACGGTCCTTAACGCCGTTTTCGATATCGGATGCCAGTGATCCCTTATCGTTATCATTCATTTTGTATTTCCTGCACTTTCATAAAATTGAAGATGTTTTTTTATAATCGCCTTTTCATCGGGCTTAGCGAGCCTGAAACGTATATAGTCTAAATCAAAGATAAGGGAATAGGGTACCAGATAAGCAAACAGGTAAAACCCAAGGCGGTTAATACGTTCCTTTTCATCTTCTGCCTCTAAAATAAATCGAAAAGATGAATCGCCAAAAGCAGCAACCGGCACGCCCATTAACAACGCTTCAAGACCTACACTGGAATTGATAGTCACTATTTTTTTACAACGAGCAATAAAATCAATGCTGGTAGCTGATTTGTCTACATTAAAAAGTTCGTCATTTAATCTGAAAGCGCTGCCCGGATGGCTACGCACGATAAAATCGCTGTCGTAGTTTAAGCGTGCGTAATCGAGCAATACCTGATTATTGAAACCATTAGCATAAGCAATAAGATTAGAGTCATTTTCGACCTGTAGCACTATGCCTGATTTGTATTCTTTTGTCAGCGGGGGCAACGGCGAAGAGGCAAAAAAATCTCTTAAATCTTCAAGCGTCAGGTCTAACCGGCATTCTTTCGCCACGGCCGCATAGCGAGTCGCTGCTTCAGTGTTGCCATTGACGCCGCTAAAATCAAGGTAGCCCGTAGAGATGTATTCCGGGTGTCTTAACGGCCCTAACTCCATATTCATTACTGGTATATTCAACTTTTTACAAGCCAGGGATAAAGAAGGACAATTACACCAGTTTAGTACAACTTCGACCTTTCCGATTGACAAAATCGTATCATGGAAATCTTTTTCAAGCGTAGCATCTTCTGTAGTGAGGTAATCATAAAACGCACGCGTCGGATTACCGTTATGCTCGGCCAACTTTCGGACAAAAAAGTCGCTGTTAAAAGGGGTGAAGCTCATAGCGGCCAGTTCTGCCGGAGTAGGCAGCCGATAGCCCTGACGAGTTTGCGAATCGTCCAGCAATTCCCAGCGTTCATACTGACGCCAGATATCGATATCTCTACGATAAAGATCGTCAGTTAGAAAATGCAGTCGATCGCCATAGGTCGTCAATAGCTTATAAAATATCCATAAATAAGGGGCAGACTGCCCCCTGAATGGAAAAGAAGGGAAATAGGCGACAATCATTTGTCGGCACTCTCTTTAAAGGAAACCTTGACCGGGGCGTAAAGCACACCACCCTGCTCACGCGGCGCCCAATATTTTATTTTGTGCATCGGGCGACGCTGATCCAGCTCTTCACGCTGTCCATTATCCAAAGAAGCCAGCCCACAATGGATTAAATAATCACCCGCATTGAGAGGCAGAGTTACCTTGTAATCAATATAATATTTACCCGGTTTAAGATGAAAAGGTTGCCCGGCGGCAATATTATTATCGCCCCAAACGTCTCCCCCCTGCGCTCTGGACAAAGAAATACCCAGCACGGCTTCTTTAATTTCCTCCGCAACCAACAGGGTGAAGTTAAAAGTGAGCGCCTCACCGGCTTTCACCATTGGCTTCTCTTCCAGAGGCGTACCGTCAGACTTGATGACGGCCATTTTTTCTATAATAGCGCGAGCGTTACCGAAGCGTTTTTCATCGACTTCACGATGAATACCTGTCTGCTGAATCCGCTGTAGATCTGGGACACTGAAAGCCGTGGCAGCAAGAGTTTCGTTTTGAGGCTTAACATTTTCTACCGCTTCGGCTTGCGAAAGGATCATGCCTTTTTCATAGGCAAGCACGGCAGCCAGAACATCCGTGGTGTCAGCGACCAATTCGCCGTTTTTCATCACGATGCAGCGATCGGCATATTCCAGGATACTGCCAGTCGAATGCGTCACCATCAGGATAGTTGTGCCCTTTTTCTTTAAGGCTTCCATGCGTTTGAAGCATTTGTATTGGAATCCGATATCGCCTACCGCCAATGCTTCATCGACAATCAATATTTCTGGATCCACACAGGCCTGCACGGCAAAAGCAAGTCGCACGTACATGCCGCTGGAGTAAGTTTTTACAGGCTGATCGATAAAGTTGCCTATATCGGCAAAGCTTAAAATTTCGTCAAGCTTAGCGTCAGTTTCGCTTCTACTCATGCCTAATACGCTGGCGTTGAGGTAGACATTTTCGCGTCCGGTAAATTCCGGATTAAATCCTGCGCCCAGTTCCAGCAGAGCGGCGACGCGGCCGTTGATTTCTACGCTCCCCGCCGTAGGGGAAAGCGTCCCACAGATCATCTGTAACAGCGTCGATTTTCCTGCGCCGTTGCGGCCAATAATACCTACGGTTTCACCACGGTTAATGGTAAAAGAAACATTCCTCAAGGCCCAAAACTCTTTAAAATAATTTTGGGTACTTTTCCCTGCGAAGCGGCGCGCGTGCGGGAGGACGAATTGTTTCAGGCGATCCCTGGGACGATCGTAGATGTGATAGCACTTACTCAGTCCTTCAATGCGGACAGCAAATTCATTAGAGGACATCAGCGAATCCCTTTCTGGTTTTCTGGAAGAAAGCAAAGCCGAGCCAGGCAATAACAGAGGCACAGCCGGTATAGATTAATAATCCTTTCCAGTTTGGTATATGCCCCCAAATTAGAACTTCACGTGCTTGCTCAATGATAAAAGTGAGCGGATTAAGCATAATCCAGATACGGAACTTTTCAGGAATAGCCGTGATAGGAAAAAATACCGGAGAGAGAAACATCATGATGGTAGTAATGATCATGGTGGTTTGCCCTACATCACGAATATAAACACCTAGTGAAGAAAGGATCCAGGATAAGCCAAGACAAAAAATTATCAAAGGTATAAACACAGCGGGTAGAAAGACGCTTGTCCAGTGCAGATAGCCGTTAAAAGTAAAGAAAGCGAGCATCAGGACAAACAGGCTAATTACGCTATGAAAAATAGCGGAAAGCAGGCTGATAACGGATAACGTTTCAAGGGGGTAAACAACTTTTTTGACGTAATTGATATTTCCCAAAATAATTGTTGGGGCTTTGTTTACCACCTCAGCGAACAGACCATGCACAATCATGCCCACAAACAGTATCAGTGCAAATTGCGTTTTACTTTCATCACCGCCCACGGACCAGCGGGCTTTAAAGGCTACGGAAAAGACGAAGGTATAAACCGCGAGCATAAATAAAGGATTCAGAAAAGACCAGGCCAGCCCCATGCTGGAGCCTTTATAACGGCCGACAACTTCTCGCTTGGTCATTTGATAAATCAATTGCTTATGACGAAAAATTGAAGCCAGCATCGCCCTGACGGAAATACGCTGTTTTAAATGAGGGTTGCTCATTTCTCTCCCCTCTCTGAACCTGCCATAATAAATTTTTTGAACATATTATTAATACCTCAAACAGTATTTAGGTATCGGCCCTGGTGGGTACCGACTTCAAACACTCTTTATTTTTTGAACGTCTTAGCGGATCGAAAAACCAGCCCCACTTATTAAAATATTTTATCGATGATAAAATATGTTGCAATAAGAGGTATTTACTTTTATAAGATCCTTTCTTAAAAAGATGTGTAACAGTGACATCTGAATAGTAAATAATATCTGTATACTTTAGGGCTCGGCGGCAAAGATCAATATCTTCCATATACATAAAGTATCTGTCATCAAAACCTTCCAGTCTGGCAAGCAGATCGGATTCTAAAAACATAAAACAGCCAGATACTGAAGGTACAGTGAAAACTTTCGAAAAATCTGCATTTCGCAGCTCATATTTATTATCGAGATCCTTTGCCAATGCCGGGATAAACCGACGAACAAATAAATTTACTGGCGTAGGTAAAAGACGGCAGCTAAACTGTTTTGATCCGTCCGAATAAACAATTGAGGGCGAAACAAATTTATATTTGTTTTGCCTGGCCACGTGATATAAAGCGGAAACAGATCCTTCATGAAAGCGTATATCAGGATTGCAGATTAAAAAATACTCAGATTGCTTAAGGTATTTTTTTATTGCAATATTGTGTCCCGCGCCAAACCCACGGTTGCTTTCAGCCCGAATATAGTCAACTCGCGGATGATGCAACTTTGCAGCCCAGTCAGCACCGCCATTGTCCACCAGCACGATCTTTTCTACCGTTTCCTCGCTTAACAAAGAAGCCAGCGTTGGCTCGATGTCTGCCTGAGTATGACGATACAGAACGATTGAGGCGACTATTTGCATATATGGGTTATTATCCATCGTTAAACCTGTCTGAAATTAGCACCTGTCCCGTGTGCCGGTCCGTTGCTCTGATTTGCATGTTGCGCGAACGCCAGGTTTTTCAGGATAGGCTTGTCTTCAGCTTTTGCAATACGAGATCAATACGTGGCAGCCAGCTAACGGGCATAATGCCTGCTGCTGCAATCTTTTGCGTAGACATAACCGAATACTTTGGTCGTTTCGCTGGCGTAGGAAACTGGGTGGTCGGGATGGGCGTCAGCTCAGGCATTTTTTCCAGCAGTCCGGCGACACAGGCCTTCTGTAAAATGGCTTCTGCGAAGCCAAACCAGCTAGTTTCACCTACACCGCTATAGTGATAAATACCTGTAGGGCGCGGGGCGGCAAATATTATCTCCATCGCAGCACTGGCTATATCGCCTGCATAGGTAGGGCATCCACGCTGATCGTCAATAATGCTTAGTGCGGGGCGCTCTTTACCCAACCGCAGCATGGTTTTCAGAAAATTATTGCCATATTCGCTAAATACCCATGACGTCCTCAGTACTATTGCCTGCTCACAGGTCAGCGCCGCTTTCTCACCAGCCAGTTTGGTAGAACCATATATGCTTTGCGGATCGCAGGGATGATCCTCAGCCCAAGGCTTATCTGCTTCTCCATTAAAAACGTAATCGGTAGAAATATGGATAAGAAACGCATGATGGCGCTGAGCGGCAAGTGCAAGGTTTTCTACAGCCTGTACATTTACGTTCCAGGCACCTTCAGGATCGGATTCCGCGCGATCTACCGCAGTATAGGCAGCCGCATTAAAAATAACGTCTGGCTGAAATTGTCCGACAAGCCGTTCAACAGCGGCAGCGTCAGAGATATCCAGCTGCGAGCGATCGGTAGCCAGCAGCGTAACCTGCGGAAACTTCTCTTTAGCAAGATCCTGGAAGCAAGAACCAACCTGACCAGATGCACCGGTTAACAGCACTTTCATTTGAACAGCTCTCTGAACAATTTACCTTGCGCGTCTTTACCGGAAAGTAGTGGCTCAGCGACAGGCCACTCGATATTCAATTGAGGATCGTTCCACAGCAGACAGCCTTCGTGTTGCGGGTCATAATAGTCTGTACACTTGTATTCAAAATCAGCAAATTCTGAAATCACTACGAACCCGTGCGCCAGGCCGGGTGGAACCCAGAACTGGTTTTTATTTTCTTCGGAAAGATAAACGCCAGCCCACTGGCCAAACGTAGGCGAATCAGGACGAATGTCTACCGCCACATCGAAAACTTCACCACGTACGACCCGGACCAGCTTGCCCTGCGGCCTTGAAGTTTGAAAATGCAGCCCTCTCAAAACCCCCTGAGACGAACGGGAGTGATTGTCCTGCACAAAATCTAAATCTATGTCCAGCAACGCCTGGTAACGCTCTTTCTGGAATGTTTCGAGAAAAAAACCTCGCTCATCGCCAAAAACCTTTGGCTCGATGAGTTTTACACCCTGTACACGCGTCTCAGTAACTTTCATTTGTACACCGTTCGTCATCCGTTAATACATGCTTTTGGCGCTGATTCGTATTTTATGGATCATTCAACAAAATCAAAAGAGCCAGTTTTAAGGGGTTGATCTTAGCATTAACTCGATCGACGCTGAACCCTGTGTCAGTAATTCTTTTTTTTCTTACGAGTTTGTCTGTAAAGGAATTTCATATAAAGGTCATATAAGCTCTTGACTTAAAGAAATTTTCGCCATTGCACCCTTAAAATATTCTTGCGCCTGCTGCTCATTTACATCTCATCAGCCTTTATATCCTTATGAGCGGTTACAGGCAGGAATGATACTGGGAAAAACTGTAACTAAACGCGTGTTTTTTGCCCTTCGATGGTTGAGGCGATTGTGGTTACAGGTATAATTTGCTCTCTTAACCTGTGGTCAGGTTATCTCTCTGATCCTGCGGCTTAATATGCTGGATAACTTCGCGATAGCAAATGAGTGAGCTTTAATTCATGAAAATTCTTGTAACAGGCGGTGCAGGTTTTATCGGTTCAGCCGTCGTCAGGCATCTTATTAACGATATTCAGGCGACGGTACTGGTGGTGGATAGCCTGACCTATGCCGGCAATCTGGAATCTTTAGCTGCCGTTTCACAAAGTCCTCGCTATCACTTCATTCAGGCTGACATTTGCGATGCGGCCGCCATGAAAAGAGCCTTCACAGAATTTCAACCGGATGCCGTTATGCATCTGGCGGCAGAAAGCCATGTTGACCGTTCTATCGATGGCCCGGCTGCTTTTATCGAAACCAATATTGTCGGCACCTATACGCTGTTAGAAGCGGCCCGAGCTTATTGGTCCTCGCTTTCCAGCGAGAAGAAATCTGCTTTCCGTTTCCATCATATCTCCACCGATGAGGTTTATGGCGACCTGCACGGTACGGACGATCTTTTCGTGGAAACCACGCCTTATGCGCCAAGCAGCCCTTACTCCGCTTCTAAAGCTTCCAGCGATCACCTGGTGCGCGCATGGCACCGTACCTATGGTCTGCCGGTAATTATTACCAACTGTTCAAACAATTATGGTCCTTATCACTTTCCAGAAAAACTGATCCCGCTGGTTATCCTGAACGCGCTGGCCGGCAAACCGCTGCCCGTTTACGGTGAAGGCCTGCAAATCCGCGACTGGCTCTATGTCGAAGACCATGCCCGAGCGCTGTATAAAGTCGTATCGGAAGGCGAAGTGGGCGAAACCTACAACATCGGCGGCCACAACGAACGGAAAAATATCGAGGTGGTGAAAACCATTTGCTCGATCCTGGATGAGCTGATTGCTGACAAACCAAACGGTGTGAGCCATTTTGCCGAGCTGATCACCCACGTTACCGATCGTCCTGGCCATGATATGCGCTACGCCATTGACGCCGGCAAAATCGCTCGCGAGCTGGGCTGGCGGCCGCAGGAAACGTTTGAAACCGGTATTCGTAAAACCGTTGAGTGGTATCTGAATAATAGCGAATGGTGGCAGCGTGTGCAGAGCGGCGCCTATGCAGGCGAACGTCTGGGTTTAAATAAATAAAAGGTATTTTATGAAAGGCATCGTTTTAGCCGGAGGCTCCGGAACGCGTCTGTACCCTATTACCCGCGGCATATCAAAACAGCTGCTGCCCATCTACGATAAGCCGATGATCTATCATCCGCTTTCCGTACTGATGCTGTCAGGGATCAGAGAAATTTTGATTATCACCACGCCGGACGATCTATCTTCGTTTCAGCGTTTGTTGGGCGACGGCAGTCAGTTTGGCATTCAGCTGGAATATGCCGTCCAGCCTTCTCCTGATGGCCTGGCGCAGGCCTTTATTATCGGTGAGGAATTTATTGCCGGCGATCCCTGCGCGCTGGTGCTGGGCGACAACATCTTCTTTGGTCAGAGCTTTGGCAAGAAGCTGGAAACCGCCGCGCAGCTAAAAACCGGTGCCACCGTATTCGGTTATCAGGTAATGGACCCGGAACGTTTTGGCGTAGTTGAGTTCGATGAAAACTTCCGTGCGCTTTCTATTGAAGAAAAACCATTGAAGCCGAAATCGCACTGGGCCGTAACCGGCCTCTATTTCTACGACAACAGCGTAGTAGAAATGGCTAAACAGGTGAAGCCTTCCCATCGTGGCGAGCTGGAAATTACCACGCTGAACGAAATGTATATGGAAAAAGGTCAGTTGAATGTTGAACTGCTGGGGCGTGGTTTCGCCTGGCTGGATACGGGCACGCACGACAGCCTGATTGAGGCATCGCAGTTTATCCATACTATCGAAAAACGTCAGGGAATGAAGGTTGCCTGCCTGGAGGAAATCGCCTGGCGTAAAGGCTGGTTGAATTATGACGAAGTGGCCGCACAGGCAAAACTGCTGTCCAAAACCTCTTATGGCCAGTATCTGCAAAATCTGATCGACGAAAAGATTTAAAAAAGCACAGCGGAAGCTGTGCTCGACGTTTTACCTGAAGCACAGCTTCCGCTGTGCTTTTTTTTACTTATAACCGTTAGGGTTATTGCTCTGCCAGTTCCAGGTATCGCGCATCATCTCGTCGATGCCGCGTGAAACGCGCCAGTCCAGCTCTTTGTCCGCCAGCGAGGCGTCGGCCCAGAACGCTGCCAGATCGCCATCGCGACGAGGCGAGACCTGGTAAGGCACC
>Ga0157372_10008043_pt1 | contig 11215 bp, 9 predicted proteins | sample C55metaG_FD_115307 | JGI IMG/M metagenome (GOLD analysis project Ga0157372, IMG submission 115307) | Corn rhizosphere microbial communities from Kellogg Biological Station, Michigan, USA - C5-5 metaG | ecosystem: Host-associated > Plants > Roots > Rhizosphere > Soil | place: USA: Michigan...
TCCCTATGTCCCTCAGTCCCTATGTCCCTCAGTCCCTATGTCCCTGGTCCCTCGTCTCCCGCCTCTTCCGCCGCCCCTCCACCCGCTGCTCTTCGCTCCGCCGATCCACCTGCTCAAAAAGATTGCTCATCACCCCAATCAGCGCACACCCAAGCGCCGACAGCAGCATAATCAGCGCCACAGTCCGCCACAGCGACCCGTTCGCCGGCAGCCCCGGCTGAAAGCTCGCCGGGATCAGCATCATCCCCGCTGAAATCAGCGCGAAGAAAGCCAGCGCCCCAGCCAAAATGTAAAAATTCCGCGACATGATCCGATCAATCGCCCACAAATTAGAACTCTCGCTGAGCTGCTTGCTCCAACCCCGGAACCGCTAACTTGCTAACTCGCTATCGCCGCCGCAGGCGGCGCTAACTTGCTGCATTTGTCCTAAAAAGACGTAGCAAAACCCGCGCAGCACTGTCCTTCTCGAGGATCTTCCCCGGCACAGGCCCCAAGACTAGATTCTAGTCGCCGCCTTCCGCCGCAATCTCACCCGTGTTCACCACTTCAACACCAGCCTTCGCAAACTCCCGCTCCATCTCTGCCGCCGACCCATTCAGATCGATCGCCCTGCAAGCATCCTTCAGCACCACCGCCTCAAACCCCAGCCGCCGCGCATCCAGCGCCGAGTACCCCACGCAGAAGTCATACGCCAGTCCCGCCAGAAACACCCGCCTGAACCCCCGCTCCTTCAGATACCCGCCCAGCCCCGTCGCCGTCGCATGATCGTTCTCAAAGAACGCCGAATACGAATCAATCGTCCGATGAAACCCCTTCCGCACAATCAACTCCGCCCGCGTCAGCTTCAACTCCTTGTGAAATTCCGCACCGCTCGTGCCCTGCACACAATGCTCAGGCCACAGCGTCTGCATCCCGTAGCTCAACTCAATCTGCTCAAACGGCTTCTTCCCGGCATGAGCCGAAGCAAACGAGTAGTGATCCGGCGTATGCCAGTCCTGCGTCAGCACGATGTGCTCAAACCGCTCCGCCACGCGCAGAATCGGCGCAATCACCGCATCCCCATCCGCAACTCCCAGCGCCCCACCCGGACAGAAATCATTCTGCACATCGATAACAATCAGCACGTCGCTCGAGTTGATCTTCATGGTCTCTACAACAACGATAATTCTGTCAGCCGCTGCTGAACCAAGGGCAATCGGTCAACGACACTCCCGCCCCGTAGGGGCAACGGAAATTAGCCCAGGACAAGTCGCGCCAGCGGCGCAGTCCTGGAAACCCCACGCCAAAACGACCCAAGCCCCGTAGGGGCGACGGAATCATCATCGTCGGCGCAGAGAGACCGAAGCGAATCACCACCGAACGCCCCGTAGGGGCACCGGAACATAGCCCAGGACAAGTCGCGCCAGCGACGCAGTCCTGGGATCCCCACACCAACGACCCAAATCCCGTAGCGACGAATGAATCATCATCTTCCTCCCAGGACGGCGAATTTGGATCGCCATCCGTGCGCTCCGCTCCGAACCGCGAATTGGATCACCACCTACGCCCCGGAGGGGCAATGGAAATTAGCCCAGGACAAGTCGCGGAAGCGACGCAGTCCTGGGATGCCCACGCCAAACGATCCCAGCCCCGTAGGGGCGACGGAATGATCATCGTAGGCGCAGAGAGACACTCTCCTCCTCTTTCCCCTTATTGCCGTCTCTATGCTGTTCGACCACCACCACTTCAATCACCACCGTCGTTTTGCATCCTATTTAGCCCAAAAGCGCATAATCGAATCAAAGGTCAAGGTGAGCGGACCAGAACGCGCTCGTCTAAGTGGTTAATTCCCAAGATTCAAATCGCGAACCTAAATCGAATCAGGAGCTTACAACCAGCCAAACCTCGCAAGTGCATGTAAAGGGGATATTTAGCCAAAGAACGTAGGGGAGGGGTACTCCCGGCGGGTGCCAAGCTATAATCGTTTGGCGCTCAACCGACCGATCTCAACAGCCCCGCCATCCACCGGCCCCTAATCCCTGTTCCGTCGTCCCGGCTTTTCGAAGAAGTCCGCCACATCCGTAATCGTCGCCGTCATCCGGTACGGCGGCAGGCTCTGCAAGAACGCCTGCCCATACCGCTGCTTTGTGATCCGCGGATCCAGCAGCACCAGCACCCCGCGATCCTCCAGCGACCGGATCAGCCGCCCGAAGCCCTGCTTCAGCGTCAGCACCGCCGACGGCACCTGGTAATCGAAGAACGGCTTACCGCCCGCCTCTTCGATCGCTTTCATTCGCGCCATCACCACCGGATCGTTCGGCACTGCGAAAGGCAGCCGGTCGATGATCACACAGCTCAATGCCTCACCCTGTACATCCACGCCTTGCCAAAAACTCGAAGTGCCGAACAGCACCGCATTCGGCGTCGCCCGAAACTCCTCGAGCAGCGCCTTCCTGGGAGCAGTGCCATGCAGCAGAATCGGAAACTCCAGCACCGGCATCAGCCGCTCATACAAGTCGCGCATCTGCGCATAGCTTGTGAACAGGCAAAACGCCCGCCCTTTCGACAGCTCCAGCACCCGACGGATCGTGTTCGCCGCCGCCTCCGGAAACTCCGGATCGCGCGGATCCGGCATCGCCGGCGGCAGATACAGCAGCGCCTGCTCCCCATAACGAAAATGCGAAGGCACTACCAGCTCCCGCGCCTCCGTCATGCCCACGCGCTTTCGCACGTGCTCAAACCCACCCTGCACCGTCAGCGTCGCCGACGTCAGCACCACCGTCGGAATCGACTCAAACACCATCTCGTGCAGCAGCTCCGATACATCAATCGGCGTAGCCTGCACAAACGTATGCCGGTTCTGCGACCGAGGTCCCGTTCGTCCCGCTCCCCCGCCTCGATCCGCGCTCCCCACTGCCCTGCGCTCTAGCCAATACACCATGTTGCTCGAGTTCGACTCGAGCAGAAACTCCAGCTCCGTCCGCAGCCGCGCCACGCGCTTCCGCAGCCCCGGAGCCTCATCCACATCCTCCAGCAGCTCCATCTCCGCCTCGAGCAGCCGCAGCGTGTTCCGCAGCGACAGATACAAATCGCCCGAGCCTTCCAGATACTCCTCGCGGTTTTCAAATGGCTGCCTGCCGTCAGATGTCATTGGCAGGCTAGCGAAAAACATTCGCGCTCGATCGCGCAACTGCTGCGTCGCCGCCGGAAACCTCTCCGCGCCTGCCTTCCCCCGCAGCTGCATCTCCGTATCACGCGCCAGCTCCTCAAACCGCAAATTCGACACCGAGAGCCCGAAGTAGCTCGAAGCCACCTCCTCCAGCTCATGCGCCTCATCGAACACAACCGCAGCAGCCTCCGGAAGAATCCCCGCATCCGGAGCCCCCGCAGCCTCCTGCTTCACCGCCAGATCGGCAAAGAACAAATGATGATTCACGATGATGATGTCCGACTCGAGCGCCCGCCTTCGCATCTCCGTGATGAAGCACCTTCGGTAATCCGGACAGGTCGATCCCAGGCAAGCCTCGCTCCGCGCATCCAGCTTGTGCCACAGCGCGCTCGTCTCCGGCAACTCGTTCAACTCCGACCGATCGCCAGTCTCCGTCACCTTCTCCCAATCCGCGATCTGCCTGTAATGGTCGATCTCTTCCAACCCCGACAAGATCGGCTGATCGCGCAGCGTCACCAGCTTGTGCCTGCACAGGTAGTTCGCGCGCCCCTTCATGTAGCAGACCCGCAACTCCCCCAGCAGCGACTCCAGAAACGGCACATCCCGGAAGAACAGCTGATCCTGCAGTGCCTTCGTCCCCGTCGACACAATCACCCGCTGCCCCGTCCGCAGCGCCGGCAGCAAATAAGCCAGCGTCTTCCCGGTACCGGTCCCAGCCTCCACAATCAGGTGCCGCCGCTCCTGCAGCGCCCGCTCCACCGCCTTCGCCATCTCCAGCTGCCCCGGCCGGTACTCATACGGCAGCGGCGACTTCGAGAGGATTCCTCCAGGCGAAAAGAACTCATGCAGTGTCGGAAGGGTTCGAGTTGAGGTTTGTGACGTGGCCATCGGCGGCGAATACTCCCTCCATCATAGGTCCAACCTGAACAGCGAACGAAATGCGAAATCTCTTTACAACCAACTCCTTCCTTCTCAATCCCGAATTGGGTTTGCCCGCACCCGCTCCCGTAGACTGGAAGAGCCGCTCATGCAGTGCTTGTACAGTTCGGAGTAATCCTCTTGCCCACCTACCGCAGATCCGTGATCCCCACCCGGCCCGGCGCCGACGCGCTTCCCCTCGTCGCCATCGTAGGACGTCCAAACGTGGGCAAATCCACCCTCTTCAATCGCCTCACCCGCAGCCGTCGCTCCATCGTCGGCGATGAACCCGGCATCACCCGCGACCGCATCTATGGCGAATACGAGTGGGCTGGCCGCCGCTTCCGCCTCGTGGACACCGGCGGCATTGTCCCCGACGACCCCGAACTCATCCCGACCGAAATCTACAACCAGGCCAAAGTCGCCCTCGACGAAGCCCAGGCCATCGTCCTGGTCGTCGACGCCCGCACCGAGCTCGCAAGTCCCGACTACGACCTCGTCCGCCTCCTCAACCGCGGCGCCAGGCCCGTCTTCCTCGCGGTCAATAAGGTCGAAGGCGAAGCCATGGCCCTCGAAGCCCATAACTTCCACCGCCTTGGAATCCGCGAAGTCTACCCAATCAGTTCTGAACACGGCCTCGGCATTGGCGAACTCCTCGATGCCATCGCCGCCACCATCCCCGAACAGCCGGAAACACCTTCGGAAGAAATCGATCCCGCCGCATCGGGCGACATCGTTACACCGAAGCGAGAAGCGTCAGGGCACGACTTCAGTCGTGCCGAAAGCGCTCCCAAAAAACAGGAAGGGGCTTCAGCCCCTGAAAACGTAGCGGTCCACCGCACTCACGGCGAATTCGAACAGCATGAAACCGCCATCGCCATCATCGGCCGCCCCAACGTCGGCAAATCCACGCTCCTCAACGCCCTCACCGGCACATCCCGCGCCATCGTTTCGCCCATCGCCGGAACCACCCGCGATGCCGTAGATGAAACCGTCGAGTTCGAAGGCAGCACTCTCCGCTTCGTCGACACCGCCGGCATCCGCCGCAAAGGCAAGACCCACCTGATGGCCGAAAAGCTGAGCGTCGTGATGGCCCGCCGCCACCTTGAAGCCGCCGACGTCGCACTCCTGATCCTCGATGCAACAGAAGGAGTCACCGCCAGCGACGCCACCATCGGCGGCTATGCCCACGAGAGCGGCCGCAGCGTCATCATCATCGTCAATAAGTGGGACGCCGTGACCACCGGCCGCACTGACGGCAAGCCCCCCGCCGATCGCGACATCTTCGAGAAGCAGCTCCGCCGTGCCCTCAAATATCTCGACTATGCGCCGGTAATCTTCCTTTCAGCGCTCCAGGGCAAAGGCATGGGAACCGTGCTTAAAGAGGTCAAGAAGGTTGCCGCTGAACGACGTAAGCGCGTCACCACCGGCCAGATGAACCGCTTCCTCGAGAAGATCGATTTCCAGCGAGCCCCCGTTCCCATGGCCAAGCGCATCCGCATCTTCTACATGACCCAGGCCGCCGTCGCCCCGCCCACCTTCGTCCTCTTCACCGACCGCGACATCAAGCTCCACTTCGCCTTCGAGCGCTTCCTCGATAACCAGGTTCGCGCCGCCTTCGGTTTCGAGGGCACCCCTATCTGGTTCAAAGTCAAAGCCCGTAACGCCGACAAATCGGAATAGACGCGAGAACGCGCTGTCATTCTGAACGCAACACGCGCCTATCACAAAATTTCAATCCGCTGCGCTGAACCCGCGCGCACGAAATTGGCTCTACTCTTGTGGCGTTCCGGTTACGGGCTTTGCATCCGCCGTCTCATCCAGGTGCATCACGTGAACCGTGGCCTGCGTCTCCGGCACCGTCCCGTCGTTCACCTGCGCCTCTGTCGGCTTTCCCTGCACCAGCACTCGCGGCGTCACCGTGCCACGCGCCGGAACAAATACGCGCTCCGTGGTCGTGTTCGTTGCCGATCGCACCGTCACCGGAACTTCTGCCGCTGCATATCCCGCGTTCGAAATCGTCACAGAAACCAGCCAGTTGCCCGACTGCACCGCGTTCGGAAAGACCTTGTCTACACTCAAGTCCGGCAGTCCGTGATCCGCATCAATCCAATCCGCAAACAGCCACTTCAGATCACGCCGAGGTGCCGCGGCTTTCACCGCCGCCTGAAATGCCTGCGCTCCGTCGCCGCCCTTCTCTGCCGCGGCAATCGAAGCCTGCAACGCCGCACCAAGCGCATCATCCCCCACCAGGTCCCTCAACATCCACAGCACGTAAGCAGCCTTTGTCCGGTAGTAAACCGGCGACGTGGCTTTCATAAGGGGCTGCCCCTGCGCTTCACCAGGACTCGCCGGCTCCTCCAGCGCCAGCGCGCTCCGCCCGTCCTCGAGCGTCGTCAGCGCCCGATCACGGTGATGCTCGTGATCGTCCCACATGGTTCCCATGAAATTCGCTGCGCCCTCATTCAACCAGTAAGGACTTGCCTCCATCCACGCATGCGTCATCGCATGCGACAACACCGACTCCAACCGGTGCAGTGGCGCGTCACGCACCGGAATTACCAGCAACGGTCCCGACTCCCACGGCAAATCATCCGCGTCCGGCAGATCCAACACCGTAAGCTCCGTCCGCGGCACTGAACCTAACCAGCGCTCAATCATGGGTGAAACAGTTGTCGACGCACCAAGCCAGTTCTTCACCCCAGCCTCATCTCCGGCCGAAGTGTACACCGTCATATGCGTTCCCGCATGCGCTGCGCTCGTCGCAACAAACAAACTAGGCGCCTCGAAACTCAGCTTCGTTTCACCCGTATCCGCAGTCGCAACACCTGCAATATCCGCGTCCAGCGCCTTGGAATCCGCAACATTCAGTGTCAGCCTGTGCCCGTTCACCACCGCCACAGTCGGTGCCTGCCCGTGCGGAAACTCCACCGTCAGCTTCAGCCGAAACACCGATCCCTCTGCACGCAGCTTTTGCTTTCCAATCTCCTCAAACAGCCGCGCCCCATCTCCCAGGATCACCGGCACGCTCGCAACCGGGTACCACACCACATTTCCAAACCCGCGCAGCCCCGTAAACGCCGGACTGATCACATCCCAATCTGAATGCGCCGCCGAATCCTCGGGGGTTCCCACAGAGATCAGCCGTCGCGCCGTCGCTTCAATCTTCCCGGAATACAAAACATCCACTTGCGTCGTAGCTCCCGGCGCAAGCGCCTCCGCCAGCGACACCACAGCTTCGTGCAATTGCCCGGTGTGGTCCGAATCGGAATTCACCGTAGCCACCGAAAATGAAACATCGCGCCCCGCAATCCGAACCCGCTCCCAATTCAACGACGAAGAAATCTGCAGCGGAATCCGCTTCATCGGCGCATTCCCCGCATTGCGCACAGTCACCAATCCACGCACCGCAATCTGCTGTGTCTCGCTGATAAGACGAACATCCAGATCGAGCCCGCTCACCGCCACCGCCGAGCGCTCCGCATCCTCGACCACCGGAGCCTTCACAATCTCCGCGCTAGCCTTCGCCTCCGCTCCTGTCGCGCTCACCGTGTTGCCGCTGCCATCGAGCGACCGCTGAAACAACACCTTGCCGGCAGGCTTGCTCGTCTCTGAAGGCTCATCGGGCTGCTCGGGCGCAGGCTGTTGCGCAGGGGCAGCCTGGCGTTCTTTCGATTGCGCCTTGGTCGGAGTTGTATCTGTCGGATTCTGTGCTCTGCCTGCAACCACTGCCATCACAGCGGCAATCCATGCGATCACCAGCCAGCGGCGGAGATGGAACTTCATGAACCTAGACCTTTCTGCTTCTTCTTGGACGTCGCAGCGTCGGTATTGCCAACCGGGCCACGCGCCTTCATGCGCCTCTGTCGCGCAGCCTCATATAGCACCACAGCCCCCGCCGTCGACACGTTCAGTGAACTGACTCCGCCCGCCATCGGAATCCGCAACAGGTGATCGCACGTCCGTTTCACCAGGTCATGCAATCCCGCGCCCTCGCGGCCCATCACCAGCACGCAGTTGCCCGTCAGATCGAAGCGGTCGTAATCCGTCTCCCCCCGCTCATCGAGGCCGACCACCCAGATATTCTGCCCCTTCAATTCCTCGAGCGCCCTCACCAGGTTCACCACGCGCGCGATCCTCAGATGCTCCACCGCCCCCGCGCTAGCCTTCACCGCCACAGGACTCAAAGGCGCAGACCTCCGTTCCGTCACGATCACGCCATCCACCCCAGCCCCATCCGCAACGCGCAACAGCGCTCCCAGGTTCTGCGGATCCTCCACTCCATCCAGCGCCAGCAGCAATCGCGCCTGGCTCGCATCGGGCCCTTCAAACAGATCCTCAATGGAAAGCATTTCCTTCGCCCGCACCATTGCCACCACGCCCTGGTGCGCTGCGGTTCCAGCAAGTTGCGTCAGATGTTCGCGCGGCTCCTGCCTTACCCGGACACCCGCCTGCCTGCACTCCGCCACCAATCGTGTCAGCCGATCATCGTGCCGCTCGGCCGCGACCAGCACATGATCGAAGCGACGCCGGCCCGCCTTCAGCGCCTCCGCCACCGGGTGCACCCCATACAAAACTTCCATCTCTCTAGTGTAGATGGGTACAAGCTTTCGCCAGCGGGGGCCTCATCTAACCGCGTTTTTGCGGTTAGAGTGGGAGACCAAAATGTCAGCCTCTCTGCCTTCGTGCCACCTCAAGACAGTTCTCGATCGCCTTCGCCGCTCTTCTTTCCCGCCCGTCCACGGTCTGCGAAAAAAATATCCCCAGCAAATGGTTCTTCCGTTGCGTCGGTGTCATCAACTCCCACCCGCGCCGCGCCTCTGGCTGTTTCTGAAAAGCCACACGCAAAATCGGCGGCGGTTCAATCTCGCCCTCCATCGCCAGCATCAGGCTCTCCGCCATCGCCTCCGCTCGTTTCAGTCGCGTCTCCTTCGTCTTCGCATCGGCAATGAAGTTCGTAAATCCCTTCCGCTTCGACGGGCTCATCCCGTCAAACCACTTCTTCAGCGCCCGGTCCGATTTGAGAATCCTCGCGAGCTCCACAGGGATATCAATGACAACCTCGCCCAGATCCGGCGTAAGCCTGATCTCCGCGACTTCTCCCGCACGCGCTCCAGCCCCGGCCTGCATTTTTTTGTTCACGAGCAAAGTGAAGCCTTCGCCCTGCCTCCCCGGAAGTAGCGCTGTCTTGAATTGAAACCCGTTGATCTCCCCAAACACGCGCCGGCTCTTCCACATCGGCCACGCCTTCCTCAGATCGACAGGCACACGCACAATCACCCAATGCAGCGACGTACCCGTCGCCTCCAGCTTCACGCGGAAAGTCTTTGTCATTTTCGGATCCAGCGCAGAGCTCACGATTCAAAGCTTCGCACACTGAGCAACCGGAAGCCATCGTCGAAATCCCATCGACAATTCTCTCGATGCGGTGGCCCTGCTATGCCCGCAAGGGTGGGGTACAACACAATCGATGCACGATCACCAGGTTCGGATCTACGAAGCCGCTATTGGATAATTGCGATCCAACGGGAAAATCACCTCTGCCTCGCTCGCCACCGGCTTGCCATTGACCTTCGCCGGCTCAAACCGCCACGTCTTCACGATGCCCAGCACCATCCGGTCCAGTTCATTGCCCAGACCTTTGACCAGCGTCTCTTTCACGACCTGGCCCAGCTCATCCACATTCACGTCCACCACGATCTTCTCCGCCGTCTGCGGCAGCAGCGCTCGATCCCTGATCGGCGGATGCGGCGAGTACACCGGAAACGCCGGCGTCATGTCGATCGTGTCCGGTCCGTTCCCCCTCATCGCCTTCCCGATGCCGTCCCCATGATGCGGATCTCTGGTCGACCCGCCACCCGACTTCAGCACCTCCGGCACCTGCATGGGAATGATCGTCTTCTTCGAAGAGTCCGCATGCGCATCGGGATCCTTCACGTGCGCGGACATATCCGACGTGGGCAGCACAATGCGAATTCTGTGCGATCCACCCGAGATCGCAAGATCCGCCACGTGTTGAGGATGCACCGTCCGCACCAGTACCACCCGCGCCCGCTCACCAAATAGCGCCACACACGCAAAGAACGCACCATGCATTGCGAGAGAAACAATCACAGCGCGAAGAGCCCCGCCGCTGCGCTCGGGTTGACTTTCCATTACGACCCTCCAGGCATCCCGATGCATTCGATTCTCGCACGAATCGCATTCGCTCGATGCAAGCACTGCGTCAATCCGTCACTATTCACCACATTCTGCTCGATAAGACTTCACAGATCACTGACAAAACCCGCTGTTTTGAAAGGGCACGACTTCAGTCGTGCCGAAAGCTCCTCAACAATCGCTCGCCCTTTAGCCCTGAGGGGCGCTCCGTCACTCCTCCCCTTGACAATCTAAGGGAATGCCATATCCTACTCATCTAGGCCGCCTAGAGGAACTCCCGAATGTCCAAACTCGACACCAACGCCGACCTTGTCCAGGGCACGCTCGAAATGTTGATCCTCAAAACCCTCGCCCTCGAGCCAATGCACGGATACGGCGTGGCTCTGCGCATCGAGCAGATCAGCGGCGGCGTCTTCCGCGTCAACGCGGGCTCCCTCCTCCCCGCCCTCAGCCGCATGGAACGCGCCGGCCACGTCAAATCAGATTGGCGCGCTACTGAGAACAACCGCCGCGCAAAGTACTACGGGCTTACAGCAAAAGGCCGCAGAGCACTTGATGCTGAAACCGAGCTGTGGGAGCGCCGCATCGCCGCAATCGCTCGCATTCTCGAAGCGTAAACACGCCGGAGGTCGACCATGAGCATCATCAATATCTTCACCACGGGCCTCCGCTCACTCTTCGCGAAACGCCGCATCGAAAACGAACTAGACGAAGAACTCGCAGCCTTCACAGACGCCGCTATCTCAGAACACCAGCACCGCGGCATGTCCCCCGAAGAAGCTCATCGCGCCGCACTCATCCAAATAGGCACCCCAAATTCCATCAAGCACCAGGTCTGGTCATCGCGTTGGGAGTCTCACCTCGAATCGCTTTTGAAAGACCTCCGCATCGGCATTCGCGGACTCGCCAAAACCCCCGGGTTCACCACCGTCGCGCTCCTCTCGCTGGCCCTCGGCATCGGCGCCAACACCGCCATCTTCACCCTGCTCA
>Ga0157372_10008045_pt1 | contig 11212 bp, 11 predicted proteins | sample C55metaG_FD_115307 | JGI IMG/M metagenome (GOLD analysis project Ga0157372, IMG submission 115307) | Corn rhizosphere microbial communities from Kellogg Biological Station, Michigan, USA - C5-5 metaG | ecosystem: Host-associated > Plants > Roots > Rhizosphere > Soil | place: USA: Michigan...
CACGACCTGGCCGCGGTGGCCCACATGAGCCACACCATCGCGGTGATGTACCTCGGGCAGATCGTGGAGATCGGCGACGCGGCCACCGTCTCGACCCACCCCAAGCATCCCTACACGCAGGCCCTCTTCGCGGCGGCCCTGCCCTCGCATCCCTCCGAGCAGCGCGACGAGATGGTGCTGACCGGCGAGGTGCCGAGCCCGCTCAACCCGCCGTCGGCCTGCCGCTTCCACCCGCGCTGCCCGCACGCGATGCCCCGCTGCTCCACCGAGGAGCCGGTGCTGCGCGCGGCGGAGGGTCGGCGGGTGTCCTGCCACCTGTATTGAGTCGGGAGTCTCGACGACCCCCTCCGGGGCCTCCCCCTCTTGGAACGGATTGCGCCGGTGGAGCCGGCGCTCGAACCGGAGTGATCGGTTGAGCCGGGCCAGACGCTACAATGATCTGGCCATGGATCTCGTCTCGGCCCTCCTCGACGTCGTCCTGCATCTCGACCGGCACCTGAGCGACGTCATCCAGCACTACGGGGTGTGGACCTACCTGATCCTGTTCCTGATCGTGTTCTGCGAGACCGGGCTCGTGGTGACTCCGTTCCTGCCCGGTGATTCGCTGCTGTTCGCGGTCGGCACCTTCGCGGCCCTCGGGGCGCTCGACCTTTGGCTGGCGATGGCGCTGCTGATGGTGGCCGCGATCCTCGGCGACAGCCTCAACTACGCGATCGGGGCCCGGGTGGGCCCGCGGGTGTTCCGCCAGGAGGGCGTGCGCTTCCTGAACCGCCGCCACCTGGAGCGGACCCACGCCTTCTACGAGCGCTACGGCGCCAAGACCATCGTGATCGCCCGCTTCGTTCCGATCGTCCGCACCTTCGCCCCGTTCGTGGCCGGGATCGGGCAGATGCGCTACGCGCGCTTCCTCTTCTACAACGTGACGGGCGGGGCGATCTGGATCCTGATCCTGGTGCTGGGCGGCTACCTCTTCGGCAACATCCCGGTGGTGCGGCGGAACTTCTCCCTGGTGATCTTCGCCATCATCGGGCTGTCGATCCTCCCCGCCGTGATCGAGGTGGCGCGCCAGCGCTGGAGCGCGCCCACCGGAGCCCGCTGATCCGCGAGCCGGCTACTTGACCGCGCCCGCGGTCAGCCCCGAGACGTAGTAGTCGAGGAAGAAGACGTAGAGGATCACGATCGGCACCGAGCCCAGCACCGCCCCCGCCATCAGCGAGCCCCAGAAGTAGATGTCGCCGCGGATCAGCTCGCTCGTGACCCCCACGCTGGCCGTGATCTGATCGGACGACGAGGTGAAGGTCAGGGCGTAGATGAACTCGTTCCAGGACAGGGTGAACGCGAAGAGGATCGCGCACACCAGCCCCGGGATCGCGATCGGGAGCACGATGCGTATCAGGGCCTGGATCCGGGTGGCTCCGTCCACCATCGCGCACACTCCACTTCCTTGGGCACGGTGCGGAAGTAGCCCATGAGGAGCCAGGTGCAGAACGGCACCAGGAACGTGGGGTACGTGAGCACGAGCGCCCACTTGGAGTCGGCGAGCCCGACCCAGTTGATCACCTGGGCGAGCGGCAGGAACAGGAGCGACGTCGGCACCAGGTAGGTCACGAAGATGCCGGTGCCGAACGCGCCGACGCCGGGGAAGCGGAGCCGGGCGAGGGCGTAGGCCGCGATGGTGCCGATCACGATCGAGACCCCGGTGGCCAGGATCGTCACCATCAGGCTGTTCTTGGTCCAGGTGAGGAACTCGGTCTCCCAGAGCAGTTTCCGGTAGTGGTCGAGCGTGGGCCCCTGCTTGATGACGAGTGGCACCGCGAAGCGGTCGTAGAGCTCCCGGTCCTGCTTCAGCGACGTGAGCGTCATGTGATAGAAGGGGAACAGCGCGAAGACCAGGAACGGCAGCAGGCCCAGGTGGATCAGCAGCCGCCGCGCGAGGGGCCGCCGCGCGACCGTCACGCTACACCGCCTGCTTGCGCACGAAGCGCAGCTGGGCCCACACCACGAACACCAGCAGCGGGAAGAGGTAGAGCGAGACCGCGGCCCCCTCCCCGATGCGCCCCACCTCCAGCCCGAGCATGCGGGACAGCGTGGCGAAGAGGTGGGTGGAATTGATGGGCCCGCCGCGGGTCAGCACGTAGACGATGTTGAAGTCGCTGAAGGTGAAGATCGTCGAGAAGAGCACCACCACCGCCAGGACCGGCTTGAGCAGGGGCAGCGTGATGTGCCAGAAGCGGGCCCCCGCCCCCGCCCCGTCCGCGTGGGCCGCCTCGTAGATCTCCTTGGGGATCGCCACGAGCCCGGCCAGGATCGTGATCGCGAAGAACGGCAGCCCGCGCCACACGTTGACCGTGATCACCGCCGCCATCGCGTAGTACTTCTGGCCGAGCCAGTTGGGTCCCGGCGGGTCCATGAGGCCCAGCGCGAGACCGGTCCAGTTCACCACGCTGTAGAGCGAGTTGAACATCCACCACCAGCCGAGCGTGGAGAGCGCGGTGGGGATGACCCACGGGAGCAGGACCGCACCGCGGATCAGCCGCTTGAACCAGAGCTGCTCGTTCAGCAGGAGCGCGAGGATTATGCCCAGCACCACCTTGAAGGCCACCGCGATGCCGGTGAACACGAACGCGTTCTGGAAGGTCTGACGGAACGCGTCGCTCTCCCAGAGGCGAATGAAGTTGCGCAGGCCCACGAACTCGCTGGGCCGCCCGATGAACGCGTTGGACATCGCGAAGTAGAGCGCCATCACGAACGGGTAGGCCACCAGCAGCAGCAGGAGGATGAGGGCCGGGGTGACGAACACCGGCCCCAGGATGGACTCGCGGTCGAGCCAGCCCCGGACGCGGGCGGTCAACGGCCGGCCGCGCGTGACGTTGATCCGGTCGGCTCTGACCGCCATGGTCTGGCTACCCTGACTCCTTTGTCATGCGTTCGGGCCTCGGCGCAATGGTCTGGCTACCTGACTTCTCTGTGTCCAGTCGGGTCTACCCGCCGTTGTCTGTCTACCGTGACTTCTCTTTCAAATGCGCTCGGCTCGCCTTCGGCTTCACCTCACAAGGCGGCTACCCGGCGATGATCTTCTTCATCTCGTTCTCCGCCCAGGCGATCGAGTCCTTGGTGGAGGTGCCGGTGACCGCCTTCGCCATCATGTTCGGCAGGATGTAGGAGTTGGTGATGAGCTGAACCCGGTCCGACGGGGGGGCGGGCCAGCCGTAGGTGTGGTACTGCACGCCCTCGCCCTTCAATGCGGCGTACTTGGGATCGGTCCGCAGCACCGGGTGGTCCTGGAGCTTCTCGAACATGGGAAGGTTGAAGGCGTCTCCCGACATGATGTACTCGTCGTACACCTCGCGCTTGCCGAGGAGGTAGCGGATCCACTCCTTGGAGGCCTCGATGTTCTTGGAGAACTTCCAGATCCCGATGTGCCGCGGCGTGGTCGTATCGTGACGCCCGCCGGATCCGCCCAGGCTCCGATGGTGGTTGATGCTGTCGGCGGTGACCAGCTTGCGCTGCTTGGCCACGATGTACGCCGACACCGGGTTGTGGATCCACCCCGCCTTGCCCTGCTGGAGCGACTCGTTGTTGCTCGCGTCGGACCAGGACAGCACCTCGGGCTCCATGCAGTCATTGAACATCTTCTTGTACCACTCGATGGTCTGCACGGTGCCCGGCGAGTTGATCTTCACCGTCTTGCCGTCCTTGTCCACCTCCATGCCGCCGAACGACCACAGCACCGGGCCCGCCGTCGAGATCGAGTCGTAGTTCTGACTGATGGGGATCCCCACCGGGTTGCCCATCTTCTTGAGCTCTTTCCCGACGACGTAGAGGTCCTCCCACGTGTCCGGGACCTTGAGGGAGGCCTTCTTGAAGAGGTCCTCCCGATAGGCGGCGACGAAGATGTTGTGGTACTGGGGCACCGCGCGCCACACCCCGTTGACGTGCGCGCCCTCGTAGGCCGACCCGAGGGCCTTGCCGTACTGCTTCTCGAGCCCGGCCACCACGTCCGAGACGTCGACGAGCTGCGGCTCGTAGAGCCACGGGAAGTGCATCCGCATCTCCACCATGTCGTGGCCGGCCTGGGTCTGGACCTCGGAGGCGTACTTGGCCTGCTGGGGGCCCATGTGGGAGATGTGGTCGATCTTGAGCTTGATGCCGGTGTCCTTGGTGAAGCGCTGGCCGATCTCGGCCAGCTTCTTGTCGGACGCGGGGGCGAAGTTGTTCCAGCAGAGGTAGCTGACCTCGCGCTGCTGGCCGCGGGCGGGAGCCACCCGGGTGGCCAGGATCCCGGCGAGACCGGCACCGGTCGAGGTCAGGAACTGACGGCGATTGAGAGGTCCCATGAGCGGCTCCTCCTCGGTGAGGACACGGATCGTGACACGGGATCTTGGGTGTTGGCGGACTCTACTTCGCGCCCCCGGCGGCTGTCAAGGGCAAGGGGCGGGGCGACGGCGAATCAGCGGGCGATGGAGACGATCCGGCCCGCCGCGTCGAACGGCAGCGGCCGGCCGGGGCCGACCACCTCCAGGTCCGGTCGCTTGGCGACCTCGGGCAGGAGGCCCTCGGAGCACTCGATCTCGCCCAGCACGAGGGTGCTGCGGATGCGCACCACCCGGGCCCGGTCGGACGGGGTGAGCCCGATGCAGTTCAGCGCGTTCTCCACCGCCTCGCGGTCGGTCTCGAACACGAGCGGGAGCTTGGCCCCGTTGGGCGCGCAGGCGGTCAGGGTGTTGATGGCGGTGGGCTTCCAGTCGATCTTGTCCGCGAGCCGCCGGGTCGTGAAGTCGGCGTTGCCGATGCCGGTGGCGTTGCCGCCGCTCTCCTCCGTGAGGTCGAGGGCCACGATCCAGAGGATCTTCGGGTCGGCCGGGAACGGCTCGTGGGGGTTCGAGGGCCGCCCGATGACGTTGGTGTCCATGCCGGAGCCGGAGATGTTCTTGCCGATCTCCTCGACGATCAGGACGTCCATGGCCGGGAACGGGAGGCGGGCCATCCAGGCCCGCGCGTCCTTGAGCAGGCGCCGCTCCCCCGCCTCGAGATCCGCCGCGTTGAAGGCCTCCACGCACGCGGTCTCGTCGTAGCCGTTCTCCACGACGCCGAGCCCGAAGCCGATGCGGGCCTTGGCCAGCATCTCGCGCCCGACCGCGGTGATCACGGTCTCGTAGCCGTGGTTGACGTTGGCCCGGTGGTACTGGGTGGCGCCCTGGTACTTGCCGAGGCCGATCGTCATCATCTTGAAGAGCCCGGACTCGATCGACCCCTTGAAGTCGGTGTGGGGCTTGATGCGGTTGACCAGCCCGATCCAGTCCGCCTCCGAGGCGGTGCGGTCGAGCCACACCGGCAGCCCGAGGGCCTCCCCCGCCTGCACCACGTCCATCGAGGCCCGCACCTCGCAGCCCATGGTGGCCTCGGTGATGCCGTAGTGCGCGAGCACCGCGCGCTGGCCCTCGGCGGTGGCCCCGCCGTGGCTGCCCATGGCCGGGAACACGAAGGGCCGCGCCCCCTGGGCCTTGAGCCAGTTCACCGTGGCCCGCACGATCACGTCGATGTTGGCGATGCCCCGGCTCCCCGCGCCGACCGCGACGGTGTCGCCCCGCTTGATCGGCAGGTGCGCCCCGCCGAGCGTCCGGGCCACGCCCCCGGGGATGTCCTCGAGCCGGGTGCGGGTGAAGGACTGCCGGACGCGGTACATCGTGGGCAGGGTGACCGGATCGAGGGGCGTCATGACCGGATCATAGGGACCGGCCGGCGCGCCTGTCAACGCCGCGGGCGCTGACCGCCTGCGCAGCACTGACCGCCTGCGCAGCACTGACCGCCTGCGCAGCACTGATAGGATGGATGGCATGGCCACCCCCCCGACCCGCGCCCTCGCCGTCGGCGACATCATGAGCCGCTCGGTGGTCACCACCGAGGCGGGCGCGAGCGTGGCGGAGGCGGCCGCCCGCATGCACGAGCGCCGGGTGGGCTCGATCGTGGTGGTGCAGGGCCGCGCCCCGATCGGGATCCTCACCGAGCGCGACCTCGTCCGCTTCGCGGCGGGGGCCGCGGACGCCCGGACGGCGACCGTCGGCGACTACATGACCGCGGACCCGGATACGGTGGAGGAGTCGGAGGAGGTCATCGACGCCTTCCGCCGGTTCGCCGCGCACGGCTACCGCCACATCCCGGTGGTGGCCCAGGGCGAGCTGGTCGGCATCATCTCGATGCGCGACCTGGTGATGAAGCTGCGCCGCGGGCCCGCCGCGGCGGCCCACGGGGCGGTGGGCCCGCGCGCGGCGGCCGAGGTGCTGCCCCCGGTCGCCTCCGATCTCACCAGCACCGTGCTCTCGCTGCTGGAAGCGGGGCGGGCGACCGTCCCCGCGGTGCTGGTGCCCGACGGGCCGGAGCTCAGCTACCGGCTACTGCGCCAGCACGTGAGCCGCGTCGCCGACACCCTGGCCGCCCTGGGCGTCGCGCGCAGTGACCGGGTGGCGATCGTGATAGGCAACGGGGCGGAGGCGGTGGTGGCCGTCCTCGGCGCGGCGGTGGCGGCCGCGGCGGCCCCGCTCAACCCGGCGTGCACCGAGGACGAGCTGCGGTACTACATCGAGGACGTCTCGGCGCGCGCGCTCATCGTGCCGCGCGGCGGCGGGGAGGCGGCGCGGCGGGCGTGGCGCGCGGGCGCGCCCCTCGTCGAGATCGCCATCGAGCCCGGCGGCAAGCTCGCGATCGAGGCCTCGCCGCGACCGGCCGCGCGCCGGAGCGCGGGCAGCCCCGGGCCCGACGACGTGGCGCTGATCCTCCACAGCAGCGGCACCACCGGCCGGCCGAAGCGCGCCGCGCTCCGCCACCGGAACCTGGCCGCCTCCGCGCGCCACGTCGTCGCCACCTACGGGCTCTCGTCGCTCGACACCGCGCTGTGCGTGATGCCGCTCTTCCACATCCACGGCCTCGTGGGCTGCACGCTCTCCACCTTCGCGTCCGGCGGCACCGTGGTGATCCCCAATCGCTTCAACCCGGTGGGCTTCCGTCGCATCCTCGCCGCCCAGAAGCCCACCTGGTACACCGCGGTGCCCACCATCCACCAGCTGATCCTGGCCCGCCATCGCGGCGCGCACTCCGGCACCTCGCTGCGCTTCATCCGCTCCGCCAGCTCCAAGCTGCACGAGGCGACGCTGCTCGGGCTGGAGGAGACCTTCGGAGTGCCGTGCCTCGAGGCCTACGGCATGACCGAGGCCTCGCACCAGATCGCCTCCAATCCCCTGCCTCCGGCCTCGCGGGTCTCCGGCTCGGTCGGCCGCGGGGTGGGCGTGCGCATCGGGGTGATGGACGAGCAGGGCCAGCTCCTCACGGTGGGGGCGAGCGGCGAGGTGGTCATCCAGGGGCCGAACGTCATCGACGGCTACGACGACAATCCCGAGGCTGACGCGCGCTCCTTCACCAACGGCTGGTTCCGCACCGGAGACCAGGGCTTCCTCGACTCGGCGGGATATCTCACGCTGGTGGGCCGGCTCAAGGAGATGATCAACCGGGCCGGCGAGAAGATCGCCCCGCACGAGATCGACGACGCGCTGCTCAAGCACCCCGCGGTGGCGGAAGCGGTGAGCTTCGGCGTCCCGCACGACACGTGGGGCGAGGTGGTGGAGGCCGCGGTGGTCCTGCGAGGCCCGGCCACCGAGACCCAGCTGCTGCGCCACTGCCGCGAGCACCTGGCGGACTTCAAGATCCCCACCCGTCTGTACCTCGTGGAGAGCATCCCCAAGGGCTCCACCGGCAAGATCCAGCGCACCCGGATGCCGAGCCTGCTGCGGGGCGCGCCGTGAAGGCACGCGCGACGAACGAGCGCGCGAGGACGATCGCCATGACGATCGCGCCATGAAGATCGTCATCGTCGGGGCCGGCGCCACCGGGGCCTTCCTGGGCGCGCGCATGGCGCGAGGCGGGGTCGACGTCACCCTGATCGCTCGCGGCCCGCATCTGGCCGCGATGCGGGAGCGAGGCGTCGAGGTGCGGGACGCCGACGGCGGCAGCTTCGTGGCGCACCCGCCCTGCACCGAGGACCTCGACGTGGTGGCCGACGCCGATGCGGTGATCCTGACCCTGAAGGCCCACCACCTGACCGAGATGGCCCCGCGCCTGGGCCCGCGGCTCGGCCCGGAGACCGCGGTGGTGCCGGCCCAGAACGGCATCCCGTGGTGGTACTTCGAGCGACACGGCGGCCCGCTCGAGGGCACGCGTCTCCGCACCGTGGACCCGGACGGGACCATCGCCCGCCACCTCGAGGCCCGGCGCGTCATCGGCTGCGTGGTGTACCCGGCCACGACCCTGGCCGCCCCCGGCGTCGTGGAGCACGTGGAAGGCACCCGGCTGTCCCTGGGCGAGCTCGACGGCAAGCCCACCGACCGCTGCCGGGCCCTGGCCGCCGCCCTCATCAAGGGCGGCCTGAAGGCCCCGATACGCCCCCGGATCCGCGACGAGATCTGGCTCAAGCTGCTGGGCAACGTGTGCTTCAACCCGCTGAGCGCCCTGACCCGGGCCACCATGGCCCAGATCGCCACCGACCCCGAGATGCGGGCCGTGGCCCGGGCCATCATGGAGGAGGCCGAGGCGGTGGCCCGGGCCCTGGGGGTCGAGCTCGCCATCGGGGTCGAGCAGCGCCTGACCGGGGCCGAGAAGGTGGGCGCCCACAAGACCTCCATGCTCCAGGACGTGGAGAGCGGTCGGCCGCTCGAGGTCGGGGCCCTGGTGGGCGCGGTGGTCGAGATCGCCGACCTCCTGCGGCAGCCCCTGCCCCACCTGCGCACGGTCTACGCCAGCGTGCGGCTGCTCGACCGGAGCCTCCGCGGGGCCTAGCTCCGCGTCCAGGCGGCGGTTCGGCCGGGGGCGCCGACCCCGGTACGATGTCCTTGACTTTCCAGACTTCGCCCCTTACAACTGGTGGCCAATCGATGGCCGACCCCTGGCCGATGCGCCTCAAATTCCTCTCGGTTCCCGCGACGCTGCTGAGTCTGCTCCTGCTGCTCGGCGGGTGCGAGACGATCTCGGATTTCTTTCGCCAGCGGCCGCAGGCGCTGCCGCCCGCGTCCGAGCTCTACGCCGAGGGTGAGAACCAGCTGAACAAGAGCCGCTACGAGGAGGCGCGCACCGCCTTCCGAAAGGTGGCCGAGCGGCACCCGCAGTCGAGCTACGCGCCCCGCGCCCGCTTCCTGATGGGCGAGGCCTACTATCGTGAAGGACAGTTCGACAAGGCCATCAAGGAGTTCGAGGCCTTCATGTCCTTCTATCCGCGGCACGAGATCTCCGACCTGGTCCAGTTCCGGCTCGCCATGAGCTACTACGACCAGATGAAGCCGGTGGAGCAGGACCAGGAGATCACCCGCAAGGCGATGGAGGCCTTCCGGCTCCTCGTCCGCGAGTACCCGGAGAGCCGCTACGCGGCCGACGCGCTGGCCAAGATCGACATCTGCCGCGGCCGACTCGCCCAGAAGGAGCTGTGGGTCGCGGCCTACTACATCAACCAGGGCAATCCCTCCGCGGCGCGGCAGCGGCTCGAGAAGGTGGTCAAGGAGTATCCGCGCACGCTCGTGATCCCGGAGGCGCTCTACCGGCTGGGCGAGGTCTACCAGACCGACGGCCGCACCGAGGAAGCCCAGCGCCTGTTCCGCCAGGTGGCGGAGGAGTACCCGTACACCGACTGGGGCCGGCGCGCGGCGCAGCGGCTGCAGACCGCCACGAGGTAATCCCGCTCATGCACGACGTCGTCGACCTGCGCTCCGACACCCTGACGCTGCCCACCCAGGCCATGCGGGAGGCGATGGCCCGCGCCGAGGTGGGGGACGACGTGTGGGAGGAGGATCCCACCGTCCGGCGGCTGGAGGACCTGGCGGCCCGCCGCACCGGCAAGGAGGCGGCGCTGTTCGTCTCCTCCGGAACCCAGGGCAACCTGGTCTCGGTGCTCGCCCAGACGCGCGCCGGCCAGGAGGTCATCCTGGACGCCGACTCCCACGTGTTCAACTACGAGGGCGCGGGCGCCGCGGTGTTCGGCGGCGTGCAGACCCTGCCGGTCAAGACCGAGCGCGGCTTCCTCACTCCCGAGCAGGTGCGCGAGCACATCCGGCCCAGCAACATCCACATCCCGACCACCGGGCTGGTGTGCGTCGAGAACACCCACAACCGTCACGGCGGCACCTGCTGCACGCCGGAGGCGATCGAGGCGGTGGCCGCGGCGGCGCACGCCGCGGGGGTGCCCGTACACCTGGACGGCGCGCGCCTCTTCAACGCGGCGGTCGCGCTCGGTCGGCCGGTGGCCGACTTCGCGCGCCCGGTGGACTCCCTCACCTTCTGCCTCTCCAAGGGCCTCGCCGCCCCGGTGGGCTCGCTGGTGTGCGGCTCGCGGGAGCTGGTGTCGCGCGGGCGCCGGGTGCGAAAGATGCTGGGCGGCGGCATGCGGCAGGTCGGGGTGCTGGCCGCCGCGGGGCTGGTCGCCCTCGACACCATGGTCGAGCGGCTGGCGGAGGACCACGCCAACTGCCGCCGGCTCGCCGAGGGGCTGGCCGCCCTGCCGCGCATCCGCCTGGACCTCGCCACCGTGCAGACCAACATCGTCATCTTCCGGGTCGACCGGGACGGGGGCGCCGCCGAGCTGGTCACCGGCGGCCTCGCCCGCAAGGTGAAGATCCACCAGGCGGGGCCCGGGACCATTCGCTGTGTGACCCACAAGGACGTCGACGCCGAGGACATCGCCCGGGCCCTCGAGGCCTTCCGAGAGATCACGGCGGCCTGGTAGCCGCCCGTACCCCCGTCAGAGGAGGCCGCACCCTATGGCCGAGCGCTTGCTGGACGTCAAGAACCTCAAGACGTACTTCTTCACCGACGAAGGTGTGGTGCGGGCCGTCGACGGGGTGGACCTCTACATCGAGAAGGGGGAGACCCTGGGCGTGGTCGGCGAGTCCGGCTGCGGCAAGTCGGTGACCGCGCTCAGCATCATGAAGCTGATCCCTCAGCCGCCCGGCCGGATCGTGGAAGGCGAGATCAACTACAACGGCACGAACCTGGTGACCCTGGCCCCGAACCGGATGCGCAAGATCCGGGGCAAGGAGATCTCGATGATCTTCCAGGAGCCGATGACGTCGCTGAACCCTGTCTACACCGTGGGCGACCAGATCGTGGAGGCGATCGTCCTGCACCAGGGCGTGTCGACGGCGCATGCGTACCGGATCGCCGAGGACAGCCTGCGCGA
>Ga0157372_10008052_pt1 | contig 11210 bp, 8 predicted proteins | sample C55metaG_FD_115307 | JGI IMG/M metagenome (GOLD analysis project Ga0157372, IMG submission 115307) | Corn rhizosphere microbial communities from Kellogg Biological Station, Michigan, USA - C5-5 metaG | ecosystem: Host-associated > Plants > Roots > Rhizosphere > Soil | place: USA: Michigan...
ACAATGCCTCTGCAGCGGCAATGAATAATGTAGGCATCGGGACCAATTGCGGAGCCCTGAATGCAAAGTTCACGGTTGTTAACCGCGTAATGGATACAGGTGTGGACGCCACCACTACAAAACCGACGGTGAAGAATATCGGGGTAAAAGGCAGCGCCTCAAATGCCACGGGTCAAGCCCATGGTGTTTACGGCCAGGCGCTCAGCACCTCGCCTACATTCAACAACGGAGTTTACGGCCATGCAGGAAACTCGATCCAGTCGAACTACGGAGGATCGTTTTTAGCAGATGGAACCGGCATCACGAATATCGGTGTGCAGGCACAGGGCAAGGGCTTGCCGGGCGGCAGCAGCGTAAATTACGGGGTAAATGGCCAGGCCCAGGGGGGAGCCACAACTACAGGGGTACGCGCCACGGCAGCCGCGGGAACAGTTGCTAATTATGGCGTTTGGGCTTTTGCAGATACGGCGCTGCCTGTGAACCGTGCAGGATACTTCAACGGTAAATTAGAGACGACCGCTTCTATGGTGATTACTTCCGACCAGATGTTCAAGACCGATGTGGGCGGAATTAAAGATGCGCTTGGCCTGCTCGGGAAGATCCGGCCGCATACGTACAAAATGAAAACCTCGGAGTATCCGCAATTCAGCTTTGATAACACCATGCAATATGGCTTTATTGCACAGGAGGTGGAAAGCGTGCTTCCTGAGCTGGTATCCGGATCGTACCGCACGGAAGAAAAGGACAGCTCGGGAAATGTTATTTCTCCGGCACTTACTTACAAATCACTGAACTATAATGCCTTTATCCCGATCACCGTACAGGCGATAAAGGAGCTGGGAGAACGGATGGATGCATCCAACCTTTCCGACCAGGGTGTGAAAACCAATGTGCAGCCGCTGACAGGCTCGCTTGCAAAAGTAAGGCAGATGCGCGGGGTTACCTACGAATGGACCGCGGCAGCGCGGAACAACATGGGGCTCGACAGCCTCGGGCATATCGGGTTTATCGCACAGGAGATCAACGCGATCGAGCCATTGCTGACGTTTGTGGATGATTCAAGCCTTATGCACGTTGAGTACGACCGCGTAGTGCCGATGCTGGTGGAAAGCATCAAAGACCTTGATTCGCAATTGCAGCAGAAAGATTCTGCCCTTGCTGCAATGCAGCAGCAGATCGATCAGATCCTTAATAACATGGAATCGTGCTGTACAAACAACCACCAGATGCAGTCAAACGGCGTGGGCAACAGCACAGGAACTATCGGCGTAAATGTTGACCTGAAAGACGGGCAGAACATCGTTTTAGAACAAAATGTACCCAACCCCTTTGCAGAGCAGACCACGATCAGCTACTACCTGCCTGAGGATGTAGGCAAAGCGCAGATCCTGTTCTACAATGCGCAGGGTAAGCTCATCCAGTCGACCGAGCTTACACAGAAAGGAAAAGGACAGCTAAACGTATTTGCGAGTGACCTGAGCAGCGGTATTTATACCTACACGCTGGTTGCGGACGGGAAGATCATAGAAACAAAGAAAATGATGAAGCAATAGGTCAGAAGCCGCAGGTTCCCACGGGGCGTGGGCCTGCGGCTTAATTATTTCTTCTTCGCTTTTTTCAGCAGCCATTCATGAAAAGGGATGAGCTCAGAGCTGAAGTATTTCCAGGAGGTATCCGAATCTTTTTCCGAAAGCGCCTTCAGCATTTTGGAAGCGTTCTTATTCTCGGGGTCGTATTCAAAGCCCTCTTTCTCCAGTTCCCTGAGCAGCTTAACGATCAGCACATCACGCGGGCTTATCTCATCAGTTTTGCTGGTGCGCTCTATGTATTTGCGGAGTGATTCAACATGGGTAAATGCTTCGTCGATCTTGTTCATCTCGATATAGATCATGATATTCAGGATGCGGAGTGAAATATTCCAGCGGCTTTTATCTTTTTCAATTTCAAGTGACTCATTGAGAAGCAGCAGAGCTTCTCTAAAATCTTTTTCCGCAAAGAAAACACAGGCACGATAGTATGTGTATTTCGATCTGCGGAACTCACCCGTATCGATTCGGGAATGGCTCATTAAGGCATTCAGACACTTATTCGCGTCGGAATAACTTCTGTTATAGAAGTTGATGTAAAACTCTAATTGTTTCGAGATCGCGTGATTAAAGCTGTCTTCGCGATAATATTGTTGTGACTTTTTTGCGTCTTTCAAAGCTTCCGGATAGTGCTTTAAGAAAGTTTTGTATTGCGACAAATTAGTATGAGCAAAACCAACACGTTCATTCCTGTAAATTGCTTTGTTGTTTTTAACAATAGATAAAAGCTTATTGCAGTACTTGATTGCTGTTTGATAATCTTTCTGATTTTCGCAGAATGCAAATCTTAATATATGTAAATAGTAATTGATGTTCTCGGACTTTGTTTTCTTATAATCAGTTTCCATTTGCTTAATCGAAGCCTTTAAATGTTTATCCACTTCCGACTTGGAAAGCGTTTTAACAAACTCTTCATTCAAAATTAATTTGTAGTAGCTGTCATTAGCATCTATTAGCGCTTGGTAGCAGTAATATGCAAACTTAACTTCTTCGTTAATCTGATTAAATTCCTTTAAACCAGTTCTGATTCCAATAAAATATTTCTTCGTGTTTAAAGACTCTGCAAGAATATCATATAACTCAAACTGAGCTGCTTTTTCGGTGATCTCGTTAAGCAACTCTTTTATTGTTTCTGTTTTATTTGGATTTGTAGTCCGAAGGAAGATTTTGCATAGGAAGAGTTTTTTTCTCAGCGTGAAATTAACATTATCATTAAGATCAAAATGATCAGGATTGGTGATGTATTTATCCTGTGATAATGCCTCTAATACTTTGCTGAATAAATTATTTTTTAAATCTGTTACTCTTTTGGATCCGGTTTCCTTAGCGATTTCCTCATCACTAATATTATCTTCTTTATGAGCAATGAGATATTTAAAGAGCTTAACCTCCATTCCCTCGTGGTTATCACTCTCAAATAATGATTGTGTTTTATTCAAATAGTCCTCCACCAGCCTTGTTTCTGCTGAAGATAAGCCTTTTATAAAACTAATAATGTGAAGGTTCGCCATGGTGGATACTTTGAAAGTCAGACAATTTAAAGTAATTTAATTAATCTTTAAAGGATATGACGAACCGGTATAAAAAAAAATTTAAAAAACATGACAACAGGCTGATTTATAGCATCTTACTTCGAGTCGAATTACGGGGGGCATTTGTCCATGGAAAGTGTTGTGGATTTGTTCAATTTTGTTCCCATAGAAATCAAATTTTATTTACTGAATTTAAGAAAGAAAAACAGTTAAAATATTGAATGCCAGTGATTTGCTCCGAGTCGAATTTCGGGGGTGATTTGTCCACGGATTATCAAGTGGAGTGGCGTTATTTTGTCAAAAATTAAATGACATCCTAACCCACACAAATCACAGATCATGAAACACATTACAAAATCAGTATTAAAAGCGTTTTTAATTGTTGCTCTTTTAACAGGCAGTTCCGTGGTATTGACTTCCGCAGGACCCAAAGCGGTATCGGTAGTAGGCACAAGCGGCGTAACGTATAACCAGGTGTACGAGTACCTGGTTGCAAGGGGATATACGGTGATTTCATTATGTCCTTCAACTACGGCCAAATACGACTGGGTAGCGCATACTGTTAAGAACCAGGTACATTACAACACGACAGTTTTTTGTGACGCAACGAGCATTGTTGGAAATCAAGATGTGTCACTTTAATCTTAAGATATAATAACATGCAATTAGTATTCACCTCTTTACCCGAAACATTGTTCTTCATCGTGTTTGTAGCAGCGATCGGGGTATTGGTTTACATCTCCCTGCGGATGGTTGTAAAAGACGTACGGGAGGAGAAAGAGAAAGTAAAGTCGAGCGTAACGGCAAGGCAGGTGAGCCATTATTTCACAGGTAAGGGCTACGTGGTTTGCAACATTACGCCGGTGAAGAACAGCAATAAGTGGCTTGCCTTCTTAGTGAAGAACGGCGAATACCTCATCGCTACAGTGTTTACAAATGGTGAGCGCATTGAAGGCCATCTCGATTCGCTTGAATGATTTTTTATAGTTTTTTTGTTTAAAGAGAAAAGTTTAATGAACATGCTTGGTTATTAAACTCTAAAAAGGCAAGGTGTTAACGGAGGAGTAGCCGTTTTCATCTTGCTCTTTTTTTAAATTTTTGAAGTTTTATTTTTTAAGAATTTCCCCTCATGTCCCGACCGTTGAAGATATTGATTTTAGAGGACAATTCAGGTGATGCGGGACTGACGCTGAGGGCATTAAAAACCTCAGGTCTTCATTTTGAGCACCGCGTATCAGATAATAAAGTGGATTATATCGTGGCATTGCAAACTTTCCAGCCGGATGTTATCCTTTCCGATCACTCACTGCCCTCATTTACTTCTGAAGAAGCATTGCCCATTGCAAAGGATATTTGCAAGTCGAGCGCATTCATACTCGTAACCGGCACCGTATCGGAAGAGTTTGCCGTCAAGATCATCAAGGCCGGCGCCGACGACTATGTGCTGAAATCATCCCTTACAAGGCTTCCTTCCGCCATTCTTAACGCCTATGCCAAGCGCCGGGCGGAAATGGAGAATGAACAGCACATGAAAAAGCTCACTGCCGTGAACAAGGAGCTGCAAACCTTCATTTACCGCGCTTCACACGATCTCCGTGGTCCGCTCAGCTCTATGAAGGGACTCATCAACGTAGCCCGCATCGAAACCGAACCGCTGCAGATGGCAAAGCTCATCAGCCTCATGGATACCAGCGCCGAAAAGCTCGACAAGATCGTGGTTGACCTCATTGAAACCCTCGGCATCCGCGACCGAAGCGTAAAGCGGGAAGAGGTAGACCTCGAGGCCATTGTAACGGAGCTGCTTGCTTACTACCAGTCCGCCATTAAAAAGGGTAACCTGCGCATTTCCGTGGAAACCGATTTTTCCGCCAGCCTTTATTCCGATGGGGCAATTTTAAAAATGGTGCTGAAGAGGGTGATCGATAATGCACTGCGCTTCCATAATTACGCGGTACCGGGTTCCTACATCAGTATTCGCCTCAAGACCGATTCCGACGGCGCCCTCATCTCCATTGCCGACAACGGTACCGGCATTAAGGAAGAGCTCCAGGAAAAGGTGTTCGATATGTTCTACCGTGCCAATAGCGATTCGGAAGGCAGCGGCCTCGGGCTGTATCTTGCCAGGATCGGCACCGAGAAGCTGGGCGGCCGTATCAGCCTCAAAAGCATTGAGCATATCGGCACAACAGTAGAGATTAGCATCCCTGCCTGATCCCCCCGGGCACAATATTTTCATGGGTAAGCTAATTGCAATCCTATTGTTTTTATCCCGGCAGCAATGAAGAAGCACATCAAGATCCTATTGCTTGAAGATAACCCCGCAGATGCGGAATTGATCAGCCGGGAGCTGAGCCGTTCCGGGATGCTCTTTTCAATGCACGTGGTGGATACCCGCGAGGAGTTCATCATCGGGCTTAATAACTTCGAGCCGGATATCATCCTGTCCGATCACACGCTGCCTTCCTTTAATTCGCTGGAGGCGTTTGCCATCGTTAATAAAAATTACAACATCCCATTTGTGCTTGTAACCGGCTCTGTGTCGGAAGAGTTTGCCGTTACCTGCATGAAGGCGGGAGTGAACGATTATATACTGAAGGATTCGCTGGTCCGGCTGCCGGCCGCCGTAAACAACATACTGGCAGGCAACGTGCTCAAGAAGGAAAAGGAAGCGGCAGAGGAGCTGCACCGCCAGCTGAAGAATGCTTTCAGGGAAATAGAGGAAAAGAACAAGGCCATCACCGACAGTATTGTGTATGCACGCCGCATCCAGGAAGCCATGCTGCCGGAGCCATCGCGGCTGGACGAGCTAACCTCGGGCTGGTTTGTTTTTAGCCAGGCCAAAGATATTGTGAGCGGCGACTTTTACTGGTTCGAGAAGTGTCACGATCACCTGATAGTTGCCGTGGCCGATTGTACGGGACACGGAGTGCCGGGCGCGCTGATGAGCGTGGTGGGGATCGGGCTGCTGAACCGCATCGTAAACGAAAAACATGTTACAAAGCCTGCGGAGATACTGCAGCATCTCAACCATGGGATCCGCCGCTTTTTCAGGAATAACGACACGAAGGACGGAATGGACATCGCGCTTTGCAGCATCAACCTGCTTACACATGAGGTAGAGTTTTCCGGCGCCAACCGGCCGCTCTGGATCATGCACCAGGGAGGTCTCGAAGAGATCAGGCCGACGAAGCTGCCCATAGGCGGTTTCCGCGATTCGGACGGCTTGAAGTATGAAACCCATATCCTGCAAACCGAGCCGGGCGATATGCTTTATCTTTTTACTGACGGATTGCCGGACCAGTTCGGCGGAGAGAATAACAAAAAGATGTTAAAGAAACGATTCAGGAATTTTATCGCTTCCCTGCGCTTCCGCCACATGATAGAGCAGAAGGTGATCATCGACGGCTTTGTGAACGACTGGAAGGGCGAGCACGAGCAGGTGGACGATATTTTAATTGTGGGATTAAAGATTTAGTACGCCTACTTCTCTTTCTTCAGCATACTGAGCGCAAAATAGCCGATCAGCACGATCACCAGCCCCATCACCACCCAAAGCCACATTTTATTTTTGATCAGCGGTTCTGCTGAAGCATTTAATGTGGGAGCCGCCTTAAATTCTTCTGCTCCCGCATTTATCACGTTCAGCACTGCCGGGATCTTGTCTTTGAAATGCACGAGGTCATAAACCGGGGCCGCTTCGTTTTCCTTACCATAGGCGAGATACAGGTTTTCGCCCGCCGGGAGCTTTGCCGTGAGCGCCACTTTTTCGGAATACACTTTTACTTCATCGAGGCTCACCGGCTGGTTGTCATAGTTGATCACCTCGATCCTGATCTTTTTCGACTGTCCGTTCCCGAGCGTGAATGTGTTCTGTTCGCCGGAAATAATAACGCCCGAATTTACCATCTGCCAGTTCTCTTCATCGCCTTTCGGCGTATGATATGTGCCTGCCGACCTGTAGATGTTCACATTCCTGTAAAAATCGCTTTTGCTGTTGCTCTTCAGGCTAAGGTAGCTGAGCGGATAATTATCCTGCAGCTCCAGCAGCAGCTCCGATATCTTTTCTTTTTTGTTCTCGGTTTGCTGTTTGCCCTTAACGGCAAGCTCATCGTAATGGCCTTTCGATGTTGTGCTTTCAAATGCGTACGCTTTTGTGACTTCGATCTTTTCGCTCGAATCATCATCAAACCTGATCCTGAAATAGCTGTATTCGGCCGAAGGAAAGCTCAGGGAGGTGGAGCGGAAGCTAACCCCGGCATTGTCGAAGCCAACGATCCGCAAATGCTGCCTGATAGTAAACCATTCCTTGTTGTCGTTGCTGCCCTCAATGCTCAGGATCTTATCGAAATTATCCTGGAGCACATCGAGGTGAATGGTGTTGATCACCTTGCTTTTGCTCATTTTCAGGGTCACAAAAGAGCAGCATTTCAAATGCGATACATCGTTGATCAGCTCAAAGGTGATGGGTGTTTCTTCGGTTTTGTCGCCCTGGTATTCCAGCAGGTAAGGTACTTCCGCGGTATCGCTTTCGCTGATGTTGTATATGCGCAGGTCGTTCAGCCCGGAGCGTGAATGTGCTGTGATCTCCGGTGAAAGCGGGATCGAATAAAAGTCCTCTTTCGCAACAGCGCCGAGCTTCCTGTTGTAATCGTAAGATGTTAACTGCGCAAACGTGCTGCCGGCTAACAAAAGGGCAAAGAATGTATTTATTGTTTTCATGTGCGGATAACGAATTTAAACGAATTTTACGAACCTGTGGGTGTGTTTATGAACTCCCGCTTCTCTCTCCTAACTCCCAGCTTCTCCATCTTCCCCAAAGATCAGCCCCTTGAACTTCTGGTACAGGAATGCAACCACCAGCAGAATTACGCCAAGCAAAATAAAGGCGATGATCTTGTAGCCTGTTGAAAGGTCCCATGTATCATACGTCACCAGCTTTACGAGCGTGATGCCGAACAGTGAGATGGCGGAGATGCGCATGATCCTGTTGCGTTTGAAAATGCCCCAGGCAATAAGGATGAACGAGTATATGCCCCAGAGCACCGTGAAGCCCATTTTGTATGCCGTATTCGTTCCCGTGTAATACTCGTTTTGAATGTCATCGTTGTTCAGGATGTTGAGGTTGATGAGCTCGTTGCTCAGGATCACAAGGATGAAAAAATGCACGATGCAGCCTGCGTAAATGCGCGAAATGCCGAACCTTGCGAATGTTTCCGTTTTCAGAAGCAGGTGGGTCAGGAACAGCAGAAGCCCCAGCATTGCAAAGCACACGTAGCGAATGAAGATGGCCGACTGGCTTACCGGGTAATATTGATTGTCCTGCATGAGGTAATCGCTGCGCAGCGCGCTAAGCATGTACAAACCGGCGAGGATAAAAATAAAGGCGCAAAGCATGTTGAAGATGAAGGCGCCCCAGCGGATCATCGGATCGTTCCACCTGCGGATGGCAAGCCAGCTCACAACGCAGAAGAATAAAAGGCTGTACAGTCCGGAAGCGATCCCCTGCAGCCTTTGCCAGCTGTAATCATAGACCTCGGTGATATCGCCGTAGATCTTTTGCGGGATGCTCAGGTGAGATTGCTCATACTTCGACTTGAAAAATGCGCTGATCTCGTTACCGAACGTGAGATAAGTGAATACGAACAGCAGGGCAGGCAAGAGATGATCGAGCAGCGGATAGATCTTTACCGTTGCACGCTCTTCCGCTGAGATCTTTTTTCCGAAATGCACATACGTAATACTGCCGAGCGCCGCGATAAAGAACAGCGAGGTGAACAGGTGGATGTTCAGGAAAGGTGTCCAGAACTTGAAAAGGAGCTCGTCGTAATATGTAACATAATAGGTGTGGCTCCAGTCTTCCAGCAGGCTGAACACCGAAAGCGAGATGAGGATGGCTCCGAGCCATTCGTAAAAACGCACGGCTTTGTACCGGCCTATGATAAACAGCAATGCCGCTTCGGCGCTCCAGGATAATGTAACCCAGCTGCCTTCCAGCTGAACAGGCACTGCAATGGTAATGAAGGTGAGCACCATGGCAATGAGCAGGTAAAACAATTTGCGGTCGAGGAGCTTGTTCCTGAACACGATATAGCTGAATACGAGATGCACCAGCGCATTCGCAAGGGTGAACATCCCGAGGTAATCGCTGTACGCATAGTTATTGAGAAGTCCGTAACCGATCGCGAAAAAAATAAAGCTGTTGCTCAGCAGGCGAACGATATCGATCACGCCGAACTTCTCCTGCTTCACGATCTTGTACGACATGTTGCTGATGTAAAAGATGATGAAGAAGAGAAAGCTGAAGAACATCGCCATCGGGAAATGAATGGCATGGTCGTATTTTGCAACCACCCATCCGCCTACGATGAGCCAGGAAAGTCCGAATGCGGTGTGATTGAGCACCTGCCAGTATTTTTTGAATGAAAGCACAAGGATCCCGGTATTGATGATCAGCATGTAACAGAACATCACATGGATCTTTCCGCTGCCGTCGCTCAGCAGCATCGGCACGGCATACGCGCCCACCAGCCCTATGATGCCGATCACCTCGAGCTCATACACGGTTGCTGCAAATACGGTGAAGGCGGTGAAGATCACCATGATCGCGAAAGCGGCCATTTGGTGGAAAAGGTCGTACATGCTGTAGGCTACGAACGTGGTGAAATACAGTGAAGCCATGCCGCCGCTGAGCAATATCGCGCTGAAGGCCTTGTAATTGCTCTTCAAGCGGAATGCGATGGCGAGGAGAATGCTGCCGGCCACATACGCCAGCACAATGCGCGTAAGCGGTGTAATGAGGTTGCGGTCGATCGCATATTTCACCCCGATGGAGAGCCCGATCACCAGAACAACAATACCGATAACGCTGATGAGCTTGCCGCCCACAAATTCTTCGAGGTTGAATGTGGATGCCGGCTTTGAATTCCGTTTAACGGCCGTGGCAACTTTCACAGGCGCAGTCTCCGTCTTCACTTCCGGGATGTTCACCGGAGGCGGCACAATTAACGGCCCGGGATCAACTTGTGCGGGTTGCAATGCCGCCAGCTGTTCCCTGAGCCGGTCGAGCTCTGTTTTGTAAGTATCAAGGCTGTTGGACAGGATCGTGATCTTCTGCCCGATGAGGTTGATTTTTTCCTCGTTTGTCATAGTGGCGTTATTAAGTTATGCGATCCGGAGAGGAAATGCATTCCATACCCGAAATAAATCGCGGGCATGCTATAATAATCTCTTGTTCTGTGACGTGAAGATAAGGAGGAATTTTGGATTAGCTTTTAGCGATCTGCGCTTCAAGCGCATCGATCAGCAGGTCCTTGTTACGGAGGTCGATGCGTAATTGCTGTATTTCCTGGCGCAATGCCTTTAATTCGAGGGTGTATTTGCTTTCTTCCTTGCTCCAGATGTTTACATTGTAATAAGGCTCTTTTTCAAAGTCGAATCCTTCGAAGTTCTCACGGAAAAAGCTGTAAAGCGGTATGCGGAGCTCTTTGGAGATCAGTTCCAGGGTCCTGATCTCGAGCGTATTGTTCTCTAAAGCATAATCGAGGTCGTTTTCCGAAATATTGAGGTACGAAGCCATGTCGGCATACGTGAACTTCTTCATTTCGAGCACCTGGAGGATTTTAGATTTCAGGTTGACCATTTCTACTGTAGTTTTCATAAATTGTATATAGCGGGATGTTGAATTGTTACGTTATACGGCAATCAGCCCAAAAAGGTTATAACCGTCTTATAATGAACGTTAAAAGCCCTTATTTTATTTCAGCTACGAAGGTTTTCATGTAGTCGTCGAACTTGGTATCCTTGTACTTTCCGCTTCCGAAATATTTCATGTAAGGCTCAAACTGGGCGGGCTGGTAATAGCCTGTAAAGATCTGGATGCGCTGGATCTGCTCGTTTAAGAACACGATGGAAGGGTACACGAGCTTCCCGTCGAGGATCGAAATGGCAAAATCGTGCACGGGACGCGGAGTTCCGGGTGCGTTCTTGTTCTTAAAGGTATAGCCGTTAAAGCTCACGCTGTCGAACGTTTCCGCATTGAATTTCACGGGATAATAGTTCTCATTCAGGTACTTTGCAACCTCGGCGTTCCCGA
>Ga0157372_10008055_pt1 | contig 11209 bp, 8 predicted proteins | sample C55metaG_FD_115307 | JGI IMG/M metagenome (GOLD analysis project Ga0157372, IMG submission 115307) | Corn rhizosphere microbial communities from Kellogg Biological Station, Michigan, USA - C5-5 metaG | ecosystem: Host-associated > Plants > Roots > Rhizosphere > Soil | place: USA: Michigan...
CGCATGGGTTTCGCGGGACCGGTCGGCTTTGCGACGACCGCCATCGGTTTCTCCACCACGTTGCTGGCCGACGGAAGGGTGCTCATCGCCGGCGGCCAGAAAGCGCTCTCCTTCTGGAAGCCGCCGAGGATCGCGTACCTGACCCTCGACGCAAGCGCGATCTACGACCCCGTGGAAAACAGCTGGTCCGACGGGCCGTCGCTGAACCATGAGCGCTATGGGCAGAATGCCGTGGCCACCCCGCGCGGCATTCTCGTGTTCGGAGGTGTGCGGGATGCCACCCAGCCTCCCACGTGGACCACTGAAGCGGTTCCCTCTGCGGAGTTCTATTCGATCGAGCAGGGAACGTGGACGGAGCTGGGGCCGGTCGATCCGGTCCTGCAGGAAGGCGTGGTGACTCCGCTTTCCGGTGGCGAATACCTGGTCGACGACGCAGGGCGCGTGTACCTCTACGCGCCGAGATGATGCCCAGGCGCGGGAAAGCTAGGCCGCGCCGCGCGTGCGGATCGACGGCCGGTCGGCCGCGAACGGGGTGATGTCGATCGCCGGTTTCTCGCCGGCGACCAGCGACGCGATGAGCGCGGCGGTGGGCGCCGCGGCGGTGAGGCCCACGTGCCCATGCCCGAACGCGAAGTACGCATTCGGCACCTTGGGCGCGCGGCCGATGACGGGAAGCGAATCGGGCAGCGACGGGCGATGTCCCATCCAGCGCGACAACGATTCGAACTGGAGACCCGGAAGCAGACGGCGCGCGCCCTCGAGCAGCGGCTTCGTCCGCTCGTAATCGGGCGGTGCCTCGAGGCCCGCGAGCTCCACCGTGCCGGCGACGCGCAGCCCCATCTCCATCGGTGTCGCGAAGAACTTGCCCTCCGCCGACATGATCGGCACGCGCGGCGAGACGGTCGGGTGCGCGAGCGTCAGGTGATAGCCGCGCTCGGTCTCGAGGAGCACGGGCGCGCCCAGCTTCTCCGAGAGCTTGTGCGAATGCGCGCCCGCCGCGACCACGACCGCGTCGCATTCGATCTTCTCGCCGCCGGTCACGACGCGCGCGACGCGATCGTCATACCATTCGAACCCGTATGCGCTGTCGGGCACGAAGCGCGCGCCCTCGCGCTTGAGCCGCGTGGCGAGCGCCTGCGAGAGGCGCAGCGGATTGGGGCAATGGCCCTGCTCGGGAAAGCGCACGAGGTGCGTCACCGCGGCAGACAGGGCCGGCTCGAACTCGCGCACCGCACCGCCCTGCAGCACCTCGATGCGCACGCCGCGCTTCATGCGCAGCTCGCGCCCGAACGCGTCTCCGAGGAATGCCGCCTCGCTCTCGTACGCCCATGCATAGCCGTCCTGGCGCACGAGCTCCGGGACGCCCGCCCACGCCGCGAGGGGGCGCCACTGGTCGAGCGTCGCGTCGAGCAACGGAAAGAGCGCGTCGGCGATCTCGTTCACGCGCGCGATCGATGTCGACTGGTGCAGCCGCCACACCCACGGCGCCACCTTCAGCGCGTAGCGCGCGGGAATCGACAGCGGCCCCGACGGATCGAGGAGCCACCCCGGCACCTTCTTCCAGAGGCCCGGCAGCCCCAGCGGCACGAACGAGCAGCGGCTGAAGCAGCCCGCGTTGCCGAACGAGCAATGCTCGCCCGGCGGCAGCGGGTCGACCAGCGTGATGTCGTGGCCGCGCTGCCGCAGCATCGAGGCGCAGGAGAGGCCGACGACACCGGCGCCGATGACGGTGATCTTCACGCGGGTTTCACGTCGCGATGAATGGGGTCCGTCCCCAGTCGTGACGCAGGTTCAGTCGAGCACGGTGTGCGAGGACTCCGCGATCTGCTTCCACTTCTCGTTCTCGGTCTTGAGGAAGGAGGCGAACTGGTCGGGGGTGTCGCCCACCACGTCGAAGCCGAGGTCGCGGAAGCGCGCCTGCACGTCGGGCATCTGCACGATCTTGCGGATCTCGCTCGAGAGCCGGTCGACCACGTCCCTCGGCGTTCCGGCGGGCACCGCGATGCCGAACCACTGCAGCGCCTCGTAGCCGGGGACACCCGACTCGGAGACGGTGGGCAGGTCCTTCATCGCGGGAGAGGTCGAGCGCTTCGGGTTGGTCACCGCGACGGCGATCGCCTTGCCGTTCTTCACGTAGGGCAGCCACGCGACCGCGGTGCCGAACGCCATGTCCACCTGGCCCGCGAGGAAGTCGGTCACCATCTGCGCGTCTCCCTTGTACGGCACGTGCAGGAGATCGACGTGCGCGCTCGACTTGAAGTACTCGCCCAGGAGGTGCGAGATCGAGCCGTTGCCGCCCGAGGCGAACGTGAGCTTGCCGGGATTCGCCCTCGCGTACTTGAGGAGCTCCGGCATGCTGCGCACGCCCACCTTCGGGTTCACGACCACGAGGATGTCCGCCGTGCCCAGCAGCGAGACCGGCTGGAAGTCCTTCGCCGGGTTGTACGAGAGGTGCCGATAGACCCACGGCGCGATCGCGAGCGTGCTCGACGTCCCCATGAGCATGGTGTTGCCGTCGGGCGCGGAGCGCGCGACGTACTCGGAGCCGATGGCGCCGCCCGCGCCCGCGCGATTGTCGACGATCACCGATTGCCCGAGCGCCGCACCGAGCTTGTCGGCCAGGATGCGCGCGACGGTATCGGTCGAGCCGCCGGCGGAGAAGGGCACCACGATCTTGAGCGGCTTGTCGGGCCACGCGGCCGACGCGCCGAGCGAGGCAACGGCGAGGACGACCGCGCCGAGCGCGCGCCTGAAGCGGGTGATCATTTCCAGACCTCCTTGAGGACGCGGATGAAGTTCCCGCCGAGGAGCTTCTGGATGCGCTGCTCGCTGTAGCCGCGCTCGAGCATGCCTTCGACGACGTTCACGAGCTCGGCGCGCTTGGAGAAGCCGATGAGGCCGAGGCCGTTGTACTGCTTGCCCTGGGTCACCTCCGGGTAGAACCAAGGCGTGGCCCAGTTGGCCTTCGTCTTCCCGTCGAACCAGTCGGTGGCGAACGTCACGTGGTCCTCGCCGATCAGGTCGATCGCGTAGTCGTAATGGTTGAGATAGTCGTCCAGCGTCGGCTGCCGGTCGCGCCGGATGAAGGGCGAGAAGGTCGTGATGCCGATGGTGCCGCCCTTCGCGGCGACGGCCTTCATCGTCTCGTCGGTCACGCAGCGCGGGTTCTCCACGATCTTGCGCACGGCCGTGTGCGAGATGACGATCGGCTTCTTCGACTCGGCCACCGCGTCGAGCGTCGTGCGCTCGCCCACGTGCGAGCAGTCGACGAGGATGCCGAGGCGGTTGCACTCGCGCACGACCTGCATGCCGAAGCTCGTGAGGCCGCGGTTCTCGGGCTCGAGGCAGCCGTCGCCGAGCGGGTTGCGCTCCATGTAGGTGAGCTGCAGCGAGCGCAGGCCCAGCTTGTACATGAGGCGCAGGCGCTCGCGCTTGCCGTCGAGCCAGGTCGGGCTCTGCACGCCGAAGATCACGCCGAGCTGCCCGTTCTTCTTGGCGGCGAAGATGTCGTCGAGCTTCTCGACGTGGCGCACCTTCGGGCTCATCTCGAAGTTGAGGAGGTTCTCGTACACCGCCATCTGCAGCTCTTCCCACGTGGGCGAGTACGACGGCTCGGAGACGAGGCAGGCGTGGAGCACGTTCCAGCCGTTCGCGACCATCGCCTCCTCGTACGTGCCTTCCGCCACGTACGGCGTCGGATGCACGACCGCACCGCCGAGCGTGTCGATGGTGATCGCGTCCTGGAGAATCGCGCGCGCCTTCGCGAGCGGGGAAGACGGGGCTACGGGCTGGTCCGGCATGGGCGCTCCTGGGGATATGCGCCGAGCTTATCCCCGCGCGCCCATAAAGCGCCAATCATTTATTCGGGGGAGGCCATCAACCCCGGTTATGGGAAGGTGGCGCGCAAGTGGGCCACGAAGTCGCCGAGCACGCGCGAGCCCACGCCCTGGCGCGGGCGCAGCAGCAGGCCCTTGATCTCGATGCGCGGCTCGAGGGGGCGCACCACGAGGCCGGCGACGGGGCGCGCCCGGAAGAGCGAGGTCTCGACGATGGCGACACCCGCGCCGTGCAGCGCCAGCATGATCGCCGTGGCCGAGGTGCTCGTGCCCACCGACATGCGCGGCGCCGAGGACTTGTCGCTGAAGGCGCGGTCGATGTGCGGGCGCAGGAGCGTCTGCGGCAGGTAGGTGACCACCGGATAGGGCGCGAGGTCCTGGACCCGGACCGTGCGGCGCCTGGCGAGCGGATGCCGCGCGGGCAGGATGCAGCCGATCTGCGCGCGCGCGATCTCCTCGACCTGCACCGCGCGGCTCACGATGGGCTCGTAGCAGATCCCGATGTCGGCCTCGCGGTTGGCCACGCGGTCGAGCACCATCGGGGTCGCGAGCGAGATGAGGTTGACCCTCACGCCGGGTCGCTTCGCGACGAAGGTCGCAACGGCCTTCGCGACGAAGCCGTCGCAGAGCGGCTGTGCGGCCGCGATCGAGAGCAGGCCTCGTGCGCCGCCGGCGAGATCCGCGCTGAAGCGCTCGACCGCGCCGAGCCGCCCGAAGATCTCCGCCACGTCCGGCAGCAGCGCCTTCGCCTCCGGTGTCGGCTGCAGCCGCCCGCCGATGCGATCGAAGAGCCGCATGTGCAGCCGCGCCTCGAGCTGCTTCAGCGCCGCGCTCACCGCGGGCTGCGTCACGTTGAGCACGCGCGCCGCCTCCGTGATGGAGCCCGCGCGCATGATCGCGTAGAAGACCTCGATCTGCCGGAGGTTGATCATGGAAGCGGCATAATACGCGTGCAAGAACTTCCGCCCGCCCGCAGCATCCCAGACAGTTTCCCGCGCCCCGGCCTTCGCCGGGATGACAAACAATTGGACCCCCGCCTGCGCGGGGGCGACAGCCCTCCATGGAACGTCCCGGAACCGCCTTTGCCCTCGAAGTCATTCCCCGCCTCCCGCCCGAGCTGAAGCGCCTCGAGGAGCTCGCGAACAACCTCTGGTTCAGCTGGGACCGTTCGACGCGCGCGCTCTTCGCGCGGCTCGACCCGCAGCTCTGGGAGGCCGTGGGCCACAACCCGAAGGCGCTGCTGCGCGGCGTCGACCAGAAGCGCCTCGACGAGGCCGCGCACGACCCGGTCTTCCTGCACGACTTCGATCGCACGCTCGCCACCTACGACGCGTACCACCAGCGCCAGCCCTCCGCGCCGTACGGCGGCGACGTGTTGAAGGAAGGCGAGCAGGTCGCCTACTTCTGCGCGGAGTTCGGCTTCCACGAGAGCCTGCCGATCTACTCGGGCGGCCTGGGCATCCTCGCGGGGGACCACCTGAAGAGCGCCTCGGACATGGCGCTGCCCTTCGTGGCCGTGGGACTGCTTTACCGGCAGGGCTACTTCACGCAGTCGATCGACGCGGAAGGGTCGCAGCAGGCGCGATACGCCGACAACGATTTCGCCGACCTGCCCATCACGCCGGTGATGCGCGACGGGAAGCAATTGCAGATCTCGGTCGCGTTCGGCGACTACGACGTCCATTGCAATATCTGGCAGGCCAAGGTCGGGCGCGTCATGCTCTACCTGCTCGATACCGACATCGAGTCCAACCGGCCCGAGGATCGCGCGACCGCCCACCGCCTCTATGGCGGCGACCGCAACACGCGCATCCAGCAGGAGATCGTGCTCGGCATGGGAGGTGCGCGCGCGCTCGAGGCGATGGGCATCAAGCCCACGGCCTGGCACATGAACGAAGGCCACGCGGCCTTCCTCGTGCTGGAACGCATGCGCGGCTACATGAAGCAGGGGCTCGACTTCGCCTCCGCGCTCGAAGCGGTCGCCTCGAACATGATCTTCACCACGCACACCGCGGTCGCGGCCGGCCACGACCACTTCACGGCCGACACGGTGTGGCGCTATCTCTCGAGGTTCGCCAACGAGCTCGGCATCTCGCGCGACGACCTGCTCGGTCTCGGCCGGACCCCGGGGCGCGACGACTTCAACATGACGGCGCTCGCCGCGCGCGGCTCGCGCTTCCAGAACGGCGTCTCGCGCATCCACGGCGACGTTTCCGCGCTCATCCTCGAGGACCTGTGGCCCGAGGTGCCCGAGCGCGAGAACCCGGTGATGTACGTGACCAACGGCGTGCACGTGCCGACGTGGCTGGCACCCGAGTGGGCGGAGACCTTCGACCGCTTCATCGGCAGCGGATGGAACCGGCGGCTGGACGACCCCAACGCCGTCGATGCCGTGATGGACATCCCCGACCACGTCTTCTGGAGCACGCGCCAGCACTTGAAGTCGCGCATGTTCCGGCTGATCCAGAAGCGCATCCGCAGCCAGTACGCGCGCAACCAGGCGAGCGAGGCGCACGTGGACCGCATCCTGCGCTTCGCCGATCCGATGAACCCCAACGTGCTCACGATCGGCTTCGCGCGCCGCTTCGCGACTTACAAGCGTGCGACGCTGCTCTTCGACGAGCTCGACTGGCTGCGCGAGATCGTGTGCAACGCCGAGCGTCCCGTGGTCTTCCTCTTCGCGGGCAAGGCGCACCCGGCCGACGAGCCCGGCCGCGAGATGATCCGCCGCGTGAACGAGGTCGCCTCGATGCGCGACTTCGAGGGCCGCATCCTCTTCATCGAGGGCTACGACATCACGCTCGCGCGCGCGCTCGTCTCGGGTGTCGACGTGTGGCTCAACAATCCCATCTTCCCGCTCGAGGCCTCGGGCACGTCGGGCATGAAGGCGGGCTTCAACGGCGTCATGAACCTCTCGGTCCTCGACGGCTGGTGGGGCGAGGGCTACCGCGGCGACAACGGCTGGGCGATCAAGCCCGCGCCGGAGACGCTCTCCGACCAGCGCCGCAACACCGAGGAGAGCCGCTCGCTCTACGAGCTGCTGCAGGATCGCGTGGTCCCGCTCTACTACGACCGCGGCCCCATGGGCTTCTCGCCCGAGTGGATCCACATGGCGAAGCGCTCGATCTCGACGCTCCTGCCGCGCTTCAACAGCTACCGCATGGTGGGGGAGTACCTGAACCGTTTCTACGGTCCCGCCTCGGGGCGCGGCCGCAAGTTCTTCGAGGGCAATTACGCCGCCGCGCGCGGCCTCGCGGAATGGAAGAAGCGCATCCGCTCCGCGTGGCCCTACGTGCAGCTGCGTGCGATCGAGCTCCCGGGGCGCAACAGCGGCTTCGGCGACCCCGTGAAGTTCGAGGTCGCGATGAAGCTGAACGGCCTCAAGCCCGAGGACGTGGCGGTGGAGCTGCTGCTCGCGAACACCGTGCGCGAGCTGGGCTCCCAGCGCACGTCGCAGAGCTACGCCTTCGCGCCCGTGAGCGGCGAGCGCGACGGCAACGGCGAGCATCGCTTCCGGCTGGAGATCTCGCCCGAGCTCTGCGGCAAGCTCGAGTACCGCATCCGCGCGTTCCCGACGCACCCGTTGCTCTCGCACCGCTTCGAGATGGGGCTGATGCGGTGGATTTAGGTCCAGTTGCCATGCGCTCCCCGATGGCCTATCGTGGTGCCATCGGGATTCCTTAGTACCGGGCCATGACCGACTCGCCGGAGCCATTCCTGTACCGCCTGCGCCTGAGCGTGCTGGTTTCGCTCGCGGCGGCTGCGCTGGTGCCCGTCGACATGGCCTTCGACGAGGAGCCCACGGGCGGCTACGACGACACCGGGCGGCCGACTACCCCCGGATCCGCTCGTAGATGAGCGAGTAGGCACGGGCCGACCGGCTCCAGCCGAAGTCCCGCGTCATCCCGTTCACCTGCAGGTGCTTCCAGCGGCCGGGGGCGCAGTAGGCCTCGATCGCGCGGCCCACGCCCTCGACCAGCGCATCCACGGTCGGTGAGGGGAGCAGGAAGCCGGTCTCGCCGTCGATCACCGTATCCGCGAGTCCCCCCGTCGCATTCGCCACCGGCGGCGTGCCGTACCGCTGGCTGTACATCTGGTTCATGCCGCAGGGCTCGAAACGCGAGGGCATGAGGAAGATGTCCGCGCCGGCCTCGACCAGGTGCGCGAGCGGCTCGTCGAACCCCACGAAGACGCCGACCTGCCCGGCGAAGCGCTCGGCTTCCTTGCGCAGCTCGTCGATCATGCGCTTGTCGCCCGCGCCGACGACGATCAGCTGCGCGGGAAACCGCACGAGCCGCGGCAGCGCATGGGTGATGAGGTCGATGCCCTTCTGCTGCGTGACGCGGCTCACGACGGCGAGCAGCGGCACGTCGTCGTCGCCGCCGAGGCCGAAGCGCTTCTTGAGCGCGCGCTTGTTCTCCGCCTTGCGCTCGAGTGTCAGCACGTCGTAGTGGGCGGCGATATGCACGTCGGTCGCGGGATCCCAGAGCTGCGTGTCGATGCCGTTCAGCACGCCGAAGAGCCGCTCGCGGCGCATCGAGAGCACGCCGTCGAGGCCGAACCCGAGCTCGCTCGTCTGGATCTCGCGCGCATAGGTCGGGCTCACGGTCGTCACCGCATCCGCGTACACGATGCCGCCCTTGAGGAACGAGGCGCGGCCGTAGAACTCGAGCCCCTCGACGCCGAGGGCGTCGGCCGGCATGCCGAGGTCGCGCACGTCGGCGAGGTCGAAGACGCCCTGGAACGCGAGGTTGTGGATGGTGACGACGGATCGCGCGCGCGGCGTGCCATGCGCGCGCAGGAAGAGCGCGGCGAGCGCCGTCTGCCAGTCATTGCAATGCACGACGTCGGGCCGCCACGGCAGCGGCGAGTCGGCCGAGCCCAGGAGCGCGGCGACCTTCGAGAGAACGCCGAAGCGCCGCGCGTTGTCTTCCCAATCCTCGCCGTCGTCGGCCTGGTAGGGTCCGCCGCTGCGCTTGAAGAGGCGCGGCGCGTCGAGGACGAGGAGCGGGACGCCCGTGGGCAGCTTCGACTCGAGGATGCGCACGGGTTCGCCGAGGACGTCGAGCGATGCGAGCGCGCGGGCGGATGCGGCGGCGTCGAGCACGGGGGGATAGCCCGGCAGCAGCACGCGCGCGTCGAGCCCTTCGGCGATGAGCGCGGGCGGGAGGGCGGCGCTCACGTCGCCCAGGCCGCCGGTCTTGACCAGGGGTGCGCACTCGGGAGTCGCGAAGAGTACGCTCGTTTTTCTTGTTGGGGGGGTGGAGGGTGACAAGTTGATCCTCGCCGGAGACGTCGGCGGTACCAAGATTCTGCTGGAAGTCGGCGAAGCGCGCAGCGGACGGTGGGAGCCCGCATTCTCGCGACGCTATGCGACGCGCGACGAGATCGGGTTTCCCGACGCGCTGCACGAGTTCCTCGACGACTGGAGGCGCGAGGGCGGCGGCGGCTCGATCGAGGCGGCCGCGTTCGGCGTGGCCGGCCCGGTCGAGGGCAACCGCGTGAAGATGACGCACCGCCCGTGGATCATCGACGGCGACTTCGTCTCGAATCGCTTCGGCATCCCGAAGGTGCGAGTCGCGAACGACCTGGGCGCCGCCGCGCACGGCATCGACTGGGTGCCGCGGGAGGAGATCGCGCAGATCCAGCCCGGCGAGCCCGATGTGCGCGAGCCGCGCGTGGTGCTCGGCGTCGGCACGGGGCTCGGCATCTCGTATCGCGTGAACATCGGCGGGCGGCTGCACGAGATCCCGGGCGAGGGCGGCCACGCGAACTTCGCGCCCGGCAACGCCGAGCAGATGGCGCTCTGGACCACCATCTATCGCGAGCACGGCCACTGCTCGGCCGAGGACGTGCTCTGCGGGCGCGGGCTCCTGCACATCTGGGGCCACATCTCGGGGCGCGGCGCGCACGTGGTGGGTGCGGCCGGCTTTCCCGAGTCCCACGAGATCTCCGCCGGCGCGGCCAACGGCGACAAGGTGTGCAAGGCCTCACTCGAGCTCTTCTCGGATTGCCTGGGGAGTGTCGCGGGCGACCACGCGATCTCGCTGCTCGCGCGCGGTGGCGTCTACCTCGTGGGCGGCGTGGTGGCGAAGATCGCGCCGCAGATCGCGACCGAGCGCTTCCGCCAATCCTTCTGCGCCAAGGGAATGCACTCGGCGATCCTCATGCGCATCCCCGTGCGCGCCGTGCGCAGCGAGCGCATCGCGGTGCTCGGCGCCGCGCGCATGGCGAGCGAGTTGTAATCGGGACGTACCCTAATTCAGCTTCTTTGCGCACATTTCCGGACCGCAGTTGTCGTGCCAATGTGCAAAGTAGGAATCGGCTGACGCACCGGAGTGGCGCCGTCTTAACGCCATTTCGATTCGCGCTGCCTACCATGGGAAGTCCGAGAAACCCGGCGTAGGAAAGCACGAAATCCCATGACAGTCATCGAAGAACGCGTTGCGGTCCGCGACAGCACCAAGCGTCGCGCGCCCGCGCGGCGAGTCGACGCGAGGACCCTCGCGCTCGCCGTGAAGGACACCGTCGCCTGCGTGCTCGCGGGCGGGCGGGGCACGCGTCTGCACCAGCTCACGGACTGGCGTGCCAAGCCCTCGGTCTCCTTCGGAGGCAAGTTCCGCATCATCGACTTCACGCTCTCGAACTGCATCAACTCGGGCATCCGCCGCATCGACGTCGCGACCCAGTACAAGGCCCATTCCCTCATCCGCCACATCCAGCGCGGGTGGAATTTCCTCGACTCCCGGTTCGATGAATTCGTGGAGGTGCTGCCCGCGCAGCAGCGCACCAACGGCGAGTGGTACCAGGGCACGGCCGATGCGGTGTACCAGAATCTCGACATCCTCCGGCGCCAGGACGCCAAGTTCGTTCTCGTTGCCGCGGGAGACCACGTCTACAAGATGGACTACCGCACCCTCATCGAGGACCATCTCTCGAAGGGCGCGGACATCACCGTGGCGTGCGTCTCGGTGCCGGTGGAGGAGGCCCAGCATTTCGGCGTGATGACGGTCGACAGCGACTGGCGCGTGACGGGCTTCGAGGAGAAGCCGAAGGTGCCGAGCTACACGATGCCCGGCCGCCCGGACCGCGTGCTCGCGTCCATGGGCGTGTACGTATGCAATGCGCAGTTCCTCTACGAGCAGCTGATCGAGGATGCGGCCGACCCGACTTCCTGCCACGACTTCGGCAAGAACATCATCCCGAAGCTCGTCGCCCAGCACGGCAACGTCTTCGCGCACGACTTCAACGCGAGCTGCGTCAACATGACGGACGGCCAGGCGTACTGGCGCGACGTGGGAACCGTCGATGCCTACTACGAGGCGAACATCGATCTCACGTCGGTGCTGCCGGAGCTGAACCTGTACGACCAG
>Ga0157372_10008059_pt1 | contig 11208 bp, 6 predicted proteins | sample C55metaG_FD_115307 | JGI IMG/M metagenome (GOLD analysis project Ga0157372, IMG submission 115307) | Corn rhizosphere microbial communities from Kellogg Biological Station, Michigan, USA - C5-5 metaG | ecosystem: Host-associated > Plants > Roots > Rhizosphere > Soil | place: USA: Michigan...
CCTCGTCGCGGCCGCGACGGCGCTCTCGCTCCTGTCCGCTACTCCGGCGCAGGCCCAGTCGCTGCGCGGCTCGCAGGCGAGCATCGAGCGCATGTACGATCACGCGCGCGCCGAGGGCCTCTCGTTCTACGAGACTCCCGCCGGCGTGACGAAGGCGGTGAAGCAGGGCCGCCTCGCGCGCCTCGAGCCCGACAGGACACTGCAGCTCCACCAGGTGCGCTACCCGTACGTTCGCCCGTCGACGCGATTGTTCGTCGAGCGGCTGGCGACGCAGTACAAGGATGAGTGCGGCGAGCCGCTCGTCGTGACGAGCGGCGTGCGGCCGGCCACGCGCCAGCCCGCCAACAGCACCGAGCGGTCGGTGCATCCTACCGGCATGGCGATCGACCTCCGTAAGCCGCGCAAGGCGAAGTGCCTGCGCTGGCTGCGTACCACGCTGCTGGATCTCGAGGACGCCGGACTCATCGAGGCGACCGAGGAGCATGCGCCGGCGCACTTTCACGTCGCGGTATTTCCGAGCGAGTACACGCGCTACGCGGCCGCGCGCGCCAGGGCCGGGTCGGCGTCGCACCTGCAGCTCGCGGCGCAGACGTCCACGACGACGTACAAGGTGCACGAGGGCGACACGCTGTGGGACATCGCCCGCGAGCATCGCACGACGGTCGACGCCATCCTCAGCGCCAACGACCTGTCGGACGACGTGATCCAGCCCGGCCAGGAGCTGCGGATTCCATCCGGCGATTGACCGCGCCGGTCAGGCGCGCTCAGACCCTTGATGGAAACTGCTTGACGATGCATCAGCGAGGGCGACTGCCATCATGCGCATGATTGCGAATGCCGCATCACCCGTTCGATAGCATCCCGCCGCTCGCCGGCCTCGCCTCGTACGAAGAGGCGGCACGCGTCGGCTATTCGGTGGACGACAACGTCGCCCGCCTGCTCCGCTACCACTGGACCGAGCGCCGCCTCATGGCGGTGCTCATCGCCCACCTCACCGCCGAACCGGTGTGGGAGGTGAAGTGCGCGCTCGCCCTGCACCAGTGGCAGGGCGCCGAGCACGTGAGTGCGCTGCGCGCGCGCATCGCCGAGATGCGCCATCCCGTGCCTCCGCTCGACGTTGCGCCGGACGCCGCACTCGATCGCTTTCTCGACGAGCTGCTGCGCTCGGTGAACACCGCAGAACTCCTCGCCGGCGTCTACGAGGTGGCCCATGCGGCACTCGCCGAGGCGTACCGCAATCACATCGCACGCGCGAATCCGCTCGTCGATCACCCGACGCGCCGGCTGCTGCGCATCGCGCTCGCCGACGTTGAGGAAGCGCTCGGATGGGGCCGACAGGCGCTCGAGGCCGTCTGCGACGCCGACCCGGACGCTCGGCGGGCAGCTGACGCATGGTCCGCGCACCTGCGCGCGCTGCTCGACGCCGCCGGCGGAATCACTGGCGACCGACCGGTCACGCCCCTCGAGTCCTCCGAGCGGTTGCGCTCCGGCAGGCCATTCGCGGCCGACTTTCATCCTCGCCGCGACGAGCGCTTCACCGGCTCCTACAACTTCGAGTTTCCTCCCCACGTCGTCTACAACGCCCCTGGAGTCGCCGACGACGAGCGCAATCTCGCGTTGCTGTGCAAGCGCGCGCTCGAGATGGACGTGCCGGAGATGATGGCGTCGTTCATCAGCGAACGCGCCGACCAGCCGTGGGAGTTCCATCACGACTACTCGCGCCAGCTCTGGGACGAGGCACGGCATGCGATGATGGGGACGGTCGCGCTAGAGGCGCGCGGCGTGGACTGGAAGCGTGAGCTGCCGCTCAACGTGAGCTTTGCGCTCCGGCTCAACCTCCACGCCACTCCGCTCGAGCGACAGGTCATCCTCTACGCGATCGAGCAGTCACTCATGCCCGCCGAGACGGGGAAGCGCTTCGAGTACGAGACCGCGCTCGCGGCGGGTGATCGACTGTCAGCGCACTTCCACGACTACGACTGGGCGGACGAAGTGCTGCACGCGCAGATCGGACGTCGGATGCTGCGCCGCGATGGCATCACGCGTGAGCAGGCGATCGAGCAGGCGTCAGCGATCCACGAGAAGACGTGGGGGGCGCTGGAGCAGTACCGATCATTGGCGCCGCAAGTCAACTGGTGGCCGGAATTCGTGCAACGCGTGCTGGGGCGCGAAGGGAGCCGCGTTCAGATCGGAAGCGATCTGCCAAGCGTGGTAGCAGAGTAAGGCGCCGCGCTGGCACCTACGCGCCTTCAGTGCCTCGAGTCCGGCCGGATGGTGCTCTGCCCTGCGTGACCTGCATCACCATTGCTGCGTGAGAAAACGGGCGACACGTCGAGGCACCCATCTTCCATATTTCGGGGTAGAACATTGACTCTCGCGCTGCCTCGCGCGCGACCCGATTCAACTATCCCGCCCCAATGAGTGATACGCAGGACCTTCCAACAGAATCCACCCCGCCGCACTGGCGGACGAACTCGGGCAAATGGCCCGTCCAGTCGTCCACCGTGCGGCGGGATCCCGCGTCCATCACCGGCAAGCGCCGGCGACTCGAGCGTCCCTCTGCTCGCCCGGTCGCCCCGGTCACGGTGCTCGTCCCCGCGTACAATGAAGCGGCGAGCGTGGGCGACACCATCCGCAGCCTGCAGGCGCAGACGCTCCCGGCCGCGAAGATCATCGTCATCGACGACTGCTCTACCGACGATACGGCTTCCGTCGCGCGCGCGCTCGGCGTGCACGTCATGCGGCCGCCCAGGAACACCGGCTCCAAGGCCGGCGCGCAGAATTACGCGCTCCAGTTCGTGGATACGCCGTTCACGATGGCAATCGACGCGGATACCTCGCTCGCCCCCGATGCGCTCGAGAAGCTGATGACGTCGTTGGACGACGCCTCCGTCGCGGCGGCGTGCGGCTTCGTGATTCCGCGGCACGTGCGCACGATCTGGGAACGCGGCCGCTACGTGGAGTACCTGTTCGCCTTCACCTTCTACAAGCAGGTGCAGGACTTCTACGGCAAGCCGCTCATCTCCTCCGGCTGCTTCTCGGCATATCGCACCGACGTGCTGCGCGCGCACGGCGGCTGGAACACGCGTACCCTTGCCGAGGACATGGATCTCACCTGGAGCTTCTACCAGTCCGGGCAGCGCGTGCGCTTCGTGCCGGAAGCCGTATGCTATCCCATCGAGCCGCACGACTACGAGTTCCTCGGCAAGCAGCTCAAGCGGTGGTCACACGGCTTCGTTCAGAACGTGGTGCTCCACTGGCGTGGTCTCGTGCACGTGCCCTACCTGCGCTCAGCCGTCGCGGTGTCGCTGTGGGATGCCACCCTCGCCGCGTTCGTGTACCTGTTCGTGCTGCCTCTCCTCGCGATCGCCTTTCGCAATCCGTGGCTGCTGCTCGGCTACGTGATCGATGCGCCGGCCATCGCGGTGCCGGTGCTCGCCGGCGCGATTCCGCGTGGCGAGGGATTGAAGGCGTTGGCGAGCATTCCCGCGTTCCTCGTGCTGCGCACGGTGAACGCCCTGTTCTTCCTGCGGGCCGCATGGATGGAGCTGGTGCTCCGGAAATCGTTCCGCACCTATGAGAAGGGACATTAGATGACGGCAGGACTTCCCGGGGTCGGCATTGGCGGCATCTTCTACCTGGCGTCGGCGATCATGATGCCGGCGCGCTCGCTCGTGGCGGTCGTCACCGGTCGCGCGCACGAAGCGCGCTGGCGCGTGGCGCTGCAGCAGGCGGCCATCGCGCTCGGCATCCTCGCCGCGCTCTGGCTCACCGGCCTCGCGCTCGCCTGGATCATCGCCTCGGTCTTCCCGCACGCGCTGATCACCAGCACCGCCGGAGCGGCACCGTCACACGTTCGGAACGTCGTGCGGACGAGCGCTCTGCTGCTCTCACTTGGCACCCTCGCCGCGGTGCTGCTGTTCGTGCAGGTGCTGCGCGTTGTGCTCCCCGTGCGTCCCACGGAACAGGGTGCCGGTGGCCAGTCGCGCCGCACGGCGCGCACCGCTGCCTGAGGACATCCCTGATGCGTCATCGCGCCATTCCGCTGAGCTTCGCGCGACTGGCCATGGTCATGGTGGCGTCGGCGATCCTGCTCCCGATGGCGGCGCGCGCGCAGGGAGCGTCGGAGGCCGCCACCGACTCGAGCGATCGTGAGCTTTCCGTTGGCCGCGCGCGCGCACTGGCGCGCGCCGACCGCACCGACGACGCCATCGTGGCGTACCAGCGCTGGCTCGCCCGCACGCCCGGTGACGCGAACGCGTGGCGCGAGCTCGCCGTCCAGCAACACCGCGCGGGGCGCTACGACGAAGAGATAACGTCGCTTCGCCGCGCAGCCGCGGCCGACTCGTCGGCGGCGACGAAGCGCGCCGTGACGCGCGGCGTGGAGCGCGCACATCGCGTGGCGCAGGGCAGCATCGAGCCGCGACTGACCGGCAGCCGTGATTCCGACGGCCTCACCACCACCGGCGCTGGCCTCACGGTCACCAGTCCCCTGCTCGGCCGCGCGCGCCTCAGCGCGTTGACGTCCGCCGGCAGCGCCGGTGACGGTCTCGTATCGCGCGCCAGTCAGGACGTCACGGTCGGCGTGGAGTACCGTCCGCTCGCTCAATTTCGGCTGCAGCTCGCTGGTGGCGTCGCACGCGCCGATCGCTCGTTCATCGATACCATCGCCACCACGCCAACGACTCCGACCTCCTCCGGGCCTGGTCGCGGTCGCACCCTGCCGATCGGCCGGCCTCCCGCGGCAGGCACGAGCAGCAGCGAGATCTTTCCGGTGGGCAACGCGCGCCTCGCGTGGCGGAAGCCTGGCAACGCGGTGGCCGTCGACATGCGCGCCAGTCGCCAGCTCCTCGAGGCCTCGCCGTATCTCGTCGCCCCGGGCGTGCTGCGCGATGAGGCCAGCGTCTCACTCGACCTGCGGCTCATCGGCCCCATCCGCGTCCGTGGATTCGGAAAGCTCGCCAGCGTCCACAACGCCGACGAGTCCAATGGCCGGCAGATCTACGGCGGCGCGCTCGTATTCGCGCCGGCCGCCTACGAGATCTCCCTCCGCACGCAGACGATGCGCTACGATACCGCCACGGCGCTCGCCTACTTTTCACCGCGCCGCGTACAGACGGCGGAGCTGGGGACGTACTTCGAGCGCGAGACCGATCGCGGCATCACCCTCGCCATGGATCTCGGCGGCGGCGTACAGCAGGTCACCGAGTGGTCCTCGCCCGCCGCGGGATGGTCGCCCACCGCGCACGCCTGGACCCAGGTCGTCGTGCCGCTGAACGACGCGCTGGCACTCGGCACGGAGATCGAGGCGTACGACTCGCGGGTCGGCACCGACGCGCGCTCACCCACCGTGCCCGCGTCGCGGTGGCGATACGCGTCGCTGAGCCTCTCGCTCCGGGTGAAGTACTAGTGCGAGGCAGCAGCATGTGTGCGCGCACACATGCTGCTGCCTCGCGGCCCTGCATCAACAGCGCGGCACCGCGATCGCGGCTGACGGCGCCGTGAGCACGCCGACTCCGTTGCGCGTGCGCACGGCATTGAACTCGCCGAGGTCGCGAGCCACCACCTGACGCCAGCGCGACGCGACCGTCTGCAGCTCGCCGCACGTCTTCCGGTACGCCGCCAGCATCGCCGGCGTCGGCGCCAGGTCGGCGTTGTCCTGGGCGTTGAGCTGCGACACCAGCGCATTGCTCACCCCCTTGAACGTCGGAGGCGGCGTTGCACCAGGCCGGTTGCGCCCGCCGCGCTGGATATCGAGGCCGCCGATACTGTCCAGTCGCGCGCCGAACAGCGTGCCCGCCGTCGCCAGCTCCGCCGCCGTGTTCGCGCGCGAGACATCGCCGATGCTCCCGCGCAGCGCCGCCACCTGCTCGTAACCCTGCCACGCACTCCGCAGCCCGTCCATCAGGTTCATCTGCAGCGCGTGCTGCGCGCGCAGCCCCGCCGCCGTCGCCGACGAGCGTGGGTCGGGGCGCAACGTCACCGTGCGGCGGTACGAGTGGCCATCCACGTTCAGCGTCAGTGTGTACGCCCCAGGCAGGGCAACCGGTCCCTCGGGCGACGGTGGCGTCTGTCCCGGATTCGCATTGATCTCGAACGAGTGCGCGAAGGCGGGCGGCGCATCGTAGCGCAGGTCCCAGTTCATGCGGTTCTCGCCGACGTTGGTCGGGAGCGGTTTCGGCGTCGCCAGCCAGAAGCTCGGCTCGGGAGGATGTGCCGCTTCCGGTACCGGCGTCACCGGCTCGCTCGAGTAGTGGCGCACACGGTTCCCCGCCGCGTCGGTGACGTCGAGCGTCACCACGCCGTGTGGCGGCGACGCCAGCCAGTAATCCACGATCACGCCGTCGGGTGGATTCAACGCGTGCGGGACCTCCGGTGGGAAGGGCGTGTCGTAGTTCACGTTGCGGCGCAGGCGGTACGCGTCGCCCGGCTGGAAGAGATGCGCGGCTTCCGTCGTCACGGCAGGGGCGAGCTGCCGCAGCATCGAGTAGTCGTCGAGGACCCAGATGCCGCGTCCGTACGTGCCGACGATGAGGTCGTTGCCCTTGATCGTGATGTCGCGGTACGACGTGACGGGAAGGTTCTGCATCAACGACTGCCAGTGATCGCCGTCGTCGAACGAGACGTACATCCCGCTCTCCGTGCCGGCGAAGAGCAGTCCCTTCTTCTTCGTGTCGGCGCGGATCACGCGCGCGAAGCTGCCGCTCGCCTGGCCCGTCGGCAGCCCGTTCACGATCCTCGTCCACGTCTTCCCGAAGTCGCGCGTGCGATAGAGGTACGGCGTGTAGTCGCCGGCACGGTTGTATGACACGGCGGCGTACGCAGTGCCTGCCTCATGGTGCGACGCGTCGATCGTCAGGATCTCGGCACGCGCGGGGTCGGGAAGGCCCGCAATGCTGACGTCGGACCACGACTTCCCATAGTCGCGAGTCAGCGCGATGCGGCCGTTGGTGGTCGATGCCCAGATCTCGCCGGGTGCCACCGTGGATGCCGAGATGGATTCGATGGCGGGGCGCCGACCATTCGTCGCCGCCGCGTTCGCCGCGGAATCGGCGCCCGGCGCCACCGTGAGATCAGGGCTCATCGACGTCCAGTGCGCACCACCATCGGTGGTGGACACGAGACTCTGGAATCCGACAATGAGCTGATGCTGGTTCCAGGGTGCCCAGACTTCCGGCTGCGACTGGCCGGCGCGCAGCTTCGAGTCGGGATCCGTCGCCGGGCTGACGTTGATCCACTGCTCGCCGGGATGGCTGATCTTGATGATCCCGAAGCCGGTGTTGTAGGCGATGTTCGTGTCGAGCGGATCGGCGACGATGGTGCCCCACTCCCATCCATTCACCGGCCGCCAGTCGAGCGGCGTGATCTCGCCGAGGTCGCCTCGGCTCCTCGTGCGGATGGCGCCGGCGTCCTGCTGCGTGGCGTACACCCAGTACGGGAACGAGTTGTCGGTGGAGATGTGGTAGACCTGCTCGGTGGACTGGTTGTACCACGGGCTCCAGGTCGCGCCGCCGTCGAGCGTCACCGTCGCGCCCTGGTCGAGGCCGAGGAAGATACGCTCGCCGTCGGTTGGATCGATCCACATCTGCTGCGGATCGTCGCCGCCCGGTGCGCCCTTGAAGCCGGTGAAGGTGTTGCCGCCGTCGGTGGACTTGTAGCTCGACGTGTTGATGGTGTAGACGACGTCGGGATTCTTCGGGTCCACGTAGACGCCGCAGTTGTAGCCGCCCTGTCCGTTGCGGATGCGTTCGTCGTTCGCTGCCATCTGCCGCCAGGTCGTGCCACCGTCATCGGAGCGGTAGAGGCCGAAGTTGCCGATCAGGAAGACGCGCTGCGCGTCCGTGTTCATCGCCACCGCCACCGACGTGCGACCGGCAAGCCGAGGCAAGCCGCCGCCGGTGATCTCGTGCCACGTCACGCCCTCGTCGGTGGATTTGTAGAGCGCCGTCCCCGTCTGTCCGCCGAACGAGCTCCCTCCGCCCGTCGGCGGGAGGTAGTGGTTCACCGTCGTCGCGAAGATCACTGCCGGCGCGTCGTTGGCGCGCGCGAGCTTCTGGATCCCCGTCTCGTCGTTGACGTACAGCGTCTTCGTCCACGTCGCGCCGCCGTCGGTGCTGCGGAACACGCCGCGCACGTCGCTCTTGTGATGGAGATCGCCCTGCGCGGCGACCATCACCAGGTTCGGATCGTGCGGATCGACGAGGATGCTCGGGATCTGCTTCGTGGCGTCGAGCCCGAGATGACGCCACGTCTGTCCGGCGTCGGACGAGCGGTAGACGCCATCGCCCTCATTGATTGCGCCACCGGTGACGAGGTCGCCCATGCCGACGTAGATCACCTGCGGATCCGACGGCGCGACTTCCACCGCGCCGACCGACGACGCGCTGCGCACGGCGTCGAAGACGGGAAACCAGGTGATGCCGGCGCTGGTGGTCTTCCACACCCCCGCCGCCGGATAGCCGGCGTAGAAGACGCCGGGCTGGCCGATGGCGCCGCTCACCGCCGCTACCCGGCCGCCGCGGAAGGGACCCAGGTTCCGCCATTGCAGGCCGGCATAGAGTCGCGGATCCACCACGTCGTCCGCGCGCGACAGGGTTAGCGGGTGCACGGGAATCATGCCCGCGAACAGGACACCCGCGGCGAGTGACCACGGGCGAGGGAACGACCATGTCATGAAGACCATCCTCTGGTAACAGGAATGGTGGGACGGTGAACATGGTCGCGATGGCAGCGCCGAGCAATGGCTCGACCATATGTCTGTCCCAGCATTGCCGGACGCGCCCCCAGGGAGCAGAATCAGACATGCGTCCACATGTCCTTCTTGCCGCCACCGCGGTCGGTCTCACCTTCGGCTGCACGACCGTGCGCACCACGCCGAATGCTGCCTCCGCTCCTGCACCCCAGCCGCCCGCCGTCATTGCGCACTCGCAGTGGCAAGCGAGTCCGCCGCTCGGCTACGCCGCCGACGCCACGCGCCGCAACGAGCCGGTGAACGGAACGCTCGTCTTTCACGACCTCTCGATCACCGTGCTCGGCACGTCCACCGATTCGTCCGGCGACGTCGCACGCCTCCGTCTCCACGCGGGCGACGCGACCGAAGAGCACACCGCGAGCGAGGGCGAGGCGTTCAACTGGAACGCCTACCACGTCGCGGTGGTCGCCATCTACGGCAAGGGCGAGCTCGGCGGCGGACTCGTCGCGCTCGAGGCTGGAACGCTCGCCTCGCTCCCACGGGTGATCGCCAACTCGGCGATCGCGGGCGGCGCCGATCTCCGCCTCCGCGTCCCGCAGCGCATCACGAGCATCACCCTGCATCACGAGGGGAGCGCGAAGCCGCTGCGCCCCGAGGACGATCCCGTCGCCGGGCTGCGCGCGCTGCAGTCGTGGGGCGAGCGCGACCGCAATTGGTGGGACGTTCCCTATCACTACCTCATCGACCTCGACGGCCACGTGTACGAGGGTCGCGACTGGCACTACATGGGTGAGACGAACACGACCTACGATCCGTCGGGCCATCTCCTCATCAGCATTCTCGGCAATTACAACCTGCAGGAACCGACGCAGGCCCAGCTGGATGCGATCGCCCGGGTGATGGCGTGGGCGGTGAAGAAGTTCGACGTCCCGCTCGACAGCATCCGCGGACACTACCAGTACGCCGAGACCGACTGCCCGGGAAAGAACCTCCGGAAATACCTCGAAGACGGCACGTTCAGGAGAATGGTGGAACACCTGATGCACGCCCCGCGCACGTTCGGCGTCGTCCCGTCCACCAGCGACCCGAGGGTGATCCGATGCGACGGTACCGTGGCCTGCCCAGTCTCGCCTGCGCACTCATCTGCGCTGCAGCTGCACCCCTGATCCCGTTCGTTCCCGCGCCCGCGCAACAGCCGGCCGCAGCGATGGTGAAGGACGCCGACTGGCCGTCGTACAATCGCACCCTCACCGGCGAGCGGTACTCTCCGCTCCGCGCCATCACCGCGGCCAACGCGACGCGGCTACGGCAGCAGTGCATGTACGACACCCACGAGAAGATCGCCTTCCAGACGGGTCCGATCGTCGTGGACGGCACGATGTACTTCACCACCGACACCATCACTTACGCGATCGACGCCGGCACCTGCGCGCTCAAGTGGAAGCAGCGTACCGGGCAGCCGGCGACGTACCTCGCGGCCAATCGCGGCGCGGCGTACGACAACGGCCGCCTCTTCCGTGGCGCCGGCACCTCGCACGTCCTCGCGCTCGATGCCGCGAGTGGCCGTCCGGTGTGGGACATCTCGCTCACGCTGCCACCCGGAACGAGCATGCCGATGGCACCGATCGCGTGGAACGGACTCGTCTTCATCGGCAACGCCGGCGGCGACTTCTATGGCGTGACGGGCCACGTCTTCGCGCTCGACCAGCGCGACGGCCACGTCGTGTGGAAGTTCGACGTCGCCCCCGATTCCGGTGCCATCCGCGAGACCTGGCGCAATCCCGATCCGTCGGTGCCGGTCACCGGTGGCGCGTTCTGGACCGCCTTCGCGCTCGATCCGGCGCGCAGCACGCTGTTCGTCCCCGCGGGCAACCCGGCGCCCGATTACATGCCCGAGCTCCGGCCCGGTGACAATCTCTTCACTAACAGCGTGATCGGCATCGACACGCGCAACGCCTCGCTCACCGGCTACGTGCAGATCGTGAAGCACGATTTCCACGACTGGGACGTGTCCGGACCGCCGGTGCTAATCACCACCCGTGGTGGACGTTCACTGGTGTTGTCGGCGAACAAGGACGGTCTGCTCAGCGCGATCGATCGTCTCGCCGTGCGTTCGGCCGTGGCGAAGCTCGACTCCACCGCGCGCCAGAACCCGGCCTTCTCAGGTGACCTCTGGCGCACCTACGCGCTGCTTTACCAGACGCCCACCACGACGCGCGAGAACACCGACATCCGCGTGCACTCCAATGGCGCCGTTCGCTTCTGCCCCGGCTCGCAGGGGGGCACCGAATGGAACGGCCCCACCTATCTTCCGTCGCTCAACCTTGCCGTGGTGGGCGCGGTGGACTGGTGCACCTCGCTCCGCCTCGTGCGCCCCGAATCCATCCAGGTGAAGCCGGGAGCGCCATGGACCGGCGCGATCGCCCAGGGCTTCGGCGTGCAGGACTCCACGGCGAAGTGGCAGGGCTGGATCACCGCGATCGACGCCGACAGCGGCACGGTGCGCTGGAAGCATC
>Ga0157372_10008060_pt1 | contig 11207 bp, 10 predicted proteins | sample C55metaG_FD_115307 | JGI IMG/M metagenome (GOLD analysis project Ga0157372, IMG submission 115307) | Corn rhizosphere microbial communities from Kellogg Biological Station, Michigan, USA - C5-5 metaG | ecosystem: Host-associated > Plants > Roots > Rhizosphere > Soil | place: USA: Michigan...
CGAGCAGCGCACCCTTCACGAATACCGGGATGTACAGCGTCGTCCCGGCAACGAGCTCCCTGTTGTCCAGATTGCCCGCGTGGCGCCCCGGCGGATTGCTGCTCACTCGGCCAAGGGCCGCTGCCGGCGCGACGCCAACGGATCCGAAGAACGGCCGCAGCGGCACCACGATCCCCGGCGCGACTTCGGCGGTCATCTTCTTCCGGTCCAGGTGAATGAGCGTACTGCCGCGCTGCTCGCACAGCTCGCGCACGAAGCCGCTGCATCCGTTGTAGCCGTAGGCGATTGGGAGCGTGATCGACTTGAAACGCACCTCCAGCACGTCGCCGGGGTCGGCGCCCTCCACATAGATCGGGCCGGTGAGGATGTGCCCGCCTGGGCCGCGGAGCGATCCGGTGTCCTGGGCCACGATGTCGCGCAGGTGCTGCGGGACGTCTGCCGCCTTCACCCCGATGCGCTCCAGCCCCGCCGGCGTGTTGGTGAGCATCGTCTCCACGTCGACGAAATCGCCCGACCGCACCGTGAGGGCTGGCTTCGCCTCGGACCAGTAATAGCCGTACGCCACCGTGGCGGGCGTGGCCTCCAGCCGGTGAACGGTGGGCTTCTGCGCGCCGGCGGCCGGCCCGGAAGAAACGAGGGCGCCGACGACGAGCGCGGCGGCATGCGAGATCGGGATCCTGCTGCTCATGACCACTCCTGTGCGTGACGAAGTCCGGCTGCCAAGCTGCGGAGGGGAAAGCAGCCCGTCCAGCCCTGAGCCCGCTTCCTGCAATGCAGAGCCCGCGGCACTAATCACGCAATGGAAATGGGCATGACCCGCCCAGTTGCTCTCTCCCCGAGCCCATCATGAAGGAGCCCTCGCAGTCATTCGACCTTTCGCCCCTCGCCGCCGACTACGACATCGTCGGCCAGCAGGATGGCGCCGACGGCGTGCGCCGCTACCTCGCCACCCGAAAGGGCGACACGGCGAAGCGGCGCGATGACCAGCCGGGCGTGCTCGTCACGGTCTTCACGACCCCCGCCGGCGACGAGGCGAACGCGCTTTCCCACCTCGCCGCGGATACCCAACTGCTGGCGCGCCTGGCGCACCGGCGGCTGATTCCGGTGATCGAGGGTCGCTGGCTGGGAGACGACGCCTATGCGGTCGTCACGCGCCGGGTCGCCGAGCCGTCGCTCGCCGAGCGACTCTCCGCCGGCGAGACGTTCACCACACCGCGCATCGCCGCCATCCTGCGCGACGTGAATGGCCTGCTGGAGTGGGCGCGCGAGCAACGCGTGGTGCACCGTGCCGTCACGCCAGCCAACATCTTCCTCGAACCAAAGACGGACCGCGTACGCGTTTCCTTTGCCGTGGAGCCGTTGCGCCGCATCCGGCATTCCGCCGAGGACGACGATGCGCGCACCATCGCCCGGCTCGCGGTCGCGATGCTCACCGGGCAGCCTGAGCCGCAGTCCTGGGACGGCAAGAGTCTCGTCGAGCAGCGGCCGGGCCTCCCGGAGCGGCTGGGCGAGGCGACGGACGAGCTGTTGTCCGAGAAGCACGCCGGCACGCCGTCCGACGTCGCATCCTTCATCGCGATGATCGGCATGGCCGACCCGCTCGCCGAAGGCGAGAGCGAACGCGATCGCATCCGCGCCGAGATCCTCGAGGAACAGCGGGTGGAGCGCGAGGCAATCGCCACGGCGCGGTTCAACTTCGAGCGGATGATGGAGCAGGAGCGCGAGAAGCTCGCGCACGATCGCGCGGAGCTCGAACGCACGGTGGCCGAGGAACGCGCGCGGATGGAGCGTGCCGCGACCGAGGAGCGCGAGAAGCTGCAGCGCGCCCTCGAAGCGGAACGAGTGGCACTCGCGACGAAGCGCACCGAACTGGAACGCACCGTCGCCGAGCAGCGCACCGCGATGGAGCGCGCCGTCGAGGAGGACCGTCGCCAGCTCGAGCATCTTCGCGCCGAGCTCAAGCGGGCCGGCGAGCTGGAAGTGGAGATGAAGCGGCAGGCCGCGCTGGAGAACATCACCGACGACGAGTCGGCGCTCGATGGTCCGGAGTTCGAGCCACCGCGATTCATGACGCCCCCGCTGGCTCCACTCGAGCCGCTCGTGTTCAACGATGACACGCCGGTGTTGAGCGACGCGCCGATCGAGTTCGCGCCGCCGCAGGAACTGGACGAGAAGCTCGACGAAGTCGCCGAGTATTCGCGGCCGCCCGGGCCCACGTCCAAGCAGCGCTGGGCGATCGGCTCGGCGGCCATTCTCGCCATCCTGCTCGTCGTCAGCGTGTCGGCGGCGCTCATCTCGCGGCACTCGTCGCGGATCACGGCCACGAGCGCAGGCACCATTGCCGCACCGGCCGCGAGGACTCCAGCTGTCACCAAGCCGGTGGTCGCTGCACCGGTGATCGTGGCGCAGCCGGCTGCGGACTCGCTCGCACCGGCCGCTGGCCTCGATTCGGCGCGGACCGCTGCCGCGGCCCAGTGGATGGATTCTCTCCGCGAGGCCAACCCGCTGAGGCGCGCCGAGCCTCGAGCCGAACAGCCGACTCCACCGGTGATCGACGCGTCGGCGCCGTCCGCTCCCGCGGCATCCTCGCGTCAGGTCACGCCGCGGACTGCCCGCGACACGATTCCGCGTCGCGTCATCATGTCGGTCACGGACAGCATCTTCAACTTCCGCGGCTCCACGCCCCGGAGCGACACGGTCAGGCGAGACACCCTCCGGCCAATCTCGCCATCGTGAAAGTGAGCGCGGCACGCTAGCTTCGGGCGTGCCGCGACTCCACGACCAGCCATGAGCGGGCCCGTCACGCCCGCGCCGGCGCGGGCCCGCATCGAATCCGTCGACCTGCTGCGCGGCGTCATCATGATCCTGATGGCGCTCGACCACACGCGCGACTACTTCGGCGCGGCGGCGGTGAACCCGACCGACGTCACCACGACCACGGTCGCGCTCTTCTTCACGCGCTGGGTGACGCACTTCTGTGCGCCCGTGTTCTTCCTGCTCACCGGCACCGGCGCGTTCCTGGCATTGCGCCGGCGTTCCGTCGCCGGCCTGTCGCGCTTCCTCCTCACCCGCGGGCTCTGGCTGATCTTCCTCGAGCTCGTGCTCCTGCGCTGCCTCGGCTGGCAGTTCAACTTCGACTATCGCCTCACCGTCATCACGGTGCTCTGGGCCCTCGGCTGGGCGATGATCGTGCTCTCGGCGCTGGTGTGGCTGCCGACACGGGTGGTGGGAATCGTCGGCGCCGTGCTGATCGTCGGGCACAACCTGTTCGATTCCGTGCAGGCCGCCTCGCTCGGTTCCCTCGCGCCGCTCTGGACCGCGCTGCACGCGCCCGGCGTCCTCTGGACGGACGGCACCCACACCGTGTTCGCGGCGTACGTGCTGATTCCGTGGGTCGGCGTCACCGCGGTCGGCTATGCACTGGGGCAGGTCTACCGCTGGGAGCCGGAACGCCGGCGTCGATTCCTGGTGCGCATGGGCATCGCGCTGGTGGTCGCCTTCCTCGCGCTTCGCCTCGTGAACATCTACGGCGATCCCTCGCGCTGGTCCGCGCAGCGCTCGAGCGTGTTCACCCTGCTGTCATTCATCAACACCACCAAGTATCCGCCGTCGCTGCTCTACCTGCTGATGACGCTGGGTCCGGCGCTGCTCTTCCTGCGTGCGGTGGATGGACGCACGCCACCCGCGCTGCAGCCTGCGCTGGTGATCGGCAAGGTCCCGATGTTCTACTACGCGCTGCACATCGTGCTCATTCACCTGCTCGCCGTGGCCGCTGCCTTGGCGCGGTACGGCAGCGCGCACTGGATGTTCGAGTCGCCGACCCTCGACCGCTATCCAGTCACCCAGCCACCCGGCTGGCCGGCGCCGCTGCCGGTCGTGTGGATGGTCTGGCTGCTCGTGGTGCTGCTGCTCTATCCGCTCTGCCGCTGGTTCGCGGCGGTCAAGCGGCGGCGCACCGACTGGTGGCTGAGCTACCTCTGATCGCCACCGGGGCTGACCGGTCTCGCGCGTCCACACCGGCCGCCACATATTCGTCGGCACCCACACCGGCCACGAGGTTCACGATCCATGGGCGTCTACGTCCCTCCCGTTCCCCCGCGCCCCACCAAGTACTGCCTCGCCTGCGGCCAGACCATCGATGCGATGGCGGTCGTCTGCCCGAAGTGCGGCGTCATGCAGTCCAGCGCCCTGGAACACGAAAGCGAGAAACGAATCCTCCCCGCGTTTCTGCTCTGCTTCTTTCTCGGCGTCTTCGGCGTGCATCGCTTCTACGTGGGCAAGATCGGCACGGGGATCCTCCAGCTCATCACGCTTGGCGGTCTCGGCATCTGGGCATTGATCGACATGATCATGCTCATCGTCGGCAACTTCACCGACGGCGAGGGGAACCGGATCACGGAGTGGACGTAGTCGTCATCCCCGCCGGCAGGTCGACCGCCCATGCGGGTTCGCTCATTCGAGCTGACGCGACTCGCCTAGTACTTCGGAATCGACGGATCCACTTCGTCGCTCCATTGCAGGATGCCGCCGCTCACGTTCGTCGCATTGAATCCTGCGTTGGAGAGCTGTCGCACGGCGTTCGCGCTTCGCTTGCCCGAGCGGCAGTAGACGATGACCTCCTTCGACCTGTCGAGCGTGGCGAGCGCATCCTCGATCTCGCCGAGCGGGATCAGGCGCGCACCCTCGATGTGCCCGATCTGCCACTCGTACGGCTCACGCACATCGATCAGCGTGAACTCCTCGCGCGCCGCGAGCCGCTGCGCCAGCTCGCTCGGCGTGATCTCCTGCATCCCGCTCGCATCGTCCTGTGCCATTACCCCTCCCGGCATTCCGCAGAACGCCTCATAGTCCACCAGCTCCGTGATTTCGCGCGTGCCGCACGCCGGACAATTCTCATCCCGCGGTACTCGTACGGTGTGGAACCGCATGCCAAGCGTGTCGATCAACAACAGGCGACCGACCAGCGTGTCGCCGATACCGAGGATCAGCTTCAGCGTCTCCGTCGCCTGGATCGTGCCGACGAGGCCGGGCAACACGCCGAGCACGCCCCCTTCCGCGCAGCTCGGCACGAGCCCGGGCGGTGGCGGGTGCGGGAAGAGGCAGCGGTAGCACGGCCCATCGCCGCTCGAGAACACCGACGCCTGCCCCTCGAAGCGGAAGATCGAGCCGTAGACATTCGGCTTGCCCAGCATCACGCACGCGTCGTTCACGAGGTAGCGCGTCGGGAAGTTGTCGGTGCCGTCGACGACGATGTCGTACTTGCCGAGGATCTCGAGCGCGTTGGCCGACGTGAGTTGCGTGCGGTGCGTCTCGACCACGACGTGCGGATTGAGATCCACGATCCGGTCGCGCGCCGAGTCGATCTTCGGGCGGCCGACGTCGCTGGTGCCGTGGAGGACCTGGCGCTGCAGGTTGGAGAGGTCCACCGTGTCGAAGTCCACGATGCCGAGCGTGCCGACGCCGGCGGCGGCGAGGTAGAGCGCCGTTGGCGAGCCGAGTCCGCCGGCGCCGATGAGCAGCACGCGCGCATTGCGGATGCGCGTCTGTCCCTCGAGCTCCACGTCGGGCAGGATGAGGTGCCGGCTGTAGCGCAGCAGCTCGTCGTGCGAGAGGTCGATGCTCACCGCGTGATCACCCGCCACTCACCGCGGCGACGATCATGATCGTGTCGCCGTCCTTCACGGGTGTGGCGAGTCCGGACGCGAATCGAATGCTCTCCTCGCCCACGAAGATGTTGACGTGCTCGCGCACGTCGCCCTGCTCCGTCAGCACGCGATCGAGCACGGCCGGCCAGCGGCGACCCAGCTCGTCGAGCGCATCGGCCACCGTCGCGCAATGGACGTCGAGGTCGAGCGTGCTGCTCCCACGCGAGTAGGTGAGCAGCGCGCGTGGCAGGACGATCGAGACAGCCATCCGCGTCAGGACTCGGCGCCGCTGCGGCCGACGACGAACGCCTTCACGCAGGTGATCGATGGCAGTGCTTCGGCGATGGCGTTCCAGCTGTCGCCGTCGTCGCTGGACGCGTACACCTTTCCACTCCGCGTGCCGAAGTAGATGCCCGCCCTGTCATGGCTGTCGGCGGTGAGCGCGTCGCGAACGACCGTCTCGAACGCCTCCTGCTGCGGCAGCCCGTTGGTGAGCGGCTCCCACGACGTGCCGGCGTCGCGCGTGCGGTAGACGCGCATCTTCGCCTCGGGGGTGCAGCGGAACTCGTCCGACTGCATCGGCACGATGTACACCGTGTCGGTGTCGTGCGGATGCATCTGCATCGCGAAGCCGAAGTCGGACGGGACGCCGTTGGCGACGTCAGTCCACGAATCCCCCGAGTCGTCGCTGCGGTAGAGGCCCCAGTGGTTCTGGAGGAAGAGTCGCTCCGGCCTGGCGGGATGATTCACCACCTTGTGCACGCACTGGCCGAATTCGGGACACGGGTTCGGCAGGAACACCGCACGCACGCCGTCGTTGCGCGCGCGCCAGGTGCGGCCGCCGTCGTCGGTGCGGTAGTTCCCGGCCGTGGAGATGGCGATGAGCATCCGTTCGTGGTCCTCGGACATCGGGACGATGGTGTGCAGGCACAGCCCACCGCCGCCGGGCTGCCAGCGTGGGCGATGCTCGTGGTTGAGCAGGCCCTCCACCGGCGACCAGCTCTCACCGCCGTCGCGCGATTCGAACAGCGCCGCCGGCTCGACGCCCGCCCAGAGACGATCGGGATCGCCCGCCGGACCCGATACGATCTGCCAGACCTGGACGAGCGAGAGACCGGAGCCCTCGGGAAAGCGCACGCTCTGCCGCTCCGGCCCGGTCCACGATGCGCCGTAGTCATCGCTCAGGCGGATCGTGCTGCCCCAGTGGAAGCTCCGCGTTCCGGCGAGGGTGCGACGTCGCCCGCCGCGTTCATCGTAGGCGAGCGCGTAGACCGACTCCCCGGGGAAGTGCGGGCCGGACATCGTCCACCTTTTCCGCCTCTCGTCGGCGGTGAACATGAAGGCGCCCTTCACCGTTCCGACGAGGAGAAGGACGTCGCCTGCGGATGGGTTGGGCGCGGTTGCGGGCATCGGAGGCGCGAAGAAGGAGGGACGTGGATCTTGCGGCGCGCGGAGAGTGGACGCAAGGTGGCAGTGGCGACCGCCGCGCACACGCGGTATTCAGTTATCCATGATGCTCACCGGCAGGCTGATCATTCGCACCTATGTCGGACGCGGCGCCATGCTCTGGCTTCTCACGCGCGCCCTGATATCGGCGGTGATCGTCGCCGCGAATGGCAATCCCTTCGCCCTTTCTCCCCGCTCCGCCATCATCGTCATCCTGGTGAGCACGCTTTCCGGGCTTGCCCAGAGTGCACGACTGCGTGAGTGGGCACTGCTCGCCAATCTTGGCGTGTCGCGCACGGAAGCCGCGGTGTACCTGGCACTTCCCGCGCTCGTCGCCGAGCTGTGCGTCGCCGTGGCCAACGCATCACTGGCGTGACCGATCTCCTTTGCGCCGACTGTGTCGGGAAGTCGTATCGCGGACGCAGGATTCTCTCGTCCGCGTCACTGCGCGCAGTGGCTGGTGAAGTGCGCGTACTGCTCGGCCGGAATGGCGCTGGCAAGTCCACGCTGCTCAGGATCGCTGCCGGCTGGCTTCAACCCGACACCGGAATCGTGCGATGGGAAGGAGAGGCGCTCACCCGGGCGTCGCTCCCGGCCCTGGCGAGCTGGGGGCTCTTCTACCTGCCCGATCACGACCTCCTCTCCAACGCGTTCACCTTGCGTCGACAGCTCGAGATGTTCCACAAGCGCTACGGCGGACTTTCACCTCACGATGCCGCGCGCCGCACAGGCGTCGCAACCCATCTCGACAAGCGCCCGGTCGCGCTGTCGGGCGGTGAGCTGCGTCGAGCCGAACTGGCTGCAGTACTCGTGCGTCGTCCCGCGTGCCTGCTCGCCGACGAACCATATCGTGGCATCGCGCCGAGGGATGCCGAAGTGCTGACGTCCGTCTTTCATGAGCTGGCAGCGTCAGGGGCCGCCATCGTGATTACGGGACACGAGGTGCCGTCGCTGCTCGAGGCGGCGCATCACGTCACGTGGTGCGTGAGCGGCACGACGTACGAGCTGGGCACACCTGGACGAGCGACGGAGGACGAACGGTTTCGGCGTGAGTATCTGGGACGGAGCCTCGCCCGTGGATGAGCGCCAGATGGAGCGGCTGGAGGCGTCGGCATGGGACCAGATTCAGTGCATGGCTGGCCCTGCGTTCCGGCAATACTTCGGAGCCAGCGCCCTCGCTGATCATGGGGTCGTTCGCCTCCGCGCCGCGCGCACCCGCGACCTGTCGCTGAATCGCGTCTTTTCCCTCGGCATCGATTCGCCGTTGACGCCGGGCGCCCTCGACGACCTGATTGCCGAATACCGTGAGGCGTCGGTGCCGCGGTTCATGATCTCGTGGGCGCCAGTCGCCCGGCCCGCCGAGGCGCGACACTGGTTCGCCGAACGCGGGTTCCGGCGCATCACGCCCATCCTGCGACTCACCCGTGCCACCGACGCCGATATCATCGCGACGACCAGCCTCTCGATCGCGGAGGCACGACGCGCCGACGCCGCCCGCTTCGGCGAGGTCGCGGCGCAAAGCAGCGGGTTGCCGATGGAGTTTGCGCCCGGTCTCAACTCGACGATCGGTCATCCGGGCTGGCGACACTATTTCGCCCTCGACGGCGATCGGCCGGTCAGCAGCGCCGCACTCTACGTCGAGGATGACTATGCGTGGGCCGGATTCGGCGGGACGCTCCCCGCATATCGCCGCCGCGGTGCACAGAGTGCGCTGCTCGCTCGGCGGATTCGGGATGCGCATTCGGCGGGCGCGAGATGGATCACCGCGTGGACGACCGCCGAAACCGCCGAACGGCCGAATCCGTCGCTGCACAACATGCAGCGCCTGGGATTCGATGTCTCGTACGAGATCGAGAATTATGTGCTCGACCTGCCTCAGCGAGACGACTTGAGTGGCTGACGCGGCGCGCGGCTCGTGAAGGGATTGGCCACGGGGCGCCGACGTGCTTCGGGCAGCGGAGCGCTCGACGCGCTCACCGCGTAGCTCGCGACCGGCTTCCACTTCACCAGATCGCAGCATTGCGCCGTCTCGGGGGAGCGGCTAGTTCACGAATGCCGCTCGCTCGCCTACCCCCGACGAACGCATGCCCCACGACACCGCCCTGCTCGCGACGATCGCCGCCGGCCTGAGCCTGGCCTTCCTGTTCGGCCTCGTCGCCGTGCGGCTTCGCATGCCGCCGCTGGTCGGCTACCTGCTCGCCGGCATCATCGTCGGCCCGCATACGCCCGGCATCGTCGTCGATACCGGCATCGCGCAGCAGCTCTCCGAGATCGGCGTCATCCTGCTGATGTTCGGCGTCGGCATCCACTTCTCCGTCGGCGACCTCCTCGCCGTGCGGCGTATCGCCCTCCCCGGCGCGGTCGGGCAGATCGTCGTCGCCACCCTGCTCGGCGCCGTCGTCTCGCACCTCCTGGGCTGGCCATGGGGGGCCGGCATCGTCTTCGGGCTCTGTCTCTCCGTCGCGAGCACGGTCGTTCTCCTTCGCGCCCTCGAGGACCGCGGGATCCTCGACACCGCCGATGGACGTATCGCCGTCGGCTGGCTGGTGGTCGAGGACCTCGTCACGGTCATCGTGCTCGTGCTGCTCCCCGCACTCGCGCCGTCGCTCGGCGGTGCTGCGCCGATGCCCGGCGGTGCGGGCCCGAGCGTCGGCGTCGCCCTCGCACTCACGCTGGGGAAGGTGATCGTCTTCGTCGCGCTGATGCTCGTCGTCGGCATTCGCGCGGTGCCCTGGCTCCTCGCCCGGGTTGCGCGAACGGGGTCGCGCGAGCTGTTCACCCTCGCCGTCCTCGCCGTGGCGCTCGGCATCGCCTTCGGCGCCTCAGTGCTGTTCGACGTCTCGTTCGCACTCGGGGCGTTCTTCGCCGGCATGGTCGTCAATGCCTCCGACCTGAGCCAGGAGGCCGCCCAAGACGCCCTGCCGCTTCAGGACGCCTTCTCGGTGCTCTTCTTCGTTGCCGTCGGCATGCTGTTCGACCCGACGATCCTCGTGCAGCAGCCGCTCGAGCTGCTGGCCGTCGTGTTCATCGTCATGATCGGGAAATCGGCGGCTGCCTATACGATCGTGAAGCTGTTCGGCCGGTCGACGCACACGGCCTTCCTCATCTCGGCAAGCCTCGCGCAGATCGGCGAGTTCTCCTTCATTCTCGCCGCCCTCGCGCGCGCGCTCGGCCTGCTGCCGGCACAGGGGGAGAGCCTCATCGTCGCCGGGGCACTGATCTCGATCACGCTCAATCCGGCTGCCTTCGCCGCCGCGGGACGCGCGTATCGACACTCGAACGGGAACGATACGACTTCGCCGCACGACGAACCGGAAGAAGCTGTTGCACCGGACGCGGGTCTTCGCGGCCACGTGATCGTGATCGGCGCGGGACGCGTCGGCCGTCCGATCGCGGCGGCGCTGGCGAGGCACGAGGTCCCCTTCGTCGTGATCGAGCAACGCCTCGAGCTTGTCGCGGCACTCAGGTCGGAGGGCGTGCCGGTGATCTTCGGCGACGCCACGCGCCCGGAGGTGTTGCGACGCGCGCACCTCGAGCACGCGCGCCTCCTCGTCATCGCCACGCCCGATCCGTATCACACGCGGGCCGTCCTCGATCTCGCGCAACGCATCAACCCGGACCTCGGCACGATCGTCCGCACCCACAGCGAAGCGGAGCGCGCGTACCTGGAGGGTCGCGGCGTGGATTGGGCGCTCGTGGGCGAGCGCGAGCTCGCCATCGGCATGATGCGTCGCACGCTCGAGGGATCAGGCGTGGACTACGACATGGCGGCCGAAGCCGCGCGAGTACTCGGCGACGTGAGCGCCGCGCAGCCGCCGGCCGCTCACTGACCGGCGATGTGCGCACGAGGCAGGGCGGCGGTCGGAACCGACACGCCCCCTGTCGTCGCGGACATTGCGCCAGTTTGGCGTCTCCCACCTGCCGATCGGCGAGGATCACGTCCCGATCAGTGCGCATCATGTCCCGGTCGGCGTGCCGAACGTCCCGGTCGGCGTGCCGAACCTTCCGGTCGGCGTGCCGAACCTTCCGGTCAGCGTGCCGAACGCCCCGGTCGGCGTGCCGAACCTTCCGGTCGGCGTGCCGAACGCCCCGGTCGGCGTGCCGAACCTTCCGGTC
>Ga0157372_10008061_pt1 | contig 11207 bp, 9 predicted proteins | sample C55metaG_FD_115307 | JGI IMG/M metagenome (GOLD analysis project Ga0157372, IMG submission 115307) | Corn rhizosphere microbial communities from Kellogg Biological Station, Michigan, USA - C5-5 metaG | ecosystem: Host-associated > Plants > Roots > Rhizosphere > Soil | place: USA: Michigan...
AGCTGTCCAACACGGGAGCGACGGGGCTCGAACCCGCGACCTCTCGAGTGACAGTCGAGTGCTCTAACCAAACTGAGCTACGCCCCCTGAACTGCAGGTGGACGGGTGGACGGCGCGACAGGTGAACAGGAACCACCCGCCTCATTTGCGCCGCACACGCCCCACCGAACCCTTCACCGCCGTCCACCTGTCCAACCGTCCACCTGTCCACCCGCTGTTCGATAGCCCGTAGGGGAATCGAACCCCTCTCTGCACCGTGAAAGGGTGCCGTCCTAACCGATAGACGAACGGGCCAGGTCGACCACGACGTTTGCCGATCGAACCGACGCGAGCACCTGCAACAACTCACAACCAATAGCGGTAACGGGATTCGAACCCGTGTTTGGGCCTTGAGAGGGCCCCGTCCTAGTCCCCTAGACGATACCGCCGTATTTGGGACCTTTCGCCTTTCCCTGTCTACTGCCGCCTACAGTCTCCCCCGCACACTTCACCCATTTGATCCAGTGTCGTTCGCACTTACAGGCCGGGAGGGACTCGAACCCCCAACCGCTGGTTTTGGAGACCAGTGCTCTACCAATTGAGCTACCGACCTAAACCATCATTGCCGCAGCCGCCCCCTCACCTCGGCGGCCGCCGCAGGGTGACTGACGGGAATTGAACCCGCAACCCCCGGAGCCACAGTCCGGTGCTCTAACCGATTGAGCTACAGTCACCATCGGGTCCTGCCACGGCGGTACAACCGAACGCAAACCTTCAGTTTAATCCGCGCTCCGGGGCCGATCAATCTGCGAACGACGCCGAGCTACTTCGCCCGCTCCTGATACTCACCCGTGGCCGGATTCACCTTCACCCTGTCGCCCGTGCCGACGAACTCGGGCACGTTGATCGTGACGCCGTTCTCCAGCTTGGCCGGCTTCGTCGAGGCCGTCTTCGTCGCCGTCTTCATCACGGGCGCCGTGTCGACGACCTCGAGCACGAGCGAGTTCGGCAGCTTGATGCCAACCGGCCGTCCATCATAGTACTCGGCCTGGATCTTCATGTTCGGCTGCATCCACTGCGCGTTGTCGCCTAGCGTCTCTTCGTCCATCTCCAGCTGGTCGTAGTTCTCGACGTTCATGAAGTGATACGTGTCGCCGCCCTGATAGAGGAACTCCAGGTCGTGCGTCTCCATCGACGCCGGGTCGATCGAGTCCGCCGCGCGGAAGCGATGCTCGAAGCTCGAACCCGTGCGCAGGTTCTTGAGCTTCGCCTGCACCATCGCGCGAAGGTTGCCCGGGGTGTGGTGGCGGAATTCTATGACGCGGCACGGATCGCCGTCGAACACGAGGACCATGCCGCGCCGGATTTGCGTAGCCGGTATTGCCATATCAAATCACTCTTGGAAACTGTGGTCTAAACGCAGACAGCCGTTAAACTTATCGTCTTAGTCGACGACAGTCAACGACCGGGCGATGCGGCCGCCTGTTTCCCGGCGCGAGCCGCGAGAATCGGCTCCAGGCCGCGCCAAACATTGGCCGCCACGATCCGCTCCCCCGCGTTGTTTGGATGCACGCCGTCGCCCTGGTTGAGACCGCGGCGCCCCGCCACTCCGTCCAGCAAAAACGGGAGGAGGATCGCTCCCTTTTCCTTGGCTACCGCTGGAAACACGGCGTGAAACGCGGACGTGTATTTGGCACCCAGATTCGGAAGCGCCTCCATCTGGACGAGCACGATCGTCGACTCTGGCCGCTTGGATTTGATCCGGTCGAACGCCGTCTCGAGGTTTGTCTTCAGCGTCGACGCCGGAATCCCACGAAGTCCGTCGTTGGCGCCAGTCTCGATCACGAAGACGTCGAACGTCCCGCGCAGCAGCCAGTCGAGCCGGTCGATCAGGCCCGACGATGTCTCGCCACTCACCCCGGCGTTGACGACCTGAAACGGAAGCCCCGCCGAATCGATCTTGCGCTGAATGAGCATCGGATAGGCGCTGTCCGGCTCGAGTCCAAGGCCGGCGGTCAGGCTCGTTCCGGCGAACACGATCGTGGAGCGAGCAGTCGCCGTCTTCGGGTCGGATCGCGCGCTGGGCGTGCCGCGTAACTGCGCGGCCCTAGATTCCGTAGGGGCGGCTGAGTCGGATCGGACCACGACTGAGCCGGTTTGCGTTCGGCCGCTTCCGCACGCCACGAGAAAGGCAAGTACGGCGGGACCCGCCGTTCCCAAGGACAGCCGGCGAGCTCTGCACGAGAACTCTCTCCCCCGCACCCATCCGTCTGACCTCACGCGACATGCTCCTTGCCCGGGACCTCACCAAAGAATATCGCAGCGGCGACAACAAGTTGGCCGTGCTTCGCGACGTGTCGTTCAGCATCCCTCAAGGCTCCTTCGTCGCGATCGTCGGGCCCTCGGGAAGCGGCAAGACGACGTTGCTCGGCCTGCTCGCCGGACTTGATACACCGACGCGCGGGCAGGTGCTCCTCGACGACGCCGACCTGACCGCGCTCAGCGAAGACGGCCGCGCCAAGCTCCGCGGGAAAAAGGTCGGGTTCGTCTTTCAGAGCTTTCAGCTGATCTCCACGCTCACCGCGCTCGAGAACGTGCAGGTGCCGCTCGAGCTGCGCGGCGAATCCGGCGCGGCCGACCGCGCTCGCGAGCTCCTGCGCCGCGTCGGGCTCGGCGACCGACTCCATCATTTTCCGATGCAGCTCTCCGGCGGCGAGCAGCAGCGCGTCGCGATCGCGCGGGCGTTTTCGAACGCACCACGCATCCTGTTCGCCGACGAGCCGACCGGAAACCTCGACAGCGATACGGGCGGACGGATCGTCGAGCTCCTCGAGGCGCTCAACCGTGAGTCCAACGCGACCGTCGTCCTCGTAACGCACGACCACGCGCTCGCCTCGCGCGCGCAACGAATCATCCGTTTGAGCGACGGCCGCGTCATCTCGGATTCGGCCGCGGAGCGGGCCGCGTAATGTCCGCGACGCGGCAGCTCCTTGCGCTCGCCTGGCGTGAGAGCCGAACGGCGCGCCGGCGCCTTCTGCTCTACATGTCGTCGATCTCGCTCGGCGTCGCCGCGCTCGTCGCGATCGACTCGTTCTCCGAGAACACCATTCGCTCGGTGCACGAGCAGTCGCGTGCGCTCATGGGCGGTGACGTCGCGGCGCGCCGCAATGCGCAGCGAGGCCCCGCGATCGACTCGCTCGTGGATTCGCTCGCGCGCGCCGGCATCTCGAACGTGACCTCGACAGGTTTCTCGTCGATGGCGCTCGTGCCGAGGAGCGGCGGGACGCGGCTCGTGCAGGTGCACGCGGTGAGCGCGGGCTATCCGTTCTACGGCAACATCGTCACCGATCCGGTCGCGGCGTGGAGTCAGATCCAAGGCGGCGCGAACGCGATCGTCGACCCGGCACTGCTCGTGTCGCTCGACGCGCAGCTCGGCGACACACTGAGCCTCGGTTCCGCCAAGTTCGTCATCACGGGATCGCTGCGAAGCGTGCCCGGCGACGTCGGCATCTCCGCGGCGATCGGGCCGCGAGTCTACATCCCCGAACGGTACGTGCCGGCGACGGGACTCGTCGTCTTCGGCAGCCGCGTCGAGTACGAAACGCTGTTCAAGCTTCCGGCGACGCTCCCGAGCGACGCCTTCGTGAAGACGTTCGGCAAGCGTCTCGCGGCCAGCAACGGCTCCGTGCAGAGCGCGGGGTACAACGAGTCGCGGCTGGCGAGCGCGATCGACCAATTGCACGACTACCTGGCGATCGTCGGCCTCATCGCGCTGTTGCTCGGCGGTATCGGCGTGGCGAGCGGCGTGCACGCGTTCGTCATGCGCAAAATCGATCCGGTGGCGATCCTGCGCTGCGTCGGCGCGACGAGCTGGCAGGTGCTGGCCATCTACTCGATGCAAGCCGCGGTGATGGGTCTCGTTGGGGCCGCGGCGGGCGTGGTGTTCGGACTCGGCATCCAATTCGCGATGCCGTACGTGCTGCACGACTTTCTTCCGGTGGACGTCGAGCTCCATCTGGCGCCGCGCCCGATCGTGCTCGGTCTCGGGATTGGCGTCTGGGTCGCCCTGCTCTTCTCGCTGCGGCCGCTCGTCGCGCTGCGACGTGTGTCGCCTCTTCAGGCGCTGCGTCGCGAGCCGGACGCCGATGCGCTGCGACGCGCGCGCTGGGATCCGCTGCGCATCGGGCTTTCCCTGGCGATCGCGGCGAGCGTCCTCGCGTTGGGGCTCAGCCGAGCGAATACGCCACGCCGCGGGATCGGCTTCACGTTGGCGATCGCCGGCGCCATCGGCATTCTCTGGCTCAGCGCCGCCGGATTGTCATGGGCGGCGCGACGATTGATCCGTCCGTCGTGGCCGTTCCCGCTGCGCCAGGGGATCGCGAGCTTGTATCGCCCCGGCAACCAGACGCGCGCCGTCGTGCTCGCGCTGGGCTTCGGCGTTTTCCTGATGGGCACGTTGTATCAAGTGCAGTACAACATTCTCCGCTCGCTCGATCTTCGCCTGGGCGAGGCGCGGGCCAACGTCGTGTTCTTCGACGTGCAGGAGAATCAGCAGCCGGGAATCGACTCGGTGATCCGCGCGGCGCGTGAGGAGCTGATCGACGAGACGCCGATCGTCGCGATGCGCGTCGCGTCGGTCAATGGAAAGTCGGCGACGGCGATCGCCGACGAAATCGAGAAGAATCGGCGGGCTCGCGATTCGGCGCGCGTCGCCGCCGGCCAACGAGGACCCGGGCGTGGCGCCCGCGGAGGCGAAGTGGTGCGCGATCGCCGCGGGCCGTGGGTCTTTCGCCGAGAGTTCAGATCGACGTTCCGCGACACGCTGACGGCGTCGGAGCGGCTCGTGTCGGGCAAGTGGTTCGGCGCGCCCGGAAACGACGTCGGCTCGCTCGGCGAGGTCTCGCTGGATTCGGGCGTCGCCGTGGAGATGGGCGTCAAGCTTCGTGACACGATCACCTGGAACGTGCAGGGGGTGCTCATTCCGACGATCGTGACGAGCTTGCGCTCGATCCAGTGGCAGACGTTCGCGCCCAACTTCTTCGCGGTGTTCGACCCCAAGTCGCTGTCCGCCGCGCCCAAGCAATACGCGATTCTCGTGCACGCGTCGTCGCCCACCGCGATTGCGCATCTCCAGCGCGACGTCGTCGCTCGTTATCCGAGCATCTCGAGTCTCGACCTCACGCTCGTGCAACGCACGGTGCAGAGCGTGCTGGGAAAGGTGACGATGGCCGTTCGCTTTCTCGCGCTCATCAGCCTCGGGCTTGCCGTTCCAGTCCTGTTCAGTGCCGTGGCAGCCACGCGCCGCGACCGGCTGCGCGAGGGCGTGCTGCTCAAGACGCTCGGCGCGACGCGCCGGCAGATCGCGCGCATCATGCTCGCCGAGTATGCGTTGCTTGGCACGCTCGGCGCACTCACGGGGGTCCTGTTGTCGACGCTCGCCGCATGGGGGCTGCTGCACGTGATCTTCAGGATGCCGTTCATGCCGGCGTTCGGGCCGGCGAGCATCGTGGCGGCGGCGATGATCGGGCTGGCGGTGTCGATCGGGTTGCTGACGGGGAGAGATGTGTTCGCCGAAACACCGATGGCGGCACTGCGGGAGACGTGATGGGTGAGGTTGGAGCTCGGCCAGTCTGAGTACGTATCGGAACGGAGCCACGTGGTTGGGGACGTCGGACGTCGGACGTCTGACGTCGGATATCAGACCAGCCCTCGCATGGCGACGGCTCGTTCTGTGACGCCGGGTCTGATTTCGGAAGTCAGATGTCAGAGGTCCGATTTCAAGTGATCAGCCGAAAGGCGGTTGGCGCGCAGGCCGTGAACGGCCGCGCGCTTTTTGTTGCGAACAACATTCTTACACCCCGATCCGCCTGCGCGTACTATCGTTGCGCACTCCGTACACGAGGCTGACGATGCGTGTCTCGGTATCAGTGATCTCGCTCCTCGCCCTCACGACCACGTATTCTCGCGCGCAGACACCCGCGAAGTTCCCCCCCGACTCGCTCGTCAACACCAAGGTCATTCCCAAATCGACGCCGGTGATTCAGGTCATCGGGACGATGCGGAACTTCACGTCGGACCTCGGCGTACGCTGTCCGTTTTGCCACGTCGGCGAGGAGGGCCGGCCGTTGGCCCAGTTCAACTTCGTGAGCGACGAAAAGCGCACGAAGCTCGTCGCGAGGCAGATGATGTTGCTCGTGCAGGAAGCGAACCGACGCGTCGACACGCTGCCCGGCCACCAGCCGGACGACCCGCCGGTCACGTGCGCGACGTGCCACCGCGGGGTGGGCAAGCCGATGCCGTTGTCCGCCGTCGTCATCGCCGCCGGGACCAGCGGTGGCGCCGATTCCGCCGTGAAAACGTACCGCGCGCTGCGGCAGCGTTACTACGGCAGCGGAGCCTACGACTTCGGCGAGTCCCAACTGAACATCGCGGCGTTTCGGCTGGGGCGAGCGAACAAGTTCGACGAGGCGATGGCGCTGCTAACGCTCAACGAGGAGTTTTACCCGAACTCGTCGGGGATGTACGTCTTTCGGGGAAACGTTCTGTTGATGAAGGCGGATACGGCGGGAGCGGCGGCGGCGTACAACGAGGCGATCAGGCGGGATTCGACGAACAATGAGGCGAGAGGACGGCTGAGAGATATCGGCAGACCGCCTTTTTGAAACACCGAAACGGCGCGGCCAGTGGCGTTTGGACCGCCTCGTGGGCCACGTGGTTTGGGATGTCGGACGCCTGATTTTCGGACGTCGGATGTCAGACCGGCTCTCGCCAGGGGCGAGGCTCGTTTCAACGTTTGCGCGCCAGACCGTAGCAGAGCCGAGATACCTCGTCGCCCTGGAGTAATAGGTCTTCGAACGTCACTCGCGTGAGCATGCCGAGGGCGTGCGCGCGAATGAGGTCGTTTTCGACTTCTTTCGACGACGAGTAGGCCATGTCGGCGTCGCGGGCCAACTCTCGGCGTGATTGTTTGGCGCAGCCCTCGGCGAGAGTGTCGGCGATCGAACTGACGGCGCGGAGTATCTGCGAGCGCAGACCAGGCGAAACCCATGTCCTGACGTTCTTGAATGCGGCGTGCACCGCCAAGCCGTATGCATGTGCTTTCTGCCATGCTTTGAGGCGTCGAAAGTCGCCCACAGTCGCTCCTGAAGAGCGACACGTTAGGGAAATTCCTCTCACCTGCATCACCACTTCATTCCGATCACGCCCGTTTTGCCGTCTGTCACGACGGGACGGACGTCAGATGTCCGAAATCGGACGTCGGATTTCGGGCGCACGGCCGTGCTCACCGCGGCGCGAGGGACCAGAATGGCCAGCCATCGGCCGGATTTCGTAATCGGAAAGGCCGGCCCACCCGCCGCCTTTCGCCTCACCGCCTCTCACGCGACCTTAACCCCGCCACTACCTCGAGCCTCCCGTGCGACCTGCTCGCCTCCTCTTCGCCCTTTCGCTCTTCGCGCCCCGGCTGAGCGCTCAGCTCCCCTCCGAAACGCCGTCGAAGTTCACTCCGTCGACTGCGACGTTCGACTACCAACGCCGCGACGTCATGATCCCGATGCGCGACGGCGCCAAGCTCCACACGGTCATCCTCGTCCCGAAGAACGCCCGCCGAGCGCCGATTCTGTTGACTCGAACGCCGTATGACGCCACGGCCACGACGTCGTACGCGCAGAGTGCGCACCTCGGCCCCGAGCTGAACGGCTACGACAACGCGCTCGACGTGATCGTTCCGGGCGGCTACATCCGCGTCGTGCAGGACGTGCGCGGGAAGTACGGGTCCGAGGGCGACTACGTCATGAATCGGCCCCTCGTCGGTCCGCTCAACCCGACGAAGGTCGACGAGGCCACCGACACGTACGACACGATCGACTGGCTCGTGAAGAACGTTCCCGAGACCAACGGCAACGTCGGCGAGCTCGGAATCTCGTACGACGGATTCGAGCCGCTCATGGGACTCGTCAATCCGCACCCGGCGCTCAAGGTCTCCGTGCCGATGAATCCGATGGTCGACGGCTGGATGGGCGACGACTGGTTCCACAACGGCGCGTTTCGCCAGCAGAACATGCCGTACATCCTCGAGCAGGAAGCGATGCGCGACAACTCGGCGAAGTGGTGGACCGACCACTACGACGACTACGACGTTTACCTGAAGTCCGGCTCGGCGGGCGAGCTCGGAAAGCTCCACGGGCTCGAGCAGGTCGGATTCTGGAACAAGATTCTCCAGCATCCGAGCTACGACTCGTGGTGGCAACTGCAGGCGATGGATAAGATCCTCGCCGCGCAGCCGCTCAAAATCCCGACGATGCTCGTGCACAGCCTCTGGGACCAAGAGGACATCTACGGCGCGATCGCGGTGTACAAGGCGATCAAACCGAAGGACACGAACAACAACATGGTGTTCCTCACCATGGGACCGTGGCATCACGGGCAGGAAATCGAGAACGGCAGCAGCCTCGGCGCGCTCGATTTCGACGCCAACACCTCGAAGGAATTCCAGAAGAACATTCTCGCGCCATTTCTCGCGCACTATCTCAAGGACGGGCATCCGCCGATGGACGTCGCGGCGGTGAACGCCTACGAGACCGGCACGAACAAGTGGGAGCGCTTGAGCGCGTGGCCAAGCGGATGCGCGGCCGGCTGCACGATCACCAAGACGCCGTTGTACCTGGGCGCGAATTTCTCGGCCGGCTTCGCCGCGCCGACGGCGGCCGGGTTCGATTCATACATCTCTGATCCGGCGAAGCCGGTGCCGTTCCGCGCACGGCCGATCAAGCCCACGGGCTACGACACATGCGCGACGTGGCCCTGCTGGCTGGTCGACGACCAGCGCGAAGCGTCGGGGCGAACCGACGTCTTGTCGTACGAGACCGCAGTCCTCGCGGAGCCCGTGAAGATCAGCGGTCAACCGATGGTGCGCCTCGTGTCGTCGACGACCGGCAGCGACGCGGATTGGGTGGTCAAGCTGATCGACGTGTATCCGGACGAGGTCGGTGGCGACGCAAAGCTGGGCGGCTATCAACTCGCGGTGGCGATGGACATCTTTCGAGGACGCTATCGCGAAGGGTTCGACGCCCCGAAACCGATCGCGTCGAACACGCCGCTCGAGTACGCGTTCGCGCTGCCGACGGCGAACCACGTGTTTCTGCCGGGGCACCGCATCATGGTGCAGATTCAGTCGAGCTGGTTTCCGCTCTACGACCGCAACCCGCAGACGTTCGTGCCGAACATCTTTTGGGCGAAAGCGAGCGACTACAAGAAGGCTGAACACCGAATCTTCCACGAACCCGGACACGTAAGCTTCATCGAGTTGCCGATCGTGTCGGGACCGCGATAGGATCTTCAAGCTCATTATTACAGGTTGTCGCCATGAACTCTCGCCGTGTCATCGGAGGCCTGATTCGAGTAGGCCTCGTCGTGCTCGCCATCTGGCTCGTCGTCGGCTGGGTCAGGCGGCGAATCTCGAGTCACAACACACACGTGCGGGTCGAAGCGCAGGCGCCGCCGGACAGCCTCGGCCCGGGTGACATGCGCCTGTACAACGCCGACAGCTCGGTCGACGTCGTTCTACAGGGCGACAAGATTTTCGCCGGTCTCTCGCCGAAAACGGTCGCCAAGATCAAGAATGGCCTCGACGAGTCGCGCTCCGGCGACACGAGCGGCGTCGGGGGAATGATCAGCCAGATCGTGAAGTCGTCGGTCGCCGGCGCGATCGGAACGCACGCGGTGTTCCCGCTCTCGGAGATTCGGGACATCCGCTACGACGCCGGAAAGATCCGCGTGAAGTGGACCGACGGCGGCGATCGCGAGCTGTTCAACGGGACGAGCATGAACCACCAGAAGGTGTCGGACTCGTTCAACGAAGCGGATGCCAAGCGATTCGTCGATGCGGTCCGCGCGCGAAAGGGGCTCCCTGCCGCTCCGTGATCGCTCGGCGATGAAGACTCTGGTGGTCGACGTCGGCGGCACGAACGTCAAGGTGCTCGCGTCCGGCCACCGCACGCCGATCAAGATCCCGTCCGGTCCCACGCTGACGCCGCGCGAGATGGTGCGCGCCGTTCGCCTTGCGACGAGCGATTGGAGGTACGATCGCGTCTCGATCGGCTATCCCGGACCGGTGCACGACGGCAAGCCGATCGAGGACCCTTGGAATCTCGGCCCCGGCTGGGTCTCATTCGATTTTCACCGCGCGTTCGGCAAACCCGTTCGCGTGGTGAACGACGCGGTCATGCAAGCCCTCGGCAGCTACGAGGGCCGAACAATGCTGTTTCTGGGACTCGGCACTGGACTCGGCACGGCGCTGATCCACGACGGCGTCGTGATTCCGCTCGAGGTCGGGCATCTGCCCTACCATCGCGGAAAGACGTACGAGGACTGGATTGGTGAAGCGGGCTTTCGACGACTGGGCAAGCACCGATGGCGGCGCCACGTCCTCGAGGTCGTCGAGCTGCTTTCAGCCGCCTTTCTCGCCGACTATGTGGTGCTGGGAGGCGGAAACGTCCGGCACATGAAGCGACTGCCGAAGGGCGTCAAGCGCGGCGCCAACGCCAACGCGTTCGCCGGCGGCTATCGGCTCTGGAAATCGAATCGGGGCAGCTAGCGGACGATCGCGCTCGAGCTGACGGAGGGGATCGTCGCGGCGCTCGACTCCGACACGCGCGCGGCGCAGGCGAGGAACAATCCAGTGGTGAACGCGAGAATGGCGCGCTGAATAAACCGACGGTCGAGGTTCATCGATTGGAGAGGGCGAAGCGTGACGGCGAAGGAAGGAACTACAAGCGCGAGCCGCGCCGGGTCGTGATGGGAGGGACGCCCGAGCCGCGACCGACAATGTAATCTCAGTATCGGCTCGCGGCGGGCGATATTGTCATCCCGCGTGACCGCCGACACATTCGAGCCGCTCGTCCACCCGTCTACTGGCTCGGCGCGATGCGGGCGGGTTCGACGACGAGAACGGGTGAGGCCACGGCCGAGAACTCCGACCCGTCGCCGCGTTGCCCGGACAGGCCCAGCCCCCAACAGTAGAGGTTGCCACGGGTCGTGACGCCACAGGTGTGGCTGCCGAATCCCGTGCTGATCTCCACGAATTTCCGCCGCCCGATGACCGACACGGGTTTCGTCGAACATGGAAGGATTTGTCCGCCGCATCGCTCGACGAGCACCGACGGCAGGACGCCGATTTCCCCGAAGGAATCGTCGCCCCAGCAGTAGCCCGTCCCTTCGATGTCGATGCC
>Ga0157372_10008063_pt1 | contig 11206 bp, 13 predicted proteins | sample C55metaG_FD_115307 | JGI IMG/M metagenome (GOLD analysis project Ga0157372, IMG submission 115307) | Corn rhizosphere microbial communities from Kellogg Biological Station, Michigan, USA - C5-5 metaG | ecosystem: Host-associated > Plants > Roots > Rhizosphere > Soil | place: USA: Michigan...
AATGCATCCCGTGATGGCGAGATATAAGGAGAGTTTCATGACGCGGCTTAACGCGCGCCTCCGGGCGATCCTCGGCACGCTCCGGTCAAGACACTGACTTATCTATGCTGACTTCAGTGGAATTGGCTGTTGTTGCTCGATTGCTTCATGCACTTGTTTCAACTCTTTGCAGCTTTGGCAATTCGGATCAGCGCAATATGGCGACCCTAATGACTTTGGATGTTTCTGTGGCTGAGTTGCTGGCTGGCTTGCCATACGATCTCCTGTGCTGAAGGTACTTATCCATTGCACTGTAACCCCGACCGTCGCAGAAAGATGCGGGATCAACTCTGCTTAATAAACGTCTCCGCCCTCAATGGCACACGTCTGCTGACGACAAAAATGCTCCCAACTTACGCAAGCTGGCCCGAAGACAAAAAGCGCACACTTGTGATAACGCCTGATAACAACAATTGACTTCCGGATTGCCCGTGAACCGCCCGTAATCAGGGCCAACAGCTCAGTCCATACAGGTTCGCTGCGGTTCGCTGCGCTAAATGCTGTAGTGGGCAACGACTCGGGTCACCTTGCCACTAGCGCCCAAGTCCATAAACTCACCCGTGCGCCTCCCCTTTTGATTCGTGTAATACAGCACTACGCTGTTCAGACCTGCCAGGACATCCTTCAGATCGAAGTGCAGTTCGGGATAGGCTTCCAGTCCCCGCTGGAAGTATTCTCTCACGGAGGCTTTACCACTTACCTTTCCATTAGGGATGCCCAAAAGCTGCTCGGCAACCGGCGAGATTAGTTCGATTCGTTCATCATAGTGGCTGATGATCGCCCCCAAATCATGAGCATTCCAAGCTGCAACCCAATCCTCGGCGAATTGCCGAATCTCATCTCGTGTCACTTGTGATCTCCCTTAGTTTTGAATATCTCTTGCATGGAGTGTGTTAATGGGAACCTTGCACTGTGGCTTAAATTATGAGGGGATTGTCGGCAATACGGAAACTAAGGTGGGGATTCGTCAGTTAATGATAAATCGCCATATCACTCATTGAGAGCTAGGGCAGTCAGTGAGTGCTATCGCGCAGTTACCGCCGTAAGTGGCGATTACCGGATCACACTGATTTAATCCTCCTGGGCAGTCCACGGCGTTGGGACCGGCCGGCGGGGAGGTTATTGTGAAGTTTTTGTGTCGCAGTCTTGTTATAGCTCTCGTTCTTTTTCTAGTTGGTTGTGGTTCACAGAGCAGTCTCATTACTCCTCTCCCGCCTCCGCCCCCGCCACCAGCTAAATACGCAATTTCTGGGACGGTGGTGAATCTTGCGGGAAACAACGGTGGGTTGATCCTTCAGAACAATGGCACGGATGATCTTCCGGTAAATGCAAACGGCACATTTCGGTTTGCTACCACGATGGCGAGCGGCACTCCGTTCAACATCACCGTGTTCACGCAGCCATCGAGCCCAGTGCAGCAATGTACTGTTGCGAACGGCAGCGGCACGGCAACGGCTAATATTAACAACGTAAAGGTGGAGTGCGGGCATGGCGAGTGGGGTTGGATGGCGGGATCGCAAGCCGTCAACCAGAATGGTACGTATGGAGCTGTCGGTACATCGGCTCCCAATAACACGCCTGGCGGCCGACAACAGGCGGCTACCTGGACCGATTCCTCTGGAGACCTCTGGCTTTTCGGCGGGTACGGCGAGGACTCCAACGGGACTCTACTTCCTATGAATGATCTATGGAAGTTCAGCGGTGGGGAGTGGACATGGGTCAGCGGTCCCAGAATCGGCGGCCAGAACGGAAACTACGGCACATTGGGCGCGACGAGCGCTAACGGAATCCCCGGCGCGCGGTTTGAGTCGGTGTCGTGGACCGATGCGACGGGTAACTTCTGGCTCTTCGGCGGTCTTGGTTTCGATTCCGTAGGTAGCGAAGCCTCGCTGAACGACCTCTGGAAATACAGTGCGGGCCAGTGGACATGGATGGGCGGCTCATCCGTTGCCAATAAGAACGGCATCTATGGCACGATCGGCGTCGCCGATCCGAACAACGTGCCCGGCGCCCGAGACCTTGCGGTAGTTTGGGTGAATTCATCCGGCGACGTATGGCTTTTTGGAGGACTTGGTTATGATGAATCCTCCGCCACAGCAGGAGTGCTTAGCGATCTGTGGACTTACAGGGCCGGAGAATGGACGTGGTTGGGTGGTCCCAAGGTCATGAACCAAAAAGGTGTGTACGGCATACGAGGTGTGGCTGCTATCAGCAATATTCCCGGCGCTCGGTATAGTGCCTACAACTGGATCGATGCTTCCGGCAATCTCTGGCTCTTCGGAGGATGTGCCTATGATTCCACCGGAACCATCGCCTCCATCAACGACCTGTGGAAGTACAGCGGTGGCCAATGGACCTGGGTTGGAGGCCCAGAGGTGGGGATTCAAGTTGGTGTTTACGGCACACAGGGGGCAGCCTCAGCCACCAATACTCCCGGAGCCCGGCAGGATGGCGTCGCTTGGACGGACGACGCTGGAAAGGCGTGGATCTTTGGCGGAAATGGCTTCTATGCTTCGAACGCTCGTGGCAACCTCAATGACTTATGGCAATACAGCGGAGGAGAGTGGACTTGGGTCAGTGGGTCCAACGTTGCAAATCAGAGCTCTACTTTTGGGAGTAAAGGAGTTCTCGCTCCGGGCAATTCGCCTGGCGCCCGCTTTTCCCTCACTCACTGGACCAATTCCCAAGGCAAACTGTGGCTCTTCGGCGGCTTCGACCTGACACCGGGAACGACCGGTAACCTGAATGACCTATGGATGTACATGCCGTAAGACTGACTGCAGCGAAATTCCGATTTTTCCAAAGATCTGGTCCACTTACCGAAACAATATTGATCGGGTGAACTAGCTGCAAACACCCATACTGCACTCATTCAGGGGCTACAACGTTCTAATGTCAATGAGTAACATCGCCTGTTATCAACAATTGACCATGGTCGGAATTTCTACTCGGTGCTGCTTACGAGCCACGGTCCTCTGAAACAAAAGAAGACGTCCGTGAGGCCGTCATAGTAGTTCACTAGCACCCGAGGGCTCCCTGTTCATGTCGCGACGCTGAGATGGATGGTTAATTCCTGTGCCGAATGTTTGTTGATGCGGACCCGAAGCTCGTAGATATTCATACCCGGTGCAGACACTGGGATGTAAAACAGCTTCCCCGTCTCTAGAGGTTCAAGCGAGAAGTGCCCCTTCTCATCCGTCTTCGTGGACCTGAACACCGTCTTCCAGTCGGCAGCACAAAGTTCAACTGTCACGCCGCTTACCGGTTCTGTTTCCCAAACAAGAACATGACCAGCCAGTGCACGGCTTACGGAAATCTCCTTCTGAGTAACAAGCTCGGTCGCGCGCACGGTCCCTACAAGAGATAGGCAAAGTGCGAGAGCAGCGACAGTTTTCATTGTGACCTCCTTGATGTTGGAGGAACGATAGCCAAGGCATTGCTGTATCGGCGAGAACGCCGTGTCTAGTCTCAGTTGGCGATAAATCTCTATATCACTCATTGACATCGAAAAAGGCGAATGAAAGCACAGACTTGTAATATCGCCTGTTTATGACAACTCAGCGGTTGGGAGCGAATCTGAGAAGTAACATTCGCTCGTGCGCGACACGGGGGTCTAATTTGGCGCGTGGGATGGGAGCCGAAATCGATGAGTGATGCTCCGGGAATTCCACATTCATTCGGAGGCAATCCAGGTGAGCCTGTGACCGAAGTCGACCCGGACGACCTCAAGACTTTTTGGCAACAAACACACGATCTTCAGGCGCGAAATCCAGGCCAGAATGTTGCGATAGGGATTGATCTAGTGAAAACCACGCTCAAGCCCGGAGCAAATGCTGAAGCGGTTTTCTATCGCGCAAGCATGATTTGGTTGCTCAACGAATTCGCGCAAGAGCAGTTGCTCCCTTGGGTGAAGGATGAGCAGGTTGCGGATGCTGTCTTCCGAACGATGGCGATCATTCCCATGGAATGGATCGGGCACACCGGGCGCGAGGGATTCCCATTCGAGGTGGAAGACTTCTTCCGCCGCTTGAGGGAACGGCCTCGAAATCGCTGAGATTCGCAGAGCACTCAGTATTGCTCCAATGCGTTGATAAATCTCTATATCACATGGAAAAAACTTCAGGAATACAGGAAAAATGCATCCAAAACTAGCATCCATGTATGTTGTCGAAATCCGCCGGAGCCAATGCACATGTCCACTCAGAAAAAGAACAAGAAATCTCGATCGCGGCGTTCTGCAGGTAAGAGTGCAGGTCGTTCGGTGCCGGTTGCAATTAGCAGCGACTTAGCTGTTGAGGTGCCCGTTCGGAAACCCAGTACCGACATTCTGACTGAAAAGACCTATGTAACCACTGAACCCGAGGTAGAGATCCGCAAGCCTGCGACACTGGCACAGGCGCTGACAGAGCCGGCACATGCTGTGGTCAAGCCGAAGTCCACAATCCGTAAAGAGGTTGTCGCTCGAACGCGGCGCACAGCCTAGATGCAAGCGGGCGCGGCTAGCGACTCTGCGAACTTACCGAGCAGGGGCTAGGCAAAGGGCAGAAGCCTAGGCACTTCGCTAATGTCTCGCCATGCCCCAAGCTCAGACAATACGATTTGGCTAGGGGGTTAAGTGTTGCGTGTGCAGCTCTCGATATTTTGAGAGAGTTCCATACCCAACCCTCTGTAGAAGCACCCTAGGCCGATTGTGCCCACCAGGAATGAAAATCTTTCCCCGCGTTGCACGGCATCCAACGTAAGTGACTGTAATGGCATGGGGCATTTCCGGCTTTGATCTTTGGTTGCTGCCGTGCAATCAAAACTGCCACTCCATCAGTTCGGAGGATAATCATTGGAAGCCCGTGTGGCTGGACAGCCCTCATTTTTCGCGCCAAATGGAGGTGTATCCGATGAAGGAAGAAACGAAGAAAGTTTGGGAACGGTATTGTGCGCAGGCGGCAGTTGAGCAGGACCCCGACAAACTCTTGGAACTGGTGAAAGAAATAAACCGAATGCTAGAGGAAAAAGAAGACCGCTTACTTCGCGCCCGCGAACAATCTCCTGATCAACAGTTCCGCCGACCTTAATCAGGTTTCGACCCCCGAGGACGTTTCTTGAGCGGATTCCCTACGCCGCTGACAACCAGAGGTCGAACAGACCGCAAGGACACAAAAGTTCTGACTGGGTGGGGCGCTGCTTACCTCAAGAGGGCCAAATATGTCAGTCCTGCGATTGAGGTCAGGACCATCGCAATAAATACTACGTCCCGCCACGTCCAATTCTTCGTTTTTCTGGATGAATTGTCCCGCACTTCAGAAGTCTAAAGCGCCTGCATTCGCGATCAAAAATTACGATGGTAAGGCGCTAGGAGAGCCGAAGCAGCTAACGCAACCATCAACCGGGAGCTTGGGGCGCTGCGCCGGATGTTCAACCTGGGTAAGCAGGGAACTCCACCCAAGGTGCATTCAGTCCCTTACATTCCGATGTTGAAAGAGGACAACGTGCGGCGCGGGTTCGTCGAGGACTTGGAATTTTCGCGGCTGGCTTCCGAGGCAAACGAGCTTTGGTTGCGAACGTTCCTAGAGCTGGCATTCACCTACGGGTGGCGCAAGTCGGAACTGCTCAAGAAACTGCGCGTGCGCCAGGTCAATTTCGCGAACCGCACAATACGCCTTGACCCGGCACCACCAAGAACCGCGAGGGTAGGGAGGTTGCCATGACGGACAAAGTTGCCGAACTGTTGCGCTCTGCGATTGGTGGAAAACGGCCCGAAGATTTTGTCCTGACCCGTGACACGGGAAAGCCGGTGCACGATCTGCGCGCGGCCTGGTGGCAACTCTGCGTTCGAGCCGAATTGGGCGAATTTGTTTGCCGCAGCTGCGGGAAGCCTTGGGCCGAAAAGAAGTGCGAGTGCGGCTGCCGAAAGCGCAAATATCGTGGGCTGTTCGCGCACGATCTGCGGCGCTCGGCAGCAAAGGCGTTGCGCGCAGCTGGCGTTTCTGAGTCGGTGATTATGGCGGCTGGCGGCTGGAAGACTGCCGCCATGTTCCGTCGTTACGCAATCGTCAGCAGCGCCGACCAGCGCAGCGCGGTTCAAATGCTGGAACGGTCGCGTGCAGCGCACACGGAACGCGGAACAAACCCCCAAACGAACCCTCTGGAGCAAAAATCGCCAGTTGCGACCGGAAGCAAGAGCGAAGTTAAGGTGCAGTAAGTGACAGCAGCGGTTAGAGTTCGTGGTGCCCGGGACCGGAATTGAACCGGTACGTCCTGTTAAGGACCCGGGATTTTAAGTCCCGTGCGTCTGCCAGTTTCGCCACCCGGGCGGGCATGAAGTTATTGAAAATAATACATCAGTTCAGGGTGATGGGTGAGTGCGAGAAAGACGTTCGTGACCAAAACGCGGGCGAAGTTCACTGCTTGCCGCTGATCCGCTTCTTTGTGAAATCGACGGTAGCTTCGATAGGGCAAGAATTCCCACAGCATTCGCTGTCACGCATTGATCTAGCCGGATTGAGTTCGGCCGCGGGGAGTGCTGGTAGGTGCACTTCGTGCAAAGTTATAGTCCGCGATCGTATCTGAGTCTCTATTCAATTGCCAGAGCTGATTATCCTTTCTCTGGATGACTTCGCCATCGGTCAGCATTTCGCCAAGCACCCGAGCGATTGCAATCACTGGATCATCGAAACCTTCAACGCAAACTGATCCACGTCTTCGAATTCTCCGCAGTATTTGCTCACAACCTTGAGGTCTATCGCTCTCCATGAGGGCTATTCGACAAGCGCGCCTTAGGTCGGTTGACCCTTCGGCTGGCTCGGGTTCGCTGATCGCCGATTGCCTTACAGACGTCCCTGCTGTAACCGCTTTTTCCAGGTTCCTCTCAAACTCAAAAGGGCCATCCTGATTAAAACTGGGTTCTTGCGCTGCGGGGTACAAACCTGGATCGGGGGAATTGAAGGGTGAAAACCGCGTCTCGAGTGTTTTCAAAAGATAGTGCAGCGCTCTTATGCGCTTGCGGAGTTGGGATCGACTTGCATGCAACCCAATTAGTTTGCTCTCAGCCGGGCTTACCAGCTGGTGAGTTTCTTCCAGTCCCTCTCCGCTGATAGCTTCTTTTGAAATTTCTGTCCGAGCCGGCGCGCTGTCACTGCCAGTCCCACGGTTATACCCGTTCTGGTCGTAGCCCACTGTTAAAGCCCCTTAGAATTTTGTAAACGAGTTCCTCACGTATTGAGATGGGCCTCGTCAAATATATGGACGTGCGGGAAGAATGTTCGGTATCAGCGAACTGGTTGCTGTGCGGATGCGGTTGTCACATTCAGCAACTGGGGTATCTGCGAAAACGAGGTATTCATCCCCGCACACGTCGATCGCAAAAATCTGGAACTATACTCCGGGTATGTGAGCTGACATGAACACAACGGTCCAAAACATCGCCGCGCAATTGGTGGCCGAAGCTGGTGTTCAGCTCTCTCCTAAGAGGGTTACGAAAGAGTTGTTGGCACTGCAAAAACAATTGAGGGAAGTTGAAGGCGATATTGTGGCCGTCAGACAAACGCTACACGGCCTGTCGCTCATTCTCGGCGAGGAGTACTTCTCGGACCAGCTCTTGCGGTTGATTCGTCCGAAGCGTACTAATGTTCGGGGATTGAGCAACGCATGCCGGGCGCTGCTTTTGCATGCGCCCCGTGCCTATTCCGTTCGAGAAGTGTGTAACCGCATTAATGCAACTGACCCGCTATTGTTAACTCATCATCGAAATCCCATGGCATCGGTCATGAGCGTGCTGCGGCAATTGGCAATGCGCGGAGAGATCATTCGAAGAACTGAAAATGGAAAGTCAATTTGGCAACGAGCAAATTCGGGGTTCCTCACCTAGCGATGGGCGAACTCAGAGTACCGGAGTGCGCTCAATTAAGTTCCGCAGTCCCGAGCGATAGCCGCGGCTGCAGGAAAGCTCCTTGCCGTTTCTTAAAATCACAATAAATTCACCGCTGTTGCATGGCTGAAGCTCCTTGATCATGCGAGCGTTCACTACAGTTGAGCGGTGAATGCGAACAAATTGTTCAGTCGGCAGCTTGTCTGCAATACTCCCAATACTGCCCCGCAACATGTACGAAGCCTTGCCCGCGTTTACCCGCACATAATTCGCGGCGGCATCGATCCATTCGATTTCGTCGTAAGCCAGGAAAACCACTCGTCCGCCGGAACGTATCAGAAGCCGGCGTGCCACCGGCGCGGGGCTATTTCCCTGAAGGATCTTAAGCAATCGATCAGTCAGCATCCGATCATTCTGGGTTCGGATGGCCAGACGCGCGCGGTGCAGGGCTTCTTTTAATCGTTCGTGATCGAAGGGTTTCAGTAAGTAGTCGAGCGCGTGTGCGTCAAAGGCTTTGATTGCGTATTGATCGTAGGCGGTGGTGAAGATAACGAAAGGTAACTTTTCCCTGGGCAGCGCTTTGAGCAATGAAAATCCGTCCTGATCAGGAAGCTGAATGTCTAAAAGAAGAAGATCCGGCTTTAATTCATTGAGCGCGGCCAGTGCCGCGGCGGCATTGCCACACTCTGAAATTACCTTGACGTCAGGCTCTTGCGAAAGCAGGATTTTTAGTTTGTCTCGCGCCGGGCGTTCGTCATCGACGATGAGAACGCGAAGGGAAGCGGGGACGATTGAGGGCATTTCCGGGACGTTTGACTGCCATGATTGCACAGACTCGGGATCCATAGGTTACAGACGTGCTTCGCCTCGATTTGGTATCAGAATATTGACTTCGACGTGTCCGTCTCTAAGAAAATTAAGAGTCAAATCCTGATTTTCTCCGTACAGACTCTGCAGTCTCTCCCGGGTCGCTTTTAGCCCCAGCCCAAAATGCACGGGCCGATCTCCCTTTGCAGGGGCATTTTGGGGACCGTTGTCCTGCACCGATAATAAGAGCCGGTCCCCCACGGTGTAGGCGCGGACGGTGATTTCACCACCCGAAGTGCGCTTCGAAATCCCGTGTTTGATCGAGTTCTCAACCAGTGGCTGCAATAAGCATTGGGGAACCTGAGAGTCTAGAATCCTCGCCGGAACATCAAATGTCACCGAGAGACGATCGCCGAATCGAACCTTTTCAATCTCTAGATACGCCTGTGTAAACTCCATCTCGCGTTTTAGAGAAGTGACGTGTTCGCCCGTATCCTCCAGGCTCATTCGCAGCAGATCGCTGAGGCGAGCGATCATCGTGTCCGCAGCGCCCACGTCTTGAAGCATCAAAGATGAAATGGAATGCAAGGTATTGAAAAGAAAATGAGGCTGAAGCTGGCTTTTCAGAGCCAGAAGCTTGGCATCGCTGAGTTGCGCCTGAAGTTGAACAGACCTAAGTTCACGATGCCGGTAACGTATGTAATAAAGAACGGCATGTGCGACCACCAGAATCGGTATATAGATCGCAAAAATATCTTCGGCCAAGTTCCACAAAAATATTGTTTTGAGTGCCGGCCAATAAACCGCCGCATGAAGAGATTTCCAGTTAATCAACGCCCACTCATATTTCTTCGTCCCGTAATTCCATGCTGGATAACTAAGTACCCTGAGCAGCACGTGAACTATGGTGAACAAGACTCCACCGCCCAAATACAATAGTGAGCGTTTAGTTGCATACGGCCGCTGTACGGGATAGCGTGTCCCAACAACAAACACCAGCGGGGCTAGAATGCCGAAGATGATGTCCTGAACCAGCGGCAGGATCACCACCTCCTGAGTCGTAAAGTTGGACCCGCCGCCCGTCCCCCTCAATGAGAGCATTGAGAACACACCGCAAACGTAGAGAGTTCCGAAAAATCCAAAACTTGCCGTCCACAGACGCCAGTCATTCAAACTGAAAGGCGTCTTTTGATCCGAAAACGGCATGTCGGTAAGCGATAAAGGGGTGCCCGGAACTGTTTCCGGCATTGCGGGCTGTGTGTTTGCGTTCACTGGACTCTCACCGCCCATGACTGTTCTCAGGATGGTATCAGCGCTCCTTCAGTAGTTTGTCCCCAGCCGGGATGTATCCGTCCCAATGGGTACGCTTGTTGGGACGAGTGTACTGCACGCGTCGTCGGTCCCGTAAGGCATGGTTCTGCTTGGAGGTGGAACTACTGCGTTGGACGAGAGGCAAAATGTCCTCACGGTGATTCTTTTTTCGGGAATTTGACAAGCACGTCTGCGGAAATTCATTTTCCCGTCAACACAACACTTGTATGATCGTGTACGGTTCTCTGCACTTGAGGTTGCAAATTGTGACCTCAAGTTTTGGCCACGGCGGTCGCCGTTATTTACCGCTCGCGTTTACTGAACATGGCGCAGTGATGGCGGCCAATGTTTTAAATTCTGCAAGGGCTATCAAGATGAGTATCTTCGTGGTTCGGGCATTTGTGCGAATGCGTGAAATGTTCGCCGCCAATCAACAGTTCTTGTCAAAACTATCCGAACTTGAGCAGCGTATTGAGAGTCACGATGCAGGAATCCAAGACCTGTTCGATATTATTCGGCAACTCACCGCTCACTTCCTGCCAGGCACAATCGCATCGGATTCGAACTTCCCGATGGTGGCGGGAAACGTCGCACGAAGTTGCATGGATTAGTCTGTCCGACGCCCCGCTAAGCAGAGAAAAAGCGAAAGCCGACTGACAATATTGTGGAATCCCGTCACCGCATTCGGGATTGCGGCAGGTTGCCAACCTTCTCTTCAAGTTCTGCCCAAAGTTCGTAGAGCGCATCAAGGTCCTTTTGCGCCTGCTCCATTTCGGAGTGGGCCGCCAGCAGCTTCGGGCCGTCACTTGCAATCAAGGGATTTTCGAACACAGCGCGCTTGCTTCGCACCAAGCGCTCGCCGGCGGCAATATTTTCCTCAATGGATGCGTACTGCCGGGCGTCTTTGTAAGAGAGCTTTTTTTTGAGGGTGGATCCTGATGCAGATGATGCGGAATGGACGGGCGGCTCTGCGTGAGACTTACGCTCGCCTTGCCACGACTCCCATTGCGAGTAGTCGGCGAAGGTTTCCGCATTGCCCTGGCCGTCGAGGCCTAACACAATGTTGGACACACGATCGAGCATGTAGCGATCATGAGTGACCAACACCAGTGAACCGCGAAATTCCAGCAAGCTTTCTTCAAGGATCTCCAGTGTCTGGATATCGAGGTCGTTAGTCGGTTCGTCCAG
>Ga0157372_10008066_pt1 | contig 11204 bp, 9 predicted proteins | sample C55metaG_FD_115307 | JGI IMG/M metagenome (GOLD analysis project Ga0157372, IMG submission 115307) | Corn rhizosphere microbial communities from Kellogg Biological Station, Michigan, USA - C5-5 metaG | ecosystem: Host-associated > Plants > Roots > Rhizosphere > Soil | place: USA: Michigan...
GCGTCGCCCGCCTTGCCCTTGACCTCGTCGACCCGGTCGACGAGCGCGTCGAGCGACCCGAACTCGCGAATCCATTTCGCCGCCGTCTTCTCCCCTACACCGGGAATCGACGGCAAGTTGTCGGAGGGGTCGCCGCGGACCGCGGCGAAGTCTGGATATTGCGCCGGCGTCAGCTGATATTTCTCCTCGACGGCCGCTGGGTTGAAGCGGCTCATGTCGCTGATGCCTCGCCGGGTCATGAGGACGGTGACCTTGTCGTTGACGAGCTGCAACGCGTCGCGATCACCCGTGACGATCAGCACGTCCATGCTCTCGGCCTCGGCCTGCGATGCGAGGGTCGCGATGACGTCGTCGGCTTCGTAGCCCTCGGCCTCGACGGTGGGGATCGCCAGCGCCTCGAGCACTTCCTTTATCAGGCTGACCTGGCCGCGGAAGTCGGTCGGCGTCTCGGAGCGGCCGGCTTTGTAGTCGGCGTACATCTCCGAACGGAACGTCTGCCGGCCGACATCGAACGCGACGGCGACATGCGTCGGCGCCTCGTCACGCAGGATGTTGATCAGCATCGACGTGAATCCGTAGACCGCGTTGGTCGGCTGACCGGTCGTCGTCGCGAAGTTCTCGACGGGCAACGCGAAGAAGGCGCGATAGGCAAGCGAGTGGCCGTCCAGCAGGAGCAGCCGGCCGGTGTCGGGCGGAGCGGATGTCGACACGCAGCGATCCTAGGAGGCTCCGCCGACAAGCCCGCTCTTAATCGGTGCGGTCTGCCTGCCGGACGCGTGCGCGCTGGGCGGGCACCGGACGCCGCAGACGCGTACGACGCCGTACCAGGTCGTCCATCCGGCCGAGGGTCGCTTCGGTGGCGGCGGTCGGCGACATCGAGGCGCTGGCACCGCCGAGGCGACGACGCAGTACGGCGACGGGGGCGACCCGGTGCACCATGACGGGCGCGAAGCCGAGACGGGCGTAGAAGCGGCTCACGTCCCGCAGTGACGGGTAGACCCCCGCGGCGACGTGCTCGATCTGGCGCTCCTCGGCGAAGTCGGCGGCGGCGGCGAGCAGAGCGTGCCCGACCCCGCGACGCCGCTTGCCGGCGGCGACGACGACGTGGCTCACCTGCGCGACCCGGTGCTCGGACAGCGGGTCCGGCCGGACGTCGCGCAGCACCGCCATCCCCGCGATCTGGTCGTCGGCAAGTGCGACGACGACGCGACAGTCGTCGCTGACGATCGCCTCGGCAAGGCGAGCACTGACGTCGGGGACCGAAAGCGGGTTGACCGCACGCTCGGCGCGGGCACCCACGTGCCTCAGCTCTCCCCACAGCCCCACCAGCAACGGAACGTCGGCCACCGTCGCCGGTCGGGTCGACACCGGGGTACGTGGCACGTGACGCTCCTCGCCACCGCGGCGGGCTGGGGTCCCGGGTTGGGTCGCCACGGCCTAGTGATGATGCACGCTAGACCCGTCCCGTGTCTGGTCTGCAGGCAGGTTCAGATGGGTGATCTTCCTCCGTTGACCCTTATGCCCGACGAGTCCTAGCGTCTCCCCTTGAGGGGCCCGACGCCAAGTAGACAACGTCCAGGCACGGGGAAGGCAGGGACGGACCCAACGGCGTCGGGCCCCCCTGAGCTTTCCCGACAGCTCTCAGTCTTCGCCGAGATAGGCCTTGCGCACGTTCTCGTCATGCAGCAGGTCTTCGCCGCGACCGTCGAGAACGATGTGGCCGGTCTCGATGACGTAGCCGTAGTCGGCGAGTGACAACGCGGCCTGCGCGTTCTGCTCGACGAGAAGAATCGTCGTGCCCGCCTGCTGCAGCTCGTCGATCACGGAGAAGATGCGCTGCATCATGATCGGCGACAAACCCATAGACGGCTCGTCGAGCATGAGCAGCTTGGGGCGACTCATCATCGCGCGCCCGATCGCGAGCATTTGCTGTTCACCACCGGAGAGCACACCGGCGTTCTGACCCCGACGTTCACCGAGCACCGGGAACAGCTCGAACACTCGGTCTTGGTCTTTCGATACGCCGTCGTCGGTGCGCGCATAGGCACCGAGGTCGAGGTTCTCCTGGATGGTCATCCGGCCGAAGATGCGTCGCCCCTCGGGCGCGTGCGCGATGCCGAGTCGCAGCACCTCGTGGCCGGCTTTGCCTTTGATGCTCTCGCCGCGGAAGCGGATGTCGCCCTCGGTGGGCTTCAGAAGTCCCGACAACGTTCGCAGTGTCGTCGTCTTGCCGGCGCCGTTGCCGCCGATGAGGGTGACGACCTGACCTTCATCAACGTTGAAGCTGATCCCTTTGACCGCCTCGATGGCGCCGTAGGCGACGTGCAGGTCTTCGACCTCGAGCAGGGCGGTCATGACTCGTCCTCGCCTGCGGCCGGCGAGCCGAGATAAGCCTCGACGACGCGCGGATCGCCCTGCACCTCGGTGGGTGTTCCTTCCACGAGCTTCTGTCCTTGCACGAGTACGGCGACGCGGTCGCAGAGATTGAAGATGAACTTCATGTCGTGCTCGATGACGATGACGGCGAGACCGAGATCCCGGATCCTCTTGACCAGCTCCATGGTGTCGCGGGTCTCGTTGGGGTTCATGCCGGCCGTCGGCTCGTCGAGCAACAGGAGACCCGGGTCAGTGGCGAGCGCCCGCGCGATCTCGAGGCGCCGCTGGTCGCCGTAGGGCAGGTTGCGCGCCAGCTCGTCGTCCTGCCGCTTGATGCCGACGAACGCGAGCAGCTCACGCGACCGTTCACGCACTTCACGCTCGGTGCGGTGGAAGCGCGGACCACGGCCGATCGCAGACAGGAGGCCTTCGCTGGTGCGGCAGTGCCGCCCGACGATGACGTTCTCGAGCACGGTCATGTTGGGGAACAGCCGGATGTTCTGGAACGTGCGCGCCAGGCCGATCTGGGTGATGCGGTCCGCCGAGTGCGCGTCATGTTCGCGCCGAAGCAGGGCGCTGCGCCAAGCCGGGGCCGGGCCGAAGATCTGCTTGTCGCGGAAGGTGATCAGACCTTTGGTCGGCACCACCATGCCGGTGAGACAGTTGAAGAACGTCGTCTTGCCGGCGCCGTTGGGGCCGATCAGGCCGACGATCTCGCGCTCGTGGACCTCGAAGTCGACGTTGTTGACTGCGGTCAAGCCACCGAACTGCTTCGTCACGCCCTGTGCGGTGAGCACCGGGGCGACCTCTTCCACCGCTTCGGCGCTCATGCGGTCGCTACCTCTGCAGGACCGCCCAGGGCATCCGCACCGGAGTCGGCGTCATGGAACTCACGTTGTCGGCGCTGGCTCGGGATGAGGCCTTCCGGGCGGAACCGCATCAGCAGGACGAGCACGAGGCCGAACAGGAACAGCCGGTAGTCCTGGACGAAGCGAAGCTTCTCCGGGATCGCGTAGAGCAGCGTTGCGCCGAGCACTGCACCCGGGACGGTCCCCATGCCGCCGAGCACGACAGCTGCGAGCAGGAGTGCGGAGAAGATGAACTGGTAGGCGTTGGGTTCGATGGCGCGGCCGATGTGCACGTTGATGGTGCCGGCGCCGCCGGCGAGCGTCGCGCCGATGGCAAATGCAAGCAGCTTCATCGCGACGGTGTTGATGCCCATCGCTCGTGCCGCGACTTCGTCCTCGCGGATGGCAACCCACGCGCGGCCGATCCGACTGTCGTTGAGCCGCGCAAACACCACCATGACGAAGACGATCAGGACGATGTCGAGGAAGTAGTAGTTGGCCTGGTAGGGCAGGGGCACGCCTAGGGCGTCATGCGGACGGCCGAAGTTGAACCCGAAGATCTCGAGGTCGGGAATGCCGGCAATACCGTTGGGACCACGCGTGAGCTCCGGCCAGTTGATGGCGACGATCCGGAAGATCTCGCCGAAGCCCAGCGTCACGATCGCCAGATAGTCACCGCGCAATCTCAGCGTCGGAGCCCCAACTATGACACCGAAGAATCCAGCGGCCGCCGCGCCCATGAACAGCACCAGCACGAAGGGCAGATGCACGTGCACCGTCGTGAAGATGGCGTTGCTGAACAGTGCCGAGACGTAGCCACCGATGCCGAAGAACGCGATGTAGCCGAGGTCGAGCAGACCGGCCAGACCGACGACCACGTTGAGGCCGATCGCGGCGGCGGCGAAGACGCCGACCCGCGCGAAGACGGCCATCCAGACCGCGTTGCCGTTCTGCGTGAAGGGGAACGCAACGGCTGCGACGAGTGAGAGCGCGTAGCCGACGTAGCGATAGCGGTTGAAGGCGCGGCTGAACGTCTCGGTGACGCCGAAGGCACCCATCACCGCAACCGCGCAGCCGACGAAGACAGCGAAGGAGAGGAACTCGCGTTCGTCGTCGATGTTGAGGCCGATCACAACCGCATAGAGCAGGCCGCCGATGCCGGCGACGAGAAGAGCGAGGTCGACCGGTGCAGGGAAGCCCGGCAGCCTCGGCGGCGGGCTGGCCTCCATGGCGTCGGCGACGAGCACGAGCGCGAGGGTCCCGACGACCGCGACCCACGCACCGACGCCGACGGCGCCGCTGCCGCCGCCGGTCTTCCAGAGCTTGTAGAAGAGGAAGAACGTGATGACCACGGCCGAGATGGCTGAGATCGTGGCGATACGGCGCCGGTTTCCCTGTGGCGCGAGGGCGGTCGCGGCAAGGAGCGCCACGAGCAGCAGGTAGAGGCGATGGCCGCCTAGGCCGGCGTCGGCCAGGTCACCGGAGAACGTCGTGGTGTAGCCGACTCCACTGACTGCCCACGGCATCACCGAGGCGATGACGAGTACGACGACGGCTGCACCGAGCAGCGGCCGTGTGCGCGGGCGGATGACGGTCCGGAGGCTTTCGCGCGTTCGAGCCGCGGACTGCTTGAGCCGGTCGGTGAGGTTGCTGATCATGCGCGCGTCGCCACCTCCTCGCCGAACAGGCCGGTGGGCTTGAAGACGAGCACCAAGATGAGGACGACGAACGCCCAGAGGTCCTTGAACCCGGACCCACGCGGCAGGTACTGGATGGCCATCACTTCGACGATGCCGATGATGAAGCCACCGGCCACGCAACCGGTGATGTTGCCGATGCCGCCGAGTACGGCGGCCGTGAACGCCTTCAGACCGGCGACGAAGCCGTCATCGAACCGGACGGTGCCCAGCCGAGCGCCCTGAAGCACGCCTGCGACCGCAGCCAGTGCAGCGCCGAGCGCGAACGTCGTCACGATGACGCGGTTGGTGTCGACACCCATCAGTTGCGCGGTGTCGGGGTCCTGAGCCGTGGCGCGCATCGCGCGACCGGTGCTCGACTTCAGGACGAAGGTCTGCAGCGCGATCATGAGGACGATCGCGACGACGACGACAGTGACGTTGGCCCACGTGATGCGGACCCCGCCCACAGTGAAAGCGCCGTTAGGCAGCAGCTGCGGGAAGTCGAGGGGCTGCTTGGCCCCGGGGTACCAGAGGCGGGTGCCTTCCTCGATGACGGCTGACACACCGATCGCGGTGATCAGCGGTGCTAGTCGAGGGGCGTTACGCAAGGGCCGGTAGGCGACGCGCTCCATGATGACCGCGGACAGGACCGACCAGGCGATGCCGAAGATGAGACAGACCGGCAGCGCGATGAGGATGTGACCCTGCATCGAGCTCGGCAGCCAGTGGTTGTAGGCGAACAGGCCGCCGAACGCCCCGAGCATGAAGATGTCGCCGTGGGCGAAGTTGATGAGCTGGATGATGCCGTAGACCATCGTGTAACCGAGCGCGATGAGCCCGTACATCGCGCCGAGCACGAGACCGTTCGACAGCTGCTGCAGGAACTGGGTCACTAGGCCCTCCACGCCGAGGGGGGCGGGCGATGCCCGCCCCCCTCACGCGCGTCTAGGTGCTGACGGCGTCTAGAAGGTGTCTGTCTTGACTGGCTTCCATTCGCCCGCGGTGACCTTGTAGACGGTGAGCACCTTGTTGGTGGTGTCGCCGTACTGGTCGAACGAGATGTGACCGGTGACGCCGGTGGTGTCGGTCTCGCCCACTGCAGCGACGATGGCCTGGCGGACCGAGTCGTCGATGCTGTCCTTGCCGGGGAGCACCTTGGCCATGGCGTCGATCAGCACGTTGGCCGCGTCGTAGGAGTACGCGCCGTAGGCCGAGTAGCTGTCCTTGTAACCGGCGGCGTTGTAGTCCTGGACGAACTGCTTGGCGGTGTCGAGCTGGTCGGTCGGCGCGCCGACGGACGTCGCGAGGTCGCCGTTGGACTTGCTGCCGGCGAGCTGGATGAACGTCGGGTCGTAGATGCCGTCGCCGCCCATGAGCGGAACGTTGAGGCCACCGGCCTTCATCTGCTTCGACAGCGGACCGGCCTCCGGGTACTCGCCGCCGTAGTAGACAGCGCCCGGGTTGGTGGGCTTGATCTTGCTGATGACACCGGAGAAGTCCTTGTCACCAGGGTTGATCGTCTGGTGGGACGTGATCTTCCCACCTTCCTTCTTGAACTCCTTCTCGAACTCCGCGACCAGGCCGGCGCCGTAGGTCTTCTGGTCGTTGACCGTGGCGACAGACTTGATGCCGGACTCGTAGAGGTACTTCGCGGCGAACGGGCCCTGGATGGCGTCCGTCGTCGAGACGCGGAAGTAAGACGCGTAGGGCCGCGTCTTCTTGCCGCTGGCGTAGTCCGGGCCCTGCGTCAGCTCTACACCGGTGTTGGCCGGCGAGATCATGACGATGTTGGCGTCGTTGAAGGCCTGCTGCTCCTGCTGGGCAACGCTCGAGTTGAGCGTGCCAACGATGCCGACGACATCGCTCTCGCTGGAGAGGGCCGCGGCGACCTGGCCACCCACGTTGGCGTCGGCCTGGTCGTCCTTGGGCTCGAACTTGATGGTCCAGCCATCGATCTTGTTGGCGGCGTTGGCCTGCTTGACCGCGAGGTCAACGCTGTTCTTCATGCCAAGACCAAGTGCGGACAGCGGACCGGTAAGCGGCGCGGACATGCCGATGACGACGGTGTGTCCGCCGCCGCCTCCGCCGCCTCCGCCGCCACTGCTGTTACTGCCGCAGCCGGTGAGCGCGACCGCACCCACAGCGATCGGCACCGCGACGCGGATGAGATTACGGTGACGCACGTCAGGCTCCTCCCTGCCTCGACCGACCGCCTGCGCAGCCGGGCTGCCCATGCCTGATGGCCGAGCAGGGGCAACCTAGCGCGTTAGAGGCGGTTAGGTGAACCGTTCGTTGCCGTGTCGTAATGATCACCGCGTTGGCTGATCATCACGAACTGGGATGATCCGTCCCTTCGAGCACGCCCTCAGCGACCGCCTTCATCGAAGTACGACGATCCATGGACGTCTTCTGGATCCAGCGGAACGCATCCGGCTCCGACATGGCGTGCTCGGTCTGGAGTCGGCTCTTGGCCCGGTCGACGAGCTTGCGCGTGTCGAGGCGCTCTTGAAGATCACCGACTTCGGCCTCCAGCGCCGCGAGCTGCTGGTGGCGGCTGACCGCGACCTCGATGGTCGGCAGCAAATCGCTCTTCTCGAACGGCTTGACGAGGTAGGCCATCGCCCCTGCGTCGACCGCGCGCTCGACGAGCTCCCGCTGGGAGAACGCGGTCAGCATCACGACGGGAGCGATGCGCTTGGCGACGATCTGCTCGGCGGCGGAGATGCCGTCGAGGACCGGCATCTTGACGTCGAGGATGACGAGATCGGGCTTCAGCTCGGCAGCGAGCTTGACGGCCTGCTCACCGTCACTCGCCTCGCCGACGACGTCGTAGCCCTCCTCCTGGAGCATCTCCTTGAGGTCGAGGCGGATGAGCGCCTCGTCTTCGGCCACGAGGACGCGCCGTTGCGTCGTCACGGCGCAGAAGCCTAGCGACTCCGTAGACTCGAACCTCGCAGCCCCGGTAGCCCAACTGGCAGCAGGCAATGGATTCAAAACCCATACAGTGTCGGTTCGAATCCGACCCGGGGCACAAACTCACGAAATTGTCGTAGTCCCCTGACAGCGTCGATCTATGTACGACGCGACCGTGCGAGCCTCCATGCTCGCGCGCCTTGCCGCTGGCGAATCCTTGCGAAGCCTCGAGCGGACTACGGGAATCAGTCGGCCGACTTTGCGCAGGTGGCGCACAACCGGGGGCGCCTACGCAAACAAGCACATCTGTCAGTGTCACCTGTGCCGCGCTGAGCCGCTTCCGCTCGTCTCTTACCTCTATCTGCTCGGTCAGTACTTGGGCGACGGGTGCATCGATCGGATGGGACGTTCATGGGTGCTACGCATTGCCACCTGCGACGCGTATCCCGATATTCGGGCTGAGACCGTGTCCGCGATCAGGGATCTCGTTGAGAACCGAATTCACTTCGTCCAGAACCAAGGCTGCACAACGGTCGGCTGCATCACACGTCAGTGGTTGCACTACTTTCCGCAACATGGTCCTGGCCGAAAGCACGAGCGCCTGATCGAACTGACGGACTGGCAGCGGGAACTCGTCGCAGCGGATCCGCGGCCGTTGATCCGGGGGCTGATTCATTCCGACGGTTATCGGGGCATGAACTGGACCGAGCGCAACGTCGGTGGGACAACTAAGCGCTACACCTATCCGCGCTACCAGTTCAGCAATGAGTCGACCGACATCAAGCGCATCTTCACTGACGCTCTCGACCACCTCGGCATCGCGTGGCGGGTCATGAACCGCAAGACGATCTCCGTCGCGCGACATGAAGCCGTGGCGGCACTCGACGAGTTCGTCGGCCCCAAGTCGTGACGCACAACCGTCAGTAGTTCAGCACCCGGCCGAAGTGGTCGAGCGCGTCGATCTTTGCGGCTTGCTGAAGCGGTACGACGACAACGCGGCCGGGCACGCGTCTGCCCTCGACTCGGTACGCCGCAACATCCTGTGACCCCACCAGGACGAGCGACGCCGGACCGCCCACGACCGGTACGAGCTCGGCTGGATAGACCGGCGGCCCAACCTTGTCGACGGCGAACACGCGAACGCCGTCGGAGACGCCCGTGAGAAACACCGCATGCCCGCGGCCCGTGCCGCATTGATAAGTCTCGAGCCGCACCGGCGTACCGATGCCCGGAGCCTGTCCCGTCCACAGCAACTGCATGACGGTCGGTCGGCCATGACACGTCTGGGCCCACCAGATGAAGTCATCGGTGAGCGTGTCGCCGTCGGTGCCGGCCCTTGGCAACCCGGTCCAGACTGCGGGCGGGTCGACGATGTGGCCGTCCACGGGCGTGAGGTCCAACCGGCGACCGAGGATCCCGCGGTAGAGCAGCCGGCCGCTGCGATAGGCAGTGACAGCCGTCGACGGCACGCCACCGCCGAGGGCCACGTCTACCCACGGAGTCGACATCCCCGACGTCACCGGATGGGAGACGAACGGCGACCGGCGATCGCTCGACCCGGCGAAGTGCCGCTCCACGATCTTGTCGACACCGGGCGCCGTCAGCATCTGCACGATGGCGGCGCCCGCGCCGCCCTCGAGACCGAGCAGCCCCAGGTTGCCGCCGTAGGGCACGGCGAGCATCGGCGTGTGCGTGTCCGGTAACGGCCGGATCGACTGCACCTTCAGCCGCGCCACGCCATCCTTGTCCGTCTCGTCTCCGACAACGGCGACGGCCGGCCCGGCGGGCGACAGAGCCTGGAGGACGACGAGGCGCCCGCGACCGATCTGCCCCGCCCACAGCGGATGTGCGGTGCCGTGCGGCGGACCGTGTCGCGACCACACCGTCGCCGCGCGTTCGATCAACGTGCCGTTGCGAATGAACGGCCCACGTGGTGGCCACGACAGCAACCCCGCGACATGCGCCGTTGGCGGCAGCGGACCCGGTGCGGTGATGATCCGGATCGAGGCAGCGGCGGTGGCGACGAGAGTGGTCCCCACGCAACCCAGGGCAAGGACCTGCTGGCGCCGTCGAATCCGGCGCCGGCGTCGGATCTGATCCACGCTGACGACGAGGTCCGCGGGCACCCGCACGTTCCACTGCGGCTCGGCGAAGAGCGCGCGCCACGCGTTCTCGGGCTGCACGTGCAGTGCATTGGCGACGCACGTCTGCACTCGATGCGGCGTTGTCTTGCACGCGTCAGCAATCGTCTGCGGGTCCCAGTCGAGTGCGAAGGCGAGCACCGCGCAGGTGCGCGTCAGGCCCGGCAGCCCGTCGAGCGGCGTCTCCCCCGCAACGACAGTCCGTCGGTGCCGCTGCACCCCGCGAGCCCGCGACAGCACCAACCGGATCGCACGCTGCCCGAGCGGCTCCGCTTTGCCATGGCGCGGCAGCCGGGCTGCAGCTCCGAGCACGACCTCGACCGCTTCGCCCGGATCCCCGACCAGCTGATGAGCGAGGCGCAGGAGCACGGAGGCATGCTGGCTGAGCAGCGCCTCGCGCGTCACGACGTCGTGCACGGACTCAGCATGCACTGGGTAGCGCGCTGACCCGGAGGGGAAAGCCGGGCCAGCACCCACCAAGATCAAGGATGGGTACGACGCCGCCCGGCGTCATGACACTGCCGGACTAGTCCGGCTATTCAGGCTATGGGTCGGTCGCTCGGCCGGATCGGGCGCGGCAGCTGCGTGTCACCCATCAGGTGACGGTCCACCGCCGATGCGCAGGCGCGGCCTTCGGCAATCGCCCACACGATCAGCGACTGACCGCGACCCATGTCGCCGCACACGAACACGCCCGGCACCGACGTTGCCCACTCTGGATCGCGCGCCACGTTGCCGCGCTCGTCGAGGTCGACACCGAGGCCGTCCAGCAGCGGCCCCTTCTCCGGACCGGTGAAGCCCATCGCGAGCAGCACCAGCTGAGCCGGGATCTCGCGTTCGGTGCCCTCGATCGGCTGGAACTTCTCGTCAACGTCGGTGAGGACGAGCGCGCGCACGTTGCCCTCGTCGTCACCGAGGAACTTCTGTGTGCCGACCGCGTAGACCCGGTCGCCACCCTCCTCGTGCGCACTCGTGACGCGGAAGGTCATCGGGTAGGTCGGCCACGGCATGGCGGCACTGCGCTGCTCCGGCGGCCGGGCCAGGATCTCGAGCTGCGTCACCGAACGCGCGCCCTGCCGGTGTGCGGTGCCGAGGCAGTCGGCGCCAGTGTCACCGCCACCGATGATGACGACGTCCTTGCCCTTCGCGGTGAGCGGCGGCTCACCGTCGGCACCGGTGACCGGGTCGCCCTCCTGCAGCCGGTTGGCCCAGGGCAGGTAGTCCATCGCGAAATGCACGCCGGTGAA
>Ga0157372_10008070_pt1 | contig 11201 bp, 12 predicted proteins | sample C55metaG_FD_115307 | JGI IMG/M metagenome (GOLD analysis project Ga0157372, IMG submission 115307) | Corn rhizosphere microbial communities from Kellogg Biological Station, Michigan, USA - C5-5 metaG | ecosystem: Host-associated > Plants > Roots > Rhizosphere > Soil | place: USA: Michigan...
CAAACAAGGTGATCACGCCAGTCTGCGGCGTCGCTGCTTGCCAGCTCGGGGACGCAGATTTCGTCCGCCCGCACGACTACCTTGGGCCACTCGAACTTGCCCGTCGCCTGCACGTGCCGCTTGCGCGCCACGACGAGGTCCGCCTTCACACGCGCCGCCAACTGCTGGTCGCGGTAACGGAGCAAAGCCTGCTCCTCCTCCACGGAAAAAAAGGCGTACGCCTGGCGGCGCGGCGCCTGCAGCAGGATGGGAACAGTCCTGACACGTCGGTCCGGCTGCTGTTCGCCGTCCACATACTCTCCACCCAGGGTTGGTTCGATGATGGCCGCGCCGCTCCCATAGCGACCACGTTCAGCAAAACCGGTAGGCGCTGCGAATACCGGCACACAGAGAATCGAAAGGAAAAATGCGGAGCACTTCATGATCGTTTCCTTGCTTAATTTATAATGATTTTAATTTAAATTGTCTCATTAGTCAATTAAAATTGAACTTCTTGTTCATTGTGTTGCGAACGCGCGCTTGTACGCGGCTGCCGCAGCGCGACGAACAGGAGGCAGGCGCGATTGCTGCGCGAGGGTCTTCAGGGCGTTCGCCACGCTCATCTCACCGGTCACCTTGGCGAAGTCTGTCGGCGCGTGGCCTGCACCGACGGCCAATACGAAACTCGGCACAGCCGTCACCTGATAGCGTTGGAACAGCAGGGGGTTGATCTGCCAATGCGCCCCGTTCTTGCCGCAGCAGGCCTCGTTGATGCGCGCCACGCGCTGTCGGGTGGCGGCCAGGTCGCCCCAGAAGCCATTGACGACGATCGTGAATCCGGCCGCCCGGGCGTCCCGGGCCAGCGGGATCAGGGCCGTATCGGTGACCCGGTCGGAGACAAACACATAGCCCCCAGGTTGTTCGGCGGCCGTTGCACGGATGCTGTCGAACAGATCCTGCGCACGGACTGGCGCGATCGCACAGGCCGATGCGACCAGGGCGGCGTTAAAGAGGCGAATAGACAGGGCCACAGCAGTCCTTTTTGCGGAAGATGAAATACCCATAGTCCTTGTCCTGCGGCCGCGCGGCGCCGCGCTCCTGGAGCAGCAAGGGTCGACCGATTGGCGTGCACGTGTTATCCGGGAAGGGAAACACGCGGTTGGTCTTGTACTGCCGCTTGTCCATCAAGAACTGAGGCAAACCCAGCGCCCCGCATGAACGCAACGCGTCATACCCCGCCGTCGACTGCTGCACACCGGTGGCATGCAGCTTCGCGAACAACCTCGCAATGAGAAGATGCGCGACCTGTTCGGGTGTGTTCGCTGTCGCTACATTCCCCGTGACCGGATACATCGGGCCCCATGCCCCTGCGACCCAGAACAGTGACGCCGTTCCAAAGCCCGTGGTCGCGGCGATGGCGTCCGGTGCCTCGGCCGCGATGGACGTGATGCCTGCAAACGCATAGCCATATGGCGTCAGAATCATCGCCAGCGAGTCGTCGTTCCACGTCGGGTCGGCCCAGCTGATGAAGGGTACGTCGAAGCCGCGCTGGTCCAGGCAGGGAGAATCCGAGATCGCGCCAAGCGCGGTCATGACGGGGTTGATGTACTCGTTCACGTGCATGAACGAGCTCTTCCTGGGCGAGCCGAGAGGCGCACCGCTGCGCTGTTCCGCGCCGTATTCCAGCGAGTTAAACGGAGGCGAGATGTCGACGGCGCCGAGCAGCGGCATGCAGCCCGGCTTGTTCGTCACCTCCACCATGAACATCGGTTCCCAGAAGCTCACGGGCGTGCCGGCGGTGAGTGTCTCCACACACGTGCACACGGGCGAGCCACCCGCGCCACTGTCATAATCGTCGTTCGACACCCCGATAGTGACGAGATTTCCGGCGAGGCTGATCGGGAACATGCAGTCATAGCAGATGTCCGTGATCAGGTTGGGGAACTTGCCCGTACAAACCGGACCGATCCCTGGCTCGGCGCTGGAGTGGCCGGCCGCGATCGCTGCGGCCGCGAAAAGCGTTGCGGCGACTTTTTTCATTTGCGTATCCCGAACTCGATCTGTAATCGGCTGTCCTTTTGCGTCAGCTTCGCCGGCACGCTGCGAAGATTGATGCCGTACAGCCGCTGCAGGGTGCTGATGATCTGCTTGCGCTGATCGAAATAGAACGGCACCGTCGGCGTTCCGTTCCACATCGTGTCCTTGAAACGTACGCGTAGGTCGTAGGGGGATCCTGCGGTCAATACGATCTTGAGCCGCTCGCGACGACTTGCCGCCAGCGCATACTGGATCTGGGCCTCGTCGCGCCCATCGATGAAGATAAGACCGGTCGCGAGGGGCTGTATCTTCAACGGTTCGATCACGGTCCCGCGGCGAACCACCACACGACCTGTTTGGTCCACATAGTCCTGCGGCATGACGAAACGAAGTTCGTGAAGCTCCAGTCGAACGCGTGCGTCGGTCGGCACGCCAAGCGGCGCCGGATGCTTTATCGCGTCGATCACTTTCGCGCGGTAGTTCGACCAGAAGCGATCCAGATCGCCGTTGGCCTCCTTCCGCCGGATGACGTCCTTCATCTGCTCGCGCGCGTCGCGGTCCACCGGAACGGTCCGCCCGCGCGCACCGAGATCCTCGGCACCGACCACGAGAGATATCATCAAAAGCAGGCCGGCAGCAATGGCGCGCATCAGTCGTTCCCCCATACGGCCACCCGGCCGGCGACCAGAGTCGGGCGTTGCGCAGCACGCGCGCGCTCACGCTGTATGCGTTCGAAACGACGCCGCACGGCCGCGATATACCGGGCCTGCGCGGCACGATTCTTCGAAGCGGGGCCCGTGTTGTAGATACCGACCGCTTCCCAAGTGTGCCCGACGCGGCTGGCGTAACCCGCGAAGATCCAAGCGCCAACAAACACGCTTCCACATTCGGTCATCAGATCTTTTTTCGTGACGCCATACTTCGCCAGCTCGGGCAGATGCACCGTGTTGACCTGCATCTTCCCAACGGCGCGGTTGCCGTCCGGGAGCAAAGGACCAACCGCATCCACGCGGTTAAGCGATTCCTGCTCGGCCATCGCGTGTAACAGGTCCGAGTTCGTCTTGAAGCGCTCCGCAGCCCGGTCGAAGCAGTCGGCGTGCGCGAGCGAGCACGCGCACCACGCAAAAAGTGCGATTACACGGCGAGCCATGATGAGAGGTCCTTCCGTAGCGCGACCTTCGACCAGAACAGCAACTGCAGCAAAACGGAGAACACCACGAGATAGATCCCGCCCGACACCAGCAAGGGTGCAAACGGTCCCAGGTTGGTCGCGGTCGACGCGACGAAGAATCCGAGCACGAAGAAGGCCAGCGAGGCCAGGTGATACGAACTGTGACGAGATTCGTTGAGGAGGATTCCGACGACGTTTTTCATGAGAGCTTCCTATGCTGACGAACAGACGAGCACGCTACGCGCGCCACGCATGAGCTGCTCCTGCCTGGCGAGGGCGGCTTCGATGTTGGCGTGGTTGCTTTTCTTCGCCGCGGCCATGAGCATTTCAGCCCGCAGCATCAGGGTCATGGCACGGGCCACCAGGTCGGCGCGTTCCTGCGCACTCAAATTGTGGGGACGTGCTTCCAGATTGACGCCGCGACCCGCGTTCGCGAGTTCAAGAGCCATCTGTGCGTACGACCCGGCCTTCCCGGCGAATGGATCCGAAATACCCAGCGACAGCAACAAGTCCGTCTCGCGCCGCAACTGGATCGCGGCCCGGTTCACGCCGTCGGCGTTACGATTGACGACCTCGTGCATCTGGTCCTCCAGCGACGAGAGGGCGGTCGCAAGCAGCTCGCGGTCGCGGGGCTCCGCGACGTCATCGAAGCCCGATGCCAGGACTGCGACGCTGGCAGATTGCGCGGGTAAGGTCGCCTGCGCCCCGCGGCGCCGGAACGTCAGCCAGGAAGGTATCTTCATTTCTTCGCCAACGACGCGAGTCGCGCCTCGATGCTCGACGCCGAAACGGCGCCAGGGATCACAGATCCGTCCTCGAATACGATCGCAGGCGTGCCGAGTACACGGTACTTTGCCGCCAGAGCCGCATTGCGTTCGAGCGGGTTACTGCACGCCTTCTCCGCTGGCTTAACACCCTGCAGCAGGTAGCCATTCCACGCAGTCGACCGATCGGCGGCGCACCAGATGCTCTCGGCCACGGTCGCCGCGTTCGGATGCAAGCCCGTCAGCGGCAATGGCAGGACATACACCGATGCGTTCTGGAGTTTGCCCAGTTCAGCCTGCAGCTGCCGGCAGAATGGGCAATCCGGGTCCGAGAACACGAAAATCCTGCGCTGTCCGCTGCCCATCTTGATCGCGTCCGACTCGCGCAAATCGGTCGGGTCGAACTTGGGACGGTTCGCCTCCCGCAGCGCGCTGGTCAACGAACGGTTCGCCTTGAGGTCGACAACGTCCCCGTTGATCAGAATGCTCAGGTCTTCGTTGATGTAAACGATGTCGTTACCGTGGACCACGGAATAGAAGTTGCCGAACGCCTTCTTGACCACCGCGTCCTTCGTTTGCGGGTATTTCGCATGCAGGTCCTGCACGAAATCGGCGCGGGCCGAGGCACAGCAGGCCAAGGAAATTACGAGTATCAGTGCACGCATAGCCATCCTCAATAAACAATCTTGACGTCGATGCCGGTCGCACCCTGCGGCCGCGCCAGCTCGAGCGTCACATCGGTCGCAGTGAACGGGAGTGCCGGGTGGGCGTATGCATCGTTCCGGATCACCTGGTCCGCTCCGGACACGCCCTGCCAGTGGATCGCGAGCGCAGGGTAGTCTTTCTGCGACCCTTCACGATTCGTCAGGCGAAACGCGACCTTCACGATGCCGCTTTCGTCCGCCGTCGCCTTGAAATCGGCGATCGTCACGTCTTCCGGCCGCGGCGCCGGCCTCGGCGCCGTCACGGGGGGCTGCTGCTGCATCGTGTGCGACTCCGCAGACCGCGTGGCGGCCGCCACAGGCAACACGGGCGAAGCGGACACCGCCGTCACCGGTGCGCTCGGCCGCCGGGACATGAACGCGCCGACGGCAAGCAGCAGAACGCCGGCCCCAATCGCCACGCGCAGGTGGCGGCGGTCGAACGAGAAACTCGCCGCACGCCCGGTCGGAGTCTGCACGGCATCGACGGCAGGCGCCGGCCCCTCGTCGACGATTACCGCGTCACGGAATTTGTAGACATCGGTGTCGCAGGTCGGGCACGGAAGGCTGATTTGTTCGCCGTCGAACGAGAGGATGGCCAGGTGGCCGGCTGAGCATCTAAAGGTCGGCATACGTCCCCTACGAATAATTGTTCAGGACCACCGCGATGTACGCGGCGCAAACGGGAATAAGCGAAATGGATGGCCAGAGCATGCGGTCGAAGCCGCTCACCACCCGGTAGTACAGCCCCAGGACGATCAGGACGACCGCTTTGAACGTGAATACGCCCGGACCGAACCCGACGTGCGCGATCAGCCACAAAATCACCGGATTGAGCTCGGAGCGACCAGCCTCCGCAGCCAGTAGGCTGCTGTGCAGGTCCATCACCTGGAGCAATGCCAAGGCGATGCAAAGAAACGCAAGCAGCTTGCGCTCAGAGCGCTGCAGGACAGGATCGGGGGTTTTCACGTTTTCCTCGCGACACCATTAGGTTGGCGGTCCGACAAGGAAAAGTTTAATTTTAATTAATAGAAAAATCAATCAAAATTAATAAAATCCGTTTAGTTTTATTAAGAATGCAACGTTATGCAACTTGAATTAAACAGCAAAGGTGGAAACGGGTTTGCAATTAAGCGGGTAAGAGTTTGCAATCTCGCTTCGATTCTATAGTAGCCATCAAGACAATTTCAATCGGGATATTGAAAAAAAATCTATATTTCTCAACATCTATCTTGCTTTTAGAGCAATGGCTTGATAATTGTCAAGGCTCATGCATTACACCCTTGACTTACCCGCGATGAGTGGAAGTCGAATGTCGATTTGCGTGCCCGCGCCGCCTGCAGTCTTTAACTGCAGCGAGCCTCCAAAGGCATATACCCGCTCTTTCATGCCGATCAGGCCGATGCCTTCCTGCACCGACTCCGGATCGAACCCGATGCCGTCATCGATTACGGTCAACTTCAAGACGGGCGAATCCTCGTCGGACTTCACCTTTGCCATCACAAGCACTTCCTTTGCCTGAGCGTGCTTGACCACGTTCGAGACGCACTCCTGCATCAGCCTGTAAGCGGTGATTGCGAGTGCGCCGTCGACCAGACTGAAGTCGCCTGCCGACCTGAACGTAAAGGAGGGGGCCCCGGGAGCGGCCTCGTAGGTCTGAAGCATTTCCTCGACCGCCCCCTCCAGGCCGAGCATATCCAGCACCTCTGGACGAAGGCGTCGGACGATCTTGCGCGCGCTCGTGTACAAGTCGGACGTTATACGGTCGATGGTTTCGGCACTTTCCCTGATCACCGCACCTTCCTGGCTCGGCGGCATCGCGGCCACCATGTCCAGGATCCGGCGCGAGCCGTAGCGCGCGCCCAGCAGGGTGGCGTTCAATTCGTCATGGATCTCGATGGCAATGCTCTTGCGTTCGTCCTCGACGGCGGAATCGACTTTCTGGATCAGCCTACGCTTTTCCGCGTCAGCCTTGAGGGCTTCGTTCCGTGAAGCCTCGAGGTCGCGCGTGCGCGCCAGCACCTTGCCTTCTAGATCGCTTTTGAACTCATCCAGGCTACTGGACATGTCATTGATCGCACCCAGCAATTCCCCCATCTCGCCGCCATCGTCGACGTTGAGCTTTACCGCATAGTTGCCGCTTCGGACTTCACGCAAGGCGCGAATCGCGGTGTCCATCGGCCGGTGGAGTGCCTTGCCGAGCAACGTGGCGACCCATATGCTCAACGAGCCGACAATCAGCAGGAGCACGGATTGCAACAACAACCGGCGCTTTTGCTTGGCCGTTGCGATTTCGTGTGAAAGGAGCACGCGCACGACACCGATTACCTCGGTGGATTCGGCGCGTTCACGCTGTTCTCCCGAGAAGTGGGGCAATTCATCGCTCCCGAAATCGTCTACCTGCAGGGTACGGCGAAATACCCGGGCGTCGAATCGCCCCCCGCCGTCGGAGCGGCCATCGACGGCGCCGACCGACAGTCTTCTCCTGCCCTGGGCGTCGAACACCTCGATCCTGTAAATCCACTTGTCGGCGAGTACGAGGCTGCGAACAACTCGATTCAGGTCGTCCAGGTTCCCCGACGTAAGACCATATTCGCTGTTCTCGGCTACGGCGGCCGCGACGATTTCACCGTGTTCGCGAAGATCCTGACGGACGTCGATCGGTCCGGCGATCAGTAGGTAGACCAACTCGCCGATGGCCATCAGCATGAGCGGAATCGTGGCCATAACGCTTAGCCGCCAGCTGATCGTCCGATTCTTCCAGGCAAACGTCCACACGCGTTGTCGGAGGGAGAAACTCATGGCGTCACCGCTTTTCGGGTCTGTTTGCGAAAGCGCGCACCGCGTCGTCGATCACGACGTTCAAGGAGCGCGCGACGTCCTCGTTGATCAATGTTCGAAAGTACTTTGGAAACTGTGGGGCAGGAAGCTGCCCGCTCCCTTCGTAGGCCGAGACCAACTCTTCGAGCTGAGCGTTGATGTCTTCCACTTCGGAGAACGTTGTTGCCAGCGCGCCGGCACGCACCAGCGCTGCCGAGAACCCGATCACCGCCTGGCCATTGCGGTACGTGGTGAGGAGCACCGTACGGAGGTTGTCGCTGGTGAAGACCAGGCTGTCAGGGATAGCGAGGATTGCATGTGACTCTCCCGAACGGCCGAGAATCCGGCTGATGGAATCGTCCAGTTCGTAGTTCTCCACCGTCAGGGGGATCCTCGCCTCGGCTGCCGCACGTTGAAGTAAAGATTCCAGGAATGTGGTTCGCCCGCCGAGCACCACCGTCGTTCGAATCGGACGCTTGAACAGCAGGCGAACGAGGCGTAGCTGTGCTGTGGGTGAGGGCTCGGCGTAGATCGCGGTCGATGCCGGTCGGCGCCCAGTGGCGGTTTCCAGGATGGAGTGGTAGACCTGGCTCGACGTAAATATGGAGATAACCGGACCGTCGACGCTCGCCGCCATAACACTTCGCAGAGCAGCCGGCCCGACCGCAATGACCAGTGCTCTCCGCGGCGTCAGCACCTTGATGTCGCCGACCTCCGCACGCGGCAACCGTCTGCGTAGGTCAGCGACCACCTTGCGCGTCAGATCCCCTTCGTCGGACACGACGATCACGACCTCACGGTGTTCCTGAGACGCAGCCTGCCCTAGAGTCGGCCTGGCCGCGAACCGGGCCGCGACCAATACGCGGCCGAGGCGCAGGAGCCAGCGGCGCCGGAAGTGGTGGGGTTCGGTATTCGAGGAACTCATGCGAAAGGCCGTGCCGGAAACGCGACTGCGGCGCGTCACCGGCGACCGTATTTCGTCGGATCAGTACGTTATTCGAATCGATCCAGCGTAGCGTGTGGCGTTCGAATAGCCGCTGGTTTGTACCCGGCCTATGTCGTAGAACGACGTCGCCAATCGGTCGGCCAGGTGGCTGATCAACAGCTCCGGCGTGATCAGGGCTCGAGCCCCCGCGCGGAAGGTTTTCGAGACCACGAAATCCTGGCGCCCATATCGACTTTGACCATTCGGCGCGGCGCCGGACCAATACGCGGCAACGCTCGTGCGCCACCCGCTATCGGACGTGTACGTCACACCGACCAACGCGCTGTCTTTCGAATACTGCGTTTGCTCCATAGGGTCGGGACTGCTGTTGTTGAGCCGCGTATAGCCCGCATGCGCGCTCACGCCGTTCGTCAGGTCGAGATCCGCCTGCAGCTCTGCACCTCGCAGTCGGGCATTCCCGTTGTTGGTCGGTGCAAAGGACGCGATACTAAGGCGTTCCGAAATCAGGTCGTCGAGTCTGTCGTCAAAGACCTTCGCATCCACCATAAGGCCGTATTCAGGGAAATTGCCGCTGTAGCCGATCTCACGCGAGACCATCTTCTCGGCCTTGAGATTTCCTGTTGCCCGGGCGCTCTGGGCATAGTAAGCCGATCCGGACGAGTTAATCGGAGGACTCATGTTTGTCGCCAGATAAGACCAGTTGGCGCGCTTCTCGATGATGTCGGGCATGCGTTCCGCACGCGAGATCACGAAGCGCAACGTATTGTTGGCGTCCAGGCGCTTGTTAAGCGCGATACGCGGCGAGAAAGATGAGCCAGTCAGGTCGTCACGTTCATAGAACCCGCCAGCGTTGATACTTAGCGTGGTAAGCGGCCGGTACTCGGCGTTGAGAAACGCTCGCCAGGAAGTGTTGCCAACCGTCCCGCCAAGGTACGTCTCACTAACAGCCTCGTCGCGGCGCAAGCCGGCGCCGCTGACGATTCGGAGAGTCTTCGAAAACACGTACGTGTGCTGCAGCTCAATATCGCGGCGGCGTTCGCGATAGTCGTTGTTGGCGTTGCCGCAGGTCGTCTGAAATGCCGCGGCGCCTTGCAGACGAATTGCGAACAACGCGGCCATCAGGAGGGCGTTGTCCTGCGCGGTACCGCCGGTAGGCTGGGCGCCGGCGACGATACTTTGTACGTAATCTGGATTGGCCTTCCATAGCGCGCCAAGTTCTGGAAGAAACACAAATGCGGGCAGGCATTCGACCCATCCTTCCTTGTTCTTGTGTTCCGACTGGTACGCCCTTACCTTCAGCTCCTCGTTCGGCGAGACGGTATGGCGCCAGGTAAGGCTCAAGTCGTTCTCCTTAAGGCCAACGTCCGGGTAGGTGACCTGGTACTGATCGCTGGCGACCTGCTGCTGGTTGCTGTTCACGAGCGAGAATTGCAGTTCGACCTGGTCGCGTGCTGTGATGTCGGTCACGGATTTCCACGCAAGGCGATCCGTTTTCGCACGGTCGTGGTCCTGCGGGGGACCGACATGGCCGAAGCCGACGACCTCGTCGAAACCACTGCTTTCCGTATGCTCGCCCGTCACCCTGAAACGGGTGCCATTACCCGCGGTCCCCGCATATCTGACGTACGTCTCACGGAAACCACGTGACCCAGCGGTCACACGCGCAGCCACGCCATCGGTCGCCTGGGGATCGACCGTGATGATGTTGACGATCGCCGTCATCGAATTCGGTCCGTAAGACGCGCTGTTGGGACCGCGGGTAACCTCGATCCGCTGAATATCGTCGATGGATACCGGCAAAGCAGTCCAGTCAACCCGCGCGAAGGCCGATCGGTACACCGACACCCCGTCGATCAAGACATTCATCCTTCTTGGGGAATAAATGTTGGTCCCATGATAGTTGATGCGATAGTCGCTACCCGACACCTGTGTCACTTCCATCCCCGGTACCAACCGCAGCGCCTCTGGCACGGATCGAACGCCGTACTTTTCGAGCATCTCAGCGGTAATAACGGTGACGCTGCCCGGCACGTCGGCGATCGACTGCTTCAGGCGCGTCGGCGTCAACACGACCGAAACATCGTCAGCAAGTTGATCATCGTTGGCGCGGGCATGGGAGGGAGTGCTGGCGAAAATAGCCAGCGTCCCCACTACGAGGAGGCGAGGAGTACCGTTCATGAATTAGCGTATCAGGTTGGGGTAGGTGAATCCGATGAAGTGAACGGCATTGAGGACAAAATGCGCGAGAATGGCTCCCTCAATGCGTCTCGTGACGACAAACGCCGTCGCGTAATGCAAACCGGCGATCGTCGCCAGCGCGATCAATATGGGTCCACCTTTGACGTGTGCGAGACCGAACAGGACCGCCGATACGACGGCGGCAATCGCCGTCCCGAATCGCCATTTCGACATCAGCTTCTCGAGGCCGACAAGGGTGAAGCCACGAAAGAACGCTTCTTCGGTGACGCATGTGAAAAGCAGGTTCGAGGTGAGAACGAAGAGGGAGTACGGCGTCCACTTCGGATCCGGCCGCACATAACCGAGCAGCATGCCGATGCCCATGACGAACACGAGCGTCGACACGAGAACAGGCCAGACGCGCCGCAACATCTCCGCCCAACCGTCAAAGGTGCGCAGGCGTTCACAAAACACGCCAGCCAGGATCACACCGACAGCGGCCATGTCGAAGTTAACGTGAACGGAATAGGCAGGGGCACCGGAAGAGAATTGCACGCCCTCGGCAAGTGTCGGGTTATGAAACCCGGGAAAACGGTGCGCCGCGA
>Ga0157372_10008074_pt1 | contig 11196 bp, 9 predicted proteins | sample C55metaG_FD_115307 | JGI IMG/M metagenome (GOLD analysis project Ga0157372, IMG submission 115307) | Corn rhizosphere microbial communities from Kellogg Biological Station, Michigan, USA - C5-5 metaG | ecosystem: Host-associated > Plants > Roots > Rhizosphere > Soil | place: USA: Michigan...
CGACCCTTCCGGATCAAAGTACGCCGGAAGCAGCTCGTACTCGACGTCGATCAGCTCGAGCGCACGTTCGGCAGTGGCTTCGTCTTCGGCAGCAACGCACGCGACATTGTCTCCGACGTACCGAACCTTGTCGGTAGCGAGCGCATGCTCGTCATGCCCGACCGGTAGAATGCCGTAGGGATTAGGAGCATCGGATCCCACGACGACGCAGACAACTCCGTCGAGTTTCTCCGCGCGCCTGGTGTCAATCCGCTTGATGCGCGCGTGGGGATGCGGCGAATGCAGAATTTTGCCGATCAGCATTCCTGGGACGGAGAGGTCGTCGGTGTACTTGCCTGCGCCAGTAGTCTTGCCAGCGGCATCAACCATGGCAATGGGTTTGCCGATGATGGAAAAGTCACTCATGGGTCTCAGTCGCTCATCGCAATTTCGCGAAATTCCTTTGCCTTCTTATCCCAATAGAAGATGCTATCTGCACTCTCGGTATAGATGAAATCAACTGCAGGATGGGAGAGAATCAGATAATCCGGCTCTCCGTGCGCGCAAAAAGAATCGTCGTATCCTTTTCCGCAGGCCGTTTCGTATTTCCCAGGTTTCACCAGATCGATCGCGAAACGGTCGAGCGATCCAATATCCCCGGGTTCTCCTAGCATTTGCCATTTCCGAACTGAGGCCAGTTTCACAAAAACGGCGAATTTTTCTTGGCTAGTATTGATGAGCAGTTCGGCTGTGTCGGTTCTTCCGTCGCCGTCGAAATCGCCTTCGACACGAAAGAATCTACTAGCGCTTTTTCTGCGCCATGCGGAAGACTTTTCGACCGTATTCGCTCTCCTCCACCCTTCTGGCAAATCTTGAGCAAAACCCGCGGAAGACGTCAGTATTGCTGTAAACATCACGATTAGTGCTGGCAGCGCACTCATCGTACGAGGAGTGCCCCGTCGAGGCAGAACGACAGATTTGGCGAATTTGTTCATTGTCTTTGATGCATTTCCCCCTTCTGCTCAGCCTGAATCGCCGCCTTGATAGCCTCATACATCTGGCTGTAGCCGGTGCAGCGGCAGAGATTGCTGCTTAGTGCGTCGCGAATTTCCGGATCGGTAGGATTGGGATTTGTTGCCAGCAGATGCTTGACCGTCATCATGAACCCCGGTGTGCAGAATCCGCACTGCGCGCCTCCCCAATCGCCATAAGCTTTTTGGATTGCCGCCAATGCACCGTGTTCGCTCACGCCTTCAACCGTGGTGATCTCCTGACCTTCGCTGCTCGCGGCCAGCATGGTGCACGAGAGCATCGGTATGCCATCAACCAGAACAGTGCACGCCCCGCAGGACGAGTCATCACAGCCGCGCTTCGAGCCGGTCAGCTGCAGGTCTTGACGAAGCGCATCGAGCAGCAAGCGATTTGGCATAAGCGCCAGCTCATGCGTGCGACCATTCACTCGAAGTTCGAGAAGTTGTTTTTTCATGAAAAACAGCTTTTAGCACTTAGCTCTTAGCCTCAAACCCAGAAACATTGGCTTCAGCTAAAGGCTAATAGCTAAGAGCCTAAGAGTTTCAGTATCCGAAATCGGCTTGAGCTGCATATGCGTGTTGCTTCACCGCTAGTGCCTCTAAACGATCCACTCCCAGTTGATCTACATACGACTGGCGATCCGGAATGCCGTGCACCCAGCGATCCAGCCAAGCGTCGCTTTCGGATTTAGTTTTTGTTTGTTCGTGATACTCGCGAAAGAAATCATTATCCCGACTGTAGTAACCCTGCACAGGAGACGGATGCGCCCCGTATGGGCACTCGACAACGGCATTTATCAGAAATCCGGGAATGATAGTACGATTAGGATCGCTGGCAATGATCTCAGGCTCGACAATTTCTTCGGCCACCACAATCACCCGCTTGGCGGCGCGCACGCCTTCAATCATCACGCCGAAATTTCCCCAGCAATGTGCGTTGCCTTCGGAGTCGGCGCGCTGCACATGAACGATGGTTACATCGGGATTTAGCGCGCGAACCGCCCACAAGGATTCCTTCGGAGCAAATGGCGAAAATATCTGATAGAAAAAATGATTGCCCTTGGCGGTGTCGCTGCCCAATGCGGTTTTAGTGGGTAGGAACGGCACCCCCATAGCTCCCGCCTGCAATGCCAAGGCAACGGCAAAATTGCTCATATTGAATACTTTCACTGCATCCTGCTCGGCCGCGCGGCGAAAGTTGTAGGCCGACCCCATCATCACATTTCCGACCCAGGCGGCGATGATTTTCTCGACGCATCCGGCGCCAATGAGTTGATCGAAGAGAATGTCGGAGATAGGACCAATCAAAGTCAGGCCGCGCTTTTGCTGCCGAATAATTTCATGCCCGGCTGCAAACGGGATCATCTGCTCCATCTGCAAGCCTAGAGCGACCGACGCACCGTCAGGCACGAATGCAGCAATCGCGTCGCGCATGGAGCGTAGTTTCGACATCGCGGTTAGCGGCCCTTCCACTTTGGCTGGCGTTTTTCGATAAATGCTCGAATGCCTTCGTGAGCATCTTCGGTCTGCATCAGTTCGTCGAGATAAATTGTTTCTGCCCGCGCCAGGCCTTTGTCAAAGTGCATAGAATCCCAGGCGTAAATGGCTTTTTTGGTAACGGCGAGAGCGGCCGGGCTAAGCGAAGAGAGTTCGCGGGCAATTTCGTTTACCATGCGCTCTAGTTCATTCGGGCCGACCACGGTGCTGGCTAGCCCGATGGTCGCGGCCTCTGAGCCGCGAATAGTGCGTCCGGTAAGTATCAGGTCCGAGGCGCGCTTCTGCCCAACTAGAGCGCTCAATGCCGTCGCCGCGATCGGCGGAAAACAGCCGAGCTGAATTTCCGGAAATCCCCATTGCGCATCTTGGGTCGTGCAAACCAGATCGCATACCATGGCCAGTTCCGCGCCTCCGCCCAGACAATGGCCCTGCACTGCCGCGATGGTGACTTTGCTGGTAGCGATCAAACTGCGGATGACACCATGAAATTTCTCCAGCATCGAAGCGACCTTATCAGATGTATGCGCCGCGACATCCACGCCCGCGGAAAAAGAATTTCCCGCTCCGCTGAAAACTATGATTGAGATTTCTGGCGCAGATTCAATTTCGGCTAGGGCCGACGACATCTCGTCCATCATCGGAATGTCGATGACGTTGAGCGGAGGATTCCGCAACGTGATGTGAGCAACGCAGCCGTCGCGGTCAAGCGCCAGTTTTTCCAATTTCGTCGCGGTCTGAGTTGCCATATAGAAGAGCGTCCGACTCAGTCGAGCTTAACTGGTCCAAAAGCCTTGTTTGTCGTAGTCGCGAATCGCCGTCAATTCATCAGCCGATGGTTGCTGAGTTTGCGGCACATTTTTTGCTGATTTCAAATTCCATCCTGTATTGGCGATCACGTCGTCGATCTCGATACCCGGGTGCACGGAATCCAAGTACGCCTCTCCGCTGTCATCGAAACGCAGAACCGCTTTCGTCGTAATTACTGCGGACGGTCCGCCTTGTGGCAGAGCAACTCTTTCTCGCCAGCCTCGTCCGTCGCCGAACCCAGGGCTGGTCATGAATGAAACGCGTTCTGGCAAGCGTTCTTTCTTATGCTCGAGCAAGACAACAAAACGATGCGCAAGTGACGCGATGTCGCAGGCACCCCCTGAGCCAGGCAGGCGAATCATTCCACATGGCCCTTGCACTTGGGTGGAGTTCAGATTCCCGAAGCGGTCGACTTCTGCCGCACCGAGAAAGCCGAGATCGACGCGTCCGGATTGCAATAGGCTCATCACCCCTAGCATATCCAGACATTGGGTCGCACCCAAGATATTGGGTGGATCGGCCATGGTGTAGATCAGTTCTGAGGCAGGCGTCGAGCGGATCACTCCGTTCTCGAAGAGGCCGATGGCGTTGGGCGCGTGAGTTTTCTTGGCCACAACAAACGCGATCAGCGGCAGACGCATGCCGACGAAGACCAGTTCTCCGTCTCTGATTTCTCGTGCCGCCGCGCACACCATCAGTTCGGGAAGGGTGCAAGGTGCTGAGCTCTGCTCGGCCGGACAGCCGAGGGCGGCTGGCCCCACATGAGCTGTGCTTGTCACAGATTTATTGCCGACTTGCGTGGCTCGGCTATGGTTTCAAAAGGATCGCGTGCGCCTTCTTTGGGCACGATCCACTTCTTTTCGTTGGCGATGATCTCGAGCAACAACTTCTTGTCGTCGGCACTGGGAAGAAAATCCGGCAACTGCTGATCGTATTCTTTGTCTTCGAGCCGCGCGCCAGTTTCGGGATGGTATTTCTGGTTGGCCCAACGGCCGATCATGCGATTGAACTTGATATCAGGAGCGTAAAGCTTAGGCTCGCCTGGCTTCAGCACAGTATTGAATCGCGCAATCAGGCCGGCAACTTCGTCGCGATAAAGGTTGCGGTTGTAATCGTTCAGATCGTCGAGATCGGCCTGCTTGTCGTTCTTAGGCTCGTCGTAACGGCCCTTGATTCCCCAGACGTACGCCCAATGCGCCGACGAAGAGTGGTCAGTGCCAAACAGATCGTATGAACTCGAAAGCCACTTGTTGAGATATTTCTGGATCAGCCACGCCGGAATAACGCCGGCCTGTACGATGCGCCGCAGGCCGTCATTGCCGGTGCCCATGTGGAAGGCTTCTTCTCGCAGCATGTACGACATCGAGCGACCGAGCGGAGCGAATGCCGAATACTTCAACATCTGCAGCTGAAATTTGCCGTCGCGATCGACGAAGTCGGTGTAAGTGAAAAAATCCATCCAGTTATCGACATCGACGTTGAAGGCTCCAAGCAAGCGCTTGTTTTCGAACGCGCGCCGCTCGAGCATTTTTTGCGCTTCAACTTTGCCGGAGTAACCGAAGTGGTCGACCAGCAGGGCGCACATCTGCCAGCCGTGGCGCATCTCTTCGATCATCACGCGAGTGATGGCGCGGCGGTCCCAATCCGTAGGCGCGGTTTCAAATAAATAGCGCTGCTGCTCGACACTGGCGAATTCGGTATCGCCCTGGTAGACGATCATGTTCATCAGCGCATCGCGCATCTGTTGCGTAGGGATCTGGCGAAGGTTTTCCCACTTACGCTTGCCCTTGTAATGACCGAACTGAATTTCGTCGGTTTCGATGGCGCCGAATAGCGTGTCGAATTTGAAGCTGGCAATCTCGTCGCGGTTGACACCGATCTCTTTGCGCCACTCGTCGAACAGGCCAACCCAATCACTGAAGGTTCCGATTTTTGCTACTTTGCCAGGCATGATAGACCTCAGCTTTTAGCATTTAGCTCTTAGTCATTGACCAAATCTCTCACTGACGGCCAAATGCTAATTGCTAAATGCCAATCGCAGTTATTTCGCTTTGAACTCTGCTGGCCTCTTTTCCACGTATGCGGCCAGGCCTTCTTTTGCGTCTTCGCTTTGAAACAGCAGTTGCTGATTTTCTCGTTCGACTGCGAGCGCCGACTCCATGGGAATCTCCCATCCGGTCTGCACCGCGCGCTTGATTCTGCCGACGGCCTTGGCAGCTTTGTTGGGCGGGCAGAACTGGCGCGCATACTCCATGATGTTTTCCATGAAGCCTTCGCGTTCGAAGATGTCATTGATCACACCGAGCTCAAGCGCCTCTTCGAAAGAAAAAGTGTTGCCGGTGACCATCAGTTCAATGGCTTTGCTTTTTCCCACCAACCGCGACAGGCGCTGGGTTCCACCCGTTCCGGGAAGAACACCGAGATTGACCTCAGGCAGGCCGATCTTGCCGGTATCTTTGCGCGCAATGCGAATGTCGGCGGCCATGGCGATTTCTAGGCCTCCTCCGACGCAGTGACCATTGATGGCGGCGATCACCAGCTTCGGTGTGTGCTCCAGCCGCAACAGCATTTCATTGGCGTGTAGGCAGAAGTAATACTTGAATGTGGGATCAACACTCGCCAGCATCTTGATATTCGCGCCGGCAGAAAAGAATTTATCGCCCGCGCCGGTCAGCAAGATGACATATACATTGTTGTCCATGCGCGCTTTCAGAATCGACTCATCAAGCTGGCGATTCATCTCGTAGGTATAAGTATTGGCGGGCGGATCGTTCATTTCGATGATCGCAACCCCGCCGTCAACTCGATAATTGACTAGTGCCTTCGTGGTTTCAGTAGGCGGATTCAGGACGGTCGCCATTTCGTTGTTCCTCCTGGCAGTATGCTGCCGTGGTTAATCGCTGCTGATGCCTTTGAAAAAAATATTGCTCATATCCTGCGCCAGGCGCTCGGCCTTGCCGTCTAGGCGCGGGTTGTACCAGGTGTAAATCCAGTTCATCATGCCGAAAAGCGAAAGCACCGTCGTCCGACTGTCAAATTCTAGTCCCTTTTCTTTCTTGTAGCGGTCCAGCAACTCACGGCAGGTCTGGTAATACTCACGCTTAATGCGCGCAATCTCGCGCCCATATTCGCCGTCTAGCACATCGTCTTCATGCGAGAGAACTTTCATCGCCTGCTGATGTTCCAGGAAGTATTCGAGATGGTTATTGATAAAAGCTAGAATCCCTTGTTGCGGATCGCGCACTTGCGAAAGGCGGTCGCGCAGCCGCAAAAGAATGGTCGAAAAAGTATGTTTTTGGATCAGGTACAGCAGCCGGTCCTTAGAACCGAAGTAGTGATACATGCCGGCCAGCGACATACCAGTAGCGCGAGAAAGGTCGCGCATCGAGGCGCCGGCATACCCCTTTTCGCAGAAGACTTCAGTTGCATGTTCCAGGATCTTGCCCAACTGGCGATCGAAACGCGGCTCGGATTGCGGATGTGGTATCGATCTGTGGCTGCGCGGTTTGGTGGCAGGGGAAGCCATAGTTCGAACGTTCGTTCTAATCGTACTTCTGAAACCTCGCTAGCGCAAGTAGAGGATTGCAGATCAATTTCGCAGGTCAGACATTAGCTTTTCCACCTCAGCCTTCAGATCACCTGTAAGTGGCAGCAAAGGCAAGCGCGGTGGGCCGCCATAGTACCCGTTAAGGTCGAGCGCGTATTTCAGAGCAGGAATGCCGAGCTCGCTGCCCACCCGGGTTGCGCTGGCCGACACGCGATCCTGCTTCTGTCGGGCTAATTCTGCATCTCCCTCTTTCCAAGCGGTGTAAATTTCGTAGCAGGCAGTAGGAGCGGGAGTGGCAAAGGCAAGCACTGCTCCTACGGCGCCGGCTTCGAGGGCGGGAAGCAGTCGTTGTGCCGTGCCAGCGAGGACTTGGAAGCCGACTTCTTTTTGACGAGTTTTGAGTCCGGCGGAGCTTACAGAATGAATGGTGCTTTGCTCCGCCGGGCGGCCGACGGTTGCCGTCTGCACCTGGTCAGATTTCCCTGCATGACTATCCGCCCGCGCATTTGAAAGTGCGCCGATGGAAACGAGTTCACCGTTTTCGCTGGATGATTCCAATTTCGCGGCCTTTGTCATTCTCGGAGTGACTGCCGCAAATGTTGCAGTCACGGTCGCAGTGCGACGGATGTGTTTCGTTCCTTCGACCATGCCACGGATTTTTTCAGCGTTGCCCCCCGATTCTTTGATCCCGATAATGTTGGGATGATTGGCCAGCTCGATCACCAGTTCCGGCGGCATGTCGTACCCGGTGAATACTGGCACGCTGTAGATAAGAACAGGAATCGCAGAATGATCAGCGACGGTTCGATAGAACGCCAGAATATTTGCCGGCTTTAGCTGCGGCTTGTAAAAAAATGGCGTGCGCACCAGAGCCGCATCGTACCCCAGGGCAGCAGCGTACTCGGTCAGACGCAGTGTTTCGAATGCTGATTCGCAGCCTGTGCCCGCGATCAAGACTTTATGCGGTGCGCAGCATGCCCGTGCTGTCTTTAAGATTTCGCGGCGTTCGTCGTCGGAAAGCGCAACCGCCTCCCCGGTTGAACCTAAGACCGCAATTCCCGCGACCGGCGTCTTCGAGTAACGGTCGACGTTATGTTCAAGTTTTTTGAGGTACACGCGCCCATCGGGGTAAAAGGGCGTGGTGATTGGAGGAAAGATGCCGTGCAGGAGCATGCTTTATTTTATTGCAGATCAGACCGCAGACTCTCATGCTTTGCATGGCGCTCTGCATGCAACTGTTGCAGCGCCTTTACGTTCACTTCCCCGCGTTGCAAGGCGGCAATTCCTTCGGCGGCGGCGCGGGCTGCGGCTAAGGTCGTGATAGTGGGGATACGAGCAGTAACTGCAGCACGCCGAATTGCTTTTTCGTCGAAGAAAGGATCCGGACCCTGCGGTGTGTTGACGATCAACTGAATCCTATCGCCTTTGATTAAATCGACTACGTTAGGGCGCCCTTCCTTCACTTTGTAAACCCGCTCGCAAGCCATTCCGCCGGCTTCAATCACGTCGGCGGTGCCGGCAGTGGCTACCAGTTTGAATCCCATGTCTACGAACTTGTGCGCGACTTCGGCAACGTGCAGCTTGTCGTGATCGGTAACGCTGATGAAGAGCGTGCCTTGCGTGGGCAGTTTTTGCCCGGCGGCGATTTGAGCTTTCGCGAAAGCCTCGCCGAAATTGTCAGCCACTCCCATTACTTCACCGGTGGACTTCATTTCTGGCCCGAGAACTGTATCGACGCCCGGAAATTTGTTCCACGGGAAGACTGGGGATTTCACGTAGTAACACGAACCGGTATCGAGGTCTTTTCGCTGCTCGACGAACTCGGGCAGAAACTCGCGGAGCTTGCGCCCGGTCATCAGGCGAGAGGCGATTTTTGCCATGGGAATGCCGGTGGCTTTGGAGACGTAGGGCACGGTACGCGAGGCGCGAGGGTTTACTTCGAGGACGTAAACTGTGCCAGTTGCGGAGCCGATGGCTCCGCCTGAACGGCCGGGGGCGGCCGTTCCCACACGGGCTGTCGTTTCTGCATGGCCTGTACCATACTCTGACCGCGGAATCGCGAACTGAACGTTCATCAGGCCGACGACTTTCAGCGCTCGCGCCAGCTTGAATGTGTACTCGCGCATGCGTTCCAGCAGATGCTCGGGAATATCGACGGCCGGTAGCACGCACGAGGAATCGCCGGAATGGATGCCAGCTTCTTCGATGTGCTGCATAATTCCGCCGATTACGACGTCCTCGCCGTCAGAAAGCGCGTCAACGTCAACTTCGATTGCGTCTTCGAGGAAGTGATCGATCAGCACCGGGCGATCTTGCGAATATTCGACGGCTTCTTTCATGTAGCGGACGACGGTCTCTTCGTCGTAGGCGATAACCATGGCGCGGCCACCGAGAACATAGGAGGGGCGCACCAATACCGGGTAACCGATTTTCGCGGCACCCGCAACTGCTTCCTCGAGCGATGCCGCCATTGCGCCGGGAGCCTGGGGAATATCGAGCTCTTCGAGAAGCTTATTGAAGCGCTTGCGGTCTTCGGCGAGATCGATGTACTCCGGCGACGTGCCGATAATTTTCACGCCTGAATTCTTGAGCGGCAGAGCCAGGTTCAGCGGAGTTTGCCCCCCGAATTGGACGATGACCCCGACGTCGGCGCCGGCAGAAGTTTCGTGTTCGTAAATTGCCCACACATCTTCGAATGTCAGCGGCTCGAAGTAGAGGCGGTCACTGGTGTCGTAGTCGGTCGAAACCGTCTCCGGGTTGCAATTGACCATGATGGTTTCGTAACCATCTTCGCGCAGCGCGAATGAGGCATGACAGCAGCAGTAATCGAATTCAATTCCCTGCCCTATGCGATTCGGCCCGCTGCCCAGGATCATGACTTTTTTCTTGGCCGTCGGCGTGGCTTCGTCTTCTTCTTCGTAGGTCGAATAAAGGTACGGCGTGAAGCTTTCGAATTCGGCGGCGCAGGTGTCCACGCGTTTGTACACTGGCTGCACCTTATGCTTTTTGCGCAGGTGGCGAATTTTTTCCTGATCGCCTTTGCCGCTCAGCCGCCAGGTTCCGGCGAGGCGTCCGTCAGAGAATCCCATGCGCTTGGCATCGCGCAAAACTTCTGTCGGCACGGATTCGATGGGGTGCTTCTCCACCTCCAGCTGCATGTCGTTAATTTCTTTGAGTTGATAGAGAAACCAAGGATCGATACCGGTCATCTTCGCCAACTGCTTGACGGTATGACCCTGCCGAATCGCGTAGCGAATATACGAAAGCCGCTCTGGGTGCGGGGTTACCAGGCGTTGGGTCAAAATCTTGGGCTCGATCTTTTCGCCGCCGATACGCTTACCTGTATCGAGGGCGCGCACGCCTTTCATCAATGCTTCTTTAAAAGTCCGACCGATGGCCATGACTTCGCCGACCGATTTCATCTGCGGCCCAAGGCTTTCGTCGGCTCCGGGAAATTTTTCGAATTGCCACTTGGGAATTTTTACCACTACGTAATCCAGTGTAGGCTCGAAGCACGCCGGAGTCTTGCGAGTGATGTCGTTGGGAATCTCGTCGAGCGTATAACCAACCGCCAGCTTGGCGGCAATCTTTGCGATCGGAAATCCGGTCGCTTTCGAAGCTAACGCTGATGACCGCGACACGCGCGGGTTCATCTCGATGACGACCATGCGCCCGGTGTGCGGGTGTATGCCAAACTGAATATTCGAGCCCCCGGTTTCAACGCCGATCTCGCGGATCACCGCAATTGCCGCGTCGCGCATCGCCTGGTACTCGCGGTCAGTAAGAGTCTGCGCCGGAGCGACCGTGATCGAGTCGCCTGTATGCACGCCCATGGGATCGAAATTCTCAATCGAGCAGATGATGATGACGTTGTCTTTGAGGTCGCGCATCACCTCGAGCTCATACTCTTTCCATCCCAGAACCGATTCTTCAATCAGCGCTTCGTGCACTGGCGAGAAATCCAAACCGCGAGCTAACACCTCGAGCAGCTCTTCGCGGTTATAAGCCATGCCACCGCCGGAACCGCCGAGAGTGAACGAAGGCCGCACGATAACCGGGAAACCGATCTTGCCCGCGAACTCAAGGCCATCTTTCAGATTGTTAACCAGCGCGGATTTCGGCACGTCAAGGCCGATCTTCTGCATTGCGTCCTTAAAATACAGACGGTCTTCGGCTTTCTTGATAGCTTCGACGTTCGCTCCAATCAGCTTGACGTTGTATTTTTCGAGCACGCCGCTGTCAGAGAGTTCGATCGCAAGGTTCAGCGCAGTCTGCCCGCCGACAGTGGGCAGAACGGCAAATCCGGCGCCGGGCGAAAGCTCACGTTCCACTCGA
>Ga0157372_10008079_pt1 | contig 11192 bp, 11 predicted proteins | sample C55metaG_FD_115307 | JGI IMG/M metagenome (GOLD analysis project Ga0157372, IMG submission 115307) | Corn rhizosphere microbial communities from Kellogg Biological Station, Michigan, USA - C5-5 metaG | ecosystem: Host-associated > Plants > Roots > Rhizosphere > Soil | place: USA: Michigan...
CTCTACGACGAGCGCGACGGCTCGCCGACGTTCGGCGAGCTCGTGGAGGTGTTCCTCGGCCCCGACGCCTACGCGCTGGTCCAGATCCCGCCCGGCGTGTGGAACGGGTTCAAGGGCATGAGCGACCCCCACGCCGTCGTGGCCAACTGCTGCACGCACCCGCACGACCCGACCCGCTCCGAGCGCCTCGACCCCTTCGACAACCACATCCCCTACGACTGGGCCGTCCGCCACGCCGGACCGGGCAGCCCGTCGCGCCGGCGCAGGTGGCGGTACCCGGCGGCCAGGTCGGGGTGGCGGCTGCCGATCGGCGCGCCGCTGACCTCGCTGCGTCGTAGCAGCGAGATGCAGTCGGTGTAGTGCGGCGAGTGCCAGTTCAGGAGCTCCTGGGCCGGGCAGGCAAGCTCGGCCTCGGCCGCCCACGCCCGCACCGCCTCGCCCGACACCGTCGGATCGCGGAATTCCGGGTTGGGCACCGTCGGCTGGCCCGTGGGGGCGTCGACGTAGGCGCCGAGGGGCGAGGGGTGGATGAACGCGTGGGCGCCCGGCCGCAGTGTGCGCGCAAGCTCGCCCAGGTAGCCCCGCATGGCCTCGGCGTCGGCGTGCACGAGCGAGTCGAACGAGAACGCGAAGTCGATCGACGCGTCGTCGACGAACGGCAGCGACTTACCATCGCCGATCTCGAAGCGGGCGTGGGGGACCTCCGCGAAGCGCTCGCGGCACGCCTGCACGCAGTTCTCGGCCACGTCCACCGGCGTGTACGAGGTCCGGGCCGTGCCGATCACGTACTGCGTGCAGCGGCCGTAGCCGGGCGCGAGCTCGAGGATGTCCCCGGCGGGCACGAACGCGGCGATACGGGGCATGACGGTGCCGAAGAAGAAGGTGCGGCTCGAGCCCCACTCGTGGGACCACTCGTCGCCGGCCTCGGGCCAGGCGTAGGCCTGGAAGATCTCTTTGTTCTCGCTGATGCTCGGCATGGCGGCAGCTTGTCAATTGCGCGCCGTTTGCGCTCGCGTTGCGGGTTCCGAGGAGGGTGGCGGCCATGCCCGCCATCCTCGATCCCCTCCGCGAGCGCGACCTGGCCCTGCTCTTCTCGGCCAAGGCGGTGTCGGTCGCCGGCGACGGCATCTACGTCGTCGCGCTGGCCTGGCAGGTCTACGCGCTCTCCAACGTCCCCGCCGCGCTGGCCACGGTCGGCCTGGCCCTGAGCGTGCCCCAGGTCGCGCTGTTCCTCCTCGGCGGCGTGCTCGCCGACCGGTTCGAGCGCCGGCGCGTCCTGCTGGTGGCCGACGGCGTGCGGGCGGTGGCGCTGACGACGCTGGGCGCGCTGGCGCTGAGCGGCGCGCTCGAGCTCTGGCACGTCGTCGTGCTGGTCGCGTTCGTGGGCGCCGGCGACGCGCTGTTCTACCCGGCGTTCTCGGCGCTGCTGCCGGAGCTGGCCGCGGGCGAGCGCCTGGCCCGCGCCAACGCCCTCGATCAGCTCACCCGCACGGTGGCGCTGCGGCTGGTCGGACCGGTCCTGGGCGGGGCGCTGGTCGCGGGCGTCGGTGCCGGGCCGGCCTTCGTGCTCGACGGCCTCTCGTTCGCGCTCTCGCTGCTCGCGCTGAGCCGCATCCGCCGGCGACCCGCGCCCGCGGCGGGTCACGCGCGCCGGTCGGTGCGCACGGAGCTGGCCGAGGGCGTGCGCTACGTCCGCGGCGAGGCCTGGCTGGCGTGCACGCTCGCGCTGGCGGCGCTCTCGCTGCTGCTGTTCTGGGGCCCGTTCGAGGTCCTGCTGCCCTACGTCATCCGCAACGACCTCGGCGGCGGCGCGGGCGACTTCGGGGCCGTGCTGGCCGCCGGCGGCGCCGGCGCGGTGGTGGCGACGCTGTGGCTGGGCCAGCGCGGCCAGCCCCGCCGCCGCATGGCCGCCTGCTACCTGGCCTGGGGGCTGATGCTGTCGTCGCTGGTCGGCTACGGCCTCGTCACCGCCACGTGGCAGGCCGCCGCCGTCTACGCGGTGGCCTACGGGCTCAACGCGATCGCCGTCGTCATCTTCTCGACCAAGGTCCAGGAGTCGGTGCCGCGCGAGCTGCTCGGCCGGGTCTCCAGCCTGGACTGGGTGACGTCCTACGCCCTGATCCCGCTGTCCTTCGCGCTCACCGGGCCGGTGGCCGGCCTCATCGGCGCGCGTGCGACGCTCGTCGGTGCCGGCGCGCTCGGGCTCGCCGCGACCGCCGCGATGTGGTTCGGCGTCCCCGCCTTGCGCGCGACCGATGGCGCTTCTGCGTCGTCCGCTGGCTTGCCAGGGGCGCTGCGCCGGCGACGCTACGCCAGGACCCGCGCCGGCAACCCTGGCTCGACGGCGACCGCCTCGGGCGGCGCCTGCGCGCCGGGCGGGAACAGCGCCAGCACCGAGCCGCCGAACCCGCCGCCCATCATCCGCGCGCCCGCCGCGCCGGCCTCCAGCATCCGCTCGCGCGCTTGCTCGACCGCCGGCACGGAGGCGTCGTAGAGGTCGCGCAGGCTGGCGTGCGAGGCGTCCAGCAGCGGGCCGACCGCGGCCAGGTCGCCCGCGCGCAGCGCCGCCACGGTGGCGTCGACGCGCGCGTTCTCGGTGAGCACGTGCTCGACCCGGCGGTCCAGCGGCTCGGGCAGGCGGGAAGCAGCGGCGGGGTCGGCCTGGCTGAGCCAGCGCACGCCGAGCTCCGCGGCCGCCCGCTCGCACTCCGCGCGGCGCACGTTGTAGCCGTCCTGCGCCGACAGCGTGTGCGGCGCGCCCGAGTCGAGCACCACCAGCCGCCACCCGTCGGGCTGCAGCGGCACGGGGTCGAGCGCGAGGGTCGCGAAATCGATGCGCAGCGCGTGCCCCGGCGCGCCCGCGAGCGCGGCGAGCTGGTCGAGCAGCCCGGTGCGCGCCCCGACCCAGTCGTTCTCCACCCGCGAGCACAGCCGGGCGAGCTCGACGCGGTCGGCGTCCTCCTCGCCGCTGAGCGCAAGCCACGCCAGCGCCAGCGCCACCTCGAGGGCCGCGCTCGAAGACAGCCCGCCGCCGCGCGGGAGGTCCGCGGAGATGGTCACCCGTGCCGGGCGCACGGTGAACCCGGCCCGCGCGAGCTCGGCCACCATGCCGCGCACGAACGCGCGCCAGCCCTCGGCCGGCTGCACGTCGGCCAGCGGGAAGCGGTCCTCCTCGCCCAGGTCCTCGGCCACGGCGACGACGTCGAGGCCGTCGATCGCCTCGGCGCGAACCGTGCAGCCGGCGGCGATCGGAAACGGCAGCGCCAGGCCGCCGTTGTAGTCGGTGTGCTCGCCGATGAGGTTGACCCGGCCGGGGCCGCGGGCGGTCGCCGCGCGCCCGTCAGTCAAGGATCCGCACGTTCGCGCGTACCGCGGACTGCCCGTTGGGCAGCGAGACCACGAGCGCGTAGCGCCCGCCATCGAGCTGGTCGGTGGCGATGCGTAGGCGGCCGGTACCGGCCGGCAGCGCGACCCGGCGCGTGGTCGTGGCCGAGCCGCCGTTGATCGGGCTCAGGCTCACGAACACCGAGCCGGCGCGCGGCGCCGTGTAGCGCAGGACGAACGGCTCGCCCGCCGAGACCTCGTCGGCCACGACCTGGATCTCGGGCGCGGCCGGACCGCCGGGGCGCGAGAGCGCGTTGTCGCCCTCGGGCGCGGCGGCGCCGCCGGTCGCCTGTGGCGAGGGCGCGGACTGCACGGTGACGGGCAGCGAGCCGGGCGAGGTGTCGCTGCCCGAGCCGGCGATGAGCACGACCGCGATCACGATCCCGGCGGCAGCCGGGGCGCCGATGGCGAACGCGGGCCACAGCCGCGTGCGCCACCAGGGCTGCTTGTCCTCGGTCGCGCGCTCATCGGCGCGCCCGCGCGCGAAATCGGGCTGCAACCGGCCGTCGAGCCGGGCCAGGAACTCGGGGCTCGGCTCCTCGCGCAGGGCGCGCAGCTCCGGGCCCCACTCGCCCAACTCGGCCAGGTCGGCCTCGATGCCGGGGTCGGCGTGCTCGCCGTTATGCCATCTCATCGCAGGCCTTCCGCAGCTTGGTCACGACGCGGTGCACCATCGTGGAGGCGTTCGTCGCCGTGATGTCGAGGACCTCGGCGATCTCGGCGTGGCTGAGCCCGCCGTCGAAGCGCAGCGCGATGAGCTCGCGCTCGCGGGCCTCGAGCTTGTCGAGCGCGCGCAGCACGACCTCGCGGCGCGCGCTCGCCTCGGCCAGCTCGGGCGGTCCGGCACTGGTGCGGTCCTCGGGCTCCGGCGGCAGCTCGGCGACGCGGCCCCGGCGGCGGAGCTCGTCGAGGGCGGCGTTGCGCGCGATGCCGAACATCCACGCCCGCGGCGCACCACGCCTGCGATCGAACGTGGCCCGGGCCCGGAAGCCCCGCTCGAACGCGATCGCCGTCACCTCCTCGGCCGCCGATCGGTCGCGCAGCATTCCCGCGACGAAGGCGAAGATGGCCCCGGCGCTCTCACGGTAGAGGTCCTCGAACTCCGCCGTCTGCACGGACGGCATTCAAGACCACCAAGAGGCGGAGCGAGGCCCATGTACTGCCTACGGGGGGCTGTGCCGCGCGTCACAGACGCGCTTCGGACTCCAGCGCGGCACGCACGCGAGCCGCCAGATCGCTGGGCGAGAACGGCTTCCGGAGGAAGTCGTCGGCGCCCGCGTCGAACGCCCGCGCGAGCTCGGTGTCGCGCACCGAGGCGGTGAGGATGATGATCGCCATGCCGCGCGTCGCCGCGTCGGCGCGCAGCCGTCGCGTGACCTCGTAGCCGTTGGTCTTCGGCATCTGCACGTCGAGCAGCGCCAGCGCCGGGCGGCGCTCGCCGGCCAGCCGCAGGGCCTCCTCGCCGTCACGCGCGGTGACGACGTCATAGCCGGCCTGCTGCAGGCACAGCTCGACGAGGTCGAGGATGTCCTCGTCGTCCTCGGCCACGAGCACGATCTGCGCGCTCACAGCGACACGCCTCCGCGCAGGCGCTCGGCGGAGGGCGACCCGGTCGGCGGCGGCCGCAGGGGGAGCCGCACGCGGAACGTGGTCCCGGCGCCCTCGATGCTGTCGAACTCGAGCGTGCCCTCGTGCGCCTCGACGATCGCCTTGGCGATGGTGAGCCCGAGCCCGACGCCGGGGATGGCGCGCTCGGTCGCGGTGCTGGCGCGATAGAAGCGCTCGAACAGGCGCTCCTGCTCGGCGGCGGGGATGCCGACCCCGGTGTCGCGCACGTCGATCAGCGCGGCGCCGTCCTTGGCGGCCAGGCGCACGGTCACGGTCCCGCCCTGGGGCGTGAACTTGACGGCGTTGGAGACGAGGTTGTCGAGCACCTGGGCGAGTCGATCGCGGTCGCCGGCCATGGCCGGTACCTCCTGCGCGGCGGCCTCGAGCGTGAGCTCCTTGGACTCGGCGCGCGGCCGGGCCGCCTCCACCGCTTCCCTGGTGAGGGTACGCAGATCGACCTCGCCGACCTCGAGTGCCAGCCGCCCGGCCTCGACGTGGGCGACGAAGAGCAGATCGCCCACGAGCCGCAGGAGGCGCCGCGCGTTGCGGTCCACGACGCCGAGGAAACGGCGGTGGTGGTCGGTCAGCCCGTCATCGTCCTCGAGCACGAGCTCGAGGTACCCGATGATCGAGGTCAGCGGCGTGCGCAGCTCGTGCGAGACCAGCGCGAAGAACTGGTCCTTGAGGATCTCGGCCTCGCGCTCGGACGCCTTCCGCTCCAGGTACTGGCCGATCTGCTGGCTCAGGTAGACCATGACCTGGATGAGCTGTTCGTCGCGCGGGCGCGGCTCGGCCGAGCTCAGCTCGAGCACGCCCAGCGTCGTCGTGCCGCTGAGCACCGGCACCGCGACGACGGCGGGCTCCTCGACCCAGACCACGTGGCCGGTCGTCCATGCGCGGGTAGGGAGGCTGTCCTCGCCGCTGGCCGTGGACTCGTCGCGCTCGCGGCCCTGCACGCCGGGCGCCGACCAGTCCGCCTCCAGCCACAGGCGGTGCGCGTCGCCGTCGGCGCCCCAGTACGCGCCCAGGTCGAAGCCGAGGCCCTCGCCGAGCGCGGCCAGGATCCGCGGGAGGGCCTCCTCGGCCGTGGCCGCCTCGGCCATCGCGCGCGCGACCGCGTTCTGCACCTGGAGGTGGAGCTGGCTGCGCCGGCGCGCGGTGATGTCGCGCACGAACGCGTTGAAGACCCAGCGCCCGTCGAGGTTGAGCGGGGAGACCGTGGCCTCGACCGGGACCTCGCTGCCGTCGCGGCGCACGGCCGTGGCCTCGATGCGGCGCCCGACCAGCCGGCTCTCGCCTGTGCGCAGGAAGCCCTCGAACTCGGTGCGCACGTTGGCGCGGTCCTCGGCCGGCACGATCAGGTCGGCGACCGGCCGGCCGATCGCTTCGCGCGGGCGCCAGCCGAACAGCCGCTCGGCGGACGAGTTCCATTGCGTGATCTCACCCTTGTCGTCCATGGCCAGGAAGGCCTCGTTGGCGGTCTCGAGAACGGCGCGGTTGATGCGGGCCTGGTGGCGGGCGACCTGCAGCGCGCGCACGTTGGAGAGCGCGATCGCGGCCTGACCGGCCAGGGCGACGATGGTCGCGCGCTCCTCCTCGGCGAAGGGTTCGTCGCGGACGCGCCCGAGGCTGACCACCCCGACGTGGCGGTCGGACTGGATCAGCGGCACGTGCAGCTCGGCGCGCACCAGGACGTCGTGGCCGTAGGCGGGCACGCGCAGGCCGCTCTCGCCGTAGCCGAGCGCAAGGGGGGAGCGCTCCTGCATCGCCCGGCCGCCGGCGCCCTCACCCGGGTCCAGGCGCGGCGGGAGGCGATCGCCGCGGACTCCGTGAGCGGCCAGCAGGGTGGCGCCGTCGCGGGTGCGCTCGTCGCGGCCGCGGGCGTAGAGCGCGCCGACCTCGCAGCGGGCGAGCTCGCACAGGTCGTCCAGCGCGGCGGCGGCGAGCGGCTCGAGCTCGGCGTGCTCCTGCAGGCGTTCCCCGAAGCGGTGCAGGACCTCGACCTGGCGCTTCTCCTCGGCCAGCTGCTCGACGGCATGCTCGAGCTCGCCCTGCGAGGCCTCGAGCTCGGCGTTCTGACTCTCGAGCTGGTCGCGGTTCTCCTCCAGCGACGTGGCCATGACGTTGAACGTGCGCGCCAGCTCGCCCATCTCGGCCGGGCCGCGCTCGTCCACGCGGGCCGAGAGGTCGCCGCCGGCCAGCCGGCGCGCGCCCGTGGCGACGCGGGCGATCGGGCGCAGCAGCGCTCGCGTGAGATACCCGCTGAAGGCGAGGATGAGGAGCACCGAGATCACCAGGCCGCTCACGCCGAGGAGCACCGCGGTGCGGGCCTGGCTGTCGGCCGAGTCGCGACGCGTCTCGGCGAGCCCGTTCTCCGCGGTGATGAACTGGCTGAACTGCGCACGCAGGTCGTCGATGCGGCGCTTGCCCTCGCCGATGACCCGGATCGCCTTGGGGCTGCCGGTGCGCACCTGGCCGTGCAGCACCTCGGGCACGACGTAGCCCTTGAGGTAATTGTCGATGGATTCCGCCAGCAGCTTGGCGCGCGCCATCTGCTCGGGGTTGTTGGCCACGAGCCCCTGCAGGCGCTTGGCCTCGGGCGGGACGGCGGCCTGGGCGGAGCGGAACGGGGTAAGGAAGCGCTCGTCGCGCGTGAGCAGGAGCCCGCGCAGGCCGGTCTCGAGGTCGATCACTCGGCGCTCGAGCCGGTTGGCGGCGGCCAGCACCTGTTCGGAATGCCGGGCGGCGGCCGAGGAGTCGCGCAGCTCGCCGATCGCGACGAGCAGGATCGCGAAGATCGCGCCCACGATCAGAGCGAGGACGATGCTGGCGGCGAGCACCCGCGAACGCAGACCCATCGCGCCATTATCGCGCGGCCTATACGCTCGCTCGCCATGCGGCTTGCCACCTTCCTGCCCCCGCGGGCCGAGCGGGCGCTGGCCGGGGAGGTGCGCGGCGAGCACGTCGTGGACTTCGGCGAGGGCGCGACCGTGCGCGCGTTGCTCGCGCAGGAGACGATCGCGCCCGCCGCCGGGCGGTCGTGGGCGCTGGCCGAGGTGGAGCTGCTCGCGCCCGTGCCCGACCCGCTCGCGATCTACGGCATCGGCCTCAACTACGCCGCCCACGCGGCCGAGACGGGCGCCGAGCCGCCCGAGGAGCCGATCGTGTTCGCCAAGATGATCGGCGCGGTCGCGCCGCCCGGCGGCCCGGTGGTCTGCCCGCCGGTGGTGCGGCGGCTCGACTACGAGGGCGAGCTGTGCGTCGTCATCGGTGCCGCCGGCCGGATCGGCGGCTTCACGGTCGCCGACGACGTCTCCGCCCGCGACCTGCAGCGGCGCGAGCGCCAGTGGATCCGGGCCAAGGGGGCCGACACCTTCTGCCCCTACGGCCCGTGGATCACCACCGCCGACGCCGTGCCCGACCCCCAGAACCTGCGCCTACGCACCTGGGTCAACGGCGAGGAGCGCCAGAACTCGACCACCGCCGACCTCATCTTCGGCCCGCAGGCCTGCGTCGACTTCATCGCGCAGACGTGCACGCTGCACCCCGGCGACCTCATCCTCACCGGCACGCCCAGCGGCGTGGGCCAGGCCTCGGGCCAGTTTCTGCAGGACGGCGACGTCGTGCGGGTCGAGATCGAGGGCCTGGGCGCGATCGAGCACACGATCGCAACGCGCTAGCGCTCAGTGCTTGTCGATGACGCGGTCGATCAGGCCGTACTCGACCGCCTCGGCCGCCTTGAAGAAGCGGTCGCGCTCCATGTCCTCGTGGACGCGGTCGAGCGGCTGGCCCGTGTGGCGCGCGTAGATCTCGTCGATCCGCCCACGGGTGTTGAGGATCTCGCGGGCGTGGATCTCGATGTCCGAGGACTGGCCCTCGAACCCCGCCGAGGGCTGGTGGATGAGCATCCGCGCGTTGGGCAGCGCGAGGCGCTTGCTTTCGGCGCCGCCGGTCAGCAGCAGCGAGCCCATCGACATCGCCATGCCGAAGCAGATGGTCTGCACGTCGGGCTTGATGAACTGCATCGTGTCGTAGATCGCCAGGCCGGCGTAGATCGAGCCGCCCGGGGAGTTGATGTAGAGCGAGATGTCCTTGTCGGGGTCGACCGACTCCAGATGGAGCATCTGGGCGACGATGAGGTTGGCGATCTGATCGTCGACCGGCGTGCCCAGGAAGATGATCCGTTCGTTGAGGAGGCGCGAGTAGATGTCGTACTCCCGGTCACCCCGGGAGTTGCGCTCGACGACCATGGGAACCAGCGGCATGGCGGCTAGCGTAGAAGGTCGTGTCCGCACTCTCCCTCAAGGGCCTGACCAAGCGCTACGACGACGGTCTGCTGGCCCTCTGCGACTTCGACCTCGACATCCCTGAGGGCACCTTCTTCGGGCTCCTGGGGCCCAACGGGGCGGGCAAGACGACGCTGATCTCGGCCGTCTGCAACCTCATCCGGATCACCGCCGGGGACATCCGCATCTTCGGGTTGCCGCACGACTCGCTCGAGGCCCGGCGGCTCATCGGGCTGGCCGAGCAGGACGTCAACCTCGACCGCTTTCTCGACGTCGAGGAGACGCTCGTCTACCACGGCGGCTACTACGGCCTGAAGCGGGGCGCGGCGCGCCGCCGGGCGCGCGAGATGATGGACGTGTTCGACCTCCACGGGAAGGCGAAGGTGCGGGCGCCCAAGCTCTCGGGCGGCATGCGCCGGCGGCTGCTGCTGGCCCGCGCGCTCATGCACGAGCCGCCCCTGGTCATCCTCGACGAGCCGACCGCCGGCGTGGACTTCGAGCTGCGCATGGAGCTGTGGCGCTACATCCGCCGGCTGCACCGCGGGGGCACGACGATCCTGTTGACGACGCACTACCTCGAGGAGGCCGAGGAGCTGTGTGAGGAGATCGCGCTCATCCGGGGTGGCGAGCTGGTCGCGCGCGACACGGCGGAGGCCCTGCGCGAGGCCTATGAGGCGACGTCGCTCACCGACGTCTACCTGAAGGCGATGGCCAGGTGATCGAGCGCCACCGCCCGCTCCTCTGGCTCGCCGGCCGCGAGGTCCTACGGGTGCTCAAGCTGTGGTCGCAGACCATCGTCGCGCCGGTGATCGCGTCGTTCCTCTTCATCCTCGTGTTCGGGCTGTCGCTGGGCGGGCGCATCAAGCAGATCGACGGCTTCTCCTACGACGTGTTCATCGTGCCCGGGCTGATCACGATGGCGATGGTCCAGGCCGCCTACACGAACAATGCCTCGTCGGTGTTCCAGGCCCGGTTCGACCGCTACCTGCACGACGTCCTCGCGGCGCCTATGCGCACCTGGGAGGTCAACCTGGGCCTGTCGATGGGCGGCGCGGTGCGCTCGCTGGCCATCGGCGTGTCCCTGCTCGTGCTCTCGCTGGTCGTCGTCGACGTGCCCATCAACGAGCCCGGGGTGCTGATCCTCGCGGTGGCGCTTGCGCTGGTGCTCTTCTCGTCCCTCGGCGTGATCGTCGGCATCTACGCCGAGACCTTCGACCACCACATGTTCGTCAACAGCATCATCATCCTGCCGCTGGCGTTCCTGGGCGGGGTCTTCTACTCGGTCAGCCGGCTGCCGGCGCCGTGGCAGGAGATCTCCCACGCCAACCCGATCTTCTACCTGGTCAGCGCGGTGCGCTACGGGTTCCTGGGCACGGCCGACGCGCCGATCGGCCTGTCGCTGGGCGTCACCGCCGTGCTGGCCGCGGCGACCGTGTTCTGGAGCTCGTACCTGTTCCGGACCGGGCGGAAGCTGAAGGCCTAGTCGCGCAGGAGCCCGGCCAGGGTCGGGGCCCAGCGCCGGATCGAGTAATGCGCGGTTGCCCGCTCGCGGCCCGCGGCGCCGAGGCGGGCGCGTAGGCCGGCGTCGCCGGCGAGGCTCGCCAGCGCCTCGAACCAGGCGTCCTCGCCGGTGGTGAGCAGGCCGGCGTCGTCGACCACCTCGCCCACCGCGCCGACCGCATCGGCCACCACCGGCACCCCCGCGCCCATGTACTGGATGGCCTTGTAGGCGGCCTTCCCGCGCGTCCACGGGTCGTCGGGCAGCGGCATGATGCCGACGTCCATGCGCTGCAGGGCATCGTCCTCGGCCGCCGGCGTCCAGGGTCGGCAGACGACCTCGACGCCCGCGATGGGCTCGACCTCGCCGCCGACGACGTCGAGCACGACGGTGCGGTCGGGCAGCGCCCCCGCCAG
>Ga0157372_10008080_pt1 | contig 11188 bp, 7 predicted proteins | sample C55metaG_FD_115307 | JGI IMG/M metagenome (GOLD analysis project Ga0157372, IMG submission 115307) | Corn rhizosphere microbial communities from Kellogg Biological Station, Michigan, USA - C5-5 metaG | ecosystem: Host-associated > Plants > Roots > Rhizosphere > Soil | place: USA: Michigan...
CGGCGCGAATGTCGGCATCACCGAGATCGGGGTCGGCACGGTGGCCGCCGCCGACGGCAAGTACTCGTTCACGGTGGACCAGGCGCGGCTGCGCGGCCGCACGCTCAACGTCACCGCGCGCTTCATCGGCTATAAGCCAAAGCGCCTGCCCGTGACGATCAGCGGCAATCGCGTGGACCACGACTTCGTGCTCGAGCGTGATGTACTGAACCTCGAGGAAGTCGTCGTCACCGGCACGAGCGCGGCGACGGAGCAGAAGAAGACGGCGTTCACCGTGAACGTGGTCGACAACACGCAGATCAAGGAAGCGCCGGCGGTCTCTCCGCTCGCTTCGCTCGAGGGCAAAGTGCCCGGCGCGCAAATCATCACCCAGTCCGGCCAGCCTGGTGGCGAGCCGGCAATCCGGCTCCGCTCGGCCACGAGCCTGACCGGTCGCACCGATCCGCTGATCATCGTGGACGGCGTGATCACGAACCTGGGCATGGCCGACCTCAACTCCGAGGACATCGAGCGAGTCGAGGTCGTGAAGGGCGCGGCGGCCAGTTCGCTCTACGGATCCAACGCCGCGAACGGCGTCGTGCAGATCTTCACGAAGCGCGGCGCGAACATCGCTGAAGGGCAGACGATCTTCTCGACGCGGCATGAATACGGCCGCAACGACTTGCCGAACGTCGTGCCGGGCAACCAGCACCACAACTACCAGGTGTCGACCGACGGCGGAAAGGTCAGCTACCTGCTCAACGACAACGGCGATCGGCAGGACGCGCCGGACAAGATCGCGGACAGGCCATACCCGATTTACTACAATCAATTCGACCTGATCTTCAAGCCCGGCGACTTCCTCACCGATTACGTGTCGGCCGGGCAGCGACGCGGCAGCACGAACTTCAACGTCTCGTTCCAGAACACGCACGAGTCGGGTGTCGTCAAGCAGCTGAGCGGCTTCCAGCGTGAGAACTTCCGCATCAACGTCGATCAGGCGTTGACGGAGAAGATCGATCTGGGCGTCGGTGCGTTCTACGGCCGGTCGACGGCGGATCAGGGCGAGTTCGTGTTCCCGTGGTTCGGACTCCGCTTCCTCGAGCCGGACATCAAGATCGATTCGACCGACGCGAAGGGGAACTACATCGCGGCGATCAACCGTCCGCCGCTCTCGGGTAACGTCTCGAACCCGCTGTATGTCACGCAGCAGGACAAGAACTCGAACGATCGCGACCGATTCACCGGGACGTTCAAAGGATCGTACCGGATGCTGAACTGGCTGACGGCCGACGCGAACGTCGGGTACGACGTCGCGAACCAGACCGCGAAAGCGTTTTCGCCGCTCGGCTTCACGTCATCGAGCGGCATCAAGTCGAGCGGCTCACTGAGCGAGCAGACCGACAATGATCGCTCGTACAACGTGGGCGCGACGCTGACGTCGGTACGCGAGTTCGGGAGCAGCATTCGCAACACGAGCAAGGTGGCGTGGACCTACGAGGACCAGACGAATCAGTTCGTCGGTGCGACGGCTCCGTCGTTGTCGGTGGTGCAGGTGACCGAGTTCTCGGCGGCGGCCCAGAGCGCGGACAATCCGGTCGTGCCGCGGTCGATCACGCAGCAGATTCGCGCCAACAACTACTTTGCCGTTACGACTTTCGATATCAAGGACCGGTACATCCTCGACGGCTTGATCCGCCGCGACCAGTCGTCGCTGTTCGGTGCCGACTCACGTTCGGCGACTTATCACCGCGTGTCGGGTGCGTATCGTCTCTCCCAGGACATGAAGCTTCCGGGCGTCGACGAGCTGAAGCTGCGCGCGTCGTACGGGACGGCCGGACTTCGTCCGCCGTTCGAAGCGCAGTACGAGACCTATGCGCTGGTGGGCGGCAATCCGGAGAAGGTCACGCTGGGCAATCGCGAGCTGAAGCCTGCCTTCTCGAAGGAGACTGAGCTCGGCTTCAACCTGAACTTCCACCAGAACTATTCGCTCGAGTACACCTACTCGGCGCGCACGACGTCCGACCAGATCATGCAGGTTCCGCTCTCGTCGGCGACCGGGTACAAGTTCCAGTGGCAGAACGCGGCGACGCTCGACGGCCACACGCACGAGGTCGCGCTCGGCGCGGTTCTGCTCAGCAAGGCGGATTACTTCTGGCGCCTGAACCTGACCGCGGACCGATCGCGCGGCAGCGTCACCGACCTCAAGGTACCGGCGTTCTTCATCGGACCTGACGCCAATACGGCGATGTTCCACATCGGCAAAGGCGAGCAGCTCGGTACGATCTACGGGGTGAGCTGGATCCGGACGCAGGCACAACTCGATGAAACTCTCAAGGCGAAGGGCCAACCCGGAACGGCTGCCGACTACGTTCTGAACGAAGAGGGCTTCTACGTTTCAAAGGATACGTACCACACGGTCGACGAGAAGCCGCTCAAGGCCTCGCACTGCACGAACGCCGATTGCTCCGAGGCTTCGATCAACCAGATCATCGGCGACGTCAACCCCGACTTCAACTTCGGTCTGTCGAGCAACGCGCAGTGGAAGTCGTTCACCTTCAGCGGCGTGCTCACCTGGGTGAAGGGCGGCAACATCTACAACATGACGCGTCAGTGGCCGTTCAATGAATTGCGCGACACGGTCATCGATCAGAGTCATAAGCCGGCGGCGTTGGCGGCGAACGGCGGGCCGTGCCCGGCGTTGACGGTCGATCCACATTGTCCGTACAACACGGGCAAGAAGCCGACGACGTATTACAGCACGTTCTACGATGGCATCAATCCGAACGATTACTTCGTCGAGAACGGAACGTTCTTGCGCATCCGCGAGCTCGCCGTGAACTGGCAGCTGCCGCAGAAGTGGATCGACAAGCTTCCGGGGAACTTCCATACGGCGCGGTTCGGCGTCGTCGGCCGCAATCTGTGGACGCACACGAAGTACAACGGCTATAACCCGGACGTCTCGGGCGTCACCGGCAGCGGCGGCGGCAACCCGTTCGTGTATCGCGTCGACTACTTCCAGTACCCCGCGTTCCGCACGTTCACGGGCATGTTCGAGCTCGGTTTCTAACCGCGTCGCCATCCTACGGAGACTGAAACGATGAATTCGAAACGAATCGGTCAGGGAATGGCAGCGGTGGCGCTCGTCGCGAGCGCGGCGTGCCACTCCCTCGACATCCAGAACCCGAACCAACCGGACAACAAGCGCATTCTTTCCGATCCCGACGCCGTCGAAGCGGTGGCCGCGGGCGCAATCCGCACGTGGTTCAATGCGTACGAGACGAATCGCGGCGCCGGTCCGTTGACGACCGCCGCGCGGACGATGAGCGCATCGTGGAACAACGACCACATGCGCTTCTACTCGAGCGTGGACAATCCAGGTAACGCGGCGACGACGGGCTACACGCCGACGGCGACGTGGTACCGCTCCAATGAAGGATATTGGGCAAACGATCCGACTCGGCCCGAGCGCGTCGAGATCGAGTCGTTCTGGGTGGGCAGCGAGGACGAGTGTTGTGTTGGCAACGCATGGCCGGGCTTCTTCGCCGGTCTTTCGTCGGCAAACGACGCGCTCGGGGCGATCCGAAACAACAAGATCGTCATTCGGAGCGCGGGGGATACCAAGCGCGCCGAAGTGATCGCCGAGCTCGGACGCGGCCTCGCCCTGATGGGAATCGCGCTCAATTACGATAAAGGCTACATCATCGACGAGAACACGGATCTCTCGAAGCTGGAGTACTCCGATCGTAAGACGATGCGCAACGCGGCGGTGGACGCGCTCAAGCAGGTGATCACGGATGCGGGCGCGAACTCGTTCACCACGGACGCGAAGTGGACGAACGGACGTTCCTACTCGAGCGCCCAAATCAAGCAATTGGCGGCCACGCTCGCGGCAATGACCATGGCGTATTACCCGCGCGACGCGACTGAGATGGCCGCCGTGCCGTGGGACTCGGTCGCTTCCTTCGCGTCGCAGGGCATATCGAGCGGCACGCGTTTCGACTTCGAGCTTGTCGCGGACGGGTGCGCCGCTTGGTGTCCGGATCACCTGGTGTGGTTCGACGAAATCGGGACCGGACGCATCAACACGCGAGTTGCCCATTTGCTCGACCCCGCAACGCAAGCCGATCCCTGGCCGCTCAGTGGCAATCCGCAGCCGCACTCGGCCGATGCGCGACTCGGCGACGGCACGTACGGCGACGGAACGCTTTCGGGCGGTTCCGCGGCGCTGGCGAAAGACGCCGGCGGGGGAACCGATTTCGCTTGGGGCCCGGCCGCGATTTATCGTCCCGATCGCGGTTCGTACCACCAGTCCAACATCGCGATGATCAAGTTCGATCGAACCGGCACCGAGGCGGGAACCGGAATCGCGTACGGATTTGGTCCGGTCATCGCGATCTCGTCGGCCCAAAGTGATCTGATCTGGGCCGAAGCCCTGCTTCGGAAATCGTCGCCGGACGTCGCGAAGGCGACGCAACTCGTCAACCTGACGCGAGTCGGGCGCGGCAAGCTTCCGGCCGCCGGCGGGGAAGCGGTCGGCGCGGATACAGACGGTCCATGCATGTCGACCAACGTCTCGTACCGCACCGGCGCCGCGTGTTCGCTCTGGGCGAAGCTGCTCTACGAAAAGGAAATCGAGATTCTCGGCCTTGGACCGTCGCCGTTCTACGAGCAGCGGCGTCTGCCCTTCATTACGACGTGCACCGCACCAGTGGCGCTGCCGGCCCCGGGCTCGGTTACCTGCAATGGCAAGCACGTGGCCGGTCTGCTGCCGGGGACGCCGCGTGAAATGCCGGTGCCCGCGAAGGAACTTCAGGTCAAAGGTGAAGCGCTGTACACGTTCGGCGGCGCCGGAGCGGCGAAGTCGCCAGTGCCGTGACGCTGAACCGGTAACAACAAAATTGAAAGGCGGAGCGGAGCTCGAGCTCCGCTCCGCCTTTCTCTTTCTCGGGGAGGATCCATGCGTGAGTTCCACGCGGCGGCTTGGGTGGCGCTCGTCGCGATCGCGGCGTGTACCTCGAGCTCGAGCTCTACGTCCAGCTCAATGTCGGCGTCGGCGACGCCGGAAACGGGTCCTGTCAGGTGGACGGCGCAATTCAAGCAGACGCAGGGCGCGTCGACGGCGGCGATAATTCCCGGGCAGATGGGGAGCAGTAGCGCCTACGGATCGATCACCGTCACGTCACAGCAATCAACGCCGCCCACGACACGGATCGAGGTGTCGGTGAACGCTCCGGTTCCCTCGGGAACGCAGGTGGGGTGGGCCATTTTCACCGGCGGATGCGGTGCGCCCACGATGCCAATCGTCAACGCGCACGAATTCCCCACGATCGAGATTGCCGGCAACAACAACGGATCGGTGCGCGCGACGATTCAGATGGCGCTCGATCCGCGAGGCACGTATCACGCGAACGTCTACTGGGCCTCACAAGTGACGGATCTCAACAACGTGATGATGTGCGCGAATCTGGCGAAGGCGCGCTAATGGGCGATGGCGGATCGGCGGTGGGCGATGGGCGAACTACGAAGGTGTCATCCTGAGCGAAGCGAAGGACCTACTCTCCGAATCGAGTAAATAACTCGGGAAAGCAGGTCCTTCGTCGCTGCGCTCCTCAGGATGACAGGCTACCGTCGCCCACCGCCCACCGCCCACCGCCCACCGCCCGTCGTTTAGCGTCGCCGAACCGACACGCCGCCGTTCGTCGTCGTGAGGCGAATTGGAGCGCCGCCCGCGCCGAGCTGGGTCGAGATGCGTCGTCCGATCGAGCCCTGCACGCGAATGGGAAAGCCGACGTCCAGGCCGCCGTTCTGCGTGGACGCGTCGAGCTGTGCTGAGTAATTCGTCGGCATCGTAACGTGCACGCCGCCGTTCGTCGTGATGAGCTCGAGGCCACCACCGCGCCAGCCGTCACCGCTCAGGTCAACGGTGATTCCGCCGTTGACTGTCGTGCCGCGGATGTCGCCGTCGACGTCGGTGAGGGTGATGCCGCCATTCACCGTTTCGAGCTCCATCTTCGATTGTACGCCGTCCACTGAGAGGCCGCCGTTGGCACCGTTGAGTGTCAATGCGGTGCGCCGCGGAACGTACACATCGTAGCTCACCGACCACGACTCGCGGCGATCGAGGTCGCTCGGGCCGGTGGCGCGCACCTGGCCGCCCGACGTCTAGATGGCGACGCCCTTGGCGATGTTCTGGGCGTCGGCCTGGTTTTCACTCTGCGCCTGGATCATCGCCGTGACGTGGATTTCGGCCTTGTCCCAACCGTGGACAGTGATGCCGCCATTCTGCCGGCCGTCAACGTTGAGGGCAGCGGTCACCGGCAGCGTTAGCTCCCGGACGTCACAAACGCGCTCGTAGTCGCGCGACCCGCGATCGCAGTTGTCCATGAAACGCGCGGCGCGAGTGTTTTGGGCGCTGAGCGTGGCTGCGGCGAGCGGCAGGATGCCGAGAATGGCGAGACGGCGCATGGGTACCCCCCGGGGCGTGAATGGCGCGCGGCGACGGCTGGAATCGCTAGTCTAGACAGACCGAGGCGAGGAATGGTTGGAACCGTTCTCCGGCATATATTCTCCGAAGCTTTGCCGAACCCGGCCAGGATAAGTGGCCTCGGCGTTAAACTTCGGCGGCGCGTTCTGTGCGCCGAATTGGCCCCCCTGAACATCATCAGAGGATGGAATGATGCGTCGTTTACTCAGCGTACCGGCCCTGCTGCTGGCAGTGGTCGCCTCCGTGGTCAGCGGCCAAAAGGCGGCGCCGAAGTGCGACGCGGACAACGCCGGCCTCAAGCTCCCAGCCGGCTTTTGCGCCACGGTATTCGCGGACTCCGTCCTAGGCGCGCGACACCTCGCGGTCGCGCCGAACGGAGACCTCCTCGTGTCCTCGAGCGGCAGAGGCGGCGGCGTGTGGGTGCTCCGCGATGAGAATGCCGACGGTAAGACCGACAAACGCGCTCAATTCGCCACCGGCTTCTCGTCGTCGGAGGTCGCGATCTTCGACGGCAACGTCTACACCGAAACCGGCACGGCCATTCTACGATACGCATACACGCCGGGAGCACTGCAAGGCGGCAAACCGGACACGATCGTTGAAGGGATGCCGGGCAACGGCGCCCATCGCGTCAAGACTTTCACGATCGATCGGAACGGCGCGCTATATGTCAACTTCGGCACCGCGACGAATTCTTGTCAGCAGGCCGACCGTACCAAAGAGTCGCCTGGGAAGCAGCCTTGCGACGAAGTCGAGATTCGGGGCGGGATCTGGAAGTTCGACGCGCGCAAGCTGCACCAAACGCCGAGCCCGGAGTCGCATTTTGCTCGGGGAATTCGCAACGCAGTGGGTATTGCCATGAGCCCGCTCAACGGCAGGTTGTGGGCGACGCAGCATGGTCGCGACGGTCTCGGCGGCCAGGAGGCCGGCTCGGGACAGTGGCCAAACAGCGTGCACTACAACGCGGAAAATCCGGCGGAAGAGTTGTTGCAGGTGAATCAAGGTGATGACTTTGGCTGGCCGTACTGCTACTACGCCGTCGACGAGCACCACTTGGTCCTGGCCCCCGAATACGGAGGCGATACCAAGAAGCAGGGTGACTGTGCGAAGAAGAAAGAGCCCGTGGCGACCTTCCCGGCGCACTGGGCGCCGAACGGCCTGATGTTCTACACGGGCTCGATGTTCCCGGCGCGCTACAAGAACGGCGCCTTCATCGCGTTCCATGGCTCATGGAACCGTGCGCCCGAAGAGCAGGCCGGCTTCAACGTAGTCTTCCAGCCGCTCAAGGGTGATAAGGCTGCCGGCGCCTACGAAGTTTTCGCCGACGGGTTCGCGCTCAATCGCGCCGGACGCGGCGGCGGCAATCATCGTCCGACCGGGCTTGCGCAGGGACCCGACGGTTCGCTGTATGTCGCCGACGACGCGCTCGGCCGGATTTACAAGATCGTGTACACGAGGATGTGATGCGAGGAACTGACTGATGGCGAGTAACAGACTTCAAGAGCTGCACGACGCCGGCGTTTCTCTCTGGCTCGACTTCATCGAGCGAAGGATTCTGCGCAACGGCGATCTCGATCGGCGGATCCGCGAGGATTGCCTGACGGGGATGACGTCGAACCCGACGATCTTCGAGAAGGCGCTCGCCGAGGGGAGCGACTACGACGACCAGATCCGCTCGGTCGGTGGCGACTTCACGGCGATGGAGCTGTTCGAGCTGATCGCGACGACCGACGTGCGCGACGCCTGCGATCATTTCCGCGGCGTGTACGACCGCGGCAGCGCCTACGATGGATACGTGTCAATCGAAGTGTCGCCGGGCTCGGCGAACGACGCGCGCGCGACGATCTCAGAGGCGACGCGGCTGTGGGCGACGGTCGATCGGCCGAATGCGTTCGTCAAGGTTCCGGGCACGATCGAGGGCGCGAAGGCCGTCCGGCAGCTCATCGCGAACGGCATCAACATCAACATCACGCTGCTGTTCGCGATCGATGCGTACAAGCGGGTCATCGACGCCTACATGGGTGGGCTCGAGGATCGCGTCGCGGCGGGGAAGGAGATCGGACACGTCCACTCCGTGGCGAGCTTTTTCGTCAGCCGCGTGGATACCGAAGTCGACAAGCGCATTGACGCGGCCATCAAGGACGATCCCAGCCGCAAGCAAACGCTCGACGGGCTGCGCGGCAAAGCCGCGATCGCGAACGCGAAGCTCGCCTATCGGTTGTTCCAGAACGAAATCGCCTCGCCGCGCTGGCGTAACCTCGCCGAGAAGGGCGCGAGCGTGCAGCGCCCGTTGTGGGCGAGCACGAGCACGAAGAATCCCGCGTATCGCGACGTCATGTACGTCGAGCAGCTCATCGGACCGGATTCGGTGAACACGATGCCGCCGCAAACGATCGAAGCGTTCCGCGATCACGGTGTGGTGAAGCGGACCGTGGACGTCGGCGTCGACGAAGCGCAGCAGGTCATCGAAACGCTCGGTCGTGAAGGAGTCTCGATCGACTCGGTGACGGACAAGCTGTTGGTCGACGGCATCGCGAGCTTCCAGAAGTCGTTCGACGAGCTGATCGCGGGGCTGCAGAAGAAGACGAAGGCGCTGGGGAAGGAGCTGGTCGAGAGCCACTAACGAGAACTGCCTCTCTCCCCCTCCAACCGAACTTCCTTGCGCTACTGCCGAACAAAAATCGTCTGCACGCTGGGTCCGGCGACCGCGACGCGCGAAGCCATCAGATCCCTCGTCGACGCGGGGCTCAACGTCGCCCGCGTGAATTTCTCGCACAGCACGCACGAACAGCACGCCGAGACGATCGCGACGGTGCGGTCCGTCGCGGAGTCGTGCGGACGGCCCATCGCCATCCTTGGCGATTTGCAGGGCCCGAAGATTCGCATCGGCGATCTGCCGGCCCCGCGCGAACTGGCCGACGGCACCGACCTGGTCCTCGTGCCCGAGGGGCACGAACGCGGCGATGAGGTTCCGGTCACGTACGATCGGCTGGCGGAGGACCTACACGTCGGCGACCGACTGCTCATCAACGACGGGCTGATCGACCTGATCGTGCTGGAGGTGGAGAAGCCGCGAGTGATCGCGCGCGTGCTCCACGGTGGAGAAATGGGCAGCCACAAGGGCATCAACCTGCCGGGGATTCAGGTTTCGGCGCCGTCGATCACGGCGAAGGATCGGGAGGACATCGCCTTCGCGGTCGAGCAGGAACTGGAATACCTCGCGCTCAGCTTCGTGCGGCGCGCGCAGGATATCGCCGAGCTCCGCGCGATGATCCCCAAGTCGATGCTCATCGTCGCGAAGATCGAGAAGGACTCGGCGCTGGCGAACATCGAGTCGATCGTGAACGCTTCCGACGGCGTGATGGTCGCGCGCGGCGATCTCGGCGTCGAGCTGCCCTTCGAAGAGGTGCCGTACGCGCAGAAGCGGATCATCGGGCTCGCCAACCGGCTGGGGCGGCCGGTGATCACGGCGACGCAGATGCTCGAGTCGATGATCACGCATCCGCGCCCGACGCGTGCCGAGGCGAGCGACGTCGCGAACGCGATCCTCGACGGGACGGACGCTGTGATGCTCTCGGCGGAGACGGCGGCGGGGCAGTACCCGCGGTTGGCCGTCGAAGCGATGAGCCGGATCATCTCCGAGATCGAAAGCAAGCCTCAGCACTGGCATCGCGAAGACCGTCGCCGACTGGAAAAGTCCGTGTCCACCGAGTTCGCCATCGCGGCGGCGAGCAACGCGGCGGTGCAGATGCTCAACGCGCCCGTGCTGATCGTGTTCACAAAGAGCGGATTCAGCGCGCGGGTTGTGGCGTCGCACCGGCCGAGCGTGCCCATTCTCGTGCTGACCGACGTACCGCGGACCTATCGGCAGCTGGCGCTCGTCTGGGGCGTCGTGCCGGAGCTCGTGCAGCACTGCAACACTTACGACGAGATGGTTCGTGTCGCCCTCACCGCCGTCCAGAAACACGACCTGGCGCGGCCGGGGGACAGGGTCGTCGTCACGGCCGGCGTTCCGTTCGACGTTCCCGGAACGACCAATTTGCTGAAGGTCGAGACCGTGTAATGAAGCTGACCTTTCTCGGCACCGGAACGAGCTTCGGGGTGCCGAAGATCGGTTGCCACTGCGATGTCTGCCGGTCTCCCGATCCCCGCGACAAGCGAACCCGCGTCGGGGCGGTGGTCGAAAGCAACAGAGGCACGCGACTGCTCATCGACACGCCGCCCGAATTGCGGCTGCAGCTGATCGCGGCGGGAATCGATCGCGTCGACGCCGTCGCGTTCACCCACCAGCACGCCGATCACACGCACGGAATCGACGACCTGCGGGCGATCACGATGAACAGGGAGGCGCCGCTGCCGCTCTATGGCCCCGCCGAAACCCTGCGCGATCTCGAGCACAAGTTCCGCTACATCTTCGATACGAACATGCGGCCGCTCCCCGGGACGTCGAAGCCCGAGGGTACGGCGCACGTGGTGGAGGCGGGCCGCGGATTCGACGTCGCCGACATGCACGTGATTCCAGTCAGCGTTCCGCACGGCGCTGTCACAGTCTTTGCATACCGCATTGGGCCGCTCGCGTACGTCACCGACGCCAAGTCGCTGCCGCCGGCGGCGCTCGACATTCTGCGCGGCGCCAGCGTGCTGGTCATCAACGCGCTGTTTCGAACGGAGCATCCGACGCACCTCAGCATTCCCGAGGCGGTGAACGCGGCGCGCGAGATC
>Ga0157372_10008081_pt1 | contig 11187 bp, 13 predicted proteins | sample C55metaG_FD_115307 | JGI IMG/M metagenome (GOLD analysis project Ga0157372, IMG submission 115307) | Corn rhizosphere microbial communities from Kellogg Biological Station, Michigan, USA - C5-5 metaG | ecosystem: Host-associated > Plants > Roots > Rhizosphere > Soil | place: USA: Michigan...
ACCTTCATCTCGTTCAGCGACGCCACGATCTTGGGGCGGAAGTACTCGGTGACGCCGGCGAGCTTCTCTGCGATGTTCACCTTGTCTCGCATCCGATCACCCTATGTCTCCGCACTCATGGTCCGGGTCATGCCGTTCGCCAGGCGGTGGGCGCTCGAGTACCCCGGCCGCCGAGCCGGGATCCGCGAACTGCTCACGCCGCGAGCACGGAGAGCCTCCGGGCGAAGTGATCGCGCCAGCTCTCCGGGAGGACGTCGAGAGCCGCTGCGCGGCGCAGCCCCTCGACGTCGTCGCGGTCGCGGGCGAAGAGGCGCGCGACCTCCGTCACTCGGAAGCCACGCGCGTCTCGGGCCGCCTCGATGATCGGGTCGCCCGCCGCGACGTCGCCCTCGTGCGCCACCGCGAGGTAGAAGCCGAGAAGCCCGCGCTCGAGGAACTCCGTCACGAAGGCGTCGCTCCCCATCCGGATGCCGAGCTTGAAGCACGGGAGCCGCGGCTGGGTCACGAGCAGCTCCGCCGTCCCGACACGGAAGCGGTCGCCGACGCTCACCTCCGTGTCGACGAGGCCCTCCGTGGTGAGGTTCTCGCCGAAGGTGCCCGGGCCGAGCTCGAGCTCGGGTCGCTCGCGCGACCAGAGCTCGTAGAACTCGGACGGGTAGGCGTAGACCGCCTTGTCGGGGCCGCCGTGGACGCGAAGGTCGGCCTGCCGGTCGCCGTCGAGGTTCAGCCTGCGGACGGGCACGCGGCCGTCGACGGGCTCCTTGTAGATCCCGGTCGTCACCGGCTTTCCGCGCCATGTCACCTCGCGCGGGAGGCCGGCATTCACGGAGAGCACCCTCATCGGGTGCTCACCGCCTGCGCGGCCTCCATCTCGGGGGCGACCTGCTCGCCGTAGAAGCGCTCGATATGCGCCGTGATCTCCTCGAGCGAGTCCTCGACGGCGAAGTGGCCGCTGTCGAGCATGTGCAGCTCGGCTTCCGGGAGGTCGCGCAGGTAGGCACGGCCGCCCTCCGGGGTGAAGAAGATGTCGTTCTCGCCCCAGAGGATCAGCGTCTTGGGTCGTCGCTCGCGCATGAGGGCCTGCCACTGCGGATACAGCTCCACGTTCGTGCGGTAGTCGTACAGCAGGTCGAGCTGCACCCGTCGCGCGCCGGGGCGCTCGAGGAACCGGATGTCCATGTTCCAGTTGTCGGGGCTGATCAGCTCGGGGTCGCGGTGCCCGTGCGTGTACACGAGCTTCACGCCCTCGAGCTCGAGGAACGGCAGCAAGGGAGCCTCCGTCTCCGGGCTACGGTCGACCCAGAGGGCGTGGCGGATGCCGTCCCAGGCGGAGGTGAAACCCTCCTCGTAGGCGTTCGAGTTCTGGATCACCTGCCACTCGAGCCAGCCGGGACGACGAGCGACGATACGGTTCCCGATCGGTCCGCCGTAGTCCTGGTGGTAGAGGCCGAACGGGAAGAACCCCGTCTCCTCCAGCAGGCCTTCGACGATCTCCGAGAGCCGGTCGAACGTGTATTCGAAGCCTTCGGGCATGTCGGTGTTGCCGAAGCCCGGGTAGTCGGGCGAGAGGACGTGGAAGCGCTCGGCGAGCGCCGGGATGAGGTTGCGAAACTGGTGCGAGGAGGCGGGGAAGCCACCGAGCAGCAGTAGCTTGGGATTGTCGGCGTCGCCGGCTTCGCGGTAGAAGACCGAGAGCCCGTCGACCGGCGCTGTCCGATGCATCACCATGTTGTGCTCCTTTCGGTTGTCGGTGTCGGGTGACGGGCCGTCTGCGTCCGCGCGGACGGGGTTCTTACGTCACGGCCGTAAGAACCCCGTGCCCGGCGACGCTCAACCGAGGTGACCACTCTTCCCGTCAGAAGCGTTCCGGTGGCTTCTCGCGCGCCGCTCGCAGTCACCGGCTGGAGTAGGCTGCGGGGCCGGGTGGGAGCGGAGCACGTGCACACTGCCCAGGACGCCGCGCCGGGGCAGCTCGACCACGAGTCACGCGCGTGGCTCGACGGACTGCGTGCGGCGGGGGCCGGCCGCAGCGCGGCGCTCGAGCGACTGCACGACCTTCTGCTTCGAGCCGCCTACGCCGAGGCGGGACGCCGCCGGGACCTGTACCCGGAGATCGCGGGCGCCGAGCTCGACGACCTCTGTCGGCAGGCCGCCGACGACGCGGTGGTTGCCGTGACCGGCAAGCTCGACGGCTTTCGGGGCGCGAGCCGCTTCACGACCTGGGCCTACGGCTTTGCCGTGCTCGAGGTGTCGGTGAAGCTCCGTCGGCACGCCTGGCGGGGAGGAAGCATCCCGACTGCCGACGACGACGCCACGTGGGACCGACTGGCCGGTGGGGCGACCTCGGCCCAGGCCCGCGTCGAGTCGGCCGAGCTGCTCAGCGCGCTCCGCCGCGCGGTGGCCGAGGAGCTCTCGGCCCGCCAGCGCGAGGTCTTCGTCGCGGTCGCGCTCAACGGCGTTGAGATCGACGTCGTCGCGGCACAGCTGAGCTCGACGCGCGGCGCCGTCTACAAGGTGCTCCACGACGCGCGGCAGAAGCTCCGCGCGCGTCTGGAGCGCGAGGGACACCTGCCGATGGAGGTGCGATGAGCGATCACGATCCACTGGCGGACCTGCTCGGCACGGCGGGAGAGGATGCCGGGTGCGAGGGCGGCTTCACCGTGCTGGCCGAGTACGTCGAGGCCGAGCTCGATGGCCGGAACGTCGTCCAGCTCTTTCCGGCGGTCGCGGCGCACATCCACAACTGCCCTGCCTGCGTGGAGGACTACCGCGGCTTGCTGGCGCTCGCGCGTGAGCGGCGCGGCGCGGCCTGAGAGGGGCGAGACGGCGTCGCCGTGATCGACGGCGGGTGGCGGTGCGTGTTCGGGCCGACCGCCGACGCCGGCCACAAGGCGATGCGCTTCGTCTTCACGCTACCGGAGGCGTTCCGAAGTACGTCGATCGAGCTCAGAGCGAGTCGGGCCTCAGCCTGCCGGGCGATAGTGGAGGTAGACGACCCCGTTGTCGTACCGCTCGGACCTTTCGAGCGACAACCTGGCGGGCTCCGCGGTCTCGGGGAAGAGCCGCGGGCCCGACCCGCGGGTGAGGGGGTAGACGAAGAGGTGGAGGCCGTCGACCAGCCCGTCGGCGAGCATCGCCCGCACGAGCGTCCCGCTGCCCGAGACGTAGAGGTCGCCGACGTCGTCCTTCAGCCGGCGAATCACGTCGGCGTCGTAGCCCCCGATGATCTCGGAGTTCCTCCACGTCCCGGTTTCGAGCGTCGACGAGACGACGTACTTCATCGTGTCGTTGAAGAAGGGCGCCCCGGGATCGTCGTCTACGGTGCGTGTCGACCAGGCGGGCTCGAACATCTCGTACGTCGTCCGTCCGAGCAGGATGCCCCGGCTGTGCCCGGTGACCGCGCCGATCGCCTCCCCCATCTGCGGGTCGAAGCCGTACTCGAACGTCCATATCGGCGCGTCGATGACGCCGTCGAGGCTCGCGAACTCGTGCACGTGGATTTCGCCCATGTCTCTTCTCTCCTCTCGTGTTGCAGGTTCGACGCGGGCGTTGCACCGAACTCATCGCGAGGCGGTCCGTCAGAGGCGACGCTCGTGGGCGTTCCAGTGCTCTTCGAGGTTGCGGACGAGCGCCGGGCTGAAGTGACAGTACGCCTGCTCGCGGCAGAAGGTCGCCATGTACTGCCGGAAGAGGTCGAGAGGCTCGGCGCCGACGCGCAGGGCGCGCCGGTTGCCCGCGGCGTTCACGAGGCCCGAGCTCGTCAGCGCCTCGACGCGCCTGCCGACGGCGTCGTCCATCTCCTCTGAGGAGTCGACGACCTCGTCGCAGAGGAGATCGCCGTGCGGCGTCCCCGCCTCGAACTCGAGGCCAGAGAGGATCGCCTGGCGCGCGAGCCGGTCGCCGACCGACCGCGGCAGCCGGAGATTGGACGCGCCCGGAAGGATCCCCTCCTTGCGCGCGGGGAGATAGAGCCGCGTCCCGCGGGTCGCGATCACGTGGTCGACGGTGTGCAGGATCTGGCACGCGCCGCCGATGGCGAAGGTCTCCACGGCCGCGACCCAGAGCTTCTCCGTCGTCTCTTCGGGCTCCCCGGGCCGATGCTCCTCCGAGCTCAGCCCCCGGAAGAGCTTGTTCACGTAGCCGAGGTCGCGCGTGACGAAGAACATGAAGTCGAGGCTGCCGTGGTACAGGTGCGTCAGGTTGAGGCCCGCGCCGAAGACCCGCCGGCCGGCGTAGCGCGGATGCGCCACGATCGCGCCGCGGATCACCCCCACCTCGACCTCGGGATCGAGGAGCGCCAGGTCGACGGCGACCTCCGTCGTGGGGAGCGTCTCGCAGTCCTCCGCGTTCAGGTGGCGCTCGTTGCGGATCTCGAGATAGGCCGCCCGCCCGCGCCGTTCGAGGTACGTCCCTCCGAGGTCGGCGACGCCGGTCGCACGGAACTCGTCGAGACGGGCGAGCGCCTCCTCGGTCGGGCGCAGCATCGACCAGACGAGATGCGAGCCGCAGCGCGGAGAGGCGAGCACGAACGAGAGGAGAACGCCCTGCGCGATCTCGAGGCCCTCCTTCTCGGGCAGCGGCCGGGATCGCTCACCGGCCACGGCGCCGCGCGTGGGCGCCAGGCCGGGGAAGCGCTCGGCCGCCGCGTAGACGAGCTCTTCGTCGCGGACCGCGCGACGCAGCCCGTCGGTCAACGCGTCGTAGACCGCCTCGGCGTGCTCGCGGAGGAATCGCGCACGTTCGGCGTCGAGGGCCGACCGTAGCTCGGCCGCAGCGCGCTCCTCGGTCTCGCTGCGATCGAGCCGCGCGGGAAGGCGGCCGAGAAGCTCCTCGCCGCGAAGCAGGTACGCGGAGGTCGCGGCGGCAGCTTCGTCGAAGGAGGTCGCGCGGCCCGGCGTGCTCGTGCGCCAGGCATCGACCTCCGCCGACGGAAGGCCCGCCGCGCCCAGGACGGTGTCGGTCTCAGGCATCCGCGAGCACGAACTCGGCCGCGCGCTCGCCGATCATGATCGACGGCGCGTTCGTGTTCCCGGTCGTCACGGTGGGCATGATCGACGCGTCCGCGACCCGAAGGCCTTCGATGCCGTGCACGCGGAGCCTCGGGTCGACGACGGCAGCGACGTCGTTGCCCATCCTGCACGTGCCGACCTGGTGGTGGTACGTGATCGCTGTCTCCCGGACGTACTGCCGCACGTCGTCGGTCGTGCTCACCGAGGGTCCCGGGTATCGCTCGACCGCGCCCCACTCGCGCAGTGCCGGGGCGGCGCCGACCCGCCGGCAGAGCTCGACGGCCGCGGCAAGGCTCTCGAGATCGGCCTCACACGAGAGGATGTTCGGGTCGAGCGCGACGGGATCCTCGGGTCTTGGCCCTGTGAGCCTCACGGTCCCCCGGCTCCGCGGTCGCACCATCCCGCCGAGCAGCGTGAAGCCGTTGTCGGGTCCCGCCATCCACGGCTCGTACATCGGCTCCATGAAGTGGATCGGCTGGACGTCGGGCGCCGGCAAGCCCGGTCGCGAGCGCCAGAAGAGGTGCGTCTGGCACGCCGGCAGGCCGGGCGACGGTGGCCCGATCTCGCGCTCCGCGCTGAAGATCACCGGTGACAACAGATGATCGTGGAGGTTTTCGCCGACGCCGGGAAGGTCGGCGACGACGTCGATTCCGTGCGGGCGCAGGTGCTCCGCCGGCCCGACGCCGGAGAGCAGGAGGAGCTGCGCCGACCCGATCGTCCCGCCGCACGCGACGACCTCCGCGGCGCGCGCCTTCTCGATTCGGCCCTCCTCGGACCACTCCACGCCCACACAGCGGGCACCGTCGAACAGCAGGCGCCGGGCGGTCGCGCCGGTGACGAGCCGGAGGTTGGCGTCGGCCTCGACCGGGCGGATGTACGCGGCGGCGGTGCTGTGGCGGATCCCGTCCTCGATGCAGTACTGCATGAACGAGATGCCGTCCTGCGACGCGCCGTTGTAGTCGGAGTTCGAGGGGATGCCGCACTCGTTCGCCGCCTGCACGATCGACACGTGGATCGCGTCGGGCTCGAAGGACGTGACGAGGCCCACCGTGCCCGGTCCGCCGGGCTCGCGCCGCTCGATCCGCTCGTAGACCGGCAGGACGTCCTCCCACGACCAGCCCTCCGCGCCGAGGGACGCCCACGTATCGAAGTCCTCGGGCGCGCCGCGCACCCAGATCATCGCGTTCAGGCAGCTCGATCCTCCGAGCACTTTGCCGCGCGGCCACGCAAGGCACCGGCCGGCCGCATGCGGTTGCGGCACCGTCTCGTACGCCCAGTCGACCTCGGACAGCCAGAGCTCGTGGAGCCTGCCGGGGTCGTGAATGGCGGGGTTGTCGTCCCGGCCGCCGGCCTCGAGCAGGAGAACGCGGGCACCGCCGTCCACGAGCCTCCGCGCCACGACCGCACCGGCCGATCCGGCGCCGATGACGATGACGTCGGCGGCGCGCTCGCTCACGACCGCGCTCGCCACCCGTCGTCCATGGGTGGACACTACGCCTCGCTAGGGTGAACGCGGTGGCCGTGCCGTCGTACACCGTCAAGGCGCTCGACGAGTCGACATGGGATGCCTTCGCCGCTCTCGTGGAGCGCAACAACGGCGTCTTCGGCGGCTGCTGGTGCATGGGCTTCCACGCCGCCGGCGTCGGCACGGAGACCACGCCCGCTCTCAACCGCGAGCGGAAGCTCGAGCGTGTCCGCGCGGGAACGACCCATGCGGCGCTCGCCTTCGACGGCGACGACTGCCTCGGCTGGTGCCAGTTCGGCGTGCCCGAGGAGCTGCCGCGGATCAAGAGCCGCGCCGCCTACGAGAAGGGGCGCACGACCTCGCCGGACTGGCGGATCGCCTGCTCCTTCGTCGGCAAGGGCCGCAGGCGCCAGGGCGTTGCCACGGCGGCGCTCACCGGCGCGCTCGATCTCATCGCGCGTCAGGGCGGCGGGACGGTCGAGGGCTACCCCGAGGACGCGGGCTCCGTGCCGGCCGGGTTTCTCTTCAACGGCGCGCTGTCGACCTACCAGCAGCTCGGCTTCGTCCGCGACCGCCAGATCGGCAAGCACCGCTGGGTGATGACGAGGCTCGTCGAGCGGCGCTCGTAGGAGCGGCGGCGTCAGCCGGTCTCGTCCGCCGGGATTCGCTCGAGAAAGGCGAGCACGCGCTCGGTGAGCAGTGCCGCGGCGGCGGGATCGAACGCCTGGAGTGAGGAGTCGGCGAACAGATGCTCCTCGCCCGGGTAGAGAAACAGCTCCGCCTGGTCGCTCGACTCGACCAGGGCGCGGGCGGCATCGATGTCCTCGAGGAAGAACTCGTCGGCCTCCTTCCCGTGCACCTGCACCGGGACGCCCGCAGGCCATGCCGCACCGAACTCCGAGACCGGCAGGCAGGAGTACATGAGCAGGGCGCCGCGCGCGCCGTCACGGGTTTGGGCGAGCTGTTGCGCCATCATCACCCCGAACGAGAACCCCGCGTAGACGACGTCGGGCGAGATGTCGTCGGCGGCAGCGACGCCGCGCTCGGCCAGCGCGCCGAACCCTGCTTCGCGCGCGAACCCCATGCCGTCCTCGAGGGTCTCGAAAGTCCGCCCGTCGAACAGGTCGGGCGTGTGCACGGTGTGCCCGGCCTGCCGCAACCCGTCGGCGAACGACTGCACTCCTTCCGTCAAGCCCTGCACGTGGTGGTACAGCAGAATCTCGCTCATCTCGTCCTCCCGACGATTGATCCATAATTTTGGAACATTCTACAAAGCTAGTCTATTGACGCGATGCACCGCAATCCCAGTCCGCCCGACTACGAGCTCGCCGACCGGATCGCGCTCACCGAGCCGTCCCAAGTGAAAGCGATCGGTCATCCCCTGCGTACTGCGATCCTCGGCCTGCTCCATGAGCGGGCGGCGACGGTGAACGAGCTGGCGGTGGCGCTCGGGAGACCGAAGAGCACCGTTGCCCACCACGTCAACGTCCTGACGAGGGCGCGATTGCTGCGGGTGGTGCGGACGCGGCGGGTGCGGGCGATCGAGGAGCGCTTCTACGGCAGGACCGCCCGGCTGTTCTACGTCGGGGTCGAGCGCACCGCGGCGGGCGACGAAATGCCTCGAGACTTCAACGACTTCGAGGTCGCCGCCCAGGAGTCGGCTGCCGCCTACCGGGACGGGAAGCTCTGGGGCTTCATCCGGCACGCGCGGATCACCGAGACGCAGGCGTCGGAGTTCTGGGAGCGGATGGCCGGGTTGGTCGAGGAGTTCGACCGGCTTCCACGAGCGGGGGACACGATGTACGGATTCGCGATCGGCGTCTACCCCACCGACTATCCGACCCTGCCGGGCAGCGACGTCTGAGGCGGCCTTCCGAGATGCGCCGGACGAACGGACACGAGCAGATGGACGCGCGACTGCCTGCCGGCGCGGGCTGTCCCCCTCCGGCAGGTACGTTCGTCGTGGGGATGAGTAGATCCCACGAAGGAGGACCGAGATGAAGTACCTGCTCCAGATCTACCCGCCGGCGGCAAGGGAGGAGTACGACCGGATGCCCGAGGACGAGCGGCAGGCGCTCGTCGAGGAGTACCTCGCGATCGGACGTTCGCCGGAGGTCATCGGCGGTCAGCAGCTGCAGCCGATCGACACCGCCACGACCGTGCGCGTCGAGAACGGTGAGACGCTCCTCACCGACGGCCCGTTCGTCGACGCGAAGGAGCACGTGGGCGGCTTCCTCCTCGTCCAGGCCGACGACCTCGACGTGGCGCTCGACATCGCCGCCCGGGTTCCGGCGGCCCGGATGGGCGGCGCCGTCGAGGTGCGGCCGCTCATCGAGAGGTAGGCGCTGCTCGAGCAGGTCTTCCGCGAGGAGTGGGGTCGCGTCCTCGCCAACCTGGTCGGCTTCCTCGGCGACTTCGACCTCGCCGAGGAGGCCGCCCAGGACGCGTTCGCGACCGCTGCCGAGCGCTGGCCACGGGACGGCACGCCGCCCAACCCGGGCGCCTGGCTGACGGTCACCGCCCGCAACCGCGCGATCGATCGCCTGCGCCGCGACCGCGTGCTCGCGGAGAAGACCCGTCTGTTGGAGGTTCCCGAGGCAGTGGAGGACGAGGTGGAGGAGACGACCTTTCCCGACGAGCGGCTGGAGCTGATCTTCACCTGCTGCCATCCCTCGCTCGGGCTCGAGGCCCAGGTCGCCCTGACGCTGCGCGCGCTCGGCGGGCTGCGCACGGAGGAGATCGCCCGCGCTTTCCTCGTTCCCGAGGAGACGATGAAGCGGCGCCTCTCGCGCGCGAAACGGAAGGTCAGAGACGCCGGCATTCCCTTCCGCGTCCCTGCCGCCCATCGGCTCCCGGAGCGCCTGGCGGCGGTGCTCGCCGTCGTCTACCTGATCTTCAACGAGGGCTACGGCGGCCGCGGCGACCTCGCGAACGAGGCGCTCCGGCTCGGCGCGGCGCTCGCCGAGCTGATGCCGGACGAGGCCGAGGTACACGGCCTCGTGGCGTTGATGCTGCTCGACGACGCACGCCGCGACGCGCGGTTCGACGACGGCGACCTCGTGCTCCTCGCTGACCAGGATCGCATGCGCTGGAACACGGCGAAGATCGCCCGCGGGCGCGAGTCGCTCGACCGCGCTCTCGCGCTCCATGCCGCGGGCCCGTACGTCGTCCAGGCGGCGATCGCGTCGCTCCACATGGACGAGCCGCACGACTGGCAGGAGATCGCCGCCCTGTACGGCGAGCTCGCCCGGCTGACGGGTTCACCCGTCGTGGAGCTGAACCGAGCGATCGCCGTCGCCGAGGCCGAAGGGCCGGAGGCCGGGCTTGCGCTGGTCGACCGCGTGGGGCTCGACGGCTACCAGTACTTCCACTCCACGCGCGCCGACCTGCTCCGTCGTCTCGACCGCGCAGAGGAGGCGTCGACCGAGTACGCGCGGGCGCTCGAACTCGCGCATTCGGAGCACGAGCGCCGCTTCCTGAAGCGGCGCATCGCAGAAGTCTGCGCCAAGGTGATCTGGAACGAGGGTGGGTGCTGGCGCTAACGTCGGCTGGTGCGTCTGTCGCTCTTCTGGCGTGTTTTCGCGGTCAACGCCGGACTGCTGGGCGGCATCGCTCTGCTCTTGCTGCTGAGCCCGGTGGAGATCGATGCCCCGATCAAGGCGAGGCAGGCGCTCATCGTCGTTGGCGTGCTCGTGATCACGCTCGCTACGAACGCCGTCCTCCTGCGAGACGCGTTCGCGCCGCTCGAGCGGCTGGCCCGGCGCATGGACACGGTGGATCTGCTGCGACCCGGGCAGCGTCTTCCGGTCGGCAGAGACGACGAGGTCGGCCGGGTCGTCGCGGCCTTCAACCACATGCTCGACCGACTCGAGAGCGAACGGCACGAGAATGGCAGCCGTGTCCTGGCCGCCCAGGAGGCCGAGCGGATCGGGATCGCCCGCGACCTTCACGACGAGGTCGGCCAGCTGCTCACGGCTGTGCTCCTGCAGCTGAACTCGATCGCCGAGACGGCGCCCACACACCGTGTCGAAATCGACGAGGCGCGGGAGGCGGTCCGCCGTGCGCTCGACGAGGTCCGAAGGATCTCGAGGGAGCTCAGGCCCGAGATGCTCGAGCAACTCGGCCTCGTGAGTGCGCTGACCGAGCTTTCGACGACGTTCGAGCGCGCGTCCGGCGTGCGTATCGAGCGCAAGTTCGACGCTCCGCTCCCGCGGCTCTTCCCCGATACCGAGCTCGCGGTCTACCGGATCGCGCAGGAGAGCCTGACGAACGTCGCGCGTCACTCCAAGGCAGCACACGTGACGATCGCGCTGGAGCGCAGCCTCGACAGCGTGGTCCTGCGTGTCGTCGACGACGGCTGCGGCCTCGGCGGCGCGCCGGTCGAGCACGGCGGCCTGCGCAGCATGCGCGAGCGGGCTCTGTCGATCGACGGAGCGCTGGCGGTCAGGGACGGGGCTGCCGGCGGCGTCGAGGTGCGGCTCGACGTCCCCGCGGCGCGCGTCGCGCACGTCGTCGCGGTCGATTGATGCCGATTCCGCTCGTCACGCGGATCCTGATCGCCGACGACTTCACGCTCGTCCGCGAGGGCCTCAAGAAGGTGCTCGATGCCAAGCCCGACCTGGAGGTCGTGGCCGAGGCCTCGGACGGCGCGGAGGCGGTCGACAAGGCGCTGCGAGATGACGTCGACCTCGCGATTCTGGACATCTCGATGCC
>Ga0157372_10008082_pt1 | contig 11187 bp, 9 predicted proteins | sample C55metaG_FD_115307 | JGI IMG/M metagenome (GOLD analysis project Ga0157372, IMG submission 115307) | Corn rhizosphere microbial communities from Kellogg Biological Station, Michigan, USA - C5-5 metaG | ecosystem: Host-associated > Plants > Roots > Rhizosphere > Soil | place: USA: Michigan...
AGGCCCGCCACCGTCTGGGATTTCAGCAAGCCGAATTCACGCTTCAGGTCATAGCGCAACCGCGCTTCGCCAATCTGGGTGCGGTAGGAGCCGGGAAAGCCGTAAGAGACAAAGCGATCATTCTCCAGCGTGTCGCCGAACAGCTGCAGGCGCAGAGACTGGCCGTCACCCAATTCATCGGCGGCTTCCAGAAATAGCGTGTGGGTGGTGGTGTTGGAGAAATCGACCCCGCGCGCCAGATAGACGGTGCGCGGGTCAAGCGTGGTCGTGCCAAAACCTGAGTCCAAGCGATGCGCCGCATCCTGGCAGGCCACACAGGCGAGGGCGTGAAAGTTGGGGTCGAAGATATAGGGATTGCCGCCCAACTCATTCAGGGTCAACCGGCCATTGCCATCCACGTCCTTGAGCGAGGTGTTGCGGCCGGTGATGTATGTGCCCCTGTCGATCAAAGCCTGGGTCAGGCGGTTCCAGCCTGGCGTCTGAATATCGCCGTTGGAATGGTAATACATATAGTCGGCGGCAACGGACCAATCGCCCGTTGCAAGATTACCCGACAGTTCGATCAATTGATGGCTGGGATGAAGGCCGCGATAGAAGCTGAAACTGTCATCCACTTCGCCAAAGGCATGCAGCCCGCCCGCCGCCCCGCTGAGCGTGACCGGGGCGCTGATCTGGGCGGTGGCATTGCGCTTGGCGTAAGCGCCATAGGTAAGAGTGATTTCGCCGCCCAGTGCGTCATTGGCGCTGACCGTCTTGGGCAGGAAGTTGACCATGCCGCCGACTTTTCCCGCGCCGTAAATCGGCGATGGCGGGCCGCGTAGAATCTCGATCCCTGCGGCATCCGACAGCGGCGTGGAATAGGTGCCGCGATTTTCCGCCCGCTTGAAACCGCGGAAATAATTTTCCGCCAAGGTCCCGCGCAGCGACACCGAACCTTCGACTCCATAATAGCTGGCGGTATAGGCCGAGGGTGTGATGGCGGTGAGATCATTGACCCCGGCAATGCCGTAACGGGCGATGGTGCTGTCACTGACCAAGGTGACAGCGCGGGGGGTTTCGAGCAGCGGCTTGCCCAGGCCAAAGGCCGCGTTGTTTTCGTTGATGTGCAGCAGATGCACGGGATCGCCGGTGACGGTGATGGATTCTACCCCCTGCGCCCAAAGAGGCGTCACCACCGCACTCGCACCAAAAACCGCCAGTCCGGCGGACACCAATTTCAGCCAACGCCCCGTCATGGCGGTGTACATAGGCATTTCTGTTGGAAATGCCATGTAACATTTTACGTCAACGGTGCGTTAAGGAACGTCAGCGCTGGCTGAAAAGACATAACAAATTGATTTATATAGGTTTTTTCCAAAGCGCGGCAAATTCCGCAGTTGGGGCGACGGTAGCGCCGCTGAGCGCCAGGGCTTTCAGGGCTTGGTCGTGGAGCTCTCTTTCATAAGCGGCGCAGGCGTCGGCGGCGATGAAGACATGGAAGTCCAGCTCAAAACCATCCCAGGCCGAAGACGCAACACAGCATTCGGTGGTCAGCCCCGCCAGCACCAAAGTATCCACGCCCATGCTGTGAAGCCGGTCAGCCAAGCCGGTGCGGGCAAAAGCGCTATAGCGATGCTTGGAAATGACCGTCTCATTCGGCAACGGCAGTGGGCCGATGAAGTCGGCGCCATGGGTGCCTTCCACACACAGATCGGGCCCCTCTTCGCCTTGGCGCGCCCGGGCTTCATGGATGACGCGGCTTTCGGCGCCGGGATTGCTGATCAGCCGCACAAACATCACCGTTACGCCGGCCAGTCGGGCGGCTTCAACAAGTTCTTCCGCTTTCTTCAATGCGGCTTGAGGCGCGGTCATATCCTCGCCTCGCTTGGCCATCTCACCGTCGGGCGCACCGAAATCCACCTGACAGTCGATGACCAGGACGGCGGTACGCTTTGGTGCGATCCAATCGGGCTTCATGCAAAGGCTTTGCGCAGCTGAGGCAGGATTTGCTCACCCGTAACGCGCAGGCCCTGCAAATAGTCGTCATAGATGAACATCAAGCCGTCGATATCGCAGTCGCGCAGAAAGGCTTCGATCTTGCCGGCGCAGGTGGCGGGCGAGCCCACCACCGTCTGGGTCATGAATGCGCCTTGCGCCCGCGCCGTCATGGCATTTCCCCCCTCTCCTGATATAGAGACGCCATAACTTTCCAGCATGCCCAGCACCGCGCCTTCATCCAGGCCATCGCGGTATTTTTCCGCCTTGGCTTCGGCTTGCGCATCCGTTTCGGCGCTGATTACCGTCATCATGCAATAGGTGCGGATCTCTTTGTTCAACTGGGCCGCCAAATCCTTGGCCCGGCGCGAGGCATCGCGGGTCTCGCCCTGGTCGCGGCCGCCGATGAAACAGCCGTCTGCCTCCCGCACCGAGAACTCAAAACCGCGCTTGGACATGCCGGCACAGATCAGAAAAGGCGGCTGCAACGGCTTTGGCTCGCTGACGCAATCCTGGAAATCAAAATACTTGCCTTTGAAAGTGACTTTGGGCACGCGCCACAGCTGCTTGACGATCTGGGTCCATTCCTCGGTCAAGTCATACCGGGCATCGTGATCCAGGCCGGCATCCCAGGCTCCCATCTGTTCGAATTCGCCGCGATAGGCGCCCGCCACAATATTCAGCCCTGCCCTTCCGCCGCTGATGTGATCGAGGGTGGCGATCATCTTCGCCGCCACCGCCGGATTGTGCAGAATGGCGTGCAAAGTCGCCCAGACTTTGACGTGTCTGGTCACAGCGGCGATGCCCGCCATCATGGTGACGGCTTCCAGGCTGGTGCCCCAATGGTCCGTGGCGCCGCCAAAGCCGCGCCATTTGCCCATCGCCATCACAAAATCAAAACCGTGTTCTTCCGCGACCAAAGCGGCATCGCGGTTTTGCACCCAGCCGCCATCCAACGGCGGGGTGTTGCGGCTGACAATCCATCCGCCGTTCGCGACTGGTAGGAACACGCCATATTCTTTTGGTCCGGTCATGGTCGCGAACGTTTATTTTGGCGAACGCGCTCGCGCGCGTTTCGCGTGACTGCCGGAAGAAATACGCCGAACTCTTTCATGCCCGTCTCGCATGGGGCGCGCGCATGGTCATCGCCGCCAGTATCACCAGCGCCACCATCACCGCCAAGCCTATAAAAAATGGCGTAAAGCTGCCGCTATGGTCGCGGGTCAAGCCGGCGAAGGTGGGCGCCACCGCGCCCGCGGTCGAGATCAGATTGACGGTGGAGTAGAGCTCCAGATAGGGACCGCGCCCGAAATAGTCCAACAGCAGGATAGTGGCGGCGAAAAGCGTCATGCCATAGCCGATCCCGATGCCGGCGGCATAGACCAGCATCATGGGCACATCGCGCGCCGCGCCCAAAGCCAACAGGCCCACCACCAGGCAAGCCAGCGAGATGCAAAGCAGGGTCTTGGCGCTGACAAAACGCGTCAAAATTCCACCGGCGAAGCGAGCGCTGGAATTTACCAGCGCTTCAACGCTCATCATGCTGCCCGCGATCACTGCCGCGACGCCATGCTGGGTCAAATGCGCCACCGATACTGAGCTGGCGGTGATGCCGCAGAATTGAAAGGCGGCAAAAGCCGCCGCAATGATCCAGAATTGCCGCGTCTGCAGCGCCTCGCGGAAGCTCCAGCGTTCGGTGGAAATTTCGGGATCGCCATTGGCAGTACTGCCGACCTCAGACTTTGCATCCGCTAGGAACGCCGCCGCCAGACCGGTCATGACAATCAGCCCGCCCGCCACCAGCCAATAGCTGCGCCAGGCGCCCGTGGCTTGGATTACCGCGGAAAAAAGCAGCGGACCGGCTACGCCGCCCAATCCGCCTATGGTGAAAAACAGCCCGATGGCGAAAGACGGCCGGGCAAACAGCCGCGACAGAAGATAAGTGGCAGGCACCGAATCCAGCAAGGTGAAACCAAGCCCCGCCAGAGAGGCGCCCAGGAAATAGCCCCACAAGCCGGCGGTCTGCGCCAGGCAGAGAAAGGCCAGACCCATCACCAGGCATCCGGCAAGCAAAGCCGCGCGCACGCCGAAACGGCGGATCAAACCGGCCGGCACCGCGCTGGTGATGCCGCAAAAAAAGCCCAGCAAGGTGAAACCGAAGCCTGCCGCCGTCCAAGTCCAGTGCAATTCCGCGACCATCGCGGGCAGCGCAAGGCCCAAGCTGCCGAAAGTCGCCGCGGTGATGATGAAATATAGCGCGCTCATCAGGGCCAAGGTCAGCCAGCCGCCGCGCGCGGGTTTGGTCATGATCCCTTATCGGCTTTCCAGGGTACGCTTTATTTCGGCGGGAAAATCTCCCAGCACCTTCAGCATTTCGGCGCGCGCGCGGGCGACATTGCGGCTGGCGATCACATCCGCCAAAGCGCGATGTTCATTGAGGGCGGCGACGCCATCACTGAGGTCGGGTCCGCGCATGGCATAAAGCCAATAACGCGCGGTCTGATGATGCAGGGTCACCACCATCTTGGCCAGGGCCCGGTTGCCGCTGGCGGCGGCCACCGCGACATGGAAGGCTTCGTCCATCGCCGCCAACGCGGCCTGGTCATTCTCTTCCACCGCCGCCTCGCCATCATCGAGGGTGGCTCGGATATGGGCTATGTCTTCAGCACTGGCATGTTGGGCGGCAAGGCCGGCACAATGCACTTCGATCAAACAGCGCGCCTCGAACATCTCGCGCGCACCCGTTAGATCCAGCGGCGCCACCGAAGTGCGCACCCGGGCGCGGCGCACCACCAAGCCTTCCAGCGCCAGCCGCGCCAGCGCCTCGCGGATGCCGGCCAGGCCGCCGCCATACCGGCGGGCCAGCGCGTTTTCATCCAGCTGTTCGCCGGGGGCCAAAGTCCCGATGATGATGTCGACCAGAATTCGCTGATAGAGACGAGACTTAAGCAGCCTGGGCGACCATTCATCCAGCCGGGCCGACGCGTCTTTTTCCCGAGAACCTGCCATGGCGCACCCCTCCGGGGCAGGACAATGGGTATCCCCCTCTCACTTGGCAAGAGGGTGAGGCGCGGCCGCCAGGGGCAGCGCGAAGCCGAACCAGCCAAGGCCGGCACGACACATGCTCGCTAACGCTCGCATAGCGCAAGCTTTTCCAGGCTCGCTCTGCTCGCCAAGAAAAGCTAAGCGAAGTTGATCTCGAAAACATAGCCGGCGCTGGGACTTCCGGTTCCCTCAAAGCCCGGCGGGCCAACCCCCGCGTCACAGGAAATCAACTTGCCGTTGCGCATGTCCAGGCCATGGGCGTCAGCGGTGCCGTCCAGAAACTCGGCGGTCTCTAGCAGGGCTCCGGTCTGAGCATCATACTTCATCAAGCCGCAGGTTGTGGTGTGATGCAGCTTCCCATTTTGCATCACATAGCGATTGATGTCGGAGGATCCCGTCACCATCCAGATTGCACCGCCCGGATGGCTGTTGTCCCAGGCGATGCCGTGCCAGCGCGCTGTGGTTATGGGAATCATGAATTCCGGCGTCCAGGTTTTGGGATCGACGCGGAGGATGCCTTTGAGCCGGTTGGCCACGATCCACAGTTTGCCCTCATGCCACATCAAACCGTGACAGCCGCCGCCATTGCTTGCGGGTCCCAGTGGGATCTGGCGGTGGGAAACAGTGTTGCCGTTCATATCGACTTCGTAGATGCCTTCCGGGCCGCCATTGGCGCCCATCCAGACATGGCCATTGCCGAAGGTCATGCCCGATGTGTTGTAGGAATCGGTCATCACGGTTTTGAGTTTTTTGCCGTTCCAATCGAACAGCCAGGCCGCTTCTTTCTCGTGATGGCCGCTCTTGCCGTAGCCCCCGGCCTTCTGCTCGGCGACCCAAACGCCTTCCGGCACCACCGCAACGCCATTGGGATAACCGGTGGGGACCTTGAAAAGGTTTTTGGTCGTGACCTTGCGATGCGGCACTTCCTTTTTCTTTTCCGGGGCCACCGCACCCAGATTCTTGCCCTTGGGGTAGTCCTGCGCCAAAGCGGCTGTCACTCCGGCGGCGGTTAGTCCCAGGCCGGCGAGAAATTCACGTTTCCTCATTTTTCTTCCTTCCAAACGACAAGGGCGCCCACTTTTGTGGACGCCCTTGTCTCTCATGGTTTTAGCTGTGCATCAGTTCGGCAGGGCGAACGCCACCACCTGATCCGACAGGCGCGGCGTCAGGATGCCGTTGCCGCCAACCGCGAACACCACATATTGCTTGCCCTTATAGGTGTAGATCGCGGGCTGGGCCACGGCGGGCGAATCCACAATCTGCTTCCACAGCACATTGCCGGTCTTCATGTCGATGGCGCGAACCCGGCTGTCCATCGAAGCCCCGATGAAGATCAGTCCCGACTTGGTGATCGCGGGCGCACCAATGGTGATCGAACCCCAGCTGTCGGGCATGTAGAAACCCCATTTCTGGACCGCGCCGAACGGCTTCTTCCAGTTCAGCTTGCCGGTGTTCATGTCATAGCTGGACAGATTGCCATACGGCGGCGCCCAGCAAGGCATGCCCCACATATTGAGGAAGTTCTCCAGCTTGAAGCCGTAGGCCGAACCCTGCTGCGCCGCATAGCCGTCGCTGGCGCGCAGCGCGGTGCCATACTTCTTGTCGGCTTCCGCGCGCGGGATCAGGGTGTAGATCTGCGGCACCACATTGCTGTTCACCACATAGGTATTGGTGGTGGGATCCAGCGCGCCGCCGCCCCATTCCACGCCGCCCAATGTGGCCGGCCAGGAAATAGAACCGCGGATAGACGGCGGGGTATAACGGCCCTCATCCCGGATACGCGCCTTCCAGCGGCTGCATTCGCCGAAGCTCAGGAAATCGGCGAGTTTGGAAACCGGCGGCATATGGTCCGCGATGACCGGCTCCGGATACGGCACATAGGGCTGGGTCTTGGCGGCGACTTCACCCGGCACATCGGACGCCGGATAGGGCCGTTCCTCGATCGGATAGACCGGTTCGCCGGTGTTGCGGTTGAGCACAAACAGGAAACCCTGCTTGGTCGCCTGGATCAAGGCCGGGATGGTCTGGCCGTCTTTCTTGATGTCCAGCAGGGTGGGCGCGGAATTGATGTCCACGTCCCAAATGTCGTGATGCGTCAGTTGGCGGCTCCACACCACTTCGCCCGTCTCCGCCTTCACCGCCACGGTGGCGGTGGCATAAGGCATCTCTTTCAGACGGTCGCCGCCATAATAATTGGGGCTGGGTGAAGAGGTGGGGAGGAAGGCAAGCCCGGTCTCGGGATCCACCGAAATACTGGCCCAGACATTGGCGGTGCCGGTCTGGTTCTCTTCATCCGCGGGAATGATATTGAAGGTCCATTTCAACGCGCCGGTACGGGCGTCGATGCCATAGACGGTGCCGGGATTTTCGACCTTGTAGACCCAATCATTGCCGGCCCAGCCCAGGATCAGCGTGTCTTTATAGACGGCAGGCGGTTGCAGCAGCCCGATCTTCCATTTGCTGTTCTTGGTGGCCCAGGCATTGACATCGACCACGCCATTCTTGCCGAAGCCAGCGCAAGCCTTGCCGGTGTCGGCATCCACGCCATGCAGCTCGCCGGTCATGGTGCCGACATAGACCATCTTCTGGCAGGGCTGTCCGGCTTGCGGAGTGGCTGCGGCCCAATAAGCCGCGCCACGATTCTTCAGGCCCTGATTTTCCGGCGGACCTTCACCGCCATGGGTGGCATAGGTCCATTTGGTTTTGCCGGTGTCGGGCTCAAGCGCGACGATCCGGTACCAGGGGGTGGCGACATAGACCGTGTCGTTGGCGAAGAGGGGCGTCGCGCCCCAGGTGGTGGAGCGGGCGCCGCTGGACACGTCGCCGGTATGGATGCTCCAGGCCCGCTTCAGGTCTTTCACATTGTCGGGCGTAATCTGCGTGGCGGTGGAATATTTCTGCGCCTGCTGATTGCCGCCAAACGCATCCCATAATTGCGGCGGATCGTTGTTGCCGTTTTGCGCGGTGGCGCGATGCATCGGCGACAGAGTGACGGCGGCGACCGCGGCGGCAAGACCCAGAGCGCCGAAAATAAAGGCTTTCTTATTAGTCTTCGACATCGTCAATCTCCACGCTGCGGTCGGCGGCGTCGCCGATCACGTTCATCAGCCAGCCAACCAGCGCCAAGGCTTCGGCCGCCATGATCACCGGGCTTTCCAGGAAATAACCGGCAACAGACGATCCGATAATGTCCAGCAGAATGGACACGACCAGAAAGCCCTGCAGGAAGCAGGAGCGGTTAGGAACCAGCTTCAGGGTCAGCGAGGCCAGGAACATCAACAGCCCCGCGACCGCCACCAGAATCACGCCGCCGGTGCCGATCAAGCCGGTCTCAGGGGTGTAATAGTCGTAGACGCAGATGGCCATCGCAATCAGCGATGCCAAGACGATCAACCACGCGCCTCGCGTGGAATGTTTTTGAGTCAACGTCCCCTCCCCATTACTGGCCCAACTGGACTTTGGATTTGGCGCGATCCTACCGGTCTTTTGGCTGGACGCAAAACTCCTCTGACAAAATCTTCCGGCTTCTTCGCACTAGCAGCAAATGCTAGCCAGGCTGTGCAGCGTCGCGCTTTTTCCAGCGGTAGATGCGTTGGCTGTTACGCCAGAAATATTTCTCCGCCTGTATACGGGGCCGGTTCACGAAATAATCCTGCATCAAGGAGACGGCTTTGGGGATGGTCGCGGTTCCCACACTGTTGGGCCAATCGCCGCCGAACATCACCCGGTCTTCACCAAAGGCCGTCATCAACTGGTCCAGGCGGGCGGGCGGCGCGGTGACGATGTCGCCTTTGTCATTCTTGTGTATGACCTGGGAAAGCTTGATGGCGAAGTTGGGCCGGCTGCCCAGTTCGGCAATCAGGGAATCGTAAAGCGGTTGGGTTTCGGGATCGAGCGAAGGCATGTGATCCATCACCACATGCAGGTCGGGAGCGGCGTCCATGGCCAAAAGCGCCCCACGCAGCAGATCGAAGGACGGATTGGCCATATCCAACGTCTGGCCCGCCTGAGCCAGCAGCTTCAGGCCCTCCGTCATGCCGGGCTTCAAAACCTGTTTGCCATTGTCCATCTGCCAGACCCGGGCATAGCGGATGCCCTTCCATAGCGGGTCTTTGGAAAAACGGTTCAGGTATTCGCCGAAATCGGGCTTGGAAGGATCAAGGCTTCCTACCACGCCGACAAACAGGGAGTCGGAATTGGCGCGCTCCAAAATCCAGAGATTGTCTTCAATCCAGGGACTGGCCTCCACCACAACGGCGCCCGTGATGCCGGTACCGGGTATTTGCTGGCGATAATAGGCAGGCAGCGCCATCTGCGGCGGCTGTCCGCGCGGTCCGGAATAAGGCACGCCTTGCGGGCGGCTGGGATCGAACAGATGGACATGGGTATCGATAATGGGAATGGCATCAGCAGCAAAAACGGGTGCGGAGGCAAAAGCCGCCGCACCCGCCAGAAACGCACGACGTTGCATTAATGCAGGTCGACTTTGGTCACCCGCCAATTGCCCGCCTCGGCCACATACAAGGAATTGGCGTTGCGGCAGTCGATGGCATTGACGCTGCCGAAATCCTTGGGACCCTTGCCGGCCTGGCCGAACTTGCCCACCACCGTGCCGTTCAGCTCCAGCTTGTAGATTTCGCCACCCTTATCCAGGTCATCGGCCGGATTGGAATTGGAGCTGAAGAGATACTGATGCGCGCCCGGTGAAATGCAAATCGCTTCCGGATTGCCGCCGGAGGTGATGCTGCTCTTATAGTTGCCGTCATTGTCGAACACCTGGATGCGGTTGTTGCCCCGGTCGGCGACATAGACGTTGCCGCTGGCATCCACCGCGATGCCATGGACAGTCTTGAACTGATTGTTTTCGGTGCCGCGCGAGCCCCAGCTTTTCACAAACACGCCGTCGCGGGTGAATTTGGCGACACGGGCGTTGCCGATGCCGTCAGCGACAAAGATGTTGCCCTGCGCGTCCCAAGCCACATCGGTGGGCGACTGGAACAGATCGCTCTGCGCGCCGGAGCCCGGCGGATTGCCGCGCCCTGTATCGGGCGAAGACGGCACGTCCACCGATTCCGGCTTGCGGCCGAGCAGCATCGCCACCCGCCCCTGGGGATCGAACTTCATCACCATGGAGGAATAGCGATCCACCACCCAGATATTGTCGCTTTTGTCGACTCGCACCTGTTGGGCGGCCAGGAAGCCATAAACCTGCTTGCCGATTTGGCGGATGTATTTTCCGTCCGGACCGAACTCATACAGGCTGGAGCCGCCATGTGCGAAAGCGCGGCTGCCCCCCAACGTAATGGTGGGATCGCCATTGCGGGTATAGACGAAGACATTCCCTTTGGAATTGGTGGCCACGCCCGCCGCCATGCCGAAGAAGGTGTCGCGTGGCAGGGTGAGCGGCTGGGAGGTGGAATAGCTGATTTCCTGCGCCACGGCAGGCACCGCGATCACGGCTGCGGCAGCCAGCAAAAGGGTTGCGAAGTGTCTCATCTTACTTGCTCCCTTTTTCCTTGGCGGCTTCAGAGCCGCGCAGGACAAATTTCTGCATGCGCCAGGATTCGATTTCGCCGACGATGATCTGGTTGGGATTGCGGCAGTCCATCATATGAACCACCTGCCAGCCCGGCGCCAGCTTGCCCGCATGACCGAACTTGCCCAGGGGCGTGCCGTCCAACTCAGCTTTGTAGATCTGACCGGTTCGCGCCCAGGTGCCGGGACCATTGCCGTTGGGATTGGAGTTGGACATGAAGAGATACTGGTGCGGCCCTTCAGAGATGCAGTCGGACCAGGCGCTGCCGAAGGAAGTATAGGCCGTCTTCCATTTCAGATTGTTGTCCAGCACGACATAGCGGGCGTTGCCGCGATCGGCGACATAGACATTGCCCTGATGATCGACCTGCAAGCCGTGCGGCAGGTTGTATTCATTCTCGCCCTTGCCGACTTTCTCGCTGCCATTCTGCGCCAGGAATTTGCCTTCGGGCGAATATTTGACCACCCGGTTGTTGCAGTAGCCATCGCTGATGAAGATGTTGTCGTTCTGATCCCAGGCGACATCGGTGGGACGGCACAGGGTGTACTTCTGATCCGGCGGATTGGGGCCCTTGGGGGTGGCATAGGGACCGTCGGCCTGGCTGGGCCGGTGGCCGATCACCATCAAGACCT
>Ga0157372_10008084_pt1 | contig 11186 bp, 8 predicted proteins | sample C55metaG_FD_115307 | JGI IMG/M metagenome (GOLD analysis project Ga0157372, IMG submission 115307) | Corn rhizosphere microbial communities from Kellogg Biological Station, Michigan, USA - C5-5 metaG | ecosystem: Host-associated > Plants > Roots > Rhizosphere > Soil | place: USA: Michigan...
CCACGTTCGCCACCACGCCGCGCATCTTGTCGATCGGTGGCGATCAAGTCTTCTTTGGCAACCAGGTCACGACTTACGCCACCTTGGAACTCGCGCTTTCAACGGGTGGTCCAAATCCCGGTCCCGGTGACGGCGATGGCAGGCAGTCGAGTCACTGGCGCGACGATTCGCTTATCTCGACCCGACAATACATCGGCATCATGGATCCGACGCTAGCACGCGGACTGCGTCGAACAATCAGCGAGAACGACATTCTGGCGCTCGACTTGTTTGGTTACGCCATTGGTGCACCAGCTCCAGTGCGCCCGCCGAACGACAACTTCGCGAACGCCCTCGCGCTGCCAACCGCGTCAGGATCGACCAGCGGGACGAATGCGAACGCGACGCGTGAGGCTGGAGAGCCGATGCACGCTACGTTTCTTGGTGATAAGTCGGTCTGGTACACATGGGTTTCTCAAGTCGATGGACAGGCGACGTTCGAGACCACGGGCAGTAACTTCGATACGACGGTGTCGGTGTACACCGGTTCCGCGCTGGACCAGCTTTTGATCGTTATATCGAACGACGACATCCTTGCCGGTACAGACAAGACGAGCCGCGTTCAGTTCAACGTTACGAGCGGGCAAACCTATCGAATCGCGGTCGATGGTTGGAACAGCGAATTCGGCAACATCACTTTGAACTGGACCTCGAACGGCGCGCCGCCAACACCTACACCGACGCCAACTCCGACGCCAACTCCGACGCCGACGCCGCCGGCAGATCTGGTAATCAACTCTTTCTCCGCGAGTCCGGATCCTGTTCCGACTGGCGACTCAGTTAACTTTGTCGTTACTGGACAAAATCTGGGACCAGGAATCTTTAACAACACCCAGATTTCGATTGCTCTTCCATCGGGTGTCAGTTTTGTGTCATGCGATCCGGCTTGCACTCCTCCGGCGGGTGCGGATGGTGGAACCGCTAGCGCGATGTTCCAGAACATCTTCGGTGCGCTGTTCGCGAACTTCAGAGTAACCGCGAAAGTGAATGCGGCGAATGGAACTACTCTTACCGCAACGGCAAACATCTCGAGCTCGGTTGAAGATCCCAATCCTGCGAATAACAGCGCCACTGCAACTGTTCACGTAAATGAGATTACGCCGTTTACGGAGGCGAAGAAGATCTCTTTCACTGGAAATCACGTCCTGGCCCTGCGACGGGGCACCGTGTGGGCGTGGGGCTTCAATATCGTTGGACAATTGGGTGATGGGACATTTGAGCAACGGAACACCCCGGTCCAGGTAGAAGATCTGCTGTCAGTGGTGGACATCGCCGCAGGACAGAACTTTTCAATGGCGCTGAAAAGCGACGGCACAGTGTGGACCTGGGGCGACAATTCATGGGGTAGATTGGGAACCGGATCGATGGTGCCTATCGGTGCGACTCGTCCGGTCCAGGCATCAAGCCTTTCGTCAGTGACAGCGATCGCGGCAAACGCAACTCACGCGATGGCGCTGAAATCGGACGGAACTGTGTGGGTATGGGGAGCAAACAACCAGGGCGACTTGGGTCTCGGCACGGCGGACTTTGGGGATCATCCAACTCCGGTTGCAGTGCCCGGTCTGACCGGTATCGTCAGTATTTTCCTGCGAGGGGGCGTGTCCTACGCGATCAAGGGTGACGGTACGGTATTCGGTTGGGGCACCAGTTTTTCGGGCCAACTTGGAGACGGCACGTCAGGCGCTCTGAGCGTGATGTCGCCCATAGAGTTACCCGCGTTGAAAAGCATGCTTAGCGCGTCGACAGGTTCGTCGTCGACGATAGTGCTCAACCCGGACGGGAGCCTCCTCTCCTTTGGCAACAACTCGAAGGGTCAACTTGGTCGCGGTCTTCCCGACGATGGTCCATATCCGGTCCCCACGCAGATCCCCGGACTGTTGGCTAAGCATGTTTCGGCCGGCTCGGAGTTTGCGATTGTGACCGAAACAGCGGGCACGCTCAAAGTCTTCGGCCGAAATGATAACGGCCAGCTCGGCCTGGGAATTCAGGATCTACTCTCTCATCCTACGCCCGTTTCCGTACCCGGGATTTCGGATGTGTTTGCGACAGTCGCCGGAGGTGCCTCGGTTTGGGCCTTGATCGGGAATCCAGCCACTGGCGGTATGATTCGTTCCTGGGGTGCCAATCCGTTTGGCATCCTGGGAATCGGCACGAACCTTCCTGGTCTCAATCCTGCTTTCGTCCGCGAAAATCTTACCGTCGCGCGACCGATCTTTAGTGTCGCCGAAGGTACAATCGTAGCCACTCAGGTGCAGATAGTTTGCGGAACTCCAGACAGTGTTATCCATTACACGACGAACGGATCCGATCCGACTGAGAATGATCCGGTAATAGCCTCAGGCGGGTTTGTTGTGGTGGACCATTCGTTGACGTTGAAAGCCCGTGCGTTTAGATCCGGTTTTACGACGAGCGCAGTGAAGAGCGCGACATATACTGTGGGCGCACCGGTGTCGCTCGAACTGCTGCTCGATCAAACGGGACCGGCGTTGGACCAGGCAGCGGCGCTCGACTTGTTGACGCTCTTCAGAGATCCGTTTTCGGTCCTCGACGGCAACAACTTCCTGAATATGAGCGCGGATCACAATACGCGAGTGCTCGTCTTCGTGCGCAACTTGCAGTTAGGGCAGGGAGAACAGGCGTCTGCGGTCGTTGTTAATCTCGTCGGGAGTAACAGTCAGACTTATGACGTACCGGCGGAAGACGTGCGCGCGGTAACGGGCTCCGACTTTGTTCAGGTAAGCTTCCGTCTGCCTGACAGCCTCGCTTCCGGCACATGTACGATCCGCATAAAAGCTCACGCGCTGGTCAGTAACGCAGGGACCATCAGAATCAAACCCTGAACGTGTTTTCCTCTGCAGCGCTCTGCGTATCTCCGCGTCCTCTGCGTTAGAAACATATTTAACCGCAGAGAACGCAGAGATACGCAGAGGGCCGCAGAGAAATACCAAGATCACGGTGAACGTAGTTCCCACTCCTTGTTTGCTTGCGACACTTATTTGTCCGTCCAGTTGAGTGACAACGTGATCGAGCTGTTCTTCCTCCGTGAGTCCACTTCGTTGTAACACTCCCTTGGCTAATCATCCTTGAACCTCTTCGACTTCTTCGTCTGACGTCTCCTTCTTTTTGCGACGGCTGAATAACTTCCTGAGACGCTCGACCAGCCTCACAAAGAGCGCGTAAATCCGATCGGACTCCTTCGCCAACAGCGGCGAAACGCTCGCGAGAATCAACACGTACAGCGCTGCAAACGGCTGCAACACGGTCGCCAGGCCGCCGGCAATCGCAAGGTTGACGATGATGATCGAAAACTCGCCGCGCGCCAGCAGCGTGAATGAAGTGTTAAGCGATGCGACCGGTGAAAGCTTCGCGCGTGCTCCTACGATCATCCCGGCGATCACAACGCCGGCGAGAGAAAGTAGCGCTGCACCCACAGCCAGCCAAACCGCGCCGCCCAGGCTGAACGGATCAATTGAGAGACCAAAGCCAAAGAAGAAGATCGCACCGAAAGAGTCACGGAACGGCACAATCAGACGCTCCATGCGCTCGCTGTGCTCTGTTTCGCCAAGAATCAAACCCAGCAGCAGCGCGCCGATAGACTCCGCCACGTGGATCGTCTCACCCAATCCCGCTAACAGAAAAAGACACGCGAAGATCACGACGACGAATACTTCGTTTGAAGAGATACACAGCAGCCGATTCAAGAGCGGTGTAGCCCAACGTCCGATCACCATCAGGCCGACTATGAAGCCCAACGCGATACCGCCCGACGATGCCACTCCCGCGAACGAGCTCGCGCCACTCAGAATGATTCCTGAAATGAGCGACAGATAGACCGCGAGAAAAACGTCCTCGAACATGGTGATGCCGAGAATCAATTCTGTCTCAGGATTCGCGGTGCGCCGGTAATCGAAGAGAATCTTGGCGACGATCGCGCTCGACGAAACAGTCGTCAAACCGGCAATGATCAGCGTCTCGCGCAGCGGAAATCCCGCAAGGTAACCGTAAGTGAATCCGATCGTGAAATTGAGTCCGACGTAGAGCGATCCTCCGGCCAGAATCGATCGTCCCGCTTCGATCAAACGAGTTACGTTTGATTCCAAACCAAGATAGAAGAGTAGAAACAGCACGCCCATTCGCCCCATGAACGCGATCAGCGATTGCGTCTCGATGAAGCGAAAATCAAAAACACCTACCTGCGGCGCGTGTGGTCCGACCGCCATGCCGATCAGAATCAAGAACGGCACGTTGGATAGGCCGAGTTTGTGGGCCAGCGCGATTGCGAACGCGATCAGCGCTAGCGCCAATCCGATTTCCAGAATGACATGATCCATCAGCTCACACCTTTCCTTCTATCAGGAGGCGCTTGAGAGCATTGTTCGTGCGCCGGTCACCGGCGACGATCAGTGTCGCTCCTGCGTTTAGGACTGTGTGAGCTTCCGGGTTTGTGCGCTTCGTCTGATCCGGTTCGATAATCGAAACGATGGATGCGCCAGTGCGTGTACGAACCTCGAGTTCGCGGATGGTTTTGCCGATACATGCCATGCCCGGCTCGATTGTGAACCACTCCAGCACCAGATCTTCCAGAACGACTTCTGCCATCGGCAGAGTTCGCGGCACGTACGTAAGACCGCCGATGATGCCCGCGATCTGACGTGCCTCGCCGTCAGACAGTCGCAGGACAGACGACGGGCGATCCAGGTTGCGGCGCGTGAAATGGTAGAGTTCGCGTGTGCCGTCGTCGTGAATGACGATGACTAATCGGTCGCCACTCGTCGTCTCAACCTGGAACTTGCGGCCGACGCCCGGAAGAAATCTTTCGCTGATGGTAGACATTCTCGCAAACCTTCCTTTGTGCCTTTGTGCTTCTTTGTGGCATTGATCTTAGTCTATCGTCAACCGCGCGTGGAGATTCCTGTGGCTACGTGACGCGCAAGGGCCATGATCGTCCAGGATGGATTCACTCCAGGCGCTGCGGGAAACAAACTCGAATCCGCCACGTAAACATTGGTCGTTCCAAATAGACGTCCTGACGAGTCTGTTACTCCGCGGCGCGCGTCGATCCCGAATTGGTTTCCGCCGCTGGTGTGATCGGAATAAGAAATCAGATCGTTGTAAGTGAACTTGAGCTTCTCGATTTTGTCGACGTCCGAGAGCTTTTCGATCACCGGCGGCCGCAACAACGGCAGAAAAACGCGCCGCGCTCCAACGGCCAGCAATCCTTTAGCGGCCTCGACGAAGCATCGCCGAAACGATTCAATGTCGCGTTTACTCTCTTCAAAATCGAGTTGCGCGCGCCCGTCCTTCAGCACGATGCGCGACTTTGCCGGATCGTCTTTCACGGTGACCGTCAGACTCATCGTGCGATGATACTGGCGCATTATGTCAAAGTGTTCTTTCGGCGGAAGGTGTGAGATAAACGAAGCCAAACTCGCCGGATACAGAATGCTTGCCAGCCACCAAAAGTGGTGCTCCTTTAGAAAGCCGAGGAAGTTGTAGATGGCCGGAACTCCGTTAAAGGGGACGTACTGACCGTTCGTGGTTTCTCCGCGCTTTGTCATTGGCTTGTCAAACAGCGCAAAAACTTGTGCGTGAGGTTGCAGGTAAACCTTTTGCCCGATCGACTGCCGGTTAGGAAAGGTTGGACTACGAAGGAGAACAGCAGACGAGAAGAACGCGCCGGCAGCAACAACGACGCGCCGTGCGTTGATGGTTTGAGTTGCACTTCGACTCGCAGCGTCGCGCGGCGACACCGCCACGCCGGATGCGCTCCAACTTCCCTTAGATTCGTGACCAACGACGGACCTTGCCTCGCAGTCAGTCAAGACCGTGAGATTTCCAGTGGCAAGAGCGAGCGGTAGAAAGCTGTTGCTCATGTTTCCCTTCAGGTCCACACCACAGCCGAAATTGCAAAGACCAACTCCAGCGCAGGTGCTTGTATACCGATTCACGAGTACGAGATCGTCCGGTTTGCCGAGCGCATGAGCCATTTCCCGCACGACAGCGTTTGGTCGATTCTCGAGATCTCTCGTTTGCCGTGTGACGGACATTACTTCAGCGACGTGTTGATAATGAGGTTCAAGCGTTTCCGCATTGATTTCCGCTATACCGCTCTTGTCGCGCCACTCGTCAAAGACAAATTGTTTCGGTTTCATCGCCACCGCGCCGAAAATCATGCTGCTGCCACCGAGCGTGCTTCCCTGGTAAAGCACTGTGCGATAACCGCTGGTCGTTTCGACATGACCGAACTTGTTTGACATGTCGAGTACACGAAAGTTTATTTGTTCCTGTGGAATGAACGGCCCCTTTTCGATCAGCACAACTTTCAGACCCGCCTCGGCCAATGTCGCGGCCGCAACCGCGCCGCCTGGTCCAGAGCCAATCACGCACGCATCGTAGGTAGTAGTTAACGCCTGGCGGTTCTCCGCAGACTCCGGATCGCGAGCTGAAATGATATGGCGTCGGAGTTCGCTGGTGAGTTTTCTGATCACAGTTTTACCTCCGCGTCATCAATCAGCTTCAGCGCTCGCTCGTCCGCCCAGAACGCGATCAGGCAGAGCGACGAAAGTGTGCGGCCCATTTTCCGCACCAGCATGAAACGTGAACCGCGCGCATTGAGCGCAACCTTTTCTCCGCCGTACAGAATTGACGCGCGTTGCGACCAGGCAAGAAACCGAGTGACCTTTCGACGATGATCGCTGCTGCCATTGCGGAGCAGGTGGTCGATGTTTTGGCCCACATTGATGCCTGTGTTTTGAAGTGCCGTCGCGGGAATGAGAGTGGCGGCGACGGCGTCGATAAAACGTTGGTCGTCTTTGGCCAATGAAGCCTTTGACGCAACCGCGATTAGTAGCGCCGCTCCGATAAATCGACGCCGGCTCAAGTGGCTCTCAAAAGCGGTGATCTCTTGCAGAATCTCTTCTAGTGCTTCCATGCAATAAAATTCTTCCTTTCGTCAGATTCGTTGCTCATTTCTCGGTGCAACCTTTGTGCTTTTTGTGGGCAGCAACAGACTGGCATCACGCTTGATGGCAGAACGACGAGGAACGTTCAAGCAATGAAGTCGCTTGTATTTTTGTTTATGGCAACTCTGATACCTCTAGAGATCTTAGCGCAGGTGGTCGAGAAGCCGGCGCAGCGCCATGTCATTATCTGCGTTGACGGCGTCGGCTTCTCAACCATCACCAGGATGCGCGCGAAGGGGCAGTTCAAAATGTTTCAAGCTCCTTCGCGGATGATCTCGACATTTCCTTCACTAACGAACGCGGCGATGAGTGAGATTCTCGAACCGGCCGGCGCCACAATAACCGGCGGGTACGAAGACAACTTCTTCGACCCGAAGGCAAACCGGATGCGTGGCGGCATCCTGGATCGCTTCCGTAGCGATCGTTTTGTTCGCGGCACCTTTCGCGAGCTCTTCGACTATCATCCGTCCGCTCTCAAAAGTGGTCTGGGCTATGCAGCGCCTCCTTTTTCAACCTATCTCGAATCACTAACCGATCTTATTCGTCTGCGGCAAAAAGCGAGAAATAGCCGTCAACCTGTGTTCTTCGCTTACACAGGAGGAACGGATACGTTGGCCCACCTCGGCGGCGAAACTCTGTTACGCAGTTTTCTCGAAGAATTGGATGACACCGTCGAAGATATCATTCGAGACAGCAAGACGCCTGTCGTCGTAACTATCTTTTCAGACCACGGCAACGATTTTCGAACATACCGTCGCGTGGGACTGAAAGAGCCGCTACGAAACGCGGGTTTCAAGTTAGGCAACAAGCTTAAGGACGATCAAAGCGTCGTCTTACCACAGTTCGGTCTTGTTGGCAGCGCAGTCCTATTTACAAAAGACCAGAACGAAGGTCGCTTAGCCGGCGTCTTGTCAACTCTCGATGGAGTTGATTTTGTTACTTACGAACAAAACGGAACAGTGAACGTTGTTAACCGCGGCGGACAGGCGACCATCGAGAAAAGCGGCAATCAATATCGCTACTCTGCGATAACAGGCGATCCTCTGGAACTCCTATCGATCACTCATCGGAACGGATTCATCAGAGATGAAGACTGGTTTGCATTGACTCGCGCAGGCGCGAGGCCCGACGTCGTGCGACGCATTTTCGAAGCGGCGACACAGGGAGTTCAGAATCGCGCCAACGTGATCGTCAATCTGGAAGACGGCTTCTACACCGGAAGCTTTCTACTCGACACCGTCACCTTCCTTCAAGCTACACACGGCAACATCGGACAAGCGCAGAGCTATGGATTTGTCATGAGCACCAGGAGTGAATTGCCGCCGTACATTCGCGCCGGGGATTTGTGGGAGGCGCTGGGTTCGGCAGAACTGCACCGAAGCCCAAAGGGTCAGCAGAAGTACCGCCCGGAATACTCATTCCGCTAAAAACGAAACCAAATATGTGAGTAGGGCGTGCATAAACACGGGCAATTGTTCCCGCGCTGATGTGCACAATCCCTCGCCCCATCCTCTTTGGATATGCAGGCCGGAGCTGCCCCCAAAGAACGCTCTCAACGTTTTTCTGTCTAGTGAAGTAGATCATAGGTGAGAGTAATGAGTCTAGAAGTTACAAGCGGGGCCCACAACTTCGCCGTCGCTGTAGAAAAACGGTTACTGGTGAGTGTGGCTCAACTTCCGACATCGCTGGCTCTTCTCATCCAACTCGCTGCCGGCGGTGACATGGCGGCCTTTGAACAGCTTATGAGTCAGTGCGAGCAAAGAGTACTGCGGCTGACGTGGCGGATGTTGGGGAATGAAGCCGACGCTCGCGACGCCACGCAGGAAGTCTTTCTTAGGGTCTACAAGTACCTGGGACGGTTTAAGCAAGATCAGCAATTCTTCGCCTGGGTCTACCGAATTACGATCAACGTCTGCCGCGACATCTCGAAGAAACGGCGACAGTACAGCAGCCAGTTCACCTCCATGGAAACCGCCGATTTAGAGGCAGTCTTGAAAATGCCCGATCAGCAGGCCGATGCCGAACGAACTCTCATTCGCGAGCAAGAGCGTGAGTTGATAATGAGGGCGATCGCGATCTTGCCTGAGAAAGAACGCGCAGCCATTTTGCTTCGAGATGTCGAAGGTCTGCGTACGGATGAAGTAGCACGGATTATGAGGTCGAGCTCGACAACAGTGCGCTCCCAGATCAGTTCCGCACGGCAGAAGATCAAACTCTATTGTGAACGGTATCTAAAAAGAGAGGAGCGACGGTCCGATGAAGTGTGAGCATGTTGCGCAGCTGCTGCCACTCCACGCTGGTCACGATTTAGACGAAAAACGTACTTGCCTGGTGGCGGCTCATTTGCAATCGTGTACACAATGTTTTCGTGCGGCGAATGAATACGCTCGAGCCAATCAGTTGCTACAACGATTCGAAGCTCCATTCTTCGGCGATGAAATTTACGCCGGTATCCGCAGGCAAGTCCTGAGTGAAATTGAGCGGCAATCTCAGACGCCGTCATGGTCCAGGGCCGTGGCGCAATTTCTGGCGCCATTGGTCCAGTCACCTGTGAGTTGGACAACCGCCGCGCTCCTGGTCGCCATAGCAGTGGTTGCTTTTTATTTCAACATTCACCGGTGGACCCGACTGCCATATAATCAGCAGGCTGCCAATGGAACTCGCACCGCCGCGGGTAATCGCGCTAACTTTCAACTGGAAAGTAAACATTCGTCAGCAACTTCATCTTCAGGCAGTTTGGCTCCTGCACGTGCTGGGTCGACAGGGAAGAAGGTAGTAAACGCTGGTCATCGATCAACAAAACGGAAAGAGGCTGTCGCCATTGCGCGACATGGCCCGTTGACGCCACGAACGGTGGCTACGAAACCCTCAGTTTTACGAGAAGGCCACCTGGTTCAGTCTAATATCGATACTTCGCCGTCATCAGCTTTCGCGCCGCTCAGGGTCGAAATTCAAACGCGCGATAGCAATATACGCATCATCTGGTTAGGCAGTCAGCACCGGATTGGTGCAAAGGAAACGGCGAAAGGCATATAGGAGGTAAGACTTTCATGTTTATTCTTATGACGAGGTCATTGACGGCACTTGTTCTCACTTTGATCTACATACCGGCGGTGCTCGCACAAGAATCAAAACCCGCTCAGGAAAAGCCAAAAGAAGATTTCGTCACCGAGCGACAATTCAAGAGCAGGATTTTTGAGATCAAGTATCGTGAGCCGTCCAGCCTCGCAAGTGTTTTGCGTCAACTGGGCAGCGGTTTCAAGGGCGCGGCCATTTCGTCGAACAGTGAGTTCAGAACAATCACTGTGCGCGATTTCCCAGAAAATCTCACGACGATCGAAGAGGCGATCAAACGCCTCGATACGCCAGCGCCGCCTCGTTCCAGTATTGAACTGCATCTCCATGTCTTACTGGCGTCCAACCGGACCGCTGCGGGCACCGCAGGAGAACCTCCGGCGGAGTTGAAGGACGTAATCACACAGCTGCGTGGAACCCTTAACTATCGGAATTATGAGCTTTTTACATCGGTGTTGCAGCGAATTACAGAAACGAATCGCGCTCTGACCGGTGTTGGCGTGGTTCAAATTTCAGGGGCCCAATCAGCTGTGACTAGCGCTCAGTACGAGTACTGGATTAACCAGGTCTCATTTGTGCCGAGTTCGTCGGGAGCTCAGACGATCCAGATCAATGAATTCATTTTTAACGTAGCGGGCGAAGGCATTCGCGGCAAAGTGTCAACGGCCCTTAGTCTTCGTGATGGGGAGAAAGTTGTTGTGGGTACGGCCACCATCAACGATCGAGCGTTAATCGTTGTATTAATTCCCAGGATTGTTAATTAGTGCCTTCACCGCGAGAAGAAACCTGGACCTCGCCCAGGTACGTCTCGTGGTTTTTGAAGCAAACCCGCTATCGGACATTCGGCTTTTTACACACCTCGCCGATTCCTCTCTTCCTCGTCTAGAATGACCCAATCCAACGGGTGTCAAACAGTCTTCGTTCATCACTTAAGGTCGAAACACACATTCGGTACGAGGAGGAAACATGCGCTGTCTTCCCAAAATCATTTGCATGTATTCGATTCTGATGTCTGTCACCGTCACGGCAATGGCACAGACGCAGGCGCCAGTGACCGCGATCAAAGCTGGTCGACTAATAGATCCGGAAACGGCGACTGTGACTACGAAC